>Ga0187784_10001000_pt1 | contig 21870 bp, 23 predicted proteins | sample 1015_SJ02_MP15_2_FD_132964 | JGI IMG/M metagenome (GOLD analysis project Ga0187784, IMG submission 132964) | Tropical peat soil microbial communities from peatlands in Department of Meta, Colombia - 1015_SJ02_MP15_20_MG | ecosystem: Environmental > Terrestrial > Soil > Wetlands > Peat | place...
ATTCTGCTGTCCACCCTGTTTGGCGTCTCGCGCTTGTCGGATTGGTTGATCGATGGCGCACAGGCTCTCTTTGTCGTCGCGGTTGTTATTTTTACGGCGTATATTTTTTCCGGAATCATCCGTGATGCACGCGCCACCTAGATAACGTTCGTTCTCCACAGCGCTCGCCAGCGATAAGGGCTATCATGAGCGACTCAGGCCAAGCGAGTTCTCGACCAGGATTCATCAGGCGCTTTTGGACGGTGCTTTGGCGCCCCAGCGGACGGTTTGCGCTTGCGACCTTGGTTATTTTCGGTGGTGTTTGGGGAATCCTATTCTGGGGCGGCTTCAATTGGGGGATGGAGGAAGCCAATACGCTCGAGTTCTGTACGTCCTGCCATGAAATGCGCGATACAGTTTATCAGGAGTACAAGCAGACCATTCACTACCGCAATCCGTTCGGCGTACAGGCGACTTGTCCCGATTGCCATGTCCCTGGCGACTGGTGGTTCAAGATTCGCCGAAAGATCCAGGCCAGCAACGAGCTGTGGCACAAGTTTCTGGGTACGGTCAGCACGCCGGAGAAATTCGAAGAGCACCGGCGAGAGCTTGCTGAAGATGTCTGGGCCTCGATGAAGGCGACGGATTCACGCGAGTGCCGCCATTGCCATAATGCGAGCGCGATGGACATTCATCAGATGAGCCCGGCCGCGCAACAAGGCATGATACCGGGCCTGCAGGCCGGATTGACTTGCATCGATTGCCATAAAGGGATCGCGCATCGTCTGCCGAAAACGTCCGACAGCTTGGGCACTCAGTCGGCGAGCCGCTAGGAGCTGGCACGTGGCACCCGTGACGACGGAATGGACCCCGGCATAGAAGATCTCGGGGCTCACTGCACGGCGTTGGCGCACGGTTGCGTACTTGCTGGCGCCGCAAGCATAGCTCGGGGCATATTGCGCTTGCCAAATACCGGCCGGGCAGGGACAAACGGCCCGGCCGATGATCGGCCTTGGAGGGAGCACGGTGATGATGCGCATGCCATTGAGCGTTGTAACGATGATCCTGCTCGCGACCGGCGCCGCACAGGCCGCCGGGGACGCTGCGGCCGGCAAAGCGAAAGCAGCGGTCTGCGTCGCGTGCCATGGGGCAAACGGCCAGGGGGTACCACCGAATCCCGCGTTGACCGGCAAAAGTGCGGACGAGCTGCTGCAGGCGCTGCAGGATTACAAATCAGGCAAGCGCAGCAATCCGGTGATGAAGGGGTTAACGGCTGGGCTAAGCGATCAGGATATGGCGAATTTGGCCGCCTATTACGCATCGATCAAATAACGGCTCAAATCACGGCTTAGAGCGCAGTCGTTTCAGATTACCCGGATCAAGTCCGGGGGCAGGCTTTTTCCGGATCATGCACTAAGCAATGCTGTAGCCGCGTTCCGACAGCCTCGAACGTCAAGCCTTCACAGCCGCGCAATCGGTCGGCTTCGTGCCGAGCCGACGGTCGACGGGAGCCGGCGGGCCGCCGAATGATTGCGGTCGGCGCCAAGGGAGGATCAAGGCGCAATCATCGCTACGGTCAGGCTGCGGACGCCTTGGGCGCCGTGAATGAGAACGCCCTCGATGTCCGCGGTCGCGGAAGGACCCGTCACCAATACCGCGTAGCGCGCCGTCTTGAATCGGGCATCGCGATAAGCCTGATGCAGATTGCCGACGATGCGCGCCGGATCGAGCAAGACGACGAGGTGCTGGGCGAGATAAGCGAGCGCGTTCACCTTCAGCTCGTTCTCGCTCAGCCAGACCGAACCGGTTTCGGCGACGCCGAATGCCGCGCGCACGACCCCAACGTCGACGTCAGCTAACGTGGCCGGGCTCGTGCTTTCGTCGAGCGAGCGCGTGCCACGCACTTCCGGCGTGGCCGATACGATCACTCTGGCTGCGGGGAAGAGACCGCGCAGCAGCCCGTCGAGATCGCCCCCGTCGAGCGCCGGGGCGATTTTTCCGCCCATCCTGACCAGAGTCTCCTGAAACCTTTCCAGCAAGGACTGCGAAGTGGTCTCGAACATCGGTATCGCCGAAACGGACGGCACCGGCGCGGGCTGGTTGGCCCGCACCGCCGCAAGTATCGTGTCGCGGCTCGTCACTGTCGCCTCCTGTTTTCGAGATACCAGCTGCGAAAGCTCTGCTTGGGCGGTGCCGGCACCTCCCGCTGCCTTCCCCAGGCGTTGAGCCAGTTATAGATCGCGAAGCGCGGCAGGTGCTCGAAGGCGAGCCCCGTCGCCGATATCGCCGCGCGATAAAGGCGCGGCTCGCTCATGACCTTGCCGATAATGCGGATCGCCTCCTTCTTCACCAGCGGCAGCTGATTGCGCTCGGCCATGATCTGACGCCATTTGTAAATCTGCTCGTGGATGTTGATCTTGACCGGGCAGACATTGCTGCAGCTGCCGTTAAGCGTCGAGGCGTAGGGCAGATGACTGTATTTGCGGATATCAAAAGCGGGGTCGATGATGATCCCGATCGGACCGGAATAGGTCGCGCCATAGCTCAAGCCGCCGCTGCGCCGGTAGACCGGACAGGTATTCATGCAGGCGCCGCAGCGGATGCATTTGAGCGAATGCCAAAAATCCTTCATGCCGAGCCGTTGCGAGCGGCCGTTGTCGGTGAGCACGATATGAAGTTCGCTGCCCGGCCGCGGCGCCCGAAAATGCGAGGTGTATTGCGTGATCGGAGAGCCTAGCGCGCTGCGCGACAGCAAACGGATGAACACGCCGAGGTGCTCGATTTTCGGAATGATCTTCTCGATGCCGACGCAGGCGATGTGCAGCTTGGGAACATTCGCGCTCAGATCGGCGTTGCCCTCATTGGTGCAGACCACCAAGCTGCCGGTTTCGGCGATCGCGAAATTTGCGCCGGTCATACCGGCCTCGGCGCGCAGAAAATACGGCCGGGCGTTCTGGCGCATGGCTTCGGCAAGGTAGTGCACGTCGTTGCTTCCCGGCTCCGACCCGATCTTTCTTGCAAAAACTTCCGAAACGTCGCTGCGCAGCTTGTGCACCGCGGGCACCACGATGTGACTGGGCGGCTCGTCGTCGAGCTGCTGGATGCGCTCGCCGAGATCGGTCTCGATCACCTCGACGCCACGCGTCTCCAGGAACGGACGCATGTCGCATTCCTCGGTCAGCATCGATTTGCTCTTCACCAGCGTCTTGGCGCCGTGCGCCGCCAGAATGTCGTAGACGATCTGGTTATGTTCGCTGGCATCGCGCGCCCAATGTACATGCGCGCCATTCCTTGTGGCCTGGGCTTCGAATTCCTCGAGATAGTCCGCAAGGTGCGATAGCGTGTGCTCCTTGATGGCCGAGGCAAGGTTGCGCAATTCCTCCCATTCGGGAATGCCGTACGCTTCGCGATCGCGCTTGAGCCGCAGGTCCCACAGCCGTCGATCGTGAAATTCCAGATGCTCCTTCGCCTCGATGAAGTGCGACGACGCCTCGGCATGGTCGACCGGCTTCATGCGCGGCTCCCATTCAGAATCTGGGCGATATGGATGAAGCGGATATCGAGGCCGCGGCGCTCGGCACAGCCCTTCTGGTGCATGAGACAGGACATGTCGGCTGAGACAATGTACTCGGCGCCGGCGCGATAGTGGTCCTCGACTTTGTCGTAACCCATCTTGGCCGAAACCGGCTCCTCGAACATTGAAAACGTGCCGCCGAAGCCGCAGCACTCGTCCGGCCGGCTCGGCGTCACGAACTCGATGCCGCGCACCTTGCGCAACAGATCGAGCGGCTTGGAAAAGAACGGCTCGTCGATCTCCGAAGCCTTGGCGGTGCGCAGCTTACGGAGCGTCGTGCAGGCATTGTGCAGTCCTACCTTGTGGGGAAACTCAGCCCAGGGAAACTCGTCGACCTTGAAGATGTCGTGCAGGAACTCGACGAGCTCGTAGGTGTTGCGTCGCACGCTCTCGACCCGGGGTGTCTGTGGAATTGCATCGAGATGCTCGCGCACGTGGTAGGCGCAACTTCCAGACGGCGTGACAATGGTTTCGAACTCCTGGAAGTTCTCAACGAACAAGGCCTCGGCGCCGGCCGCATCGTTTTGACAACCGCTGTTCGCCATGGGCTGGCCGCAACAGGTTTGTTCAAGCGGATAGACCACATCGAGTCCCAACCGTTCCAACAGCTCGAGTGTCGCGATGCCGACCTCGGGGAAGAACGCGTCGATATAGCAAGGAATAAACAACCCTACTCGCATGGCGTCTCCCGTTTCCACCAATGCTGCCGACGGTGTCTCACTTTGGTCCGATCGGCGGTTTCAACCTCGTCGGCGAATTACCGCTTTACATAATCGAGGGCGAACAGGATCGAGGGCGGCCGGGCGACGGTGAATGACGGCGAACGCATCCATCAGGCCGGCGCCGCGGTGGTGCGAACCAACACTGGAACCGGCTGCCATCTCGATGTCCCGATGGTGGCACGCGCGCTATCGGCGCTCAAGCCGCCAGCCGGAGCAGTCCTTCGAAAACGGTCCAGGAAGCCAGGGCCGAAAAAAGTTGGCGCGCCGGGCAGCTATCAGCGCCTGCGGGCCCGACACTCTCCGCCGCGGCAGACATACACCGCATCAGGGACGAAGGTCGGCCTGTAGAAGCCATAGTCGGTCACCGCCGGCGACAGCGCCGACGTCGACAATAATGCGCCGCCGATGACGTCGGCGTTGACCGTGCCTGACCGATCCCAGGGGAATTGCCCGGCCCAGGGATAGTACATGGACGTACCACTGAGGAAGAAGGCGAATGCCGCAACCGCGAGCGCGCCAGCGCCGCTTCCGAGCTTCGATTTCATCGGGTCCCTCCAGGCGATAGCTTCAACCTGCCAAATTTCCAGTCCAAGCCGGCCCACACGAGGGTGCGTGACTCGGCGCCCAGACTTCGCACCGTTGGCGCCGACAACGATATGCCTGCCATCGTCAAAGCCGTGCAGACCGGCAGCATATCAGCACAAGTTTAACCTGTCTTGTATGGCAATGACGTTTCATGGGCGGAGCCCCCGTTCTGGAGGACATTTGCACTGCGAGATTCCCACAGCGATTATCAGAGTCAAATCCTGCACATGGGGCAACGCTTCGGACCGGCTTGTCAATCCGGGCGACACGGGTGATCTTAATGGACACGCCGGCGATCTGCGGCGCCGAACATCTTCTCCATGCACGCACGCAATCGCCCGAGGTTTCGACAATGCCGGGGCGGGCTCGACGGATGGGTGTGCTGCACGAGGATCGGTGGCGTGAGATGAACAGCAATCCCCCGCACAGGCAACAACGGGTGTACGCTGTTGATCTGGATCAAGGGTCAGCGCTGGCATCCTCACTAGGGTGCGTTTCATCTGCACGCGGTCCGACGGGGTGGGCGTGAACGTCGTTGAGGTCGACATCGCAATTGTGGGGGCCGGCGGCGCCGGATTGCGGGCGGCGATCGCCGCGGCGGAAGCCGACCATGGGCTCAAAATCGCGCTGATCTCGAAGGTCTACCCGATGCGCAGCCACACCGTGGCGGCTGAGGGAGGCTCGGCCGCCGTGGTGCAAGCCCATGATTCCCTCGAGCATCACTTCCACGATACCGTCGCGGGTGGCGACTGGCTGTGCGACCAGGACGCCGTCGATTATTTCGTCGCGCACTGTACCGAGGAGATGGTGCAGCTCGAACACTGGGGCTGCCCCTGGAGCCGCAAGCCGGACGGCCATGTCAACGTGCGGGCATTCGGCGGCATGAAAATCGAGCGCACCTGGTTTGCCGCCGACAAGAGCGGCTTCCACATCCTGCACACGCTGTTCCAGACGTCGATCAAATATCCGTCGATCAGGAGGCTCGATGAGTACTTCTGCGTCGATCTCATTGTTGAGGACGGACGCTGCCAGGGCGTGGTCGCAATCGAGATCGCGACCGGCAACTTCGTGCTGGTCGCGGCGAAAGCGGTGATCATTGCCACCGGCGGCGCCGGGCGCGTGTTTTTGCATAACACCAACGGCGGCATCGTCACCGGCGACGGGATGGCGTTGGCGTATCGTCACGGCGTGCCGCTGCGCGACATGGAGTTCGTGCAGTACCATCCGACCTGCATGCCCGGTACCGGGCTGTTGTTCACCGAGGGCTGCCGCGGCGAGGGCGGTATTCTCACCAACAAGGACGGCTATCGCTATCTACAGGATTATGGATTGGGCCCGCCCGATCCCTGGCCGCGGAACAAGGCGATGGAGCTCGGACCACGCGACCGATTGAGCCAAGCGTTTTGGCACGAAGACCGCAAGGGCCGCACCATCATCACGCCGCACGGCTCGGCGGTGCATCTCGACCTGCGCCACCTCGGCGCGCACAAATTGCGGGAGCGCTTGCCGCAGATTTGCGAGCTGGCCGAGCATTTCCTGGGTGTCGATCCGGCGCAGGAGCCGATTCCGGTCCGTCCGGCCGTGCACTACACGATGGGCGGCATTCTGGTGAGCATCGAGACTGATACGCCTCTACCCGGCCTCTTCGCGGCCGGAGAGTGTGCGAGCGCCGGTATTCACGGCGCCAATCGCCTCGGGTCGAACTCGCTCGCCGAACTCAGCGTGTTCGGCAAGGTTGCCGGCACGAAGGCCGCGGCGTATGCAAGGAGCGTCGCCATCGCGCCGAGTGCGACGCTCGAACGCCGGGCGGAAGACGCCGAACGTCGATCGTTATCGTTGATTGTCGGCCAGAGCGGTTCTGAGCGGCCCGCAGTATTGCGCGATGAGATGACGCGCAGCATGGAGGCGGGCTGCGGCATCTACCGCGTTGGCGCAGAGATGCAAACCACCTGTGACACCATCGCGACGCTCAAAGACCGCTACCGCAGCCTCCGCCTCGACGACCATTCGCGAGCGTGGAACACCGAGTGGTTGGCCGCCATCGAGCTCGGTTATCAGCTCGATGTCGCCGAGGCGATCGCGCACTCGGCGATCAATCGCCGCGAGTCGCGAGGCTCGCACCAACGCCTGGATGGCTTCGACAGCCGCGACGACGTGTCGTTTCTCAAGCATACGCTCGCCTACTATCGGCCCGACGGGCCGCCGCGAATCGACTACGGCCCGGTCGTCATTACCCGCTCGCCGCCCGGCAAGCGGGTATACGGTATCGAGGCCGAGCGGATCGAGCGCGGGGCAAAGGAGGCCAGCGATGTCGTCTGACCCTGCTCAGGGGGCCGCCTTGCGCGAAATCGTGATCGAGGTGCTGCGCTATCGCTCTGAGACGGACGCGCACCCGGTGACGCAAGCCTATCGCGTGCCCTTCACCGACGACATGTCGGTGCTCCAGGGCCTGCAATACATCAAGGATCACCTCGACGGAACGCTGAGCTTCCGTTGGTCCTGCCGCATGGCGATCTGCGGCAGCTGCGGCATGATGATCGGTACCGAGCCCAAACTCGCATGCATGACCTTTCTGCGCGATTATTATCCGGGCCCGCTCGCCATCGAGGCGCTTGCGCATTTTCCGATCGAACGCGACCTAGTGGTGAGCGTCAGTGGTTTCATAAAGAAGATCGAGAGCATCTATCCGTATCTAATTCCGAAAACACCGCGGCGGCTGGACCAGGGCGAATATTCGCAAACCCCATTGCAGCTTGCGCGCTTCGAAACGTTCAGCGACTGTATAAACTGCATGCTATGTTATGCGGCTTGTCCGCAGTTTGGCGAGAATCCCGATTTTATCGGTCCGGGCGCGATGGTGCTGCTGCAACGGTACAACGGCGATTCGCGAGACGGCGCGCAGGCGAGGCGCATGGAACTTGTCCACGCCGACAACGGAGCCTGGAGCTGCACTGCCGTCGGCTATTGCTCCGAGGTCTGCCCCAAGCAAGTCGACCCGGCCAACGCCGTCAATCAGAACAAGACCAAGAGCGCCGTTGATTTTTTTCTGCATCTTGGCCAAGCGCGGCGTGGGGGAGGTGCGCCGTGATCGGACCCCGACCCTATCTTCGGCCCGCCGCAACCTCGTGGTGGATGCATTCCCCCTATCTCGCCTACACCTTGCGCGAGCTGACCGGCGTCGCGGTAGCAGGCTATGCCATCGTCCTGCTCGCCGGCCTCATCAGTCTCGCGAGCGGCAAGAGCGTGTACGACGCCTGGCTCGACTTTCTCAGAAGCCCATGGTCGCTCGCCCTGCATCTCCTGTTTCTGATCGGCATGATCGCGCATGTCTGGACTTGGTTTCAGATCATGCCGAAGACCATGCCCCGTCTGGCGTTCCGCGGGCGGATCGTGCCGCAGAACCGGATCGCCGTCGCCGGGCTCGCCGTGGCGACGGCTGCCTTTGTCATTATCGTGCTCGCGGCTGAATGGGTGCAGCCGTGAAACGGTCGATCGCGCCCGTATTCTGGCTGCCGTTCGGCGCCGGGGGAATGTTGGCGGCACTCACCGGCCCGGCGCTGGTGCTCATCACCGGCTTGGCCGGGCCGACCGGCATCGGTATTTCGCCCGGCTTCATGTCGTTCACGCGCGTGACCGCGTTCGCCCAACACCCCCTGGGCAAGCTTGTCCTGTTTGGTACCATCGCCCTGTTTATCTGGCACGGCGCCGAGCGCATTTATCTAACCCTGCGCGACATGCATGCCGGGGGCAAGTTGGCGCTGATGTGGATTTGCTACGGGACCGCCGCTGCACTTACTCTGGTCGCCGCCGGCGCCCTGCTGATCATTGGAGTTGGCTGATGGCGCGGGCCCCGGGGGGAACGCCGTGCGTTTTCGAAGGCCAGTCTTGGTCGCGGGTCTGTCGCCGGAGCGCGACGAGATCTTCGCCGCCAACCGTCATGTAGGAAAAACATGTATCTCCACGAAGGAATTCTCAATACGGATGATAGCGAACCACGTGCGACGCAGCTGCAGCGTTTCGCCGACCGGGAATCGCCCAAGAAACCGAAATCGATTACGATCGGCAGCGCTGAAGGGCGCCAAGCCGGCGCGCCAAACCGCCAAGTCCCAGCCTATCTACGCGAAGTCTATAGCTGGGCTTATCTGACCCCAAGCTTCGCCAAAGTGCTCGACCGCCAATCGGTGGTTGAAGCCATCCTGTGGGGCAATGCGCGCCGACTGGTCGCGCGCGTGCTAGCGGAAATAGAGCCCGGCTGGCGGGTGCTGCAGCCAGCCGCCGTCTATGGCACCCTCTCCCGAGAGCTCGCTGCGGCGCTTGGGCCGAATGGCAGCCTCACGGTAAGCGACATCGCTCCTCTTCAGGTCGAACTCACCCGCAGCAAGCTTGCTGACCTTCCGCAGGCGTGCGCGCATCTTTGCGACGCCGCCGAGCCCGCTCGCGGTCCATACGATGCGGTGACGTGCTTTTTTCTGCTTCATGAAGTGCCCGAGGACATGAAGACGCGGATCGTGCAAGCTCTGCTGGGGGTGGTCAGACCCGGCGGCAAGGTGGTGTTTGTCGATTATCATCGGCCGCACCCGGCGCATCCGTTGCGGCTGGTGATGCAATTTATCTTCGCTTGGCTGGAGCCGTTCGCTCACACATTGTGGACGCGTTCGATAGCAGATTATGCGCGGTCGCTGAGGACACAATTCCATTGGCGCAAAGAGACGTTGTTCGGTGGACTCTACCAGGTCGTGGTGGCCACGCGACGCCCAGTGTGAGCTCGATTCCTTTCGTCGCGGAACTGCAATCTTGCGCCGCTCAGGCACCGTCTGCACCCTCGTCAACTGCGCTCGGGCGCAGCCGCTCATTCTACTTGCTTTCATGGTAACATCTAATCGATGTGCCCATCGGCAGATAGTTCGGACCGGGGGCGCGGCGGCAGAAATGCCGGCGCGCCCACGCACGTTGGCGCGAGCGCCGACCGTCTGCGGACCGAGCGACCGTTAGCGGCGTCCGCATCCGCTCGGCCGCCGGGTTTCACGACATTCAAGCACATCCGTCGCAACTGGATCGATCTCTTCGAGCTGGTGCTGGACGTAGAGCGTTATCCAGACTTTGTGCCACATTGCCGCGACGTGAAACTGTTGTCGCGGAGAAACGATGGACCGGGCAGAACGATCATCATTTCGCGGATGACCGTAGGGCTGGCGCTGTTCGAAGTGAGCTACGCAAATCGCACCGTCGGCGATGCGGTCGGCCGGCGGATCGAAGTCGAGTCGATCGACGGGCCGCTTCGGTATCTGCGGGTCATCTGGCAATTCGAGCCGACCGATGACGAACACACGAAGGTGGAATTCTCGGTCAGCTATGAGTTCGACAACCCGCTCCTTGCCGGCCTGGCGTCTCGCATCTTCGCTTCGATGTTTGGTGAGATCATGACGGCCTTCGAGCGGCGCGCGCGTCAGCTCTGCAAACGCAAGACGGAGTAATGGTGAAAATCGATCCCACGGCTTCGCGCGTGTGAAGCGAGCGCTCTCCCGCCGAGCCAGCAGTTTGCGTCTCATCGCCAAAATTCTGAAGGCGGAAACCGACCATTTCGACCGATCCGGGATCGGATATGGAGTGGCAACCACGGCTAGCGAGGTGCAATAGGCTGCCGCAACCGCAGGCGATGTGCCACGCCCGGCGGCCCATTTCGTCTGCGCGCGATCACGCGTGATTCCGTGAGAGTTTGCTCATGGCTTGACCTGCTCCCTCATGCGACGCGGTCATCGGCCATGACAGCCCTGGCGTCGACTTTGCCCCCTGGGATAAATTGTGCGGCGCGAAAAGCTCCAACGACAGACGACATGTGCAAAAGATGAAATTGCCGTAATAATTGATGGAACTTCTTTTCGAGTACACCCATGTTAGGTGAGGGACAGAAATTGTCGCGATTGCTCCTTGGTCCGTGCGCCTTTGCGTTTGCCGAGCGGCGCCGTCGCGATGGGCGTCATTCCTTTTTTCCGGGCTGCGATACGCGCCCTGAAGGAAGGGTCAACCTAAGTCTGGAGGATATCATGCAGTTATCTCGGCTCTGTCTTGTGGCCGCCGCCACAGTCGCACTGGCCTCCCCGGCCTTGGCAGCCGATAACGACACGCTGAACATCGGGTTCACCGTGTCGCAGACCGGCAAGCTCAATACCGACTCGGTCGCGCAGATGCGTGGCTTCGATCTATGGCGCGATGAGGTCAACGCGAAGGGCGGCATCAAGGTCGACGACAAGAACTATACGATCAAATTCGTCAGCTACGATGACGAATCGCAGAATGGGCGCGTGCAGCAGCTCTATACGCGCTTGATCGCGCAAGATAATGCGCAATTCCTATTCAGCCCGTATTCCTCGGGTCTGACCGCGACGGCGGCCATCATCTCCGAACAGTATGGCAAGGTGATGCTGACCACCGGCGCCGCAGAAGGAAAGACCTACGAGCTCGGCAACAAGAACCTGTTCCAGGTCTATTCGCCGGCATCGGAGTATCTCTCCGGTGCGCTACGCGTGCTCAAGGAGAAAGATCCAACCGCCAAGATCGCCTTCGTGTACGAGGACGATCCCTTCTCCAAGGCGGTTGCCCACGCCGCGCTGGATCTCGCCGCGAAGGAGCACATGACGATCGTGCTGGACGAGGCCTATAGCGGCTCGACCACGGATTTCGGCCCGATCATCAACAAGATCATCGCGTCGAAGGCGGTGGTCCTGCTCGGCGGCGGCCACTACGCCGACGGCTCGACGCTCGCCCGCCAGCTGTACGACCAGAAAGCCAACTTGAAATGGGTTACATTGTTGGTCGCGCCGGACAGTCCAAAATTCGCCGAGCTCGGCGCTGCCGCAACCGACATCTCGGTGCCGTCGCAGTGGGAGCCGCAAGTCACGTTCCGGCCCGACTTCGGGCCCACGGCGCAGGAGTTCAGCAAAGCGTTCAACGCCAAATACGGGGTCGATCCGGGTTATCACGCAGCCGGCGGCTATGCCGCGGGGCTGATCCTGCAACGCGCGATCGAGCAGGCCAATTCCATCGATCCTGCCAAGGTCGCGGCCGAACTCAACAAGATGGACGTCACGACGATGTTCGGCCGCACTAAATTCGCGACCGACGCCAAGCAGCACGGTCTGCAGATCGGCCACGACATGGTGCTGGCGCAGTGGCAGATGAAGGACGGCAAGCTGACCAAGGAAGTGATCTGGCCGGCGGCCGCCAAGACCGCCGATATCGTGATGAACTGAAGGGACGCTTCACGGAGCGGGCGGACGCCCTTACCCGTATGAGTGAGGGCGTTCGATTGGGGGAGAGCCAACATGGCTGGGCTTCTGGCCTCCGTCGTCGACGGCGTGCTCATAGGCGCGGTCTATGGGCTCGCCGCCATGGGATTGACGCTCATTTGGGGCGTCATGAACGTCATCAATTTGAGCCATGGCGCGATCATCGTCCTGGGGATGTTCGCGCTCTATTACCTTTCGTCCGTGCTCGGCCTTAATCCCTATGCGGCGTCTCCCATCGTCATTGTGATCGGTTTCGTTGCCGGCGTGCTTTTGTATTGGATCGCGGTGCATCGGGTCATTGGCCGGCCGCATCTGATGAGTCTGCTGTCGACCTTCGCAGTCAATATGGTGTTGATCGGGCTCGGCACTGCGCTCTGGAGCACCAGCCCCTACAACGTTTCGGTTTCGCTGCCGAGCGTAAGCTGGGAAGGATATACCTATACCGGCACGCATATCATGGCTGCGATCATCGCCGCCGTGATCGCCGGATTGCTGTATCTGCTGCTTTACCGTACGCGCATCGGCAAGGCGATCCGCGCCGTCGCTGCCAACCGCGCCGCCGCCGAGCTCTCGGGAATCCCGACCACGCAAATACTGGCGCTGAGTTTCGGGCTCGGCGTCACGCTCGCATTCGCGTCGGGGATGCTGATCGCGACGTTGTTTCCCTTCACCATACTGTCGGGCGGGGCCTATCAGCTCAAGAGTTTCGTCGTGACCGTGCTCGGCGGGCTCGGCAATCCCGGCGGCGCGCTGCTCGGCGGCATTTTTCTCGGATTGATCGAGGGCATGGCGACACCGTTTATGCCGGTGAGCTGGATGCCGATGATTGAGTTCACTCTGTTCGTCATCGTTCTCATCGCGTTTCCGCGTGGCATTTTCTCATTTTCAGGAACGTGATTTCCGTGCGGCTCAACTTATTACGCCCATTCCCCTGGCTTATCCTGATCGTCACGGCGTCGTTCGCGTTGGTGCCGTGGTGGACTGACAATGTCAGCTTGCGCGAGAACCTCATTCTCGCCGCGCTCGACATCGCGCTCGCCAGCAATCTCAATTTGATGCTCGGCTATGCCGGCTACGTCAATTTCGGCAATATCGTGATGTTTGGCCTCGGCGGTTATATGGGCGTCTATCTGCTGAGCGTATGGCATTGGCCGCTGTTGGGCGCAGCGCTTATTGGCGCGATCGCGGTTAGCATCATCGCTTACGTGTTCGGACTTGGCATACTGCGGCTGCGTGGCGCCTATTTTGCGTTGGCGACGATCGGCGTGAACGAGGCGGTGAACGTGTTTGTTACCAATTTCGAACCGTGGGGTGGCGCCACCGGTCTCTATCTATCGCTCGACGCCTATGCCCCCCTCGGCGGCCCCGGTCGCGCTTTATGGATCGTGTATTTCCTCATGGTCGCGGTCATGGGCCTTTCACTGGCGCTGAGTTACATTATCCGGCATTCGAAATTCGGACTGGGCCTGCTGGCCATCGGCGAGAACGAAGACGCGGCGGAGACACTGGGGGTGCCGACCCGCGCCTACAAGGCCATGGTGTACAGCGTCTCCGCCTTCCTGCCGGCGATTGCCGGCGGCCTTTATTTCTTCAAGAGCGGCATCATCGAGCCGACGGCCGCCTTCGACCTTACCACCTCGATCGAGGCAATCGTCATGGTGATGCTCGGCGGGCAAAGCACAGTGGCGGGACCTGTTATCGGCGCATTTCTTTACGAAGAATTGCGCGGTTATTTGCTCACCGCGCAGGCATTTTCGCACTTCCAGCTGGTGATTGCCGGGCTGCTGCTGCTGGTGATCGTGTTGTTCGCCCCCGGTGGATTGATGGGCTTTGTCCATCAGAAACTTCCCTTCACCCGAAGGTGGTTGGAATGACGGCGCTGCTCGAAGTCACGGATTTGAGCAAGCGCTTCGGCGGGCTCGACGCCGTGGGCAACCTTAATCTCGAGGTCGGCGCTGGAGAGCTGCTCGGCCTGATCGGCCCGAACGGCGCCGGAAAGTCGACCGTCTTCAATCTGATCAACGGCGTCACCACCCCCGATTCCGGCCGCATCAAGTTCGACGGTGCCGATATTACCGGCATGGCGCCTCACATTGTCGCGCGCCACGGCATCGCACGCGCGCACCAGATCGTGCAGCCGCTGGCCGGATTGAGCGTTCTCGAAAACTGCACCGTGGGCGCCTGCTTCGGCCGCGAGAACCTGCCGATTGCCAAGGCACGCGAGATCGCCGGCGAGGTGCTGGCGACCGTGGGCTTGGCCGAGCGCATGGAAACGCTGGCCGGATCGCTCACCACCGCCGGCAAGAAACGCCTGGAGCTCGCCCGTGCCTTGAGCGCTCGGCCGCGCCTGTTGCTGCTCGATGAAGTGCTCGCCGGACTCAATCCGACCGAAGTCGAGACGATGATCGAGATCTTGCAGGGCATCCGCAGATCCGGCATTGCGATCCTGATGATCGAGCATGTGATGCGCGCGATCATGCGGCTTTCCGACCGCATAGTCGTGCTCGATCTCGGGCGCAAGCTCGCGGACGGCAGGCCGGAACAGGTGGCCAACGATCCAAAGGTCATCGAGGCCTATCTCGGCGACTCCAAGCTGCTCGCGGCGGAAGGAGCCGGATGATGGCCGCACCGCTGCTCAAGGTCGAGAACCTCGAGGCCGGCTACGACGATGTCCAGGTGCTATGGGGCGTGTCGTTGCAGGTGGAGCGCGGCGGCGTCACCACGCTCGTCGGCGCCAACGGCGCCGGCAAGACCACCAGTCTACGGGCGATCACCGGCAGTATCAGGCCGCGTGCCGGTCGCGTCATGTTCGACGGCGAGGACGTGACCCGGCTTTCGCCGCACGCCAAGGCGGCACGCGGCTTGGTGCTGGTCCCGGAAGGGCGACAATTGTTTAATAACATGTCGGTCGAGGAAAATCTGGAAATGGGCGCTTATTCCGCCCGCGCGCGGCGCCATTTCGACGAGCAGATCGAGCGCGTGTTCACGCTGTTTCCGCGTTTGAAGGAACGGCGCCGGCAAAAAGCCGGCACGTTTTCCGGCGGTGAACAGCAGATGCTGGCGATTGCGCGCGGACTGATGTCGGCGCCGACCGTATTGATGATCGACGAGCTGTCGCTGGGTCTGGCGCCGGTGGCCGTGCAGCAGCTGGCGACCGCGCTCACGGCGCTCAGCAAAGACGGCGTGACGCTGCTGCTGGTCGAGCAGAACGTGCATTTGGCGCTGGCCATCAGCCACTACGCCTATGTCATCGCCGAAGGGCGCACCTTCACCGAGGGAGCGTCACAAGCGGTCGCCGCCATGCCGGACGTCCGCAGGGCCTATCTCGGATTTTGAGGCCGCATGCGGCACCGACGCACGACCTTTTTCATCATGACCGATGTACCGGACGCAACGGCTGACGATGCCGGATCACGATCGCGATGATGCAGAGAAACAAGAGGGCGCCGTGCCGCCGGTCGGCGCCGAGCATATTTTGCCGCGCCCAAAGGCACCTTTGCTTGGTCCAGATCCATCGGCAAGATAATGAAAGCCCAGCGCTGGATCGTTAAGGGCTCCGGCGCCCGGATGAAGCGCTGCACGCGCAGAATTATTTCGCCTGCCCCATAGCGGCCGGGGCTTTTGTTTTTCTCTCATCCATTTCCGGGCGCCTGCCGGCCCCCTTCGCGCAATCACTGTACGGCTTTGCCGTCCCGGGAGCTTTCTTCAAGCAGGCGGAGATTCGCTTGGATGTACGGATTGGCGGGGTCTTTTGACTGCGCATCCAGGAGGGTCTTCCGCGCCCGCACATAGTCGCCGCGCAGGATGTAGGAAAAACCAATGTTGTTGAGAACATCCGGCGTTCGGCCGACGATCCGGATGACCGCCTGGTAGGCTCGGTCGGCCAGCTCGTAACGATGCAGCCGATCATATGACGCCGCCAGTCCGAGCCAGGCTTCGGCGTCATTCGGGTGCTTTTCCGCGGCCTGGCGGAAGCTCTTTTCCGCCAAGCCAAAATCGCTGTTGCGAAAATATCTCTTGCCCCGTTGCAGATCGTCGTTCGGATCGTCGCCGAGAAGTCCGGGCTTCGACAACGGCACGACCGGTTCGCCGCTCGGCCCGGGTTCGGCGGGCGTCACCGCAATGCTGCCCGTCGTTTCCCCGCTATTGGCTTGCGTCGCGGTAGAGTTGTTGACGGTTTCGTCGGATGTTTGCAGATTGCTCGTCCTTGTCGACGAGGCACAACCGTTGAGCGTAACGACACTCGCCGTCGCAATCGCGAGAACCAAGAACTGGCGGATGAGCATCGGCGCGATCCACGCAAGGCACGCCGAAAATTAGGCGGCAATCGTTAAGGAATTGCTCGCGGCGCCGCGTCGCGTACCAAATGCATGGGTTGCTTTTACGGCTCGCGCATCGACGTCATGATGCTCACCAATTGCCGGTTGCAAGCCGTACGATAACAGGGGTCAAGATCACGATAAACAGCACTGGAAAAATGCACACCATCATCGGCACGGCAAGCTTCGCGGGCAAGCTATAGGCTTTCTCCTCGGCGCGCGACATGCGCTTATGCCGCATATCGTCGCTGTACACGCGCAAGGCTTTGCTGATGCTGGCGCCGAGCTCGTCCGATTGTTGAACCAACTTGGCGAAGGAATTCGCTTCTTCGATGCCGATCCGCTCGGCAAAATGTTCGAGAGCTTCGGCCAGCGTGCGGCCGGCGCGAATTTCAAGATTGGCAATATGAACGTTGGCGGCAAGCGAGGGATGGGCGTTGCCAAGCTCGCGGCGGATCCGGTCGAGCGCCGCCTCCACGGCAAGCCCGGCGTCGGCGCAGACCACCAGGAGATCCATGAAATCGGGAAACCCGAGCTGATGCTCCGCCCGTCGCGCAGCCACCCGGCGATCGAGATAGATCGTCGGCGCCAGATATCCGCAAAGGCCGCCGGCAATGACGAAAAGCCAAAACGAGGAATTGCCTTGGATATTCAGTAGCGGGAGAACGGAAAACAAGATCAGCGCCAGCCCGCCGGCCAAGCCGGTACGGGCGATGAAGAAATAAGCGACGGCATGCTCATTATAGATTCCGGCCTGAATGAGCTTGCGCCGCAGCACTTTGGTGTCCCGCGCGTCAAGGGACTCGTAGTGCTTGATCGTGTGGTCGACGAGCGCGCGGGTGAGTTTCGCGTAATAGGGTGCTTGCCGACCTTCGCCGGCGCCCTGATCCGGACCGAGCGCGGTGGCGCGGCGACGCACGGCCGCTCGCGCGCGGGCGGCGGCCATGACCGCAAAAGCGACGATGCTGACAGCAAGAAAGATGACGACGCCGAGCATGGTCGCGGCGCTGTCGGAAAACAGGTCGAAGTTGCTGCCGACGTCCACCGGTCAGATCCTGAAATTCACCATTTTGAACATGATCAAGTTTCCGACCATCATCCAGCCGACCGCGCCGCCGAGCAAAATCTTGGTGAGCGTCTCGTGCCACACCGCCGCGTAGAAATCCGGCGAGGTGACCTGCACGACGATGAACAGACCGATCGGCAGGGCGGAGAGGATCATGGCCGAGGCCCGCCCTTCCGAAGCCAGCGCTCTGATCTTTCGGCGCATCTTGAAGCGCTGACGAATGACGCCGGAGAGATTTTCGAGGATCTCGCCGAGATTGCCGCCGGTGGACGACTGGATGGCGACGGCAGTGACGAAGAGCGGCAAGTCCTCGGAGCCGATGCGGTCTTCGAGATTGCGCAGCGCCGCCTCCAGATCGGCGCCATAGGTGATTTCGTCGGACACGATGCCAAATTCGCTGCCGATCGGATCCGCCATCTCGCGGCCCACCATTGCGATCGCAGTCGGTACCGGATGTCCCGCGCGCAAGCTGCGCACGATCGTGTCCAGCGCATCGGGAAGCTGGGCGCTGAACTTTCTCTGACGTCGGGCGCGCAGCAAATGCAAGACGAGAAACGGCAGGATTGTCGCGCTCAGCGCTGCGACGGCCAATCCTTCCAGCGCGTTGCCGCGGAAGGACACCGTGACGGGAAAGGCGACACAGCTTACAAAGCCGATGACGACGGTCAGCCGGGAAAGCCCGATCGTGACACCGGATTGCAGGATGAGCCGGTTGAGCGCAGCGAACTTAAGAAGGTAGTCGCCGCTCGCGGAGAGGCCCCGTTCCCGGCGCCAGGCAACCAGGACGCTCTCCTGATTGGCACGGTCCTTTGCCAACATCAGCCGCCGGTTGATTTGGCTACGATACGATGCGGTGGAAAAGCACAAGAGGTAGACGGCCTCGGCGCAAAGGACCGCCGAGGCGCCCACCAACAGCCAAATCAGATAGATCGGATCAAAATCCAACGACATGCGCGGTCACAGAGGCTGCGAGGGATCAAAATACGATCCGGGAATCTTGATGCCCAGGGCGAGCAGATCGGTCAGAAACCGCGGCCGTATGCCGGTCGCCTGAAAATGACCGATGATAGCCCCGTCGGGCGCCGTGCCGGTGCGCACGAACTTGTAGATTTCCTGCATCTGTATGATGTCGCCCTCAAGGCCGGTAATTTCGGCGATGCTCATCACCCGTCGCTTGCCGTCGGAGAGGCGCGAGAGCTGCACGATGACGCGAATGGCAGCGGCGATCTGACCGCGGATGCTGGCGACCGTCATCGGCATGCCGGCCATCCCGACCATCTGCTCGAGTCGGGATATGGCGTCGCGCGGCGTGTTGGCGTGAATGGTCGCCATCGAGCCCTCATGGCCGGTGTTCATCGCCTGCAGCATGTCGAAAGCTTCTTCGCCGCGGCACTCGCCGAGAATGACGCGATCGGGCCGCATGCGCAGGGCATTTTTGACCAGATCGCGCTGGCGGATCTCGCCCTTGCCTTCGACATTGGGGGGCCGCGTCTCCATGCGGCCGACGTGGGGCTGCTGCAACTGAAGTTCGGCGGCATCTTCGATCGTGAGCAGACGCTCCTTGGGAGAAATGAACGACGACAGCGCGTTGAGCATCGTCGTCTTCCCCGAGCCGGTACCTCCGGAGATGATCAAAGTGACCCGCGCCCTGACCGCGGCCGCGAGCAGCTCGGCCATTTGCGGCCGCAACGCTTCGACTTCGAGCAGCCTTTGCAGGTTCATCGGCTTTTTGGAGAATTTCCGGATCGACATCAGCGGCCCGTCGACCGCGACCGGACGCACCGCCACGTTCACACGGGAGCCGTCCAGCAGCCGGGCGTCGCACATCGGGTGCGATTCATCGACTCGGCGGCCGACGGCGGCAACAATCTTGTTGATGATGCGCAGAAGATGCGCCTCATCCCGGAAACGCACGGCGGTCGATTCAAGAATTCCCTGTCGTTCCACATAGACGCATTCGTGGCCGTTGATGAGAATGTCGTTGATCGTGGGGTCCTTCAGCAGCGGCTCGATCGGTCCCAGCCCGCGCATTTCGTCGAGGATCTCCGAGACAAAGCCGTTGAGTTCTTGGGCATTGAGCGCGAGCCGTTCCGCGAGCACATATTGCGACACGAGCTGTTGAACGTAGCCGCGGATCTCCTCCTCCGGCAGCTTCTCCAATGCCGACAGATTGATCTCTTCGATCAGCCGGCGATGAAGCCGCACCTTGGCGTCAAGAAGCTTGTCGGTCAGCAGCGGGTTGGCGCCGGGCTCCGGCGCAGTTTCGACCAAGCAAGTGACGGCCCGCGCCGCCGGCGCCGGCGTGACGTCTTCGGTCGGCGGCGCGGGGTCGGAGGAAGCGACTCGACGAACGGAGAAACGTCCGAGCATGGTTGACTAAAGCGCGGCCGTGCGCTTCCACGATTTGGCCTGGTGCGAGTTGGAGCCCGACGCCTTTAACGGCGCCGGCAAGCCGTCCTTCGCCGTTTGGGCGGCGTGCGAAATGATCAGCTTTTTCAATTGCGCCGTTATCTTGTTGCCCGGCTTGACTTCGTTCAACGGGACGCCGCGGTCGATCGCTTCGCGTACCAGGCCATAGTTGTTCGGTATGAAGGCGGCGAGCGATGCGCCGATTGCGCGTTCAATATCGGCTCGTCGCAAACCGGGCGAAAAAAACTTCTGCTCGAACCTGTTGACGATGACCTGCGGGTTCGGCTGCTCGCCGAGCCGCTCGCGAATGGCGTCCACCAGTTGCCGCGCCTGGCGCAGGCTCGGCACTGTGGTCTCGCTGACAATATAGACCATGTCGGAGCCGAGCAGCACGTCGTCGGTCCAGGAAAACCACGTACGCGGCATGTCGAACACCACGAAGTCGAAATGCGATGAAACGAGATCAAGAAGTCGCGTGACTACCGACGGCTCAAACGAGCGCATTTCAGCCGGCCGATTTGGCGCCGCGACGACGGCCAAGCCGGAGGCGTGATACGAAAGCATGACTTCGAGCAATTGGCGATCGAGCCGCTCCGGTCGCAGTTCGATTTCGCCGAGATCGAGCTGGGGTTCGATGTCCAGATAATCGGCGCAGGCGCCGTGCTGGAAATCGAGGTCGACAAGGCAAGTCGCCGCCTTCCCGCGCGGAGTGTTGTTGAGCAGCAGCATGGCCGCCTGTACGGCCAGCGTGGTCACGCCGGCGCCGCCAACGGCCGGCAGGAACGTGAATATCTGCGCCTGCGACGCTTCGGAACCGGAAAGGGGCTGGGTGATCCTGGCGCAAGTCCTGAGCAACTCAGCCTCCGACACGGGCTTGCGCAGAAAGTCCGCTACCCGCATTTGCATCAACCGGCGCGCAACGAGTTCGTCAAAGGCTTTTGCGACAACAATTACGGGAACACGATGGCCGTTCAGCGCCATGATGCGCTCGAGAGCGGTAATTTCATTTTCGTCGCCACCGTCCAGGTCGGCAACAAGCACCGCAGCGCCGACGAGTTCGCCCGCTTCGGCGGCAGACAAGGTTCTTTTGATAACCTCCAGTGCCATCCGCGTGCCGGTACCGAATGCGGTGCGCGCACAATCCGCGAAGATTGGATCGGCGGTCACGACGACGATCTTATCCACCGTCGACTGTGAGTGGCTCTCATGGGACCCTGGCTGTCTGGCGGACGCAGACATCATTATTGCGCGGAGGCAGAGGTTGTCGTTGTGGGCGACGGCGCGCCGGCCGCAGGCGTCGAAGTCGCCGTGGAGGTGTTGTTTTGCGAGTTGGTCTGCGCCGCCATGGACGATGGATTTGACTGCTGGAGCGCCATCGGGGAAACCGGCGGCGTGACGAGATTGGTGCGATAGCGCTCGACGGCCGACTGCATCCGCTGACCGTTGGCGGCGTAGTTGACATTGCCGCTGCCTGCCGGCCACGGATCGTACATTTGCGCGACCTGATTGGCGGCCACGGCGTCGCCGGCGCTCAACGCAACGGAGTCGCGGCGGTCGATGTAAAGGTCGGAACAGCCCGCGAGTGCGATTGCGGCAATGATGACAGCGAGCGTGCAGCCGCCGGAATTAATCCCTGACCGAGACATAGCTCGCTCCGTTTTTGGGAAGGTCGAGGACGTGGCCGACATACGGCCGGTTCAGTGCGCCGGCAGCCATGCGCACAAGCGCGGGGCTGATTTCGGGTTGGCCGTTGAGGAAAAAGTCGACGTCGTTTCCCGGCAGCGCGTGGTCGAGTGGCGTGTGTGCCACCTCATTTGGCCGCATCGGATGCACGATGTGGGGCGTGACCAGGATCACGAGGTCGGTTTCGTTCTTCTGATATTGCGCGGAGCGAAACAGCGCGCCGAGCACCGGCACATCGCCGACCCAA
>Ga0187784_10001001_pt1 | contig 21849 bp, 28 predicted proteins | sample 1015_SJ02_MP15_2_FD_132964 | JGI IMG/M metagenome (GOLD analysis project Ga0187784, IMG submission 132964) | Tropical peat soil microbial communities from peatlands in Department of Meta, Colombia - 1015_SJ02_MP15_20_MG | ecosystem: Environmental > Terrestrial > Soil > Wetlands > Peat | place...
GATCTGCCGCGTCAACCACACCGCGTCGTACACGACGGATACGCCGGACTTCTGGCGCCGGGAGGGTCAGAAGTATCCGAGTCACGGGGGCCGATTCACGGGCGAGCCCGCGTACTTCCGCCACGTCACGGAGTGCGCGCGACGCATCATGGAGCTCGCCGGGACCACAGCGAAGGACTACGGCCACGTCGTCTTTCACCAGCCGAACGGGAAGTTCCCGCAACGGGTCGGTAAGCAGCTCGGCTTCTCCGAACCGCAGATGCGCTCCGGCCTCGTCACCCCCGATATCGGGAACACCTACTCGGCCGCCGCGCTCCTCGGGCTCGCGAACGTCCTCGACCACGCGGGCCCCGGCGAGAAGATCCTGCTCGTCGGCTACGGCTCGGGCGCCGGGTCGGACGCGTTCGACCTCGAGACGACGGACGCCCTCGCCTCCTTCGAGAAGGGGTACGGCCGGCCGGTCGAGTTCTTCCTCGAGCATGGCGACGAGATCACGTACGCGACGTACGCGAAGGTGCGGGGCAAGATCCGCATGGGAGGGGAGTAGCGATGCGGGAGGTCGCCGTGCTCGGGGTCGGCCAAACGAAGTTCGGAGAGCTCTGGGACCGCTCGTTCCGCGAGATCGGGATCGAGGCCGGCCTTCAGGCGCTCGTCGACGCGAAGCTCTCGTCGGGCGACCTCGGGGGGCTCTTCCTCGGCAACATGGCCTCGGGAGCGCTCATCGACCAGGAGCACATCGCCCCGCTCATCCTCGACGCAACCGGCCTCGGCCACCGTCATCTTCCGGCGGTCCGCGTCGAGGGGGGCGGCGCGTCGGGCGCCCTCGCGCTCCACCAGGGGTACCTCGACGTGGCGAGCGGGCTCTACGATTTCGTCGTCGTCGGCGGCGCGGAAAAGCTCACCGACGTGCCCGATGAGGTGGCCTCGCGGATCACGAGCTCGGCCGCCGACCAGGAGTGGGAGGTCGTCTTCGGCGCGACCCTCCCGGCCCTCTGGGCGCTCGTGGCCCGACGGCACATGCACGACTTCGGCACGACCAGCGAAGAGCTCGCGAACGTCGCCGTGCACGCGCACGCGATGGGCTCGAAGAACCCGAACGCGCATTTCCGCAACAAGCTCACCGTCGAGCAGGTCGTCCAGGCGGGTCCCGTCGCGGAGCCGCTCGGGGTACTCGACTGCGCTCCGCTCTCGGACGGGGCCGCTGCGGTCGTCCTCGGACCGATGGAACTCGCCCGCCAGCACACCGACACCCCGATCCGCATCGCGGCGAGTCAGATCGCTTGCGACACCATGGCGCTCCAGCAACGCGCCGAGATCACCCGTCTCGACTCCACGGTCGTGGCGGCCCAACGGGCGTTCGAGCAGGCGCGGCGCGCCCCCGCGGACGTGCAGGTCGCGGAGGTCCACGACGCCTACACGATCAGCGCGCTCGTCTCCCTCGAAGGACTCGGTTTCGTGGAGAAGGGCCGGTCCGGCCCCGAGTTCGCGACCGGGCGGTTCGGGCCCGGCGGCAAGACGGTCGTCAACACATCGGGGGGACTCAAAGCGCAGGGCCGGCCGTTCGGCGCGGTCGGGGTCGCCCAGGTCGTCGAGCTCGTACGACAGCTGCGCGGGGAGGCGAAGGAGCGCCAGGTCCCGGGCGCCACGCTCGGGCTCGCCCAGGACGTCGGAGGGACGGGCGCGACCACGGTCGTGCACCTCCTCGAGAGGACGAACTAGGAGGGGACGATGTCGGTAGCACGATTCTGGCGCGAGACCCCCCGACGCTACAACCTCGGCGGCTCGAAGTGCACGGTGTGCGGGACCGTCTACTTCCCCCCGCGCGCCGTCTGCCCGGTCTGCACGAGCCACCGCCAGTCGATCGAGAAGATGGTCCCGTTCCAGCTCTCCGGCGAGGGCGAGGTGATCTCGTTCACAATCGTCCACGACCCGGCCGAGGGATTCGACATGCAGGTGCCGTACGCCCTCGGCCTCGTGCGGACGCCCGAAGGTCCGGTGCTGACCGGGCAGATCGTGGACCTCGAGCCCGAGACCGTGACGATCGGCCTCAAGGTTCGGGCGACGTTCCGCAAGCTCCGTGAGGAAGGAGCGTCGGGCGTCATCCATTACGGGTACAAGTTCACGCCCCTCGACGCGACGGGCATCCTCCCTCCGCGACGCGGACCGGTCGGTCCCGTGCCGGCACGGGAGAGCTCGAGCGGTGAGCGGACCTCCAAGTGAACGCTTCCGAACGCCGGAACGGTGAATCGTCCTCGCGCGAGGAGGAACCGCCGGCGGATGAGCAGTACGCCCGTGCCTATGCCGCCGGCTACGAGGAGGGGGTCCGCGGCGCCCTCCGCGAGACGCTCGAGCACATCTCCCGAGGGCACACTCCTCAGGAAGTGCGAATGCTCACCGCGAGCCGTCTCGCCCGCCTCCCCGAAGAGGTCGAACTCAAGCGGAAAAGCTTGCTCGCGACGCCGCGACGGCCGGCTTGGGGCTCGCTCCTCCGCCCCCCGACTCCCGCCCGGCCCTGGACCGGGCCGGTTCCCGGCGCGACGGCTGCATCGATCCGGCTCGCGCCGGGCCGGTCCCTGCTCGTGCGGGAAGAGCGGCCCGCACGCGCGCTGGAAATCCTCCGCGCGAACGTGGGGTCGTTCCCCCGGGTCGCGACCGTGTCGATGCGCCCTCCCGAGCTCCCCGGGGTCCCCGCGTCGCACCGGTTGGACCTTACCGTCGGTGGCCCCGGGTCGGCGGAGGGAGCCGGTTCGGCCGGGCTCACGCCGGGCGAGATCAGCGGCCGCCTGCGGGACCCGACCGAGGCCGCGGGGGGGGCGCTCGTCTACGTCGACGCCCTCGAGTACCTCGCGACCGAGCACGGCCTCGAGGTGACGGTGAGGTTCGTCCACTGGCTCGTGACCCAAGCGCAGGAGACGAGTTCCGCGCTCCTTGTCTCGTTCGACCCTCGGTCGCTCGACGTGCGCGACGTAAGCCGGCTCGAGCGCGCGTTCGAGACCGTCCTATAGGCCCTACCAGACCATCCGGTCCTTCGCCGCGAGCGGGAGCTCGGAGCGCTTTCGCCGCCGCACGACCCGCCAGCCGAGGAACGTCGCGAAAACCCGGCCGGAAGTATCCCGCAAGAACCGGACGGAGTCGGACTGACCCTTGTGGTGGATGACGAACTCATCGTTCGCGGCGGGGCGTAGCGTGATGTTCCGGTCGATCGCCTCGATACCCCGGAAGTCGAGTCGGAGATGGTCGCCCCGGGAGCGGACCTCGGCCCAGATCCCCTCCCCCGAACAGTACCACCCGGCGTACGGTTCCAACGGCGGCGGGTGCCGCAGGGTCGGCGGCAGCTTCCGGAAAGGGGTGGTGAGGGGTAACCTCAATCCGAGGTTGATCGCGGCGGCGACCCAACGGTTCACGGGGGTCGCCTCGGCGTTCGATAGGACAACCGCCCCCACGCCGCGTCGGGGGGCTACGGCGAAGTAGGAGCTCACACCTTTCAGTCCGCCGCTGTGGGCCACCACGAGCGTGCCGTGGTAGTCCGGCCGTACCTCGAGGCCGTAGCCGTAGTAGCTATCGCTGCCGATGGCGACGTGCGGTCGCATCATCCGGTCGATCGATCCCTTCGTGACGATGCGCTCCCCGTCCACGCGACCGCCGGTGAGGAAGATCTGGAGGTAGCGGAGTAGGTCGAGAGCGTTCGTTCGAAGCGAGCCGGCGCCCCGCAAACACGCATCCTCCCACCACTCGTCGCTCGGGACGAGCGAATGGCGTTTTCCGGTCCAGCGCGGAGAATACAGCGTCGTGACCTCGGGTTGGCGGAACAGGACCCCGGTGTCGAACGTGGTCGAACGCATCCCGGCGGGTCGCAGGATTTCCTCCTCGAGGAAGCTCTCGTAGGTGCGACCCGATGTGCGTTCGACGATCGCCCCGAGGAGGCCGAATCCCTCGTTCGAGTAGCTGAAATAACGGCCCGGCGGGCCGAGGACCGTGTACCGCGCTTCCGACAGGTAGCGCATCAACTGCTCGTACGTGTCAATCGGGACGTGATCGGGGTCCACGCCGACCCTCCGGGCCACGCGGGGGTCGTACGGCGGGTCACGGCGAACGCTGCGCATCGACGTGTAGTAGATCGAGGGCAGCGGCGGTAGCCCCGAGCTATGCGTGAGCAAATGGTGGATCCGGATTGGGTGGCCCGGGCGGGCACCGCGGACCCTGAGTTCCGGCAGGTGACGGGTCAGAGGGTCGGAAACCGCGAGACGCCGTTCCTCCTCGAGCCGGAGGATCGCGAGGGCCGTGAACGACTTCGTGACCGAGGCGATCCCGAACATCGTCCGGGGGGTCGTCGGGAGCTTCGCGTCCCGGTCGCGGTAGCCGTACCCGCGAACGAATGATGCTCGGCCCCCGAATCAGGCCGAGGGCCACTCCCGGCGTCTTCGCCCGGGCCATCCCCCGCTCGACGATCGTGTCGAGCTCCCGCAGCGCCGGCAGTGGAAAACCCTCCGGCGGGGGGAGAACCGGTGCACCCATAAGCATACGAACCCCCGCCGTGCACGCTTCCCACGGAGAATGCCCCCATGGAGGTCGCTTTCTTCACCGATTCGTACCCGCCCATCCAGGACGGGGTCTCGGCAGTGACCGGGGGCCTCGCGCGCACGCTCGCCCGGCTCGGTCACCACGTCCGCGTGTACGCTCCGAATCCGAGGCCCGGGCCGTCCACGGAAGCGGTCGAGGACGGGATCTCCGTCCGCCGGATTCGGACCATCCCCATGCCCCTCTACGGCCAGTACCGTTGGCCGGTCTGGGCGTTCGGGCTGTTCCGAAGCGCTCGGAGCGTCGGGGACGCGGATGTGGTCCATATTCACTCGCCCGGTCCGATTGGCAACATGGGGTTCCTCCTCGCCCGTGAGTTCGGAAAACCGCTCGTCGGGACGTTCCACACCAACATCCGGGAGATGCAGGGGTGCGTCCCCTCGAAGCTGTTCGTGCCGACGTTCTTCCGCGTGGCGTGGTGGTGGAACCTCGGGACGTACTGGAGGTGCGACCTCACCACGGCGCCGTCGACCGCGGCGCGCGAGGTGTTGATGGCCAGCGCCCGGAAGCCGTTCCGCACGCCGGTGGAAGTGGTTCCGAACGGCATCGACGTCGACCGGTTCCGTCCCGACGCCCGGGTCCCGGACTGGCACGAGCGATGCGGGCTGCCGCCCGGGCCGCTCGTGACCTACCTCGGCCGACTCACGTGCGATAAGGGGGTCCACCGGTTCCTCGACGCGGTCGAGGCGGCCATTCCGCACGCCGACCTCGTCGCGATCGTGGCCGGGCAGGGCCCCGAGGAGGAGCGGGTGCGCGAGCGCCTGGCGAAGAACCCGTTGCTCGCCGCGCACGTACGCTACATCGGCCCGGTCGCCGAGGCGGAGAAAGCCGCCCTCCTCGCCCAGTCCGACGTCTTCGTGCTTCCGTCGACGAGCGACACTTCCAGCGTCGCGCTCCTCGAGGCGATGGCCTGCGGGACCCCGCCGATCGCCCCCGCCTGCGGAGGGCCTGCGGAGATCGTCGAGGACGGTATCACCGGCTGGCGGGTACCGGTGACGGTGCCGGGAGCCCTCGCGGACGTCCTCGGTAGGGTTCTCGATGCCCCATCGATTCGCCGGCAGGTGGGACGACACGCCGCCGAGTTCGTCCGTCGTTCCGCTTCGCTCGAAACGATGGCCCGTCGCTTTATCTCTCTCTACCGGCTAGCTGAGGAGCGGAGGCGTCCTCGTGACGTCGGTTTCACTGCCTGAACTCGACTCGCTCGCGCGTCAATTGGCCGGAGAGCGCCACGACGCGTTCAGCCAGCGCGCGCTCGCCCGTGCGTACGAGGAGTACGTCTCGCGACACCGCCATCCGCTCGCGCCGCTCGGGGTCGTCGCGGACGGGACGGAATATCCTACGCTCTATGCCCTGCTCGCGGAGGCCAAGCCGAGCCCGTCCACGCTCGAGGTCCGCCTCGACCCCCTTCCGGCGGAAGGCGAGTGGGGATTCCTGCGGCCGTTCCACCGGCTGGTCCTGCGCAGCGATGGCTCCGCCGACCTGCATCCGGTCGTCCGCGGGCCCCCCGAGCGGGGGATTGCGCGACTCCTGCTCCGGGAGCACTACCTGCCACGGTCGCGCGACGATGAAGACCGCGGTGCGACCGGCGGCTCACGCGTCGAGCTCGACGGGCAGATCGGGACGCTCGACCGCGGCCTCGCGGTCTATCGGGAACGCGGGCTGCTTCCGTTCTCGGTCGCCGTGCTCCTCTACCTTTCGGAAGAACGGGTGCGGTACGAGTTCGACCTCCTTGAGACGTGCCTACTCCCGGACCCGCGCACCGGTCGCCTGCCGCCTTCCCGTCGGGCACGAAGAACCTCTCGGTTCAGCTTCGCCGTCGACCGGGTGATTGGCCGGGGCGACCTTTCCCTGCTCGCGGTACGATGCCTCGAGGTGCTGAGCGAGTCCGGGGGACTCACCTCGGTCGAGCTCGCCCACGTCTTCGGCGGGGTTCGCGAGCTCGTGGATTCCGCGCTCCAGGGACTGGTCGCCCGCCAGCTCGTCTCGTTCGATCGACGCACGGGCGTCTACCGTCCCCGGATCGAAGCGTTCGTACCGAGCGGCCTCGAATCGGCCGCGGCCGGTGGCGCGGCGGGCGCCGGTTCGGACGCGCTCCTCCGCACGAGCGTCCAAGAGCTCATCGCTGCGGCGGACGCCCGGGCAGCCTGCCCGCTGTGCGGCGCTCCGCTCCCGCCGGGACCACGCGCGATCCTCTGCGACAACTGCGCGGCGAAGGTCGACACTCCGGGCTGACTTCGAACGGGCGGGCCTGTCGGGAGTTTCCGCCCCGCACGGCCCTCGTGCGAGGCCTTTGAACCCGAGTTCACTGGCTTAGAAGGCCAGGACTTTGTCCATGCTAAGCTACAGGCCCGGAGGAAGGACGGCGCACGTCCTCCTTAATCCTTGGGTGGTCGGGGGCGATGTCCGCGACCGGCCGAGGCGACCAGATGAGCGAGCCGCAACGGCTCCGGCCAGTAACCGCGGACCGACGTGCGCTGAACCAGCCGGACCGCGTCGAGCCGGGAGCAACCCACGGCCGCCGCGAGGATCGGCCGCCCCGTCGTGGGCACCGGGAACAGCCGGTGTGCCTTGAGCAACGACCACCGTCGTTCCGCCGAGCGGGGGAACCACTTCGCGAGCGCCGATCGGATCCGGTCGAACTCGGGCGGTCGCCGCGTGACAGCCACGACCGGAAGGCGAAGCGCGCGATGGATCGCTTCGAGGTCGAGGACGTTGAACCCCCCCACGACGGCCCCGTCCAGCAGGACCGCCCGAGCGCCGTCGAGCGAGCCGAGGGAGCGGACGAGGCCCAGGACCCGGCGGGTCCCGTCCGTCCCGTCGACCCGGACCTGCCCCAAACGGGCCGCCTCGAGGCGCTCGGGGAGCGTCACCATCACGGCGGCCAGCGGCGCATATCGGTCGGACCGGTCGAACGCGCCGTCATCGACGCCCACGAATTGGGGATGCGGCTTGCCGAGCGACCGCCGCAACGCTATGACCCCCGATGGGGTCCGTCGGGTGCGATGGCGGCCCCGCAGGTCTCGATGCGCTGTCCGACGTGCGGAGCGGAGCTTCGCATCGTCCTCGCGCCCGAGCCGCCGACGCAGTGGTTTCCGTGCCCGCATTGCCGGAATCCCGTGCCCGTGGTCGTTCCTCGGGACCCGCCTCCCCTCTACAGCTGGGAGGTGCTTTCCGGGCTATATCCCGCGCTCCCGCCCCCCCGGCGCCCCCGCGTGCGGGTTCGACGGATGGCGGAGGTCGCCCTCGTCATCGTGACGGCGCTCGCGATCGGACTGGCCGGCGTCTATGCCGTCCTGGGCTGGGAGGCGCTCGGTCCGGCGAGCTACGCCGTCTCGGGCACGGTGTTCGAGCAGACCGGCTCGCGCGAGGTCGCGGCGGTCGGGGCCACCGTCACGCTCACGGTGAACGGGGGAGCGTCGACGAGCGTCCCGACCGACGGGAACGGTCGCTTCGCGTTCTCGAACGTGGGCGCGGGGGGCATTGCGCTCAACGTGACGGCCCCCGGTTTCGCGCCGGCGAACATCCAGACCTTCGCCTCGCCGGTCTACGGCACCGAGACCACCGGGCTCACGGTGGTGCTCGTCCACGGCAGCGCATCGAACGCGACGACCGTCACGCTCTCGCCGTTTCCGGACCTCGAGACGTTCGTCGCTTCGATCGGGAGCGGCGTCGCCCTCCTCGGAATCGTCGCGCTGCTCGGGGGATGGGCCGCGGTGGTGACCGCCCGGTCGAACCGGCCGGCGGTGGGCGTGGTCGGCGGCGCGGGCGGCCTGCTCGCGCCCGTGGCGCTCTACTTCCTGTCGCTCGGCGGGATCTTCCCGTACCTGCTCGCGGTCACGACCACCCTCGCAGCCGCCGGAGCGTTCGCGGCGACGACCCGGAGCCTCGAGATCTACCAGGTCGGCCCGGAGTCGCCGCCGGCCTAGGGAGATTCCTGCGCTCGCGGAGACGGGGCCGTGCTCGAGCCCTCGACCGGTCGCCGGCCCCGGAATCCACCCGTGAGCGTGTGGTAGTAGCCGACCGACGGCTCGCCGCGCTGCCAGCAGAGGAACACGAGCTCGCCGCCGCGCATCGCGTAGAAATCGACGGTCCCGTTCTCGAGGTCCTTCAATTCGATCCCCTCGGCGCGCAGGGAGCCGACCGCCTCGTCCATGCGCCGACCCAAGTTCCGCCATTCGGCGTCCAGCCGCTCCTTGAGCTCGTGGTCGGGCTGGTCCTCCGCGTCGGCCTCCGAACCCCAAAAGGCGGCGAGGCGCTCGCGCTCCTCGTGGACCTGCGCGAGTCGGTTCGCCCACCCGTGGAGCCGGGGCAGGAGCTCTTCGAGCTCGGGGAGCCGGGCGTTCGCCTCTGCCACCGTCCAAAGTCGAGGTGGCTCAACGGCGGGGGGGCCTCCGCTTCCGCGCTCCGATCGATCCATCCGACGGACCTTCCTCGACCTAGGAATAACCCCCGCTCCCTATAAACCGAGGCGATAGGGGCGGGGTAACTACCCGGGGCGAACGGACCTAGATGAGCTTGAGCTCCCGGCCGGCTTTGGTGAAGGCGGCGATCGCCGTCGTCACGTCCTCGTCGGTCAGCGCGGCGTTCATGATCGTGCGGATGCGGGCCTTGTCCTTCGCCACCATCGGGTAGACGATCGGCAACGCGAAGACCCCGAGCTCGTAGAGCCGAAGGCTCAGCTTCTGCGCGAGCCCGCTGTCGCCGACGATCACCGGAGTGATCGGAGTCTCACTGTGGCCGGTATCGAAGCCGAGGTCACGCATCTCCCTCTTGAACCGGCGGGTGTGTTTCCACAGCCGCTCGACGTGCTCCGGCTCGGATTCGAGGACGTCGATCGCCGCGAGGCACGCCGCGGCGACGGGCGGGGGGTGGGAACCGCTCAGGAGCCAGGTCCGGGACTTGTTGAACGCGAATCGAATGAGGTCGACCGACCCGGAGACGTGGCCGCCGACGACCCCGAACGCCTTCGAAAACGTGCCCATCTCGACGTGGACCCGGTCGCGGCCCAGGCCAAAATGCGAGACGATGCCCCGGCCGCCGGACCCGAGGACCCCCTCACCGTGGGCGTCGTCGACGTAGACCATCGCTCCGTGCTCCGCCGCGGCGGCGGCGACCCGGTCGAGTGGCGCGATGTCCCCGTCCATGGAGAAGACGCCGTCGGTGATCACGAGGATACGGCGATAGTCGGGCCGGTGTTCGTCGGCCTTCGCGAGGACCTGCTTCAAGTCGTCGCTGTCGGCGTGCTTGTAGACGGCCCGCTCGGCCCGAGACAGTCGGACGCCGTCGATGATGCTCCCGTGGTTGAGCTCGTCGGAGACGATCAGGTCCCCCTCACCCGCCAACTGGGGGATCAGTCCGGCGTTCGCGGCGAAACCGGTCTGGTAAACGAGCGACGCGTCGGCGTGCTTGAACTTCGCGAGGCGGCGTTCGAGCTCCATATGGAGGTCCATCGTGCCCGCGATCGGTCGGACCGAACCCGAGCCGACGCCGTGCGTGTCGATCGCCCGGCGCGCCGCCTCCTTGAGGCGGGGATGGTTGCTGAGCCCGAGGTAGTTGTTCGAGCAGAACATGAGGACCTTCTTTCCGTCGATGCGGCACCAGGGCGTGCTGGGACCTTCGAGCACGCGCAGCCGCCAGTCGAGGTTCGCGCTGACGAGCTCGCGGTACTCGCTTCCGAGGAACGAGGTCGGGTCGCGCATGCTACCACTTCGCCTCCAGGGAGACCTTGGCGGCATGCGCCGATTCGAGAAGTTCCATCGCCCGGGGCAACTCCGGGATCGGCACGCGGTGCGTGATGATCTGCGCCATCTTCTCCCGGAAGCCGGGGTCGGCGAGAAGACCCTTCACCTGAAACCATGTCTCGAACATCCGGCGGCCGGAGATTCCGTGGATCTTCGCGGCCTTGAAGATCACCGCGTCGTTGAAATCGAGGGTCGCCGGTTTATCGAGGAGACCGAGCAGGGAGACACGGCCCCCCGGCGTGAGGGCGTCAAAGGCGAGCTTCAGGGCGGATGGGTGGCCGGACATCTCGACCACCACGTCCACCCCGCGTCCCTCGGTTTCCTCACGGATCGTCTTCGCGGCGGGCAAGTTCGGGTCGGTCGGGTCGAGGACGTGGTCGGCGCCCATCTTCTTCGCGAGACCGGCGCGCAGCGGGTTCACCTCGGTCGCGAAGACCTTTCGGGCGCCCAGCTTCCGCGCGACGAGAATCGCCAGGAGGCCGATCGGGCCGCAGCCGGTGACCAGCACGGTCCCGCCGGCGATGTCCTCGAGGTTCTCTTCCGGGAGCAGGGAGTGGACCGCGTTGCCCAGAGGCTCCTGGATGGAAGCGAGCTCCGGCTCGAGATGGGGGTCGTTCTTCCACGCGTTGAGTTCGGGAAGGACGGCGTACTCGGCGAAGACGCCGTTTCGGTCCACGCCGAGGATCTGGACGTTCTCGCAGATGTGCATCTTGCCGATCCGGCACTGATAGCACGTTCCGTCGACGATATGGGTCTCGGCGGAGACATGGTCCCCCAACTTGAGGCTCTTGACGCGCTTGCCGAGACCGACGACCTCACCCGAGACTTCGTGACCGATGATCATCGGGACGTGGCGGACGCGGTTCTGCGCCCACTCGTTCCACACCCAGATGTGCAAATCGGTCCCACAAATCGAGGAAGCACGGACCCGAATGAGCACCTCATCGTCCCCGGGTTTCGGGTCGGGCACTGTCAACAGCTGTCCCCCCGGACCCCGCTCGGTCTTCACGAATGCCTGCATGGTCGCCCTCGGCCCTCCATGCAAGGCCGGCGCGGTTTAACGGTTCGGGAATCCGGCTTCACGAGCGGGGTTCATCCGGGAGCCCATCCGCTCTACGCGCGCGTCCGATGAGTTTCGGCCCCGCGCGTCGTTTTTCGAGGAGAAACCGCGCTCTCTGACGGTCGCAGTCCTTCGCGCGCGCGAGCGCTTATATAGGGCACCCTTCTCCCCCGCCCGCACCGGAGGCAGGACCCCCTATCGACCCATGGCCCGCCGTCATCGCCCGAGGCGAGGATCCCTCGCGTACTCCCCCCGCTCGCGAGCCGTCCGGCCCGTTCCCCGGGTCCGTTCATGGGCCCCGGGCGCGAAGCCGGTGGCGGTCGAGGGTTTCGCCGGGTACAAGGTCGGTATGACCCACGCGTTCATCGTCGACTACCGCAAGCGGTCGACTACGGCCGGCCAGGAGCTTTCCGTCCCCGTCACCGTCGTCGAGGTGCCTCCGCTTCGGGTGGCGGGCGCGCGCGTCTACACCCGGTACCCGTACGGCGCTCGGGTCGTCTCCGAGGTGTGGGCGTCGGGGCTCTCCGAAGAGCTGGTCCGACGAATCCCGAAGCACCCCGCGAGCCCCGCCGAAGCGGTCGAAGCGTTCGGCAAGACTCCGGGCGACGAGGTCCGGCTAATTGTCCACACCCAGCCGCAGCTGCTCACCGGCACCGGCTCGAAGGTCCCGCATCTGTTCGAGGTCCGCGTCGCGGGCGAGAAGTTCGAGGAACGCCGCACCTTCGCGGTCGAACAGCTCGGCCAGGAAATCCCGGTCGAACGGCTCACGAAGGAGGGCGAATTTCTGGACGTCATCGGGGTCACGAAAGGGTTCGGGTTCCAGGGACACGTTCAGCGATGGGGGGTCAAGCTTCAGCCCCGCAAGAACTCGAAGCACCGCCGGATGATCGGGACGCTCGGACCTCACAACCCGAGTTTCGTGACGTATCGCATTCCTCAGGCGGGCCAACAGGGCTACCATCGACGCACCCAGTTCAATATGCGGGTTCTCAAGATCGTTCGCGACCCGCGGACGGACCCGGTCACTCCCGCCGGCGGGTTTCCCCATTACGGCGAGGTCCAGAGCGCCTGCATCGTCCTGCACGGCTCGCTGCCCGGCCCCGCGAAGCGCCTGCTCCGGTTCCGCGCCCCGATGCGAAGTCACGTCACCGCGGTCGAGAAGGTTGACCTTCGCTACTTCAGCACCCGCTCGAAGCAGGGAGCATGACGCCCGAATCCGCCGCCGCGGAGCGACTCACCGTCGCGGAGCGCGCGACCCCGCACCACCGGGTCCACACGATGGACCTCGACGGTAAGCCCGGGTCGCTCATGGCCCTGCCGCTCGCGTTCTCGAGCCCCGTTCGGCCGGACCTCATCCAGCGCGCGGTCGTCGCGGCGCAGAGCCACCGACGGCAACCGTACGGGTCGAGTCCCACCGCCGGTCTCCGCCACTCGGTCGAGTGGTCGGGCAAGGGCCGAGGGGTGGCCCGCACCCCGCGTCTCATGGACTCGATGCGCGGGGCGCAGGCGCCGAACACGGTCGGCGGCCGACCGACGCACCCTCCCCGGGTCGATCGGATCTGGGCGAAGAAGATCAACGAGAAGGAGCGTAAGCTCGCGTTTGCCTCGGCGCTCGCCGCCACGCGGGACGTGAAGCTCGCGCTGCGCCGGGGCCACGCGGTCCCGCCCAATCTCCACCTACCGCTGGTGGTGGACGACTCCGTCGAGCAGATTCGCCAGACGGTGGACGCCCGACTTCTTCTCGAGCGTCTCAAGGTCTGGCCCGATGTCGAACGCGCTCGCGCGGGAATCCATCTCCGGGCCTCCGGTCGTGCCCGCCGTCGCGGACGCGTGCGACGCACGCCGAGAAGCCTCCTCGTGGTCACGAGCGGCCCGGGGAAGGCCCTCGGGTTTCGGAACCTCGCGGGCGTCGAAATCGTTCCCGCGAGACGTCTCGCTACCGAGGACCTCGCCCCCGGCGGGTCGGCGGGACGGTTGACGATGTTTTCGCGCGCCGCCGTCGAGTCGCTCCGGGAGCGGCTCGGGGAGGTCGCGCCGTGACGAGCCTACAACACCGCATCATCCTCCACGCGTACGTCACCGAGAAGTCGATGGACGAAATGGAGCGACAGAACAAGCTCGAGTTCGTCGTCGACCGGCGGGCGGACCGCGCCGCCATCCGTCGGGCCGTCGAGGAAACGTACCACTGCAAGGTGGAGAAGGTCACCATCAAGATCGTCCGGACCGGCAAAATCGCCACGGTCCGGCTCACGAAGGAGTTCTCCGCCGAGGACATCGGCGGACGGGCGGGAGTGTTCTAATGGGAAAGCGGGTCATCTCGCGCCGGCGCGGCAGCGGCACCGGACGCTACCGCTCGCCGAGCCACCGCCACCACGGGGCGGTCTACCATCCGGCGCCCGAGATCGTGGGCGAAGGAAAGGTCGTCGCAATCCTCCCCGCCCCCGGCCGCACCGCGCCGATCGCCGAGGTGGTCGCCCCCGAAGGCTCGACCGTTCGCGTCCTCGCCACTGCCGGGCTCGCGACCGGGGACACGATCTCGTTCCAGGAAGGGAAGCTCGACCGAGGGTCGATCCTTCCCCTCGGCCATATCCCCGATGGGACGCTCGTCTCCAACCTTGAGGTGAAGCCGTTCGACGGGGGACGCCTCGTTCGCGTCGCCGGGGCGAGCGCGCTCGTTGTGGCCCACTCCGGTACGGACGTCACGGTCCAACTTCCCTCGGGCGCCTTCAAGCAGCTGCTCGCCACGTGTCGGGCCCAGGTTGGAGCCGTCGGCGGCGGGGGCCGCCAAGAGCGCCCGATCATCAAGGCCGGCAAGAAGTTCTGGGCGACGCGGTCCCTCGCCCGGGCGTCGTTCAAGGTCCGCGGGGTCGCCATGAACCCGGTCAACCACCCGTTCGGCGGTGGCGCGCACCAGCACGTCGGCCGACCGAGCACCGTTTCGAGCGGAACCTGGCCGGGCGCCAAGGTCGGCCGGTTCTCCCGGTCGAACCGCAAGAAGCGCCAGCTCCGCGAACGGAGGGGCGCATAGCGATGCCGAAGGCCCGTCGGACGAAGAAGGTCGAGGCCCGCCGCAAGCGGGAGTTCACCCTGCGCGGAAAGACGTTGCCCGAACTCCAGGCGATGAGCCTTCCCGACCTCGCGAAGGTGGTCTCCGCCCGGGCCCGGCGTTCGATTCGCCGGGGCTTCACGGTCGAGACCACGCTGTTCTTCGAGCGGATGCGCGCGACGGACGCGTCGAAGGTCGTGCGCACGCACTGCCGCGACGCCCTCGTGCTCCCCGAGCATGTCGGCCGCCACGTCGCGGTCCACAACGGCAAGGAATTCAAGGAGATCGAGGTCCGGCCCGAGATGATCGGCCACTACTTCGGAGAGTTCTCGCTCACCCGCCGGTTCGAGAAGCACTCGGGTCCGGGCGTTGGGGCCACGCGCTCGTCGAAGTTCATGCCGCTAAAGTGAGGGGGTTCGCACGATGAGGGGCTACACGTATCGCGCCGAATCGGGCGTCTCCGTCGCCCGGGCGCGCGGCGTCGAGCTCCCCATCTCCCCGAAGAAGACCTACGAGATCCTGAACGCGATCCGGGGCCTGCCGGTCGACCGCGCGACGACCGTCCTCGAGGACGCGATCGCCCTGCGGCATGCGATTCCGTTCCGGCGGTACAACCAGGAGACCGCGCATCACGTGGGGTCCGGTCCGGGCCGGTACGCGACGAAGGTCGCGAAGAACGTCCTGAAGGTCCTCGAGAACGCGAAGGAGAACGCCGAGTACGAGGGGCTGGATGCGGACCGCCTCTTCGTCAAGGTCGCGGCGAGCAGCCGCGGCCGGATCAAGAAGGCGAGCATGCCGCGGGCCCACGGCCGGGCGACCGCGTGGTACGACCAGACGACGCACATCGAGATCGTCCTCGCCGAGCGGAAGGAGGCCGAATAGGTCGATGTCCGCCGAGCGCAAGGTGATCCAAGAACAGATGCGCCGGGTGTTGCTCAAGGACTACCTCGTCCAGGAGAGCGCCCGCGCCGGCTTCGGTGGCCTCGACATCACCCGCACGCCGATGGGCACCCGCGTCACGCTCATCTGCGAGCGGCCCGGGATCCTCATCGGTCACCGGGGCGAGCTCATCAAGCGGCTCACCGAGGACATCCATGCCCGGTTCCAGCTCGACAACCCGCAGATCGAGGTCCAGGAGGAACGGGCGCCCAGCCTCAACGCTCAGCTCATGAGCGAGAAGCTCGCCTCGACCCTCGAGCGCGGCTGGCATTTCCGCCGGGCGGGCCACTCGACCGTTCGCCGCATCATGGAGGCGGGCGCCCGGGGCTGCCAAGTGATCCTTTCCGGGAAATTGACGGGCGAACGGCACCGTACCGAACGGTTCAAGGCCGGGACCATCAAATACTGCGGCGAAGCGGTCCACCTCTGGATCGACAAAGGATTCTACCAAGCGCGGCTCAAGCCCGGTGCGATCGGCGTGAACGTCTGGATCATGCGCCCGACCGCGAAGCTCCCGGACGAAATCCTCGTCAAGGGGGTCGCCGACCGGCCGAAGCCGGTCCCGGCGGAAGTCCCGCCCGCGGACGAGGCCGGAGCCGCCCCCCTCGCGCCGGAAGCGGAGGCGCCCGACACCGCATGACGCTCCAGCGGATGAAGGAACTCCGGAGCCTCTCGGACGAGGTGCTCCGGCGGCGCATCGCCGACGATGAGAACACGCTGCTGCGGGAACGCGGGGTCGCTGCGATGGGTGGCGCGCCGCCGAGCCCCGGGCGGATGCGCGCGCTCCGCACGAACGTCGCTCGCGCGCTCACGGTGCTGAACGAACGCGCCCGAGCGGCCCAGGGCGGCCGCGTTCCGGCGGAGGCGAGTAGGTGAACCGATGCCGACGCAACTTCCCGCCGCCCCATCCCTCTCGCGCACCGAACGCGAGGCGCTCGCGGGCGAGCTCCTCGGCGCGTCGGTCGCATTCCCGGCGTCGCCCGCGCTCCGTCAGGCCGTTCGGGGAACCCTCGTCGACGAGTCACTCTCTACCTTCACCGTCCGGCTCGCGGGCACGGCTCGCACGGTGCGCGTGCCGAAGACCGGCCTCGAGGGCTCGATCACGCTTCCTTCGGGAGAGTTACCGTTAAGAGGCGACGCCCTTCGCGTGCGGCCCGAGGACCGCACGAAACGCCTCCTCGCCGGTGGCCCTCGGAGGTTCGCATGACACCCGCTCGTACCCCGTCCGCTCGCCGGGCGCGGGATATCGGTCTCGACGTTCGGGCCCCGAAGGCCCGTTGCGATGACCGGCACTGCCCGTTCCACGGCCGCCTGCCCGTCCGCGGCCAGGTCCTGGAGGGGACCGTCGTTTCGACCGGGATGCAGCGCACGGCCGTCGTCGAGCGCACGCTCCTCCATTACGTCGCCAAATTCGAGCGGTACGAGAAGCGGCGGCGACGCTACCTCGCGCACGCACCGCCGTGCCTCAACGTACCCGTGGGTCACCGCGTCCGGATCGCCGAGACCCGTCCCCTCTCGAAACTCGTTTCGTTCTGCATCGTCGAGGACCTCGGCGAAGCCGCCCGACGCGTTCGCGGCGAGGAGGCCCAGCTGCCCGCGGAGGCGACCGAGCCGAAGGAGGAGGCGGCATGAAGGGACTCGCCGGCCGACGGGGTCGCGGCCTCCCGAAGGGCGCCCGGCTCGAGTGCGTCGACAACACCGGCGCGAAGGTCGTCGAGATCATCGCCGTGCGTAACTGGCACGGGACTCACCGCCGCTACCCCCGGGCGGGGGTCGCCGACCTCGTCATCGTCTCCGTGAAGAAGGGAACCCCCGAAATGCGCCGGCAGGTGCTGCACGCCGTTATCGTGCGCGCCCGCTCGCCGATGCGCCGGCCCGACGGGACCCGCGTCCAGTTCGAGGACAACGCCGCGGTGATCACCACCGAGACCGGCGAGATCAAAGGCTCCCAGATCAAGGGGCCGGTGGCGAAGGAGGCCGCCGAGCGCTGGCCGCGGATCGCGGCAGCCTCGTCGATCATCCTGTAGGAGGCGGTCGAACCATGTCGTCGTCCCCGCACTCCCCGCGCCGCCAACGCAAGGCGTTCTACACCGCGACTTCCAACGAGCGGCGGGTGCGGATGACCGTCCCGCTCTCGCGCGAGCTCCGCGCCCGGTTCCACCGGCGCTCGATCCCGCTCCGCAAGGGCGACACGGTCCGGGTCCTCTCGGGTAGCTTCGAAGGGCGCGAGGAGCGCGTCGCGCGCGTGGACCGACGCGGTTACACCGTCACGCTCGACAACGTCACGCTCAAGACCGCGGACGAGAAGATGAAGCCGCTGTCGCTCGGGGTCGGCCACCTCGTGATCACGCGGCTCAACCTCTCCGACCCGTGGCGCCGGCGCTCGATGAAGCTCCGCGAGGAGGATGTCACCGCCGAGGAGCGCGGCGAGGCACCGGCCGAAGCGGAAGAACCGACGTCGGCGGCCGAAACCGCCGAGGTCCCCGCGGCGCCCGCGGCCCCGTCCGAAGCCGAACCCGAGGTCGAACCCGAGGCGGCGCCGAACCCCGACGCCGACAACGCGGCCGCGGTCGACGAGGCGGAGGAAGAGGAGGAGGCGCCGGCGGCGAAACCGACCCGACGGACACGCACGAAGCGGTCGGCCGCGGAGGATGACGAGGACGCATGACGTTCCGGCTCAAGCGGCGCGCGGCCCCGCGCACCTGGACGATCCCGCGCAAGGGCTCGAAGTGGCTCAAGCGCTCGGCGCCCGGCCCGCACGCGCAGGACCAGTCAATCCCCCTCCTGTTGGTGCTCCGGGACCTTCGGCACGTGGTCACGAGCGCGCGCGAGGCGCGGGTCCTGTTGCGCTCGGGCGCGGTCAAGGTCGACGGGAAGGTCGCGCGCGACCTCTCCCGAGGGCTGGGCCTCATGGACACGTTGTCGCTCGCCGCTCCGCTCGACGCCCACTTCCGGGTCGTCCGGAACCGGCGGGGGAAGCTCGCTCTGGTGGCGATCCCGGCGCCCGAGGCGACGGTGAAGATCGGCCGGGTCCGGTTCAAGCACACCGTGAACGGGGGCCGCGTCGAGGTGACGCTGCACGACGGCCGCAACCTCCTCGTGCCCGCCGCGACGCCGTACCGCGTCGGCGATTCGGTCAAGATCGCGCTACCCGAGCAGAAGGTGGTCGGACATCTTCCGCTCGCCCCGGGGTCGCTCGCGTACGTCGCGGGCGGCTCGCATGTCGGCGAGCTCGCCCGGGTCGACCGCGTCGAGGTCCGGAACTCCTCCCAGCCGAACCTCGTGCACTTCAAGGAAGGGTTCGCGACGATCAAGGAGTACGTCTACATCGTCGGCCAGACCACGCCCGAGGTCACCCTCGGTGAGGGGGTGGACCGGTGAGCGCCCCGTCGAGCGCCGCCCCCGGCCCCGCCGGACCAAGCGCCGGGCCGAACCCGCACCGCGCCGTCCGGGTGATCAAGGTCGTCGTGAACGCTGGGGTCGGCGAGTCGGGGGAGCCCCGCACCAAGGCCGAGAAGGTGCTCCAAATGGTCACGCACCAGAAGCCGGTCGCGACCCGATCCCACTCCACGAACCGGGACTTCGGGATCCGCAAGGGCCAGGAGATCGGCGCCAAGGTGACGCTCCGGGGGGAGGTGGCGATCGACTTCCTGAAGCGCGCCTTCGAGGCTCGGGACAACCAGTTCGACGTCGAGTCGATCGACCGGAACGGCAACTTCTCGTTCGGTATCGCTGACTATACGGACTTTACCGGGATGAAGTACGACCCGGCGATCGGAATCCACGGGATGGACATCGCGGTCGAGATGGGACGCGCGGGTCACCGCATTCGCGACCGGCGCCAGCAGGCTCGGCCCCTTCCGAGGACGCTCCGGTCGACCCCGGACGAGACCCGGAACTTCCTCGTCGCCTCGCTGGGGGTGAAGCTCCTTGAGTAAGCCGAAGAAGCAGTTCGGACGGAAGGACGGATGCTTGCGCTGCGACCGCAAGCGCGGCATCGTGCGGCGCTACGGCCTCCACCTCTGCCGCCAGTGTTTCCGCGAGGTGGCGATGGACCTGGGGTTCCGTAAGTACCAGTGAGGGGGGACGCACGATGCAGATGGACCTTCTGAACGACGCGCTCGTCGCCCTCCGCCACGCGGACCGGGACGGTAAACCGCACGTCGAGATTGCCCCGACCTCGAAGTTGATCGCGGAGGTGCTCCGGATCTTCCGCGAGCACCACTACATCGAGGAGTTCACGTTCGTACCGACGGGACGGGGCGGCAAGTACGATGTCGCGCTCTCCCGCCGTATCAACGACTGCGGCGTGATCAAGCCCCGCCTCGCGGTCACCTTCGAGGGCCTCGAACGGTACGAGTCGCGCTTCCTCCCCGCTCAGGACTTCGGGATTCTCGTCCTGTCCACGAACCGCGGGGTGCTCTCCCACCAGCAGGCGCGGGAGTTCAAGATCGGAGGTCGGTTGCTCGCCTATGTCTACTGAGCACGAGCGCACCACCGAGACCCTCGACGTTCCGAAGGGCGTCCGCTTCACGCTCGACGGGCGCCGGCTCGTCGCGAAGGGGCCGCTCGGGACGGTCGTGCGGCCGTTCCCTTCGGACGCGCTCGAGCTCTCCTCGGCCGCCGGCCAGGTCACGGTCACGCTCCGCCTTCCGGCCCACCGGAAGCGCTCGCAGGCACTCCTCCGCACGTGGGCCGCCCACCTCCAGAACCTCGCCGCGTCGCTGACGCTCGGGGTCGAGGCCCGCCTCAAGATCGTCGCCGCGCACTTCCCGATGAAAGTCCAAGTGAAGGAGAACCATCTCCTCATCGAGAACTTCCTCGGCGAAAAGCACCCGCGATCCTCCGACCTCGTGCCCGGAACCTCCGCCCGCGTCGAGGGCGACTTCGTAATCCTCTCGGGCTACGACATCGAACAGGTCGGCCAGAGCGCCGCGAACATCGAGCGCGCGAGCCGCATCCGAGATTACGACCCCCGGGTCTTCCAGGACGGCATCTACCTCGTCGACCGGGCCCATCTCAAGGAGGCGGCGTAGCGATGGCGGACGAGACGCCGCCCGCGACGAAGGAGGAAGCGGCGAGCCCGACGGCCGAGGCGCCGAGCGAGGCGACCCCCAAGAAGACGTCCCCCCGCCGCCGGAAGAAGGCCCCGCCTCCTGCGAAGGAGGCGGAGGTCCCGAAGGAGAAGATTGAGGTCGAGCTGATGGAAGGATCCCGCGCGCCGCGCCGCGCGACCCTAGCCCCCGCCGACCGGGCCCTGCTGCGCGAGCGCGACAACCTCGATGCGCGCCGGCCCCGATTCGGCCGACAGGCACGCTACCGCTACTACCGCATCGGACGCGACATGTCCTGGCGGCGGCCCCGCGGACTCCAGTCGAAGCAGCGTCGCCACTACGGCTACCGGCCGCGCATCGTGCGCGTCGGCTACCGCTCCCCGGCCCGGGTCCGTGGGCTGGTGCCGAGCGGGTTCCGTCCGATCGTGGTCCGCACCGACCGCGACCTCGAGAGGATCGACGCGAAGGTCGAAGCGGCGGTCATCGCCCGCACGATCGGAACGCGCCGTCGCCTCGTCCTCGAGGAAGCGGCGCGCAAGCTCGGCATCCGAGTGCTGAATCCGATCGTGAAGAGCGAGGAGGAGGCGTAGACGCGATGCCCGACCTCGCGAACCAGCGGCGCCTCGCCGCGTCGCTGCTCAAGTGCGGCGAAGGACGGGTCTGGATCGACCCCGCGAGCCAGGACGAGCTCGCGGACGCGGTTACCCGGTCGGACGTCCGCAGCGCGATCAAGGCGGGCGTGATCCGGCGCGCGCCACTCAGGGGGACCTCGCGGGTGCGGGCCCGGCAGCGGGCGCTCGAGGTCGCGAAGGGTCGCCACTCCGGCCCCGGTTCTCGACGCGGCACACCGTCCGCCCGGGTCCCGAAAAAGGAACGATGGATGCGCCGTATCCGCGCTCAGCGGAAGCTCCTCCGGGAGCTGCGGGACACGAAGAAGATCCCTCCCGGGGTCTACCGGGAGTTCTACCGACGCGCGAAGGGCGGGATGTTCCGCAGCCGCGCGCACCTTATCGTCAACCTGCGTCTCGCGGGCCACCTCGGGGAGGCTCGGAGATGAGCATCGGACCGCGCTACCGCGTCCACTTCCGCCGCCGGCGGGAGGGGAAGACCGACTACCGGGTCCGGCTCCGGCTCCTGAGGAGCGGCGAGCCCCGGGCGGTCGTGCGGTTCTCGGGTCGCCGGGTCCACGTCGCGATCGTCCGGTACGACCCGGTCGGCGACCGTGTGGTCGCCGCCGCGGAGAGCGCCGAGCTCGGCCGCGTCGGCTTCCCGAGCTCGAGCCTGGCCTCCACGCCGGCCGCCTACCTGACCGCGTACCTCGCGGGCCTGAGGTCGAAGTCCGCCGGCGCGGCGTCCGCCGTCCTGGACAGTGGCATCCGTCACCCGACCGAGGGGGGGCGACTCGCCGCGGCGCTCAAGGGCCTGCTCGAC
>Ga0187784_10001002_pt1 | contig 21846 bp, 23 predicted proteins | sample 1015_SJ02_MP15_2_FD_132964 | JGI IMG/M metagenome (GOLD analysis project Ga0187784, IMG submission 132964) | Tropical peat soil microbial communities from peatlands in Department of Meta, Colombia - 1015_SJ02_MP15_20_MG | ecosystem: Environmental > Terrestrial > Soil > Wetlands > Peat | place...
CCGAGACGCCGACCTTGAGCACCACGGCGCTTTGGGCGACGCGCGCCGAGATCGACGCCGATCTCGTCTATGCCATCACCAAATCGCTGTGGTCCGACGCCACCAGGCGCCTGCTTGAGGCGACCCATCCCGCCGGCCGCCGCATCCGCCTGGCCACCGCCCTCGATGGGCTGACGATCCCGCTCCATCCCGGCGCCGCACGCTATTACCGCGAGGTCGGCATGAAGATCCCGGACGGGCTTTAGGCGAACGCGCGGACACGTTCGTCCGTGGCGCCAACGGTTGCGGATAACCGGTAGACCATTTTGCAGTCGAATGGGTTGTCCCGCGAGAGCCGCTCGGCGCGGACGAGCCGCCTCACCCCTCCTTCCGGATATCGAAGGTGAGCACCCCCGCCGCCTCGTGCTGCGCCACGAGGCGATGGCCGGCGGTCGAGCAGAAATGCTCGAAATCCTTCGCCGCGCCGGGATCGGTGGCGATGACCCGCAGCAGGCCGCCTTCGGGCAGGTCGCGCATCGCCTTGCGCGCCTTGAGCACGGGCAGCGGGCATTTGAGTCCGGTGGCGTCGAGGATGACGGGCTCGCTCATCTCAGCCGAACTTGTTGTTCCTGGCAAAGCCCGTGGGCACGATGCGGCCGCTCGAGGCCCGCTGGCCGATCCAGGCGCGGATATCCGGCTCGGTGCGGGTGCGCTCGCCGCTCTTCCAGCTAAGCCCGTCGGATTTGGCGAAGACCTTGGCATCCGACAGCTCGCCGTCGTGATAGCGCTGCAGGATGACGCCGCGGCCGCGCGCCATCTCCGGCAGCTCGGCGAGAGGGAAAATGAGCAGCTTGCGGTTGCTGCCGACCACGGCGACGGAATCCCCTTCGGCGGGGACGCAGACCCGGGCCTGGGCGCCCTCGCCGGGGGTCATCACCACCTTGCCGGCGCGCGTCTGGCCCAGGACCTCGTCGGCCGGCGCGACGAAGCCGCGCCCGTCGCTCGAAGCGAGCAGCAGCTTGGCGCCGGCAGCGTAAGGCAGGATCGCCGCCACGTCATGCTCGTTGGCGAGATCGATCATCAATCGCAGCGGCTCGCCATGGCCGCGCCCGCCCGGCAGCTTGTCGACCGGCAGCGTATAGAAGCGGCCGTTGGTGGCGAAGATCAGCAATTTGTCGGTAGTGGAGGCCGGCACGACGAAGCGTCCTTCGTCGCCCTCCTTGTACTTCACGTCGGCGAGCACGAGGCTCTGGCCCTTGACGGCGCGGATCCAGCCCTTGGCCGAGCACAGCACGGTGACCGGCTCGCGCTCGACCAGCGCCTCGACCGGCACCACGATCTCGGCAGGCGGCGCGCCGATCTCGGTGCGGCGCTTGCCCAACGGCCCCGTGCCGAACGCCTTGCGGATGTCCTCGAGCTCGGCGGCGATCGCCTTCCATTGCCGCTTCTCGTCCTCGAGCAGGCCCTCGAGCTCCTCCTGCTCGGCGCCGAGGCTCTTCAGCTCCTTCTTGATCTCGATCTCCTCGAGCCGGCGCAGCGAGCGCAGCCGCATGTTGAGGATCGCCTCGACCTGCACCTCGCTGAGCCGCCAGCGCTTCATCATGCGCTCCTTGGCGTCGTCATGCTCGCGGATGATGCGGATCACCTCGTCGAGGTTGAGATAGACGATCATCTGCCCCTTGAGGATCTCGCTGCGGCGCGCGATCTCGGCGAGGCGGAAGCGGGTAACGCGCTGCAACACGGCTCGGCGATGATCGAGGAAGGCCTGCAGCGCCTCCTTGAGGCTCATCACCCGCGGCACGCCCGCGGCGTCGAGCACGTTCATGTTGAGCGGGATGCGCGTCTCGAGCTCGGTCGCGCGGAACAGCGATTCCATCAGCACGGCCGGATCGACGTTGCGCGACTTGGGATCGAGCACGATGCGGACGGCATCGGTCGATTCGTCGTGCACGTCGGCCAGCAACGGCAGCTTGCGCTCCTCGAGCAGCGCCGCGATCTTCTCGATGAGCCGCGATTTCGGCACCTGATAGGGAATCTCGGTGACGATCACCCGATAGAGCCCGTGGCCGTGCTTTTCCGCCTCCCAGCGCGCGCGCAGGCGGAAGCTGCCGCGGCCGGTCTCATAGGCCTGGCGGATGGCATCTGGCGCCTCGACCAGCACGCCGCCGGTAGGGAAATCCGGCCCGGGAACGCGCTCGACGAGATCGGCGACGGTGCAGCGCTTGTGCTTCACGAGATGCAGCAGCGCCTCGCACAGCTCGCCCGCGTTGTGCGGCGGGATGCTGGTCGCCATGCCGACGGCGATGCCGCTGGCGCCGTTCGCCAGCAGGTTGGGGAAGCGCGCCGGCAGCACGGCGGGCTCGCTGTTCTCGCCGTCATAGGTCGGGCGGAAATCGACCGCGTCCTGGTCGATGCCGGCGAGCAGCGCCTCGGCCACCTCGGTCAGCCGGCTCTCGGTGTAGCGATAGGCCGCGGCGTTGTCGCCGTCGATGTTGCCGAAATTGCCCTGGCCCTCGACCAGCGGATAGCGCTGCGCGAAATCCTGCGCCAGCCGCACCAGCGCGTCGTAGACCGCGACGTCGCCGTGCGGGTGGAACTTGCCGATGACGTCGCCGACCACGCGGGCGCATTTCTTGAAGCCCGATTTGGGGTCGAGTTTCAGCTCGCGCATGGCATAAAGCAGCCGGCGATGCACCGGCTTAAGCCCGTCGCGCACGTCCGGCAGCGAGCGCGCGGTAATGGTGGAGAGCGCATAGGAGAGATAGCGCTCTCCCAGCGCTTCGGCGAAATCCACGTCGCGGATATCGCCGGCGGCGGCCATCTTGCTCATGGGGATCCGATCGACAGGGCGGCGCGCAATCAGTGACGCCTAAAGGGTCTGCTCGCGGGATATTTTAGCCATGTGCCGCAGCACGTCAACGAAACGCGACCGCGCTTGCGGCATCTTTCGCTCATGCGGCTCGAAGACTCGGCGCTCGAGGAAATACCCCGTGAGCGCGAGACCGTCGAGCACGTCCTCGGGCGAGGGCACGTTCTGCTCGGCGCGCACCAGCAGGAAATGCGGCAGGCGCAGCAACTTGTCGCGATAGGGCTCGCCCGCCGCGGCCGAGACCGCCTGGCCCGAGCGCGGCGAGACATAGACGAGATCGGCGGTCTCGCCGGTGGCGGCGCAGCGCGAGAGATCGAGGCCGAATCCCAGCTCCGCCAGCAGCATCAGCTCCCATTCGACATAGCCCACCGCCCAGCCGCGATCGGCATCGAGCGATTCGAGCAGCGCCGAGAGCCCGGCGAAGGCCCGCGGATGCGGCTCGCGCTCCGGCAGCGCCGCTTGCGCCAGCGCCGTCGCGGCGGCAAGGCAGGCAAGCCGCGCGGTATCGTCGATGAAGCGCGCGGCATGGCCATGCAGCAGCTCGCCGCCGAGCGTGCCCAGATGCTCGGCAAGCCGCGCCTTCCATACCGCCGCGACGCGGTTGCCGACCTGATAGACGGCGCGCAGCTTTCGCCCCTGGCCGCCATGCACGAGCCCGGCATGCCGGCCGTGGTCGCGCGTCAGCACATGGACGATGAGCGCGCTCTCGCCGTGACGGCGCGCCGCCAGCACGATGCCCTCGTCTTCCCATTGCATGGCCCAAAGAGGCTCCTAGCTCTCGAACTCCAGGCCCATCGCCTTGTAGCACTCGCGATCTTCCGTCCAATTCTCGCTCACCCGCACGAAGAGAAAGAGGTGGACGCGGCGGCCGAACATGCGCTCGAGCTCGGCGCGGGCGCGCTCGCCGATCGCCTTGATCCGGCTGCCGCCTTTGCCGAGCACGATCGCCCTCTGGCTGGCGCGCTGCACGTGGACGGTCACGGCGATTCTGACGCTGCCGTCCTCGCGCTCCTCCCAGCTATCGGTCTCGACCGTGGTGGCGTAAGGCAGTTCCTGATGGAGCTGGAGAAAGACCTGCTCGCGCACCGCCTCCGCCGCCATCAGCCGCTGCGGCAGGTCGGTGAGCTGATCCTCGGGATAGAGCCACGGTCCCGCCGGCAGGACGGCGGCAAGATGACGCCGGAGATCGGCGACGCCGTCGCCGGTCAAGGCGGAGATCATGAAGACGGCGTCGAAGATGCCTTCCCGGCGCAGCCGGTCGGTGAGCGGCAGGAGGCTGCGGGGATCGACCAGATCCACCTTGTTGAGCGCCAGCACGGCACGCCGTCCGGCGGCTTTGAGCCCGTCGACGATGCGCTGCGCCTCGGGCTCGACCCCGCGCGCGGCATCGATCAGCACCACCACCTGATCGGCATCCTCGGCCTCCGCCCAGGCGGCGGCGACCATGGCGCGCTCGAGCCGGCGCTTGGGGGCGAAGATGCCGGGCGTGTCGACCAGGATGAGCTGCGCCGCGTTTTCGATGACGATGCCGAGCACCCGCGAGCGCGTCGTCTGCACCTTGGGTGAGACGATGGACACCTTGGCGCCGACGAGCTGGTTGAGCAGCGTCGATTTGCCGGAATTGGGGGCGCCCACCAGCGCCACGGTGCCGCAGCGCCGCTCGGCCTCGCTCATGCGCCGGAATCGAGCGCGGCGAGAGCGGCGGCCGCGGCCGCGGCCTCGGCCGCGCGCTTGGAGGAGCCGCTGGCGGAGGCCGGCGGCAGGCCCTCGACGGTGACGGTGACGGTGAAGGTGCGGCGATGCGCCGGTCCCTCGGTCGCCACCGTGCGATAGACCGGCAGCGCGCGGCCGCGCGCCTGCGCCCATTCCTGCAACGCCGTCTTGGGATCGCGCGGCGGCGCGCCGAGCTTGGTCAGGCGCTGCTCCCACCAGCGCTCGACGAAGGCGCGCGCCGCGGCCAGGCCGCCGTCGAGATAGAGCGCGGCGATCACCGCCTCGCAGACATCGGCGAGCACGCTCGCATTGCCGCGCGCGCCCGCCGCTTCCTCGCCGCTCGAGAGCACGATATGCGCGCCCAGGCCGATCTCCTTGGCGATGCTGGTGAGCGTCTCGCGCCGGACCAGGCTGGTATGGCGCCGGGTCAGCGCGCCTTCGGCTTCGTCGGGAAAGCGGCGCCACAGCAGCTCGGCGATGATCAGGCCGAGGACGCGGTCGCCGAGGAATTCGAGCCGCTCATAGCCGCGCTTGGCCACGCCGCGCCGGGTGCGCGCGCTCGGATGGGTCAGCGCCTCGACCAGCAGCTCCGGGTGATCGAAACGGTGGCCGAGGGCATCGGCAAGCGCTGCCGGGGCGGCGGCCGCGTCTTTCATCATCAATGGATCGCCGTAAACAGGCGATCGTAGCGGACGGTGAAGGGCCAATTCCAGATCTCCCACCAGCGCGCGTAGCCGTTGGTGGAGAAGAAGATGAACTCGGCATGGCCGACGAGATTCTCCGCCGGGACATAGCCCACGCCGCTTGAGGGGTCGCGGCTGTCGGCGGAATTGTCGCGGTTGTCGCCCATCATGAAATAATGATCGGGCGGGACGATGAAGGGGCAGGTGTTCTCCAGGTCCCGGCTCTCTTCCCTGGGATCATCGCAGCGCCTGCCCGGCGCCTGATGATCGCGCGGCGCCAGCAGGACCGGATGCTGCACGCCATTGGGCAGCGTCTCGATGAATTGCTGGCGCAGCAGGCCGGTCTCGGGATCGACATAGCTGTCCGTGCGCGTGCGCTTCACCGGGACGTCGTTGATGTAGAGGGTGGCGTCCACCACCTGGATCTTCTCGCCGGGCAGTCCGATGAGGCGCTTGATGTAATCGGTGGAGGGGTCGCGCGGATATTTGAACACGATGACGTCGCCGCGCTGCGGCTCGTGGAAGAAGAGGCGGCCCTTGATCAGCGGCAAGCCGAAGGGCAGCGAATAGCGGCTGTACCCATAGGAGAATTTCGAGACGAAGAGGTAATCGCCGACCAGCAAGGTCGGCACCATCGAGCCCGACGGAATGTTGAAGGGTTCATAGAGGAAGGTGCGAATGACAATCGCGATCGCAACGGCGTAGACGAGCGTCTTGATCGTCTCGACGACGCCGTCCGAGGTCTTGTTTTTCATTAAGGACGCTCGCTAGAACGTTGGAATATCGTGTTTTGTGGAGAAACAATCCGGCGATTGGCGACGATTAAGCGAAGCCCGTGCCGGGAAGTCAAGGGCGCGCCGTCGGGCTCGAGAGAGGATTTGATCGCTGCATCGCGGCCCGAGGGTCGGATGACGCCTCAGGGCTCAGCCCGGCACGGCGCTGATGATGACCAGCGCCTGGGCGATCGGCGGCTCGTCGGTGAGCGTCACGTCGATGCGCGCCGCCATGCCGGGCGGCGTCAGCGCCCTCAGCCGCTCCAGCGCGCCGCCGGTCAGTACGAAAGTGGGCCGGCCGCTCGGCAGGTTGACGACGCCGAGATCGCGCCAATAGACGCCTTTGCGGAAGCCGGTGCCGAGCGCCTTGGAGCAGGCTTCCTTGGCGGCAAAGCGCCTGGCGTAGCTCTCGACGCGGTTGGCGCGCCGATCGGAGCGGGCGCGCTCCTCGGGGGTGAAGACGCGGTCGAGGAAGCGGTCGCCGAAGCGCGCGATGGTCTTCTCGATGCGGCGGATGTCGACGAGGTCGCTGCCGAGGCCGAGGATCACGCGCGCGCCTCGTTCATGAGGGCTCGCATGCGCCGGACGGCGCCGTCGAGCCCGCTGAAGACCGCCTCGCCGATCAGGAAATGGCCGATATTGAGCTCGACGATGGTGGCGATCGCCGCCACCGGCCCCACCGTCTCGTAGCTCAGGCCGTGCCCGGCATGGCATTCCAGGCCGATGCTCTCGGCATGGGCGGCGGCGGCGGCGAGCCGCTCCAGCTCGCGCGCGCGCGCCGCGCCCTCGGCCTCGCAATAGGCGCCGGTGTGAAGCTCCACCACCGGCGCGCCGAGCCGGCGCGCCATGTCGAGCTGCGCCGTCTCGGGGTCGATGAACAGCGAGACGCGGATCCCGGCATCGCCAAGCCGACGCACGACGGGCGCGAGATGGTCGCGGCCGGCGACCGCGTCGAGTCCGCCCTCGGTGGTTACTTCCGTGCGCTTTTCCGGCACCAGGCAGGCGGCGTGCGGCTTGTGCCGGAGCGCGATCTCGACCATCTCCTCGGTCGCCGCCATCTCGAGATTGAGCGGCAACGCGATCTCGCGCACGAGCCGGGCGACGTCCTCGTCGCGGATGTGGCGGCGATCCTCGCGCAGATGCGCCGTGATGCCGTCGGCGCCGGCCGCGGCCGCGATTCCCGCGGCGCGCAGCGGGTCGGGATGGCGCCCGCCGCGCGCGTTGCGCAACGTCGCGACGTGGTCGATGTTGACCCCCAGGCGCAGCGCGCGCTTGCCGGCCGCCATCAGCCGCGCGAGCGCTCGACCGAGTTGATCACCGGCGTGGCGCGCAGCGCCGCGATGATGTCGGTGAGGTGCTTCACGTCCTTCACCTCGATGTCGACGAGAATCTCGAAAAAATCCGCCGAGCGGTTGGTGATCTTGAGGTTGGTGATGTTGCCAGCCTGCCTGCCGATGACGGTGGTGAGGCTGCCGAGGCTGCCGGGCTCGTTGCCGAGCGTGACGTTGATGCGGCCGACATGGCCGATCTCGCCGTCGCCCTTGCTGTTCCAGGCGACGTCGAGCCAGCGCTCGGGCGTGTCGGTGAAGTTCGCCAGCGCGTCGCAATCGATGGTGTGGATGGTGACGCCCTTGCCGGTGGTGACGATGCCGACAATGCGGTCGCCCGGCAGCGGATGGCAGCAGCCGGCGAAATGCAGCGCCATTCCCGGGATGAGGCCGCGGATCGGCACCGCGTTATCAGACGCCTTCTTGCTGCGCGCGGTGGCGAGCCGCACGACCTTGGCCGGCTTGGCGTCGGGCCGGGGCGGATAGATCGCGTGCACCACCTCGCGCCCGGTGGCGATCCCCTCGCCCACCGCGACGAAGAGATCCTCGACGCTATCGCAATTGAAGCGCTTGAGCACCTCCTCGAGCGCCTTCTCGGCGAACTCGTGGCCCTCGTGGCGGAAGGCCTTTTGCAGGATCGCCTTGCCGAGATCGAGATATTGCTGGCGCTGCTGGGTGCGGATGAAGCGGCGGATGCGCGCGCGCGCCTTGCCGGTGACGACGAAGCGCTCCCAGGTCGGCGACGGCGTCTGCGCCTTGGAGGTGATCACCTCGACCTGGTCGCCATTGGCGAGCTGGGTGCGCAAGGGGGCGAGCCGGCCGTTGATCTTGGCGCCGACGCAGGTGTCGCCGACGACCGAGTGAACGGCATAGGCGAAGTCGACCGGCGTCGCGCCGCGCGGCAGCGCGATGAGATCGCCCTTCGGCGTGAAGCAGAACACCTGGTCCTGGAACATCTCGAGCTTGGTGTGCTCGAGGAATTCCTGCGGATCGGAGGCGTGCTCGAGGATGTCGAGCAGCTCGCGCAGCCAGCGGTATTGCCGTCCCTCGGTGCGCGGCGCGCCCTGCTTGTAGACCCAGTGGGCGGCAACGCCGAGCTCGGCCACCTCGTGCATCTCGCGGGTGCGGATCTGCACCTCGATGCGCTGGCGTTCCGGGCCGATGACGCCGGTATGGAGCGAGCGGTAGTTGTTGGGCTTCGGCGTCGAGATGTAGTCCTTGAAACGGCCGGGCACGACGGGATAGCGGCTGTGGATCACGCCCAGCGCCTGATAGCACTGCTCCACCGTATCGACGACGACGCGGAAGGCCATGATGTCGGAGAGCTGTTCGAAGCCGACGTTCTTCTGCTGCATCTTGCGCCAGACCGAATAGGGCTTCTTCTCGCGTCCGGACACCTCGGCCGCCAGCCCGCCCCTGGTCAGCGTCTCCTGCAATTCGTCCATGATGCGCTCGGCCAGGCCCTCGCCCTTCTCGCGCAGGAAGGAAAGCCGCGTCGTGAGGCTGGCGCGCGCATCGGGATGCATCTCGGCGAAAGCCTGGTCCTCGAGCTCGTCCTTCATCTCGTGCATGCCGATGCGCTCGGCCAGCGGCGCGTAGATCTCCATGGTCTCGCGCGCGATGCGGCGGCGGCGCTCCTCGTCCTTGAGGAAATGCAGCGTGCGCATGTTGTGCAGGCGGTCGGCGAGCTTGACCAGGAGGACGCGGATGTCCTCGGACATGGCCAGCACCAGCTTGCGGAAGTTCTCCGCCTGCTTGGTCTGATCCGATTGCAGCTCAAGCCGCGACAGCTTGGTGACGCCGTCGACCAGCTTGGCGATGTCGGGGCCGAACAGGCGCTCGATGTCCTCGAGCGTCGCCACCGTATCCTCGACCGTGTCGTGCAGCAGGCCGGTGATGATCGAGGCGGCGTCGAGCTTCATCTCGGCGAGGATGCCGGCGACCTCGATCGGATGCGAGAAGTAGGGATCGCCCGAGGCGCGAAGCTGCGCGCCATGCGCCTTCATCGAGAAGACGTAGGCGCGGTTGAGCGCGTCCTCGTCGGCCGCGGGATCGTAAGCCTTGACGCGCTCGACGAGCTCGAATTGGCGCATCATGGCGGGCTATCCCGCCAGGCGCGCATGGGCTCTGGGAAGGTGCGGCGCGAAACGACGAAGCCGCCTCCGCGCCGCATTCCTATTTCTTCTCCCGGATCTCGCTGCCGCCTTCCGCCAGATCCGGGTTCACGTCGTTGCTGAGGCCCACGGCGTCGTCGTCGGCGACGAACAGCATGTCCTCGCTGAGCTCTTCCTCGACCGCGCCTTCCTCGTCTTCCATGTCGACGGGCTGCGCCAGCTCGCTCGGCCATTGCTGGGCGCCAATCTCGATCTCGGCGTCCTCCTCCGGCTCGTCGATCTCCACGTGCTTCTGCATGCCCTTGATCAGCGAATTCTGCAGCGTGTCGAGCGAAATGGTCTCATCGGCGATCTCGCGCAGCGCCACGACCGGATTCTTGTCGTTGTCGCGATCAAGCGTGATCTGCGCGCCGGCGGTGACGTCGCGCGCACGCTGGGCTGCGAGCAGGACGAGCTCAAAGCGGTTCGGAACCTTGAGGACACAATCTTCGACGGTGACGCGAGCCATGCCGACGCTTCTCCTGAGGGGAAACCGAGTCGTTCAATATATAGGGTCGGCAGCCGTCACCGCAACAGCGGTGTTGTTGCAGCCCGTCGCGCTCCCCGGTCGGCATCGCGACATATTATTGTTAAAAATCAAATAACTATAGATCAATCCGCAAGCCGCTCGGCAAGCTGCTCCCGGGGCAGCCGGCCGATCAGCTCGGTCACGCCTTCGCCGCTGACCGGATGCCGCCAGTCCGGCGCCACGTCGCGCAGCGGCAGGAGCACGAAACCCCGCAGGTGAAGCCGCGGGTGCGGCAGCACCGGCGCCGCCTCCCGGACGAGGCCATGGTAATCGAGGATGTCGAGGTCGAGCGGCCGCGCTTCGTTGAGGGTGCGGCGGATGCGGCCGAAACGCGCCTCGACGCGGTGCAGCAGCGCCAGCAGCTCGGCCGGGGCAAGCGGCGTCGCCGCCACCGCGACGCCGTTGACATACCAGGGCTGGTCGCCCGCGGGCACGGGCGCGGTACGATACCAGGGTGAACGCCGCTCGACGGTGACGCCCGCCTCCGCCAGCACCGCCAGCGCCGCCGCCAGCGTCGCCAGCGGCGGGCCGGCGATGCTCGGCAGGTTGGCGCCAAGGCCGAGCAAAATCATACGGGAGTAAGGCCGCTTGACGCCGGCCCGCCGCCCTGAGCAAATGCCGGCGGCGTTTTCGTCCGCCGTTTATTCCCCGTAGTCATGGAGCAGCTACAGTCATGTTTTATCCGCAAGAGAGAATCGCTCTTTTCATCGACGGCGCCAATCTTTACGCGGCCGCCCGCGCCCTGCAGTTCGACATCGATTACAAACGGCTGCTCGAGGTCTTCGGCTCGAAGGGACGGCTCATCCGTGCCTTCTACTACACCGCGCTGATCGAGGACCAGGAATACTCGCCGCTCCGGCCCCTGGTCGATTGGCTCGACTACAACGGCTACACCATGGTGACCAAGCCGACCAAGGAGTACACGGACGCCATGGGCCGCCGCAAGATCAAGGGAAACATGGATATCGAGCTCGCGATCGACGTGATGGAGATGGCGCAATATCTCGACCACATCGTGCTGTTCTCCGGCGACGGCGATTTCCGCCGGCTGGTCGAGGCGGTGCAGCGCAAGGGCGTGCGCGTCACCGTGGTCTCCACCATCCGCTCCGCGCCGCCGATGGTCGCCGACGAGTTGCGTCGCCAAGCCGACACCTTCCTGGAGCTGCAGGAGCTGGCGCCCAGCATCATGCGCCTGCATCACCGCGAGGACGCCGCTCGCCAGCAAACGACGGCGCAGGATTACGGCGCCAAGTGACCACGGCACCCGCCGCCGAACCCGGCCGCGACTGCCTGCTCTGTCCGCGCCTCGCCGCGTTCCGCGGCGTCCAGCGCGCCGACCATCCCGACTGGTTCAACGCACCGGTCCCCTCCTTCGGCGGCGAGGAGGGAAGGCTGCTCATCGTCGGCCTCGCGCCGGGCCTGCGCGGCGCCAACCGCACCGGGCGGCCGTTCACCGGCGATTATGCCGGCGTGCTGCTTTACGACACGCTGAGGAAATTCGGCTTCGCCCGCGGCGACTATGGCGAGCGCGCCGATGACGGGCTCGCGCTGGTCGATTGCCGCATCACCAACGCGGTGCGCTGCGTGCCGCCGGAGAACAAGCCGGAGCCCGCGGAGATCAGGGCCTGCAACCGGTTTCTCGCCGCCGAGCTCGCGCGGTTGAAGCGGCTCGCGGCGGTGCTGGCGTTGGGCGCCGTCGCCCATCAGGCGGTGCTGGCGGCGGCGGGCGGGCGCCGCTCCGCCTTTCGCTTTGCCCATGGCGCGATCCACGCGCTGCCGGGCGGGCTGCTGCTCGCCGACAGCTATCACTGCTCGCGCTACAACACCAATACCGGCAAGCTCACGCCGGCGATGTTCGAGGCCGTGTTCGCGGAGCTGCGGCGCCGGCTCAGCGGCCCCGCTGCCGCATGATGCGGGCCTTGTCGCGCTGCCAGTCGCGCTGCTTCTCCGCCTCGCGCTTGTCGGACTTGCGCTTGCCCTTGGCGAGGCCGAGCTCGAGCTTGGCGCGGCCACGCTCGTTGAAATAGATCGCCAACGGCACCAGCGTGATGCCCTCGCGCTTGATCGCGCCGATCAGGCGATTGATCTCGCGCTTGTGCAGCAGCAGCTTGCGCGGCCGGCGCGGCTCATGATTGAAGCGCGCGGCGGGATATTCCGGGAAATGCGCGTTGAGCAGATAGATGCCGCCATCGCGCTCGGTGGCGTAGGCCTCGTTGATGCTGGCCAGGCCCTGGCGCAGCACCTTGACCTCGGTGCCGGTGAGCTGCAGCCCGGCCTCCATCGTGTTCTCGATGAGGTAGTCGTGGCGCGCTCGCCGGTTCTGCGCGACGAAACGCTCGGTCCCGCGCAACGCCACCATGAAGTCAGTTCAAGAGCCCCGCGCTGCGCATCGCCGTGCGCATCCTCTCCTGCGCCTCGGGGCTGGCGGGCACGAGCGGCAGCCGCACCTCGGGGGTCGATTTGCCGAGGAGCGAGGTGCCGAACTTAACCGGTGCCGGGCTGGTTTCGCAGAAGAGCGCGTCATGGAGCGGCGCCAGCCGGTCGTTGATCCCCATGGCGCGCGCCGTATCGCCCTTGGCCCAGGCCGCTTGCATGTCGGCGCAGGCGCGCGGCGCGACATTGGCGGTGACCGAGATGCAGCCGACGCCGCCTTGCGCGTTGAAGGCGAGCGCGGTGACGTCCTCGCCGGACAGCATGCAGAAATCCTTCCCGATCGCCTGGCGGGTGCGCAGCGGCCGGGCGAGATCGTTGGTCGCGTCCTTGACGCCGACGATGTTGGCGAGCTTGGCCAGCCGCGCCATGGTGGCGATGCTCATATCGACCGCGGTGCGGAACGGGATGTTGTAGATGACCAGCGGCAGGTCCACCGCGTCGTTGATCGCCTTGAAGTGCCGATAGAGCCCTTCCTGGGTCGGCCGGTTGTAATAGGGGCAGACGATGAGCGCGGCATCGGCGTCGGCCGCCTTGGCATGGCGGGTCAGGCTGATTGCCTCCTCGGTCGAGTTGGAGCCGGCGCCGGCGATGACCGGCACGCGCTTGCCGGCAGCCTCGACGCAGAGCGCGACGACGCGATTGTGCTCGGCGTGGCTCAAGGTCGGCGACTCGCCGGTGGTCCCGCAGGGCACGAGGCCCTGCGTGCCCTGGCCGATCTGCCAGTCGACCAACTCTTGAAAGGCCCGCTCATCCACCGCTCCGTTGCGGAACGGGGTGATGAGCGCGACGATCGAGCCCTTGAACATAAGGTCCTCCTCCCCGTTTTCCGCCGGGACGATAGCCCCAAGGACGGAGCGCGGCAACCTGGCGCACCGATTGCATTGGATTTACCGAAAGTTGACGGCTTCGGGCGATGCTATGGTCGGTGCGGCGGCTTGTTTGCCGGCGACAGGTCGATACAATATCTCGGAGTTTCGCGCCAGCGCGCCCTCGGCGCTCGGGAGTTGTGATGCCGGTGAGGCGGTTCGCTCATTGCCTGGTGCTCGTGACCGTGCTGTTCTGGGCGGTGGCTTTGCCGGCGCGGGCGGAGCTGGGCGATACCGACCGGCAAATCTATCGCGAGGCATTTCAGGCGGCACGGTCCGGCAACTGGACGCTGGCCGGGGAGCGCATCGACAAGGCGCATGACCGGCTGCTCGCCAAGGTGCTGTGGTGGCTCAATTTATCGCGCGGCAGCAGCGGCGCCGCCTTCGCCGATTTCACCGGCTTCATCACTGCCAATCCCGATTGGCCGGGCCAGCTCACGCTGCGCCAGCACGCCGAGGAAGCGATGGTCGGCGTCTCCGACCGCAGCCTCGGCCAATGGTTCGACCGCTTTGCCCCGGTGACGCCCGCCGGCAAGTTCAAGCAAGCCGACATCTGGATCGCCCAGGGGCGCGAGGAAGACGGCCTGGTGCGCATCCGCGAGGTCTGGGTCAAAGGCGAGTTCACTGCCTTCGAAGAGAAGTCAGTGCTCCAGCGCTACCACCACGTCCTGCGCCCGGCGGATCATTGGGCGAGGCTCGACCGCCTGCTTTGGGACGGCCAGGTCGAGGCGGCGCGCCGGATGATGCCACGGGTGGACCCCGACCATCGCGCGCTCGCCGATGCGCGCATCCGCATCGCGGCCATGGAGCCCGGCATCGAGCGCCTGTTGGCGCGCCTTCCGCCCGCGCTGCAGAGCGATCCCGGCCTGCTCTTCGAGCGCATGCGCTGGCGCACGCGCAAGGAGCGTTTCGACGACGCCATCGCCATCCTCGAGCATCCGCCGCATGACCTGGTGCGGCCTCTTGCCTGGGCGAGCGAGCGTCAGGTCCTGGCTCGGCACGCGCTTGCCGTCGGCGACATCTCGGTCGCCTATCGTCTGACGGCGCATCATGGCCTCGCCAGCGGCCAAACCTTCGCCGAGCTGGAATTTCTCGCCGGCTGGGTGGCGTTGCGCTTCCTGCGCGAGCCCGATGTCGCCTACAACCATTTCGTCAAGCTCTATGACGAGGTGAAGCTGCCCGTGAGCGTCGCGCGCGGCGCCTATTGGGCGGCGCGCGCGGCCGAGGCGATGGGCAACCATCAGCTTGCCAACGCATGGTACGGAACCGCCGCCACGCAGGTGACGACCTATTACGGCCAACTCGCCGGCACCGCGCTGGGCGAGCCCAATATCGCGCGCGGCATCACCGAGCCGAAGCCGACCGCCGCCGACGCGGCGGCCTTCGACAAGCGCGAGCTGGTTCAAGTGATGCGCGCGCTGGCGCAGGTGGACGCCGCCGACTACATCGGCCCGTTTGCCCGGCGGGTGAGCGAGCTGGCCGCGGTGCCGGCCGAGCATGCGCTGCTGGCTCATCTCGTCATCAAGCTCGACCGGCCCGACCTCGCCATCGCCGTGGCAAAAAAGGCAAGCTATGCCGGCGTCACGCTGTTGGATGAGGGCTATCCCATCGCCGAGCTGCCGCCGGGCGGCGGCGCGGAGCGGCCGCTGGTGCTGGCGATGACGCGGCAGGAAAGCGCCTTCGACCGCGAGGCGATCAGCTCGGCCGGCGCGCGCGGCATGATGCAGCTCATGCCGGCCACCGCCAGCCACATCGCCAAGGTGCTGCACCTGCCTTTCTCCGAACGCCGGCTGCTGACCGATTCGCATTACAACATCACCCTCGGCCGACACTACCTCGACGACCTGCTCGGCGACTTCTCGGGCTCCTACGTCTTGGCGATCGCCGCTTACAATGCGGGCCCGTCGCGCGTGCATCAGTGGATCCGCGACTATGGCGACCCCCGCGCCAAGAACGCCGACGTGATCGACTGGATCGAATCGATCCCGCTGGGCGAGACCCGCAACTACGTACAGCGCGTGCTTGAGAACCTGCAGGTATACCGTCTGCGGCTCGGCGATCACGGCCTCGCCTTCTCGCTTGCCAGCGACTTGAAACGCTAGCCGCACCGCCTCTATGCCCTTCCCGATCCCGGGGAGATTTGCCTTGACCCACCCGTCGCTCGCCGCCACCGCCGCCTGCGTCTTCGACGCCTACGGCACCTTGTTCGACGTCGCTTCCGCCTCGGGGCGCTGCCGCGATGCGCTGGGCGGCAAGGCGGATGCGCTCGCCCTGCTGTGGCGGACCAAGCAGCTCGAATACACCTGGCTGCGCAGCCTGATGGGCCGGCACGCCGACTTCTGGCAGGTCACCGGCGAATCGCTCGATTACGCCATGGCGGCGCTCGGCATCGCCGACGACGGGCTGCGCGAGCGGCTGATGGATGCCTTCCTAAACCTCCGGGCCTTTCCCGATGCGCGCACCGTGCTCGAGGCGCTGCGACGCGCCGGGCGCCCGGCGGCGATCCTCTCCAATGGCTCGCCGCGCATGCTCGCCGCCGCGGTGGGATCCGCCGGGATCGGCGACTTCCTCGACCATCTCCTCTCGGTCGAGGAAGCCGGCATCTACAAGCCGGACCGGCGCGTCTACCAGCTTGCCGTCGACCGCCTCGGCCTCGCGCCAGCGCGGATCTGCTTCGTGTCGTCCAATGGATGGGACGCCGCCGGCGCCGCGAGCTTCGGCTTTGCCTCGGTCTGGGCCAACCGCGCCGGCACGCCGCGCGAGCGGCTGCCGGTCCAGCCGGCCGCCGAGATCGGGAGCCTCGACGCGCTGCCGGCGCTGCTCGGCCTATGACCGGGTTTCGCGAGCGGCACTTTACCGCGCAGGACGGGCTGCGGCTTTATTTCCGCGACTATGGCGATCCCTTGTCGCGGCGCCTGCCGCTGGTCTGCCTCAGCGGCATCGTCCGCAACAGCGCCGATTTCGCCGACCTCGCCGCGCGCCATGCCGGCGAGCGACGGATCCTCGCGCTCGACTACCGCGGCCGCGGCCGCTCGGCCTACGACCCCCATTGGCGCAATTACCAGCCCTTCGTCTACGCCAACGACGTCGCTCACCTGCTCGCCGCCACCGGCCTTCATCGCGCCATCCTCGTCGGAACCTCGCTGGGCGCGGCGCTCGCCATGGGACTCGCGGTGCTGAAGCCGACGGCGATCGGCGCCGTCGTGCTCAACGATTTCGGCCCCGAGGTGGTCCCCGGCGGCGTCGGCCGCATCCTCGCCTATATCGGCCGCGACCATCCGCAGCCGGATTGGCCGAGCGCCGTGCGCTATCTGCGCGAGTTGCTGCCGACCCTGTCGATCCGCACCGATGAGGGCTGGCTCAAAATGGCCCGCGGCACCTTCCGGGAGGGCGCGGACGGCCGGCTGCATTTCGATTGGGACGTGGCACTGGCAAAGCCGCTGGCGCGGTCGGCGGGCACGGTGCCGGACCTCTGGCCCTATTTCCGGGCGCTTGGCCGCATTCCCACCCTGGCACTGCGCGGCGCGCTGTCGGACGTGCTGGCGGCCGACACCTTCGAGCGCATGGCGCTTGCCAAGCCCGATCTGCTGCGTGTTAGCGTTTCCAATGCCGGCCACGCGCCGACGCTCAACGAACCCGAAGCCGCCGCCGCCGTCGATGACTTCATCCGCCGCTTCTGAGAGCCTGCCGGGCATAGCCGACCTCCGCGCCGCCGCCGGGCGGCTTGACGGCCGCGCGGTGCGGACGCCGCTGCTGGAGGCGCCGCTGCTCAACGCGCGCCTCGGTCTGCGCCTGCTGGTCAAGGCGGAAACGCTGCAATGGACCGGCTCGTTCAAGTTCCGCGGCGCAATGAACACGCTGCTGCAACTCGATGAGCGCCAGCGCCGCGCCGGCGTCGTCGCCTATTCCTCCGGCAATCATGCCCAAGGCGTGGCTGCGGCGGCGCAGCTCCTCGGCATTCCCGCGACCATCGTCATGCCTGCCGACGCACCGGCGATCAAGGTGGCGAACACCCGCGGCTACGGCGCCGAGGTGGTGCTCTACGACCGCTGGGGCGAGAGCCGCGAGGCGATCGGCGCGCGCCTTGCCGCCGAACGCGGCGCAAGCCTCGTTCCGCCCTATGACGACGCCCGGGTCATCGCCGGCCAAGGCACGGTCGGGCTCGAGATCGCCGCGCAGGCCGCCGCGCTCGGCGCCAGGCTCGACGCGCTGGTGGTGCCGGCCAGCGGCGGCGGGCTCGTCGCCGGCTGCGCGCTGGCGCTGGCCGCGGAAAGTCCGGCCACGCGGGTCTATAGCGCCGAGCCGGAAGCGGCCGATGACCTGCGCCGCTCGCTCGCGGCCGGCGAGCGCCTGGCCAATGACCCCGCCGCCCGCTCGATCTGCGATGCACTGCTGGCGCCGATGCCGGGCGAGATCACCTTCGCGATCAACCGGCGCCTGCTCGCGGGTGGGCTCGCGGTGAGCGATACCGAAGTCCTGCGGGCCATGGCGGTCGCTTTCGCCGAGTTGAAGCTGGTGGTCGAGCCCGGCGGCGCCGCGGCCTTGGCTGCGGTGTTCGCCGGCCGGCTCGACGCCAAGGGAAAGACCGTCGCCGTCGTCGCCTCGGGCGGCAACGTCGATCGCGAGACCTTCATCAGGGCACTCGCCGCCGGATGACCGGCGACGGCGAGGAAAGCGTCAGGCCGGCTTCGGCTCGCTGCGCGGCGGCGGCGCGCTGAGGCGCGGCGTGCGGACCGTGTCCTTGTCCTCGGCGACCGCCTCGATCGTATCGACGCGGCGGCTGAAGCCTTCGAAGATCGCTCCCTGCTCGATCGACAGCGAGACATGCGTCACGTCCGCCACGACGCGGGCGGTGCGCGCCAGCACCACGGAGCTGGCGGTGAGCCGGCCGGCCAGATTGCCGGCCACGATCGCAACGTCGGCCTCGACCGCGCCGGTGATCGAGCCGTTTTCGCCGAGCGTCAGCTTGCGCGCGACTACGTCGCCCTTGACCGAGCCGCTGATATGCAGCTCGCCTTGGCTCACGATGTCGCCTTCGATCTTCAGGTCGCTGCTGAGGATCGACGGAGCAGCGGGGCGGCTCGGAGGACCTGGCCGCTCGCTGCGCTCAATTCCCGTTTGCTTGAACCACATTTTTGCCAGCCTGCAAAAACTTTTCGGGATCCTGCGCCGTGCCGTTGACGAGCACCTCGTAGTGGAGATGCGGTCCCGTGCTCCGGCCGGTACTTCCTAGCTCTCCGACCTGAAAATGTGCCGCCACCTTCTGGCCGCGCGCCACCACGAAACGGTGGAGGTGGGCGTAGCGGGTGACGATGCCGTGGCCGTGGTCGATCTCGACGACCTTGCCGTAATTGTCTTTCACACCGGTAAAGATCACGGTGCCGGGCGCGGTGCTGTAGACGGCGCTGCGATAGGGCGCGACCAGATCGAGGCCGGTATGGAAGGCCTGCCGGTGATTGACCGGGTCGACGCGGCTGCCGAACTCGCTCGCGAGGCTGTAATGCGCCAGCGGCGCCGCCAGCGGCAAGGCCTTCAGGATCTTCTGCAGCTCCTCGCCGCGGGTGTCGGCGCCGGCCAGGTGCTTCTTGTCGAGCGCGACATAGGGGCCGCCCTGACCCTGCGGCACCGAATTCAGCCGTCCCAGCAGCCTCTCCACATCGACGCCGGTCGAGGCCAGAACCTGCTCGATCTCGCCGCTGTCGCCGGGCGCGGACTCGTTCTCGCTGCGCTGATCCGACGGGCGCTCGGCGCTCGACCGCTGGGGCGCTGCCGGCGCGGTCGCGGCGCCGTCCGGCGCCAAGGCCGAGCCGCGACCTTGCAGCTCGCTCAGCCGCGCCTGGAGGCGGTCGCGCTCCGAGAGCGTCTTGTCGTGCTCGGCGGCGAGCTGCTGGAGCTTGCGCTCGTTGCTGGCGAGATCGGCCTTCGCTTGAGTGGTGCGGGCATTGGCGCTTTCAAGCTCGACCTCGAGTTGATGGACGCGCGCCTGGAGCGTCTGGCGCTGCGCGTCGGACTGACGCAGCTCGCCGCGATTGGCGTCAAGGGTGTGGTTGAGCTGCGCCATATTCTGGCTTCGGTTGCTTACCGCCTCTTGCGCCTGGGCTAGCTTGCGTTGCAGCTCGGCCTCTTGGGCGACGGCACGGTCGCGTGCCTCCTCGAGCGCCTTGATCCGAGCCTGCGCCTCGTCGACCGCCGCTTTGCTTTGAGCGATGCTCTGGGCGATCGTCGCTTTTTCGTCTTTTTCCTGCCGGTCCTCTGTCGCCTGCCGGGCGTTGGCGGCGCCGAGCTGGCGCTGCAACGCCTCGATCTGCGCCTGAAGCGCCGCGGTAAGCGTCGCGGACTGGGTATCGTTCCGCGGTGCCGGTCCCATAAGCCCGTAAGCGACCAGGGCAATGGCCGCAACGCCGCCGAGCGCCATCGCGAGCTGGGCGCGCCGGCTCAGCATGATGTAGCTTACCCGTCCTTCGGCTCGAACCAGGATCTGGCGCTCTGGGAACAGCCGTAGGGCCGATTTCAGCACTTTGCCGAGCAAATCCCCTCCGCTTTCGACGCCAACGCTGCCGTGCCTCCAGCCGACATGCACACTGGGGCGCAGCGCTGTCCCCCCCACGAGGACACTCGGTGAACGGAACCGAAAAAACGCACTCATATTCGCCCGCCAACGCAGCGAGGGTGGCGGGACAATTGCGGGTTTTCGGTCTTTCCCGCTATTAATCATGAAACCCTACCGGCTCGGGGAGCCACTGGCAAGCCGTTTCACCCCTTGCCCGGCCGCGGCACGGGCCGGCAGGACTTGTCGATGGCGACGGCATTGCTCGCGCCGCCTGAGCGCCGTCCTGCGATTGCCGGCCGAGAAAAGACCGGCGTCGCGACAGGAACCCTGTCGCGATGGCTTCTGCCCTTCCCTGTTGCAGCCGACCGCGCAAGACGCGAAACCTCCCGGCCAATGCGTACAAAGCCCACGCCAAGCCTTACCATTAACCAACTTTGCTTATAAATAGTTAACGCCTTTCAAAAGAAACAAAATCAAAGCCAAGTATTCGCCCGAAACATTCGGCGATGACCCCTTAATTTGTGTTAGCTCGTTGCTTGACCCGGTCGAGATGGGCATAGAAATACCAGCAGGCAACGCTGCGGTAGGGCCGCCAGGCCTCTGCGAGCCGGGTAAACTTGGCGGCGGGCGCCTTGCGCGAGACGCCGTAGATATCGGCGATCGCCGCCCGGATCGAGACATCGCCCAGCGGCAGCACGTCGAGCCGGCCGAGCGAGAACATCAGGTACATGTCCGCCGTCCAGCGGCCGATGCCCTTGATGGCGGTGAGCGCCTCGACCGCCGCCTCGTCGGGCAGGTGCTCGAGCGCGGCGAACAGCGCCGGGGCGTCGATTGCCGCGGCGGCGAGCCCGCGGAGATAGTCGCGCTTCTGCCGCGAAACGCCGGCGGCGAGGAAAGCCGCATCGTCAAGCGCTGCCACCGCTTCAGGGGCGATCCTGCCGCCGCAGGCCTGGTGCAGCCGGCCGGCGATGGTGGCCGCCGCCTTGCCGGAGAGCTGTTGGCGTAGAATGGAGTGAAAGAGGCTGGGAAAGCCGCCGGGCCGCCGGCCATAGGTGCATGGCCCCACCGCCTTTATCACTTCGGCCAGGCGGCGGTCCTCCCGCATCAGCCGGCGCCGCGCCCGTGCCAGCAGCCGGACCGCCGCTGCCTCGTCGTGCGGCAGCGTCAAGATGGGTGCCGGCAGGTTGGTCGAATCTTTGGCAGGCATGGATCTCGCGCCCTTTGTTATTCCTCCGGCTGCGACAATAAAACCACAGCGGCACGGCCGTCGCTCGGGTTTTACGCCCGACAAGGGGCTGCCAGGGACCCATTCGCCGATGGCGGCGGCTTGGGTGTCCTCTCAGAAATGCAGATTGAGGATGCGCTTCGAGGCGGCGCCAGCCATCATCTTGCCGGTCTTTGCCGAATTCGACGGGCTCAAAGCCGATTTCGGCAGCCCGTTGGCCTGCGTTTGCGCCTGATGCCCCAGGCGCCGGGCCGGGAATTGCAGCGCCGGCCGATGCTGCGGGGAAAAGGCCGGGGTGGAGATGCCACTGACCGACATATAAATAAGCCTCCTGAAAGGTCTCCTCCGGGGCGGCCTGGCCGGCAACGGCACGTGACCGAAGCAGGCGCTCCGCCGTCCCGAAAGCAACAACCGTGCCGCGCGCCCGCGGTGAAATTCCGCGCCGCGGCCGGGCTCAGCCGTCGCCCGGCCGGCGGAATTTGCCCAGCGGCGGGCACTCCTTGACCCCTGGGGTCCGGCATTGTGGTCGCGCCGGGTCTTCCGGAACGGCTTTGCGGCTTTCGGCATGTCCGGCCCGACGGAGGGGGAAAGGGGGGTGCCCCGGCGCCACCGCGTCCTTAGGCGGAACTTCCGATACGGGAAGGACAGAGTGTGTTCTGTAAGTGACTCATATGACTCTGCAATTCGGCATGATACCCATGTACGGTTGTGGAGGCCGTAGGCATGACTCGCAAATGCCGATGTC
>Ga0187784_10001003_pt1 | contig 21840 bp, 29 predicted proteins | sample 1015_SJ02_MP15_2_FD_132964 | JGI IMG/M metagenome (GOLD analysis project Ga0187784, IMG submission 132964) | Tropical peat soil microbial communities from peatlands in Department of Meta, Colombia - 1015_SJ02_MP15_20_MG | ecosystem: Environmental > Terrestrial > Soil > Wetlands > Peat | place...
GAAGACGGTCCAGACCCACCGCGCCCATGTCATGGGGAAACTCGGGCTTCACGACCGGACCCAGCTCGTCCGCTACGCGGTCCGCAAGGGCCTGATCGAGCCGTAACGGCTTCGGCACCACCGTACGGCGCAGAGAGTGACGAGACATGACGAATGAATCGCTGCAAGCTGTCTATCTCACCGACCGCGAGGCCGACGCGGTCCTCCACGACGGCACGGCGATCCGGATCCGGCCGGTCCGTCCCGATGACGAGCCTCGGCTCAGGGCCTTCTTCCTCGGACTGTGGGCGCGCTCGCGGGTACTCCGGTCCACGGTTCAGGCCCGCCCGTGCGCAGCCGGCCGTGCCACCACTGTGGGGTATGGTGTGCCTACACGGGTTCGCGCGGACGGCGCGGCGGTCAGGGGCGAACATCGGAGTGGCGAAGCGACGACGCCGCCCGAATCGCCACGTGCGTCACCGGCGGACCACGACCGCGTGATTCAGGCCATGTAGGAGACATTCTGTCCCTCCCGCCGCGCCACCACCACGTCCTTGACCCGGAGGACCATCAGGTGCTGTGAGACGTTGGCCCTTCGGACCTCCAGTGGTGGTCCGGGACCGTCGCGTGGCGTGGTCTGTTGCCGGTCCTGGTTCGGAAGCAGAGGATTGACACTGACGGACCCATCAAGCCCCGCACGCGCGCGCGCACATCGGCGTGCCGACCTTCGGTTGCCGGATAGTGCTCGTCGATAGGTCATGTCTCCTCTCTGCTGTCGGCCGCCTGGTCCGGCGTGCTCGTGCGGCGACGCCATCAGGCTATTCGCTGTGGGGCATGACGATCAACGGCCCCTCCACGTGCCGGATCTCGAACCGGGAGACCTGCCCTTCACGCCAGCAGCGAAACGAGACACGGGCACGTCCCACCTGAAGCTGTTCCACGTCAACTGAGGTCAACCAGGGCGGCAGGGTGGGCGCAAGGTAGAGACGCTCCTGGGGGGAGTCGGCGCGGAGGCCGAGGATGGCCTGCAACAGCAGGAACGCGCTTCCGGATGCCCACGCCTGGGGAATATTGACACCGAGGTACTGTACGGGGAACCCGAGCGCTTTTCGCTGATGCCCGGACATGAGCTCGGGCAGCCGGTACCCTTGGAACAGGCTGGCGGCGGCAAAAATGCCACGCGCGATCTGGCCAACTGCGGCGTCGTACCCGTAGCGCTTGCAGCCTGCGGCGATGAGGGCATTGTCGTGCGGCCACACGGCGCCTCGTTGGTAGGCGAAGGGGTTGAACGCCGGATGGGAGGCACTGAGCGTCCGGACGCCCCAGCCGCTCCACATGTCCTCGGCCAGAAGTCGGGCCACCACGCGCCCCGCTCGGGAGGAGGGGACGATCCCCGACCACAGGCAGTGGCCGGCATTGCTGACCACGCTCGCGATGCGCTGCTTGTGGGCGTCGAGGCCAAACGCGTACGTCCCTTCATTCTCCATCCAAAACGCCTCGTTGAACCGCTCGAACAGGGCATCGGCTTCGGTGCACAGCTGCGCGGCGCGTGCCTTCTCCCCCACGGATGCAAATAGGGCTGCCATCCGCCGCTTGGCGTCGTAGACGTAGCCTTGAAGCTCGCACAGCGCGATGGGCGGTTCGACGGGGCGTCCGTCACCATCCACGATACCATCACCGGAATCTTTCCATCCCTGGTGCTTGATGCCGCGGAGAGATCGCGTTCGGTATTCTTGAAACCCGTCGCCGTCACGGTCGCCGTAGCGGTCCATCCATTCCAGACAGCGCTCCGCTACCGGCAGATACGTGTCCAGCAGCGTGCGGTCCCCGGTCCACAAGTAGGTCTCGTGCAGCAGAATCGGGTAGAGGAGCGTGGCATCCGCGCTCCCGTAGTATGGGGTGTGCGGGATCTGCCCAAATCGAGCCAGCTCACCGACCCTCAGCTCGTGAAGGATCTTGCCGGGGTCGGCGTCGCGAAAGTCGTCCGCGGTCGTCGCCTGGTACGCGGCCAGCGCCTCCAAGGCTCCGAGGCTGAACGATCGGTCCATGCTCAGCGTCTGCAGCCCGGTGATGATGCTGTCGCGACCAAACAGAGCCACAAAGTACGGTGCACCGGCGGCGACTACGCAGGGCGTCCCGGGATTCTGGCCCTTCATCAACAGGGAGACGAGGTCCTCGGCCGCCTGGCGCACAGTATGCGTCATCGTGTCGTCGCTGGCGCGCACCTGCGTGACGGCTGCCCGCCAGTGTTTCTCAAACCCCGTGTCGTTCTCTAATCCCGCCTGGTAACATCGGGGCGGCGGCGCGAACGCAACCCCATCGATCTCAGGAATCAGGTAGGCGCACACGTGCCAGGATTCCCCGGGCTGGAGGAGGATGTCAAACTGCAACATCGATCCGTTGTGACGGCCTGGGATGGAGCACCGTTCGAGCTGATAGGTGAATCCGGCCCGGTAGCCGTCCCGGACGTACACGGCGTGGAGACGCTGATGCTCAGCGTCCCACTCCGTCGAAATCGTGCGCCGAATCCTGGGATGGTGGCTCCGCACCTCAAACAGATCGGCAAAGTCGGTCCCGAGCTCAATCTCCAGCGTGAGCTCTACTGGGGCGCGTCGATAATTGACCAGGTCCAGTTCTTCGTGCACCCCACCGGAGACGGCCCGCTCAACAGAAAACCCCACGATGTGTTTCGGGATCGGCCCGGACGTGCTCATTAGCGGAGGATTGGTGAATTCGAACCGGGCGGAGGAGTGCGACACAGGAGACGAGGTCACCAGGGACCATTTTCGCCCGTTGATCTTGTAGCGGTAGTGGGAGAGAAACCGGACATCGCGGGTGAACAACCCTTGTTCCGCGGTCCCCCTGACGACCCCGTCCAGGCCGCTGACCATGAAGGTCTGCCCCCGGTTGATTGTGATGACATCCGGACCAACCTTGATCCCGGTGAGCATCCATTCCCTCCTGCACTCGCTACGACATGGGCCCGTCCTGCCAGAGAGCTATATGCACACCCTCACCGTCTCGCACTCCCGACACGTCGTGTTCTTCCGCAGTTTCGCAACGCCGGTCTCATGGGGAGCCACGCTAGAATTGTGCCCAGTCAGGTCTAGGACGATGACAGCAGCCGGTTCGATTCACTCATCCATCTAGCACGCTCCGCAGGGAAAAGCAACGAATCGGACCGCGCCGTTTGATCGTTCCCGAGATCTTATCGAATCACGGCCTCATCGTTCCTCTAGGGTATCCTGTTTGGATGTCGCGTTGACACTGATGGAGGCCTCCTCATGCGAAGAGGGTCACACCCCTGCCTCCGAACTCTCCCACCGAGGGCTCGCTACCTTCGGACGGAGGGGGAGAGGCATCCCCTCGAAGATGGCATTCGCCGTCATCGCTTGGCGATCTTGGAGCGTACCGTCCTGCTCGGCAATGTGACCCAGGCGTGGGGAGGCCAGGATCTCCCGGACGGTCTTCTATCGCTGGCGCCAGCGCTTCCTGCGCGACGGGCCCGATGGACTGCTTCCGCGACCCGCTCGGCCGGACCCACTGGCCGCGCCAGGCCGTCCCCGCCCTGGCGCATGCCGTGCTGGCCTACGCTCTGCTGTGGCCCGCCCGGATTGCCGCTCAACTGCGCCCGGCGCGCTGGGGTGTCAGTGGTTCCGGCGTCTCTTGATTCTCAAGCGGCACGGTGTGCAGATCCGTTGGGAGCGACTGACCCGGCTGGAGGCGCGCGCGGCGACCAACGGCCTGCTGACGGAGCGCACGCGCCGTGCGCTTGGCGCGGCCGCACGTCGAGGCGCAACGCCACGGCGACCTGGTCTGCCTCGACGCCTTCTACATTGGGAAACTCACGGGCGTGGGCAAGGTCTGGCAGCTCACGGCGTGCGATGCGGCCTGCCTCTACGGCGTGGCGACCCTCGTTCCGCAGGTCGCCCAGGAGGCGCCGATCCAGTTCCTGCGCACCCACTTGGTCCCCAGCTACCAGCACGCCGGACAACGGGTCCGGGCCGTGCTGACCGTACAGCCGGAAAATGGCGCGAATCTGCCGCATCGAAAGTCTCCGCCTCGCGACCGTCGGCGTGCCCCCCTTTGCCTTTGGTCTGGCTCAGGACATTGGGCACCGCCGCGATCGAGCGCGGCCACCGCACCGCTGATCGAGATGTACTGGAATCGGTGATCGGGAGTTATGTGGAAAGGGTGTTCACTTTGGACGAAATCCGCAAACGCACCAGGCCGCTCTTGTTTGTCCGCCGACGCGAGAGTATCATAATAATGTTCCCTCTTTGTTGCGTCTACGACCCTTCCCGCGGCCATTGGTCGGCTCCTGGAGAGGAGAAGGCACTGGTTCAATTGCGGCGGTTCCTGGGGGCGCATCATGATCAGACCATATCCGGATCTACCTGTCGGCAGCCTCGAGTGGGTGATCGAAAAGACCCCCGAAGCAATGCTGGTCCGTCCCGTTGGAGAGGTCAACGTGGCGACCGTTCCTCTCCTGTGGTCTAATCTGAGGGCGATGCGTGAGGACCATCTCAACGTCATCGTCGATTTGAAGGCGATCCTAGGCATCGATGCTGCCGGGATGCACGCGTTACTGGACGCGTATCAGCTGTTCATTCAGTGCGGACAACGACTGGTGCTAGCGGAACCGAGCCCTATGGTACGCACGCTTCTTGAAGTCGCAGGGCCCGAAAAAGCGGTGCCCATCTTCGCGTCCGTTGCTGCGGCGCTGGCATCGTTGCGCTCGCCCGCCCGTGCCCGTGCCTAATTTGAGATCCGAGGTGGCACAAGGGCGAACGACTCTCGCCGCGGGAATCAGGTGGATGGTCATGGCGCTCGATCAAGATCACACCTGCGGGGCATGCGGCAATCACGGACCGTGGCCGAGGGTACCTGATACGCTGGGGGTTCTACGGCTCTCGACTCCGAGGTGAGGGTCTTTCGAGGGTAATCACTGGCTCTTGCCATCAAGGCCATGGTTCATCGCGATCGGCTCGCATCGGATTTTGGAGCGAGCTTGTCTGACCAAGCACGATGCGGATTGCCGTCAGGCCCATGTCCGGAGATCCTAGCGGTCGACAAGGGTCGTCCACGGTATCCGGAGCCATTCCGCCCCGACAGAAAAGAGGAGGGCCAATGAGGATTGCGCAGATCGCCCCGCTTGCTGAAAGTGTGCCGCCGCGGCTTTATGGTGGTACGGAGCGCGTCGTCTCCAGCCTGACAGAGGAGCTCGTACGGCGAGGCCATGACGTCGTGCTCTTCGCGAGCGGAGACTCAACCACAGCGGCAGAGTTGGTGGCATGTTGCCCGGAAGGTCTGCGGTTGAATCCCCGCATTCGGGATCATGTCGCGTATACGATGATCGAGTTGGGAAAGGTCAGTGCGCGGGCACGCGAGTTTGACATCATTCACAACCATGTTGATTACCTCGCCCTCTCGACGGCCCGCCAAACCGAAACGCCCATGGTCACAACGCTCCACGGGCGCCTTGACCTCCCCGAACTCGAGGACGTTTACGCAGAGTTTTCCGAACAGTACGTCGTGTCGATCAGCCATGCTCAGCGGAGCCCGCTCCCCCATGCGCGATGGCTGGGCACCGTCTACAACGGGATTGCCCTCAGCCACTTCACGTTCAGGGAACGTCCGGGGACGTATCTGGCATTCTTGGGCCGGATCTCGCCGGAGAAGGGCATCGACCGGGCGATCGAGATCGCAAAGGCCGTCGACATGCCTCTCCGTATTGCGGCCAAAGTCGATCCGGTCGACCGGGAGTACTTCACGGCAGAGATCAAACCGATGTTACGCGATCCCAGGGTGGAATACATTGGCGAGATCGACGAAACGCAAAAGGACGGGTTTCTAGGAAACGCGTTCGCCTATCTCTTCCCGATCAACTGGCCAGAGCCGTTTGGCATCACGATGATCGAAGCGATGGCCTGCGGCACGCCGGTGATCGCCATGAACCTCGGGTCGGTACCGGAGGTCGTGGTCCACGGCCAAACGGGGTTCGTCTGTCACTCGCAGGCACAGATGATTGACGCGGTCCAGAGAGCGGGCGATCTCTCCCGGGATGCCTGCCGGGCGCATGTTGAGGACCACTTCTCCGCGCCCCGCATGGCCGAAATGTACGAAACCATCTACCGTACCGTCATGACAGAGAGGTTCGAGGATGCGGACGCAGGCGTACGGAGAAGCCGCGATGGCGCTATAAGCGATGGCGCACGGGGTCTGTCCCGAATCCCGCACCCTTCCCCACTGGCGCAGAGCGCGGGCTTCGGCATGGGCGTGGGTGTCGTTGGCGCTGGCAGGATGGTTGGCTCTGTGTAGCGGAACGACAGTCTTGTGGCATGTCGCCCTCAGGCGCCAGCGGCAGGTGCGACGGAGCATTGAGGGCATGGGAGAGGTGTTGAAGGTCTCTGCCCACTCCAATCCCACGGCGGTGGCCGGCGCGCTCGCCGCCGTCTTGCGGAAGGACGGGGCTGTGGAACTCCAGGCCGTCGGGGCTGGCGCCGTCAACCAAGCCGTGAAGGCGATTGCGATCGCCCGCGGATTCGTGGCCCCCAACGGGGTCGATCTGGTCGTCGTGCCGGCGTTCACGAAGATCGCGATTGACGGCGAAGAACGGACCGCTATCCGTTTTCTGGTCCGGGGTCGGTAATAACGCCCGCGGCGGCAGCGCCGGGATGAGCAGGAGGAGAGCGGCCCATACTAGTCTAGGTCCCGAGTGTCGACATGCGCGACACTCACGAGCGTACGAGCGCGGAATGAAGGCGTTCGCTGAGCAAGTTCGGTCAGGCCATGCCGCAATGGCGAGACGCGATTGAATACGTTAGGACCGACGATCTGGTCGCCCAGGTGGAGGGGAGCTCGTGATTCGGGAGGCAGGCCCGGTGATCTTACGGGCTGCAAGCCGAGCAAACGGATGATGGGCGTGGGCGGCGCTGGGGCTCGGTACCCACGCAATGCGGATACTGCCGTTCCGCGGAATGCAGGGGTGACAGTGGAGGGAAGGAGGATGCGCCATGCGTAGCGCGCAACCCGCGCTCGGCGTTGTTATGCTCGCGGTCAGCGGGGTGTGGGTTCTCCAGGGCATCCGCGTGCTGTCCGGGAGCTTCATGACCGGTTCCCGGTTCTGGATGGTCACGGGGGTATTGGTGGGAGTCGCGGGGATTGCCCTCTTCCTTGACGGTATGCGTCGCCCGGCACAGTAGCACAGTAAGGCCCGGGGCGGTCCCGTTTCGGCTGTCCTGGCAGGGCGTGCCTTCCTGGTGGTCGAAGGAGCGGGCCTCGTTATCGGTGGGCCTGGAATGTACACGTTCCTCATGAGACTACTGAACACGGCCACGTGCAGTAGCCTCTCTGTGCATACGACGCAGCAGGGACGGGGGTCGTCCCCGCACCCCCCAATGGTGAATGGTGATTAGGCTGTTTCGGCTGTACCCACGAGGGTGGTCGCGCGGCAGGAAGCCCGATGGGTTCCTCCACCAGCTTGGCCGCGTCGTCGACGGACGCCCGCCGCTCCTCGTAGACGTCTTCGGGACGCTACGCCCCGAATCGCAGCTTGGACGGTCCGTGCGTGCGTCACTTCCAGCCACGTGCGCTGTGGATCGCCCGAAAAGCGCGCGAGGTTCTGATGGCGCATTTGGGGGGTTGACCTTGAGTGTCTGGCAGGTCAGGCGGCAGACCTGCAGGAGCGCGGTGAGCTGCTCGAGCGCACGATGGTGACCCCCGTCTGCCCCGTACCGACGAGCACCCGCGGGGCCATGTCATCTCCCCCGGACACTGCAGCGAGCACTCGGATCGGAACGCTCGCTGGATGTCTTGCGAGGGGCGGGCAGCTCTGCGCGCCTACGACAGGGCTTCCACCGAGATCTTGAGCGAGCGGTAGCGGGGCATCCCCGTGCCCGCCGGGATCAGCTTGCCGATGATGACGTTCTCCTTGAGGCCGAGCAGCGGATCCGTCTTCCCCTTGATCGCGGCATCGGTCAGGACCCGTGTCGTCTCCTGGAAGCTTGCCGCCGAGAGGAAGCTCTCTGTCGCCAGCGAGGCCTTGGTGATGCCGAGCAGTACCGGCCGCGCCGTGGCGGGCTTCTTGCGGGAAGCTGTCGCCCGAGCGTTCTCATCCTCCAGGGCGAACACGTCCACGATCTCACCGGGCAGGCACGCCGTGTCCCCGGGGTCCTCGATGTGCACGCGCCGCAGCATCTGCCGGACGATGATCTCGATGTGCTTGTCGTTGATGTCCACGCCCTGGGAGCGGTACACGCTCTGGATCTCCTGGACGAGGTAGCCTTGGACGGCCGCCAAGCCCTTGATCCGGAGGATGTCGTGCGGGTTGACCGAGCCATCGGTCAGCTGGTCGCCCGCCGAGACCGTGTCGCCGTCGGCCACGCGCACGCCGTCGGCCACCGAATACTCCCGCTCGCCGTCGCGGCCGCTTACAGTGAGCACCCGCGCACCTGTGCGCCCGGAGACGTGCACCGTTCCGTCGATCTCGCTGATCACCGCCTGCCCCTTCGGGGGGCGCGCCTCGAACAGTTCCTCGACACGCGGCAGGCCCTGCGTGATGTCGAATCCGGCGACGCCGCCGGTGTGGAACGTCCGCATCGTCAGTTGCGTCCCCGGCTCGCCGATCGACTGTGCCGCGATGATGCCCACGGCCTCGCCGATCTCGACCAGTTTCCCGGTCGCCAGGTTGCGCCCGTGGCACTTCGCGCAGACCCCGTGCCGAGTCTTGCACGTCAGGACGGAACGGACGCCGACCGAGGGAATGCCCGCCTGTTCGATCCGCTCGGCCACTCCCTCGTCGATTTCCTGCCCGACTTCGACCAGCACCCGCTTGCTGCGCGGCGCGACGACGTCCTCGGAGGCAACGCGCCCGGTAATCCGGTCCGCGAGGGAGACGACGACCTGGCTTCCGTGCGTGATCGGCGTCATGTCCACTCCGGACGTCGTCTTGCAGTCTGCTTCGCGGACGATCACGTCCTGGGCGACGTCGACGAGTCGCCGCGTGAGATACCCGGACTCGGAGGTCCGGATCGCGGTGTCCGCGAGGCCCTTCCGCTGCCCGTGAGTGCTGATGAAGTACTCCAGCACGGTGAGCCCCTCGCGGAAGTTGGCCTTGATCGGCAGCTCGATGATCCGCCCCGAGGGGTCGGTCATGAGCCCCCGCATCCCGGCCAGTTGGCGGATCTGCTGGATGTTGCCGCGTGCGCCGGACTGCGCCATCATGTACAGCGGGTTGAAGGGGTCGAACGCGTTCAGCATCTTGCGCGTGATCGTCTCCGTTGCCTGGGTCCAGACCTCCACGGTCTTGAGGTACCGCTCCTCGTTGGTGATCAGGCCGCGGCGGTGCTGCGTGTCGATCGCGTCGACGTCCTTGTCCGCCGTGGCGAGGATCGCTTCCTTCTCCTTCGGGATGACGATGTCGGACAGCGCGATGCCGCTGCCGCTCACCGTCGCGAAGCGGAACCCCAGGTCCTTGATGCTGTCGAGCAGCTGCATGGTTTTCGTCGACCCCAGGCGGGTGTGGGCGTCCGACACGATCTGCGAAAGGATCTTCCGGTCGCACACCTCGTTAATGAACCGCAGTTCCTCGGGGAGCGCCTCGTTGAAGACGACCCGCCCCACCGTGGTGTCGATCAGCTCGCCGTCGTGGCTGAGCCGGACCTTGATCTTGGCATGGAGATCCACGACCCCGCACTCGTAGGCGAGGCGCACCTCGTCCGGGCGGCTGAACACCTTTCCCTCGCCCGGCGCGCCCGCGCGCTCAAGGGTGAGGTAGTAGCACCCGAACACGATATCGCGGGTGGGCGACGTGATCGCGCGGCCGTACGCGGGCGAGAGGATGTTGTACGCGGAGAGCATCAGCACGCGGGCTTCCGCTTGGGCGGCGGCGGAGAGCGGCACGTGCACCGCCATCTGGTCCCCGTCGAAGTCCGCGTTGTACGCCGTGCAGACCAGCGGGTGGATCTGGATCGCCTTCCCATCGATCAGGACCGGCTCGAACGCCTGGATCCCCAACCGGTGCAGCGTCGGGGCGCGGTTGAGCATCACCGGGTGCTCGTGCACGACCTCCTCGAGCACGTTCCACACCTCGAGGCGCGCCCGCGCGGTCGTGCGCTTGGCGCTCTTGATGTTCTGGCTGAGCCCGCGGTCGACGAGCTTCTTCATGATGAACGGCTTGAAGAGCTCAAGCGCCATCTCCCGCGGGAGCCCGCACTGGTGCAGCCGTAGCGTCGGCCCCACCACAATCACCGACCGCCCGGAGTAGTCCACGCGCTTGCCGAGGAGGTTCTGCCGGAACCGTCCCTGTTTGCCCTTGAGCATGTCGCTCAGCGACTTGAGGGGGCGGTTGTGGGGACCGGTCACCGGGCGGCCGCGGCGGCCGTTGTCGAGGAGGGCATCTACGGCTTCCTGCAGCATCCGCTTCTCGTTGCACACGATGATCTCGGGCGCCCCGAGGTCCAGCAGGCGCTTCAGACGGTTGTTCCGGTTGATCACGCGGCGGTACAGATCGTTGAGGTCGCTCGTCGCGAACCGGCCGCCGTCGAGCTGCACCATCGGCCGCAGGTCCGGCGGGATGACGGGAACGACGTCAAGGGTCATCCAGTCGGCACGATTGCCGCTCTTGCGGAACGCCTCGACGACCTCGAGCCGCTTGAGGAGCTTCAGCCGCTTCTGGCCGCTTGCGGTCTTGAGCTCCGTGCGGAGCGTCTCCGCCGTCTGGGCGAGGTTCAGCTCCTGGAGCAGCCCCTTGATCGCCTCCGCGCCGATCCCTGCCTTGAACCCGTTGCCGTACGTCTTCCGAAGCTCGTGATAGTCGGCCGCCGTGAGCAGTTGGTACTTGGACAGGTCCTTGGTGTGGCCGGGATCGGTCACGACGTAGGACGCGAAGTACACGACGCGCTCGAGCGCCCGAGGGGACATGTCGAGCACCAGGCCGATCCGGCTGGGGACGCTCTTCAGGTACCAGATGTGGCAGACCGGCGCGGCGAGCTCGATGTGGCCCATTCGCTCCCGGCGGACCTTGGCGCGGGTCACCTCCACGCCGCAGCGCTCGCAGACGATCCCCTTGAACCGGAGGCGCTTATACTTACCGCAGTAGCACTCCCAGTCCTTCGTCGGCCCGAAGATCCGCTCACAGAACAGCCCGTCCCGCTCGGGCTTGAGAGTCCGGTAATTGAGCGTCTCCGGCTTCTTCACCTCGCCCCGCGACCACTGACGGATCTGGTCCGGAGAGGCCAGCGCGATCTTGATCGCGTTGATGTTGACGTCCTGCGTGATCTTCGTCTGCCTCCCGCATTATGCATTTCGGCCCCCCAAACCACACTTTCGCGAACCGGGATCGGGGTGGGATGAGCCGTAGTGTGCATTGGAATTCGCGGCTATCCTCAGTATACACTCAGGTTGACTGCCGAGCGTGGCCGCGAAGCCCCTGCAGTCCCTGCCGTACTGCGGACCGTGGCCACCCGCGCGACGCTGCAGGAGCGTTGGTTGTCCGAGTCTTGGACTTGCCCCGGGTTCGGCGTGCCCCGTAGCGGGACACCCGAGGACAGAGATGGATCGGAGAGACGAGGCGATCTCGTGCAAGATCACAAGCCCGCTCCAAGATCAGCCTGGGCTCCGGCGACAACTACGAAACGCGATCAAGAACCACCTCTCAGCACTGCTTAAGGACCGTTTTGCATGACCGGGACAACAGCCTACTTTGCGATATTCCTCAACTCGCCTCCGTACCGAGCGCTGGGCTACATTCACATTCGTACTCAACCGGAAATCAGGCGTAGCTCAGTCAGCCGGATCCTCGTCGCGGCCAGCGTCACGGCAAACTCTTTGGCGAGCCGTCGGACGAGTTCTTCTCGTGAGGCTTCATGATCGGGGCCGAACCGTTCCCGCAGAGCATGGAACCATTGCCACCGTACCTCTGGGAGCGGCATCAGGAGTTCGGCCGCAAACGTCCGGCCTTCGCGTTCGTAGATCACCCGCCGCCCCTCGAGCAGCCCGATCGCCAGAGCGCGCGGATCGGTGCTTTCAACGAGCTGATGATTGAGGACGATGTGCCCCAGCTCTTCGGCCAACACACCCAGCGCCGATCGTTTTCTGAAGAGAACCGACGGCCGAGGATGATAGACCGCCTGCCGGCGTAGTGAGAATCTCGCGCGTCTGTCGCATGGATAGCCGTTTGGTCGCCATCACCCCGAGGGGGACGATGATGGGTCGACTCCGCGGGTCGGGATCCTACCGACTGGGTACATGGTGTTGCAAGCTGCACTTACGCGAGCGCACGATCAACCACAGCGACGCCGCCGAACGCGGGCGACGATCTGTGCTAAGATGAATACGTAGTCTCCTATCCGTCCGACCGTTCATGCGGGCGGTGGAAGCTAATTCGGTCGCCACGAGAGGAAGCATCCGATGCGACGGGATCAACGGCAAACCGGTAGCGCTCGCACCGCCAAACCAAGCAAGATAGAATCCGTACGGGCATCGCGAGGGCGGGTGCAGCCGGGTCCTTTCCCCTGGGATTCCTCGATGCCGGGCACCAAGAAGCCGTCCAATAGAGAACTGCGCCGGTCCTTTGGGATCAACTTTGAAGCGTCGAAGCGATAGCGGCCCGCCGGGATGCTACACTGGGAAACATTCGGGATAAGGAGCGTGATATTTGAAGCGTCCAAATTACAACGCCGCAAAACGTGCGCGTGAACTGAGACAGCTCGAAAAACGCCAGGCAAAGCTCGCACGGAGACAGTTTCGCACCGCGGATCCGGCACCCCAACCGGACCTCCCGCAAGAACAGATCCCGCCCTCCGGCCCGATGTCTCAGGAGCAGGATCACGTCCGTTTGATCCCCCAGGACGAGTAGAGGTTCCGGTGGATATCCGGAGGCGCCACATGAACGCGGCCGCGCTCGAGCTGCGGGAGCGAACCGCACGCATTCGTGCTGCGGCCCGCAAAGGCAAAACCACAGCCGAGATCGCGGAAGCGTACACCTTCTCACTCAGGATGGTGGAGCAAGTGCTTGCACCCGTCCCCGACGTGAGGTTGTCAGACCCAGCTCAGTTGCTCAACAACCGTGCCATAGCCGCCGGACTACCTGCCGCGGAAACCCAGGTGTACTGGGTGGGATTTCTCACGGCCGCGGGGTGGATCCGCGGTCAGGGCGCGTCCTGCGCCCTCGTCGTGACGCTGGGCGACCGATCGGAGGAGTACATGGCTACCTTCATGGCCGATCTGGCGACACCGCAGTTGCGGCATGAATTTTGCCGCAGCAGCCTTCTAGGGTGGCAACTCTACGTCCGCGACCAGAACCTCTGCAAGATGATGGTGCGTTGGGGCATTCCCTCGGAACTGCACGGCGACGATCCCGCCGTGCTGGACGATCTGCCGGAGGAATTCATCGCCCCGTTCCTTCGCGGATACGTGGACGGCCAGCCGGCGGCTCCGGCCGCCGCGCCGCGGCCATCGACCGGACTTCTGTTCTGGGGCACGGAAGCGGTCCTCACCGCCGTGAATGCGATGGTCCACCGCGGCTGGTATGTCGAGAGCGGAGTGGTGACGCCGCGACCGCCCCGGGCCGAATTGCGATTCGACCGCCAGGACGCACAGGCGATCCTGAATCACATTGGTACGTACACGGCACGCTCGCGCGGCCAGATCAAACACCGGCCGACCTGACGCCCCACGCACCGTCGTGGCGTTATCTCACGTTCCGCCGCGCTTGCGCAGGCGGGCAGTGCCTGTCATACTTGGCAGCCATCAGCAGGCTGCAGAGTCGGTTGGTAGCATGATCTATGAGGCAGGTGCGGCATGGCAACGGGTACGGTGAAATGGTTCAACGGCGAAAAGGGGTACGGATTTATCACCCCGGAGGATGGCAGTAAGGATCTGTTCGTGCACTTCAGTGCGATTCAGAGCGAGGGCTACAAGACGCTGAACGAAGGGCAGAAAGTCGAATACGAACCGACACAAGGGCAAAAAGGTCCCCAGGCGGGCAACGTCCGCGTCATCGGGTAACCGACCGGCCCGGCGTGAGCGCCAGATACGATGAGCAGAAGGCGGCCGGACAACCGGTCGCTTTCTATTTTGCCTCTTCCGGGTTCCGTGAATCTACAAGGGCGTACATCAACTCGCCCGTTGCCACCGTTTCGCCATCGACTTTGGCCATTACGTCAGCCTTGCCGAATCGACCGTGGCCTCCCAACGAGACGACCTCGGTAATCAGCTGGTCGCCAGGGCGCACGGAGTGTCGGAAGCGCACGTGGTTGATGCCGACGAGATGGACGATGTGTCCCTTCGCCTCGGGTTGAAGCATCACAAGCACCGCCGCCACCTGCGCCATCGTCTCCACGATCAGCACCCCTGGCATCACAGGCTCCCCCGGGAAGTGGCCAGCGAAGAACGGTTCGCCGATGGATATGTTCTTAAGGCCGATGATGCGCTTCCCGGGTTCCACTTCCAAGATGCGGTCGACCAGCAGGAATGGATGGCGATGCGGCAGCCGATTCAGGATTCCCAGGATGTCGATGCCCTCAGTCACGTTCGACATCCGAGGCGTTCTCGTTCGGTTCCCGCTCCGGGAGGTTTGTGTCCCCATGCGGAGCGTTCTCGTCCACCGGTTTGGCCTGAGCGAGCCGCGCAGCCGGCGTCTTGAACTTGATGCCAAAGAACGACAGGGGTTTGGTGGAGCCCCGCCGGTATCGCGTCGTCATGTTGCCTCAGGGACAGCGGAGTCGCCCGCAGGGGCTGGCACGAACTCCACGGCCGGCGATGGCGCCTGTGCATGTTCGGGCGATCGTTTCGTGACCAGGTGCAGCTTTCCCACAGCCAGTTCTTCCATCGCCACCAGGACGGGATTTCGCGTATTCGTCTCTATCGCCGGGAGGTCTCCGCTGATTAACTGTTCGGCGCGAGCAGCCACGGCATTGACCATCGCGAATCGTGGGCTAATCTTGACTAGCAGTGCTTCAACGGGTCCCTGCCGCATCTGCTTCTTCTCCCTCGGTGCGTGAAAACGCTCAGTCAGCCGGGGGGACGACGCCGATGCTATCCCAGAGGCCGTTCCCATTGTAGCATTGCGTCGTCCGAGCCGCCTCACACGTCGTTGGCCAACTTGGCCAACGACGTCTCGGCGGGGCCTAGCGGGAAGGGCCGTCATCAAAATGGAATATCGTTGTTCAGCCGTATATGTCGAGCGGATCCGTTCCCCCTTGGGTCTTCCCGGAGGTTGAGATGGTTGGTTCGTCGGGGTCAGATCTGAGTGAGCTGGCCCGGAGGTTGTTGCTTGTCGCGTATCGGGCGACGACGAATCAGGGAAGGATTTTTCGATTCGATTCGACCCACAATACGAGGATCCTGACGGGCCAACTAGACGTACAAGGCCTTGACTGGCGCGCCGCGCTCGATCAACTGGAACGGCAGCGTCTCATCTGGCGCAAATACGACACGCTCTACGAGCTGACCGAACTGGGGATTCAAGAGGCTGCCTTGTTGTCGGCCTCGCGGCCCCACCCCGAACCACAGGAGCGATAGCTATGCCTCAATGCTGCTCCGCCGTTCGCGCCGTGGCCGCCGTTCACTAGGAATGAGCCGGACCTGGTCGAGCGGAAGACCAGGGGCGGCGATGCACTGGGGATGGTTGCACGTGAAGATCCCAACATCGGAGCATAGAGTGCGCCGCAGCTCGCGTTCATCGGTTCTAACGTAAACATTTTCGGGGGTGCCAAGGTGTGGCTCAACGCTGGCGACGAACAAATTGTGATCAATCTGGATCAGGGCCGGCAAATTGGGGCCGAGGGAGCGTCACTCGTGTTGATCTGTGCGGCCGGGCAGAAGATGCTGATCGGCTCCTTCGGCAGCGAGGAGGGAGCCAGAAACGACCTCAGGCACATCTCCCATGAGATCATGACGACCGAATTGCCGCCTGTGCGCTACGAATATTAGGTGCGGCGTGGTCGAGCGCGTTCGTGCGAAAGCTGGATTGCCGTGGCCGGTGAGCGGGACCTATCTGTGCGATAAGTGTCACACAGAACACATCGGGCGGGCAGGGGTGATCACGCCGCGGTGCTCGGTCGAGCGTGGCGATGGTCGGCGGTGCAATTGTGCCTACTACGTTTTGCGTGCCGATGGCAGGGGCGAAGTGCGCCACACGGCGCGGGCGTAAGCACCTGTGCACCACGCGGCGTTGATCAACGTGTTGACGTTGACCAGGCGGTGACGGCCCAGCAGCGGGGCAGGTCAGGGTGCCTATCGTCGGCGCCGTTGTCTGGGACGAGCGTGCCCGGAGCGTCGGAAAGAGGCTGGAGGAGAGAGCGGCTGTCGCGTTTCTCGGGCGGCGGTGAGAGCGTCGGTGGTCTGGCGAAGGGCCTGCGCGAGGTTACCATATGTTACCGAAGGCGGGTCCGCCAGCGCTGCGTAGTACCTGACACCCGCTGTGTCCTGCAGGCGAGTCCGGCATCGTGCTAGCGCCGCGCACAACCGGTGCGCGCGATCCAAGGCGCTCAGGTCCGCCCACGCCTGCGTCACGGAATGAGGAACGCGAAGGAGGCTGAGATCCCCCAGTGCCTCGTACCACGCGAACCGACCGCGCTGCTCGAGGACGTTGTTGAGCAGCTGGATCATCGCCCTCTCTGTGGCCTGACCGGTCGGACGTTTGCGCTTGGGCTGACCCATGGCGGTCGATCCCTGGAGCCGTCATGGCCCCAGGCGGCGGGGAGTATCTTACAGCCCCTGTCTTGTCAAATAGTCGCGCCCACGGTCGGTGATCACGGCGAGGCCGGTGCGGTCCTTCTTCTTGTCCCAGGTCGCGAGCGCGTAATCGGCGCAGTACTGGAGGTGGCGCTCGACGGCATCCTGCGGCAGGCCGAGCGTGTCAGCCATCTCAACAGTCCGGACACCCTGAGGGCGATCGCGGAGGGCAAGCAGGACGCGGTTCCGATCAGCGTCGATGGGCACGCTTCACTCCCCTCAGACCATCTCGTTCCCTTTTAGAACGATTTGCGCCCGGGCAGGGTTCCACTAGGCGCTGCCCTTGGTGCGCCAGCCTTATCCTCCGCTGCCTTCCCGCGTCTGCTCGGCGCGAGCGAGGAGGGCATCGCTGATGGTTAGGGCAATCGGGACGGGAATTCCGTGCGACAGGCTCAGGGCGTGGTCCAGCTCATGAACGGTCCGCACGATCCATCGACGGTCCCAGCACGTCCGTGCGGTGAGTTCCGCTTCAGTCCGATAGATCAATCGAATGGCGTCCCAGGGTTCCTCGGCCGACAGCCCCGCAAGACGCAGGCGGCCATGGATCGCGCCCGCTAGAACGAACCTTTTCGGATCCCCTTCAGTGTTCATGCCCGGTACCTCTTCACCGCCCCGCAATTGTCACCGAAGCGCGTCGCTTTAGTATGAGGCCGCCCGATGTTATCGGCTACCGGGCGAAGACCTGATCGTGTGCTCCGGACCGCCCGCCACATGATCGATGTCCTGCTCGCCGACTTGGATCCGGATAATCGATTGGATAGGCGCCGACGGTTCCGGCTGCTGGCGGGTGTGACACACATCATCAGGTGTGTGAGGGCGATCCTAAACCAGGCGGCAGGGGAGACGTGAACCCACGTGTGGCACGCTCCCGCAGTGTAGCCGGTCTCGAATCGAGCGCAGCAGTACAGGTTTGTGAGGGTTTTCTTAGACATGCCCTCCGTCAAATCTCTCTTCATCTAAGATGTGCCTCCCCTCGCGTCGTCTAAAGTACCGGAGCTGGATAGGTCTGATACTTGATGTCCTGAGCACATCGTTGGACAGCGGTATGTCGGAGTAGTGCACGAAGTAGTTACGGCCAACGGCCTCACACTCGATGAATCCCCACCCGTGCTCGAATCGGGAGACGACAGCGACATCGAGGGGACGGGGCTTCGGTCGCTGGAGGCCGGGGAGGAAGTCTCGTTTGAACTGGGGCCCGGTAAAGACGGCCGGCCGAAACACGTCTTTCAAGTGGCGGATGACGACCGTCACCCCGGCGAGCACGTCCGACCACTGCGTCGCGTCCACTAGGAGGCAATCTGATGTCGACACAGCTGGATCGTATCGAGGCCATGCTTGGAGCAGCCGGTCGGGGTGCCGGTGCCTCGCACCCATACGACCGAGCATGATGAGCCTTGTAGCTCAGAGACGGCCGGCGACGCAGACATCGGCGATGAGCCGCAACCCGAGTCCCTCGTCGTGCAAGCGCTAAGACCGGCGCGGAGAAGGGTACTCGGTCGCAGCCCGCTACCGAGCCGACGCCCGCCGATCTCTTGGTAGTGGGCTCCGTTCTCGGGTCAGCCGCGCCTACGGGAGCAGAGACGAGACTTCAACACGCGCCTCAGGCGCTGCGAGGGGGCTGAGCGCGTCATCTTCGGGGACCACGAGGTGGGTCCTGTAGCCAGAGCCCCCCGGGTCTCGAAACGTTTCGAGACGGCGCTCGATGAGGTTAACGATCCAATACTCTGGGATGTCGGCCTGGGCATACACTTGGGCTTTGTCTTCTCGATCGAACGCAAGCGTGGCATCGGAGATCTCGACAACGAGGACCGCGGTGCGCGGGTGAGCGTTCCGATAGTCCCTGAAGGAGCCGCTGACGACTGCGATGTCTGGCTCCGGTTTCGAGTCATCGTGCAGAGCCAACGGAGCTTGCACCCGTACGTGGTGCCCCCCAAAGGAACACGGATCGCAGGGTTTCCTCCGCCATCTGTACCGCAGCGATATGTACGACTCCCTGCGGAAGAATCTCGAAGAGTTCGCCGTCGATGAGTTCGACCCGCGCATCGAGTGGGAGTCCGCCGCTGGCGACAAGCCGATCGTACTCTGCTCGACTCCAGCGTTTCGGGTCGGTACTCACGGTCCCGCCGTGGTGCGTGCCACGCTGTAGAGAAGGTCGCCCTGCCACGGCGATTCTGGCCAACCCGTTTTTCCCCGCGCCTTGTGCAAGCGATCGAGATAGGAAACAACTTCCGGGGCTCCGTACCCAAGCTTGCGTAAGACGCATCCGATGACCGTTCCAGAGCGGCCTGTGCCGCCCAGGCAATGAACGATTACGCCGTGCCCAGCGTGAAGCGTCTCAACAACAGCGTCGGCGACCGTCACAATCGACCGTTGCTCTGCCGCAGGATCGAGCGGAGCACCGCCGTGCGCCAAATCCTCGAGCTGGACGGTTAGCAGCGGTTTCAACGGGTGGGGGTCATAGTCGCCAAGGTGGAGCGACACGACGTACTCAAATCCTGCGTCGGCGACGTTCTTCCAGGGGAAGTCCGGCCGCGGGTATCTCATCCCTGCAAGAGGGGTAGGCGCTTGGAGCACCCAGTATAGCTCGGCTGGCGAGTCCACCCCTGGGATCGTTGGGGCTTGTTGGGGGTCGATCAATGGCATAATGTCTCCGATAAGTTCGCCGTACGAGAGTGGCTGCGGTATCAGCCGTAGCCGCTGACACGGGTCCCCCGAGACACAACCGTTTCGATGGAAGAGGTCAGCCCTCACGCCTCATGCTAGCGTAACCAGCTCCCCCCAACAAGTCAGCCGCGACACACCAGGTTGTCTCCAAACAAGAGAGCCCGGGTTTGACGCGACAGTGGTCTGGACTATCGATCGGGCACAGACGGGGCAAGGGGCATCTGGAAGAGCCCGCCACTCTAGTTTCGGCAGGATGTCTGCACGACCGTCCGACAACGTCACCGGAATCCAAGGCGGCGCTCGACCCGCCGGTACAGCGTGAGGTGCACCGCAGCGGCTCCAGCGACAAGGGTGCCGATGATGACGACAAGATACGCCATCGCCGTGGCGTCACGAATGGATCGGCGGGGTCGCGATGATCGAGCCCTCCCCGAGGGGTAGGAACGCAACGTCTGCGTTAGCGCGTCGTCCATCGCGGCCAGCATGTGCAGGCTAGCTCGCGGCCCGTGCATCTTGGGCGCGAGGGTCGCGGTGTGGCAAGCCTCCAAGGTCTGCCGCCACAGACGTGTATTCGGGTGTCACACTCCTTGCCCGGACATATGGATCGGCATCAGCCCTGTACAAGGACCAGAGATAGGGGTCTGGTTCCAGCGCGTCTCCGTAAGGCGCCGGCAACGCTCTGCGCACGATCAAGACGAACTCGACACCGAGCACCAAGACGACCGCGACCACGAGTAGCAAGATCCCCATAGCAAGCTCCTTCGGTCGATGCTGTCGCACCGTATCGTAGCAGACCGACGTTAACGCGGAGCAAAGGACAGGCTAAATCAGAGTGCTAGATGCTGATGCCAACATCTTCACTGAGGCGGCCCGGGGTGCAGGTTGCGTGCTACCCGTGTAGCCTACCGCGCGAGAGGATCTGAAGGTGGTCGGCGAAGAGCCTCCTGACCGACGCTGCGGGCTGGTCGTCACTTGACGCAACGCTTGAGCGTCCAGGAAACAACCGGTGCTCGCCTTGCAAGATGTGATGCGGGTCCCCGTTGGGACGGGTCATCTGTGAGACGCATCGGTCAGGTTTGTTGGGATTTTCTTAGGCAGCCCCCCTGAGGCGTCTCCCCGTGTGAGACGTTCCCCGTCTCGCGTCGTCTAAGGTACCGGAACGGGATAATCTGTGCCAATGAGGCGAGACATGTCAGCGGCCCACCGACACACTCTTCGGGGCATTACCGTGACGGCAGGGACTGCCATTCGTGAGGCGCAGTTGCGCGAGGCCACACGGCGCGCCTATGCGCAGGTCGTCGTTAGCTTCGTCCATGCAATGGAGGCACATGATAGCCCGACGGCGGCGCACAGCCGGCGACTGGTCCGCGTGTGCGTCGTCCTGGCGCAACATCTCGGATGCGACGCCACCCAGGTCGATCACATTCGCTGGGCGGCGCGCTTCCATGACATCGGCAAGATCGGTGTCTCCGGTGATATTCTGCAGAAGCCGGGAGCGTTGACTCACCACGAGTGGGTGTTGATGCGCCAGCACCCGATCATCGGCGAAGAAATTCTTCGGGCGGTCCCGTGGATGCAGGGAGTGGCCAAGCTCGTTCGCCACCACCAGGAGCGCTGGGACGGCACGGGATATCCCGACGGACTTCGAGGCGAGGAGATTCCGCTTGGCGCACGGATTCTGGCCGCGGTTGATGCGTACTGCGCGATGACGGAAGATCGACCCTATCGGACAGCCGCGCGGCATGCGGATGCCCTCACCGAGTTGCGGCGCTGCGCCGGCACCCAGTTTGACCCTCGCGTGGTGAAAGCTGTGTTCGAGGTGTTTGAGCTTCGGACGTGATGATCTCGCGTGTTCGGCACGAGCTTTCTGTGGTACAGTCCGAACGGATTCGAGAGACGAGAGGAGGCAATAGACGGTGGGCGGCCCCCTGTACGAGGATTTCCTCGATCTCATGGATCGCGCTGCCGCGTATTGTGGCGTTACCGGTGACGACCATGCTGGGGAGTGGATGCGTCAGCATGGTGTGTCGGGTGACGTTGCCACGCTATCCTGGGAGGATGTTGCCCGCCTGACGGTGCTGGCGACGGGAATTATCCGCCGCAAACATGCACACGATCCCCAAGCGTTTCCCCCGGTGGTACCATCGGAGCCGAGCGAGAGCGCCCGGAGGGTAGGGGAGAGTTAGATGTGCGGCCGATTCGGGAGTTATCTTCTGCCTCGAGACATTTGGCAGATTTTCCACATGCGGAGCGAACCCGAAGACGAGCCGGACTGACTGCCGACCTGGAATCTGTGCCCGAGCCGGGAGGCGCCGGTGGTCCTGGGAGCCGGGGAGGACGGGGCTCCTCGAAGAGTGGAGCTGCTCCGATGGGGTTTCGTCCCTCGGTGGGCCAAGGATCCCAAAGAAACCCGGCAGCCGATCAACGCACGCGGAGAGCCCGTCGCGAAGTCGGGGA
>Ga0187784_10001004_pt1 | contig 21828 bp, 20 predicted proteins | sample 1015_SJ02_MP15_2_FD_132964 | JGI IMG/M metagenome (GOLD analysis project Ga0187784, IMG submission 132964) | Tropical peat soil microbial communities from peatlands in Department of Meta, Colombia - 1015_SJ02_MP15_20_MG | ecosystem: Environmental > Terrestrial > Soil > Wetlands > Peat | place...
CATCGCGGTACACCTGCGCCAGCGCCGCCTGGGACAACCTGCCGAGACGGCGGTATAGCGCACGCGACCGGCCCAGGATCGGTTCGAGATCGGGGGTGGCATCTCCGGCGAGCCACAGTTCGACGTGCGGCACCCGCAGCCGGGCGATGGCATCCAGCAGATACGGCGTCCCTTTCCGAATGCTCAACCCCACGCCGACAATCCGAAACGGCCGCCCGCTGGTTCTGGCCGCGCGGAAACCCGTGAGGTCCACGCCATAGGGCACATGAAGCAGGTGGGTGCGCGGGATGCCGTGTTCCAGATAGCTCTTCAGCGTGAACTGGCTTGGCACGCAGATGTAGTCGGTCTCATCGTATTCCCGAAGCTGCCGATCCACGAGCCGCCGGTCGATCGGGGGTCCCACAACGCCCCAGCGGCGGTATTCCTCGGCCAGCAGCGCGTATTGCGTGCGCACGTGTGTCGACCCGCGCTCGAGAATGGTGATGGCGCCGTGAGCGCGCGCGACCCGCCCGGACACCAGGGAGAACAGCGAAAACCCCACCAGCAGGTCGCACCCGCCCACGTACCGGGACGCCCAGCGATCGAAGTAGACGGCCTTGGCATAGTCAAACTTGTCCCCGCCGCCGCCCCGGGTAAGATGGAGCATCCGCGGGCCACGGAGCAGCAGTTCGGGAACCAGGTTGAACTTGAGACGGTCCCGCGGGATCTGTTCCCCGCGCCGCGGCGGATGCGTGGTGATCAGCCGATGGAGCAGCCCGCGCCGCTCCAACTGCTCGGCCAGCCGAAACGCGTGGAAGGTTCCCCCGGCGGATACCGTCACCCTCATCGCGGATCGTCCGAGCCGACTGGCGCGGCTTTGGCATCGAGCACCTGACCGTTGCCGTCGGCGGGCGCCACGCTCGTCACGGGCAGGGCCTCTCCCTGGAAGGCGGAGATGAGCGCCGCGAGGTGCTCCTGCAACTGCTGCCGGTCGAAGATCAAGAGGCACACCACGTAGAGGGCGCCGGAAGCCGCGAGGTTCGCGGCGAACCCGGCGCGCCCGGTCCATGGCAACACGTGCAACGCGCGGCTCGACGCGATGACGCCTCCCGCCACGGCTGCCGCGATCAGGGGCCTCAGGTAGCCATGGAGCGACAGGGAGCCGATCTCCCGCTTGAGCGAGAGATAGCTCGAGCCGAGCCCAACCACCTCGCTCAGCGTCATCACCGCCGCGGCGCCCGTCGGTCCCCATAGTCGGATCGCCGGCACGAGCAACGGGAGCGAGACGGCGAGCTGCACCACCCGGAATCGCACGGCCTGATCGACCCGCCCGATCCCGGTCAGCAACACCTTGACGTTCTCCGCCACCGGATAGACAAACCCGAAGATGGCGAGCCACGGCAGAATAGTGGCGGTCTCGTTCCACCGCTGCCCGGCGCCGTACAGCAGTCCCACGAGCTCTCGCGGGAACAGCGCGAGCCAGACCAGCACCGGGAACATCAGTCGCACGAGAAGCCCGTGCGTCAGGCGGTACGCGTAGGCGACGGCGTCGGCCCGCCCCTGCAGCCTGGCGTAGACCGGGTACGCTACCTGGACCGCACCGAATGAGACAATGTAGTGGCCGAACTCGGCCAGATAGCGGGCGCGATCGTAGAACCCGAGCACCACGGTCCCCGAGAGCACCCCGAGCAGCGCCGTGTCCGCCCGGTACCAGAGCGTCTCCAGCCCCCGCGTCACAAACATCTGCCAACCGAACTGCCACAGGCGGCGCGCGGTCTCGTGATTGTATCCGCCCCGGTACCGCCAGCGGCTCACCACGCGGTTGCCGATGAGCGCGCCCGCGGAGAGCACCACTTCGCGGCCGAGCAGGCTCCACACCCCGGCGCCGCCGTGGGCGAGTGCGAGCGCGGTGATGATGGACGCCACCGACGTAACGAGGCGCACCATGGAGAGCTGGTTGTAGGAGAAGACCTTCTCCAACTGGGCCGAGTACACGTAGGAGAACAAGGTGAGATTGCGAACGGCGAACAAGGAGAAGAACAACGGGATGAACACGCCCGGGTAGTGCCGGCTCAACGCGAGGCAGAGCAACCCCCCGCCGACGAGCATGCCCCAGTACAATCTCCGGCTGAGCACGTATGCCGTCTCGGCGACCTCGGGAGCGTCTTGCATTTGAATGATGCCCTGTGAAAAGCTGAACGCAGTGATGATGGAGAGGAGATCGACGAGCGAGCTCGCCAGCGCAAACTGTCCAAAGTCCTTGGGGAACAGGAACCGGACCAGCAACAGCGTGACGCCGAAGTTGAGCACAAACGACGTGTAGCCGGTCGTGCTCAGCCACACCGCACCGAGGAGCGCCCGCCTGGCTCCGGAGACAGGCTTCACGAGCGGCCAGCCACCCCGGCGCCCCGGCTGGTCAACGGAGCGGCAGGCGCACGGTCGAGACGAACGCTGTGGAGCGCGTCGAGAATCCCACGGACATCCGCATCGTACGAGTAGGCCGACACGATCTCTCGCGAGCGCGCCCCCATCCACGCTCGCCGGCCGGAATCGACGAGCACGCGGCGGAGGGCCCCCGCGAGCGCCTGCGTATCGCCGGTCGGGTAGACGAACCCGTTCTCGCCGTCCCGCACGAGATCCGGAGCCGCCCCCACCGCGTCGCTTGCGATCACCGGCAGGCCGAAGCACATCCCCTCGTTGAGGGCGAGCCCCCACGGCTCGTAGCCCGACGGAAGCACGAGCACGTCCGCGGCGGCGTAGTGGCGTGGAATTTCGGTCTGGTTGACGAACCCAGTGACGGACACGTGTTCCAGACCGCGGCGGAATACCTCTGCCTCGACCTCCCCGCGGAGAGGGCCGTCGCCCATGAGCACGAGCGCGGCGGCGCAGTCTCCGGCGAGCCGTGAGCACGCGTCCACCAGGTCCAGGGGCCTCTTCTTAGGAATCAGCTTGCCGGAATACAGGATCACGGGAAGATCCTCGGGCCATCCGAGTTGCCGGCGCAGCGCCGCACGCTCCGGCCGGAGCCGGTCCGCGTCCGCCATGAACCGCTCGTTGTCGACGGCATACGGAACGGAGAAGATCCGCGCCTCTTGCACCCCGTACGCGAGGTAGAAGGTACGGTTCAGCGCGCCGATTGAGAGCATACCCTGCATCCGCCGCAGCACCGGACCCAGCACCAGACGCTTTGCCGCCCGAACCCAGGGGCGACGCCGGCTCAGCAGGGTCGACTCCCCTCGCAGCAGGATCGGCGTCCGGCTCGCCCAGGCGCCGAGGAATGCAAGCCACTCCGTGGCATGCGCGTACCCGTGCACGATCAGCGCGTCGTAGCGCTCGCGGCGCAGGACGGCGACCACCGACGGCTGGATGTAGCGCAGGAAGTGGTCCGCGTCCGGAATCGGCGACCAGTTGGGGAGCACGCGCCACACGTAGCCGTCGAGCATCGGGAGATCCCACCGCACCGCCACCCCGAATTCCGGGTCGCGGTACTCCCGCGCTCCGACGTCGTCCATGTAATAGACGGTGAGGTCGACCTCGGGATGGGCCGCAAGGCGGCGCAGCAACGGCACCTGGTACTGGATGGGATGGGAGATCAGATACGCGAGGCGGAACGGCGTCATCTCTTCCCGCCAGACGGCCGTCGGAGAACCCCAGCAACGGACGTGGTCATCGCGCTACCTGAGCCTATCATGACATCCGTTCGCCGTCGAGGGGCGGGGATGCGCAACAACCCGGCGAGCCCAGTCGCCAACCCGGCAGGATGTCGATTCGACGGGGCGAAGCCACGGCCTATGATCATTACCCGCAGCCCTCTCCGCGTTACGCTGGGTGGCGGCGGCACGGATCTCCCGTCGTATTATGGCCAGTACGAGGGGTTCGTGATCGGCGCCGCCGTCGACAAGTACGTGTACATCACGTTGCATCGCACGTTCGTCCCGCACTTGATCATCAAGTACTCGAAGACGGAGCGCGTGACGGCGCTCGGAGAGATCCAGCATCCGATCATCCGGGAAGCGCTGCGGCTGACCGAAGTCGAGATCGGCAGCCTCGAACTGACGAGCATGGCGGACATACCTGCGGGCACGGGGCTGGGGTCCTCGGGCAGTTTCACAACCGGTCTCCTCAAGGTTCTCCACACACACAAGAAGAATCTCGTGCACCCCGAAGAACTGGCCGAGCAAGCGTGCCGCATCGAGATCGACATCCTGGGCGAGCCGGTGGGCAAGCAGGATCAGTACATATCGGCGTACGGCGGGGTCACATGCTTCCGCTTCCTGCAGAACGGCCGGGTCGAAGCTGAGCCGCTCAAGGCCGATCCCGACACGCTCTACAGCCTCGAGGACAATCTTCTCCTGTTCTTCACCGGGTACTCTCGGGCGGCCTCGGACATCCTGCGGGAACAGGACGACCGGAGCAAGTCCCGCGATACAAGGATGCTCGACGAACTTCATGTGGTGAAGGACCTGGGTCTCCAGAGCCGGGAAGCCCTGGAGCGTGGGAACCTAGGTCGGTTCGCAGCACTGATGAACGTCCACTGGGAGCACAAACGGCAACGTTCACGGGGCATGTCCAACAGCCAGATCGACGAATGGTACGCGCTCGGGATGAAACACGGGGCGCTCGGAGGAAAACTGATCGGTGCAGGCGGGGGCGGGTTTCTGATGTTCTACGCTGAGGACAAGATTCATCTCCGTCGGGCGATGCGGCAGGCAGGTCTTGTGGAGGTCAGGTTCCGTTTCGACTTCGAGGGTACGAAGGTCATTACGCAATCCTAGTTCACGGAACGCATCGCGCGGCATGCGGATCCTGCTGGTGGACACCACGTTGTACCATCCGACCACGCCGCTCTTTCTGGACGCCGTGGCGGCCTCGGGCCATCCCTATCAGTTCGTGGACGAAGGGGCGTTCCTGGCCCCGCTTGAACACTCGCTCGTCCACAAGATCGGCTACCGGCTCCTGCACCGCCGTCCCCTGAGTTACTGGCGATTCAACCGCACGCTGCGGAACCAGGCGCTGGCGTTCCGCCCCGACCTGGTCCTGATTGTGAAGGGCACCTATGTGGCCCCGGGAACGCTGGCCGCGATCAGGCGCGAGACCGGCGCGCATCTCGTGAACTACGCCACCGACGACCCGTTCAACCCGGCAAACGCAACGCCGGACCTGCTCGCCGCGATCCCACAGTACGACCTGTACTGTTCGACAAAACGCGCGATCCTGGACGATCTGCGGCGCGCCGGCGCCAGACGCGTGGCGCACGTATTCTTCGCCTACAAACCCGATCTGCATTTCCCGGAGGTGCCAGCGTCCGGGGAAGAACGCCGCAGGTTTGACGCGGACGTCGCCTTCATCGGCGGCGCCGATCGGGATCGCATCCCCTATGCGGCTGCGATCGCCGCCCTTCCGGGCGTGAGCCTGGCTCTCTACGGAGGGTATTGGGATCGATACCCCCCGCTCCGATCCTGCGCGCGGGGGTTCGTGGTCGGACGGGAGTACCGACTTGCCCTCGGGGGGTGCCGGATCGCGCTGTGTCTGGTACGCCACGCCAACCGTGACGGACACGTCATGCGGAGCTTCGAGATTCCGGCGTGCGGGGCGTTCATGCTCGCCGAGAAGACGGAGGAGCATCGTTCACTCTTCACGGACGGCACAGACGCAGCATTCTTCGAGTCACCGCAGGATCTCACCGCGCAGGTCCGGCACTATCTCACATGCGACGAGGAACGGCGGCGGATCGCCGCTGCGGGACACGAGCATATTACGGCCGGCGGTCATACCTACCGAGATCGACTCAACGAGATCCTCGCGCTAGTTCGTGAGACCGCGCAGGAGACCTCAGGCACAGTTCGCAACGGCACGGCCTGAGGGCCACCCCCCCTCATCACACACCGTCTCAGGTGCCGTGGCGAGCGGGTGCCTCCAGCGTATACCCGGCCTTCACGGCGTCGGTGCGGAACATGCGAACGGTCTCCAGCGAGTACTGGTGAAGGTCTTTGCCCAATTGATCGATCTTGGCCAGGATGTCGGACGTGGCCGTGACGATGTGACACCCGATCGCGTCCGCCTGCACCACGTTGAGCACCTCGCGCGGGCTGGCCCAGATCAACTTTGCGTTCGGGGCCAGCGCCAGCAACTCCAGTGCAGCGACCATGTGCGGCACAGGATCGCGCCCCGTGTCCGCTACTCGCCCTGCGAACACCGAGACAAATGCCGCCGCGCCGTCCGCCAGGGCGGCCGTCACGTCGCGCACCTGATCGAGCGCGAGAAGCGCCGTGACGTTGACCTTCACCCCGGCTCTGGTGAGGTCACGCACCAGTGGGATCGACGATTCTCCGCGGGTGTTCGTGATGGGGATCTTCACGTAGACATGCTCGCCCCATGCTGAGATCTCCCGGGCCTGCCGCCACATTTCATCGAACTCGTCGGCGAACACTTCGAACGAGATCGGTCGGTCGGGGATGTGCTCGAGCACGTCGAGCGCGAACGCACGGTAGTCCCCGACTCCGGCTTTGCGCATGAGAGTGGGATTGGTTGTGAAGCCACTGACGAGGGGATTCTGATAGAATCGGAGCATCGCCGCTTTGTCGGCTCCATCCGCAAACACCCTGACCCGCAACGCGGGTGCCGCCATCAGGCTCCCTCCTCTTTCCGCGATACGCCCCGATGCACGATCCATCGGGCCGCCTCGCGGAGCGATCCCGCGGCGTGGTCCGCGGGTGCTCCATACGACGGCTCCCCCCAACCGGAGCCGAGCAACACGGTGGTACACCCGGCTCGCCGCCCTGCTTCGACATCCTTCCACCGATCGCCTACCATGAAGCTTGCTGGCAGGTCGATTCGATATCGATCGGCCGCCTGCAACAGAAGCCCCGGGCGCGGCTTCCGACACTCGCACCCGTCGTGATCGTCATGGTAGCACACGAGCAATGCCGCCAGCGGCAGCCGGGCGAGCAGCGCCGCGTTGATCGCCTCGACGACCTCACGCCGCTGCTCACCACGGGCCACGTCGGGCTGGTTCGTCACACCGATCAGCATAAAGCCGGCGCGGACCAACACGTCAAGAGCTTCCGGTACGTCGTCCGGAATCTCCAAGTCGGCCACGCGCTGCGGGGGATGGGGACGACCGTTACACACCAGCACCCGGTTCAACACGCCGTCCCGATCGAGAAATACGGCCGGACGCATCCGCGCGCTCACCGAAGGGACTCCCACTTCGTGGCTGCGCGTTTGAGATCAGGATGGGAAACGAGCAGATGCCAGACGACGGCCTGAAATGCCTCCGTGTGTGGTGTAACGCGGTCAGGGCTCACCGTGGGAACGACGACGCATGCATCGGCCACCTGGGCGGTGTACCCATCGGCCCGGCCGACGACACCGATCACGCGGGCGCCGACCTGCTTCGCGTACTGAAGCGCATGAACAAGATTGGGACTGACGTTCCTCTCCAGGTCGCCGCCGCCCACCGAAAGCACGAACAGCAGGTCGTTCGGCTGCAGACGGCTGGTGCGCAGCCATGACTCGAACACCGTCGGCCAGCCGTCGTCGTTGGTGCGGGCTGTCAGTTCGGAGATGTTGTCCGTGGGAGCGTAGGCTTCGATGCCGGCGATCTTCCGGAAATCGGCGACGGCGTGGGACGCGTTCGCCGCACTTCCGCCGATGCCGAGTACGAACAACCGGCCGCCCTGTGCTCGCGCCTCGGCGAGCAAGGCCACCGCCCGATCGATCATATCAACATCGAGCTCCCGAGCGATCCGCGTGGTCTCGTCGAGGTACTGACGCGTGAAACTCATCTGGCCCCCCCTTCTACCCTGCGGCGTCCTCCTCGCCAGAAGCTGAGCAAGAGGGCATTTCGACGGCGGGGATGTCGTCCGTCCTCACCTCACCGTTCGGTCCATGCCCACGAGGACCGGGTACCGCGCCAGTCGGACAATCTCGTGAAGAACCCGGCCGCCCACGCGAAGTGCATGCACGGAAATGCCGCCATCAGCCATGGCCAGAGCGCCCATTTCTTCAGCCCGGCACACATGACCGCAGACACCGCCGCGTCGCAGACGACGTACAGTCCAAGCAGGCCGCACAACCCTTCGAACGCCCACCGGCTGACAAACGACAGCAGCGCGAGCGCGGCGAGGGTCGCAACGAATCCGGCGGGCACCGCCTGGCGCCATGAGGTGAGATTACCGTGCTTCATCAGGTTCCCTGCTCTCGCCCCACCGTATCGGAAATAGAGTCGCCACAGTGCTCCGAGGCGCTCGCGGGGATAGTACCCGACTACGATCCCCGCGTCCAGATACACGCGCCCCCCGCTCTCTCGAATCCGCTGATTGATGTCCGAGTCCTCGCTCAGGAGCGGGGCGTCCTCGTCGAACATGCCCACCCGCTCGAATACTGCACGCCTGAAGCAGCCGAGGTACACGGTATCGACGTATCCGCTGTGCCTACCGATCCGGAACTGTGCGTTGCCTGCACCGAACGGATGAGACATCGCCAAGCCGATTGCTTGCTGGACGACGCTGGATGCGATCGGCCGCTGGAGGCCGCCGACGTTGTCGGCGCCGGTCTCCTCAAGCACACGGACGCACCGCTCCAGGTAGTCCGCAGGGAGGACTGTGCGGGCATCCACCCGTGCGATCACGGAACCTTGGGACGCACGGATCCCGAGGTTCAATGCCGACGGACGCTGCCGCTTCGGATTGTCGAGCATGTGGATGGCGGGGGCCGCTTCCGTAGACGCGCCCCGCGCCCGCGCGGCGCGTATGCGCTCGACGGCGTCCCGCGTCCCATCATCGCTCAACCCGTCCACAACGAGGATTTCCAGCCGGTCCAGAGGGTAAGTCTGTTCCAGCAACTGCCGGAGGCAGGCGTCGATATGGCCCGCCTCGTTCCGCACGGGGACGATGACCGAAACGAGCGGGCGACCCTCTTCCATCGCTATCCCTGCGCCGCACCGGCCACGGCGCCCGACCCTGTGCCTTCTTCCAACGGTGGCCGCCGCAAGAACGACCGCCGCTGGCGCCATCGCCAGACCCTGATTGCAGCGGCGCGGAGCAGCGGCGCAGGCAGCGCGGCGACGACCGCACGGGCGGTCCAGCCGCGAGGACCGGGCAGTGCCTCGGCCGCGATACCGCGAAAGCCGCCCTTGTCTCCGTTGGCAAGGTAGGCGGCCGCCAGGTTCAGTTTGCACCGGCGCAGCACCCGGTCCGCACCCCACGCCGTGCGCTCGGCGTCGCTCATCTCCGCGAACAGCTGCTCGAACATCCCGAGTGCGTTCCGCTTCAGGATCCACTGAATGTCCATGGTCGTGTTGCTGTTCTCCCGGATCTCGACCACCACCAGATCCTCCTGCTGGTGGCCGAACCGGACGCCAGCGCGCGCCAGGCGCAGGCAGAGGTCCCACTCCTCTGGATAGTATCGGTCCTCCCGGAAGAAGAATCCGCTTCGGAGGATGTCGCCCCGCACCATCAGGGTATTGGGATTGACGAGCGACGATCGCAGCAACGCGCGAAAGATGTCGCCGTCCGGCACATCCGCGCGACGGACGTACACCCGGCTTGGCGCGCCGCTGTAGAAATGCGCCGCGTCGCAGAACACCGCCCCGCAGTCGGACCGAGCCTCCAGGAACGCGACCTGCCGGGCGACCTTCTCGGGCAGATAGTAGTCGTCGGCATCCAGGAAGGTGACGTACCGGCCGGCGCTCGCGCGAATGCCGTTGTTCCGGGCGCGGCCTTGCCCGCTGTTTGGCTGCGACAGGCAACGCACCCGCGCGTCCCCGCATCCGCGGGCAATGTCCGCGGTCCGGTCCCGCGAGCCATCGTCCACGACGATGATCTCGAGACGCGAATGTGTCTGGACGAGCGCGCTGCGCAGCGCCCGTTCCAGAAACGCCTCCGCGTTGTACGCAGGCATGATCACCGAGACGAATGGCAAGCCGTTTATGTCCACCGGCATGCGTCAGCTCCCCGCACCGCCGTGTTGCCGGGCCGCCGTGGATCCATCGGCCACATCCGCTCCACCCGGGTGAGGTCTTCGGGGCGGTCGATCCACCAAAAGCCCTCGTCCGGTGACATCCGGTACCCGTACAACGGCTCGCCGCGCGCGAGCAGCATCGGGAAAACGTCGCGGCCGAAGTCAACGAGCCCGGTGGTGGGAATCGAGTCGAGCACCCGCGGTTCGAGCACCAGGATACCGGCGTTCACCCAGTGACTGAAGACTTCCGCCGCCGCGGGCTTCTCCACGAAACGCCGAATCCGGTCGTCGTCCAGATCGGCGATGCCGCTTTGCGTGGGATCGTCGCGGTGAAAGAGGGCCATCGTCGCCACACCACCCCGCCTGCGATGCAGCTCCCACAAACGGTCGAGCCGGCACGTGCTGAGATTGTCTCCGTACCAAACGTAGAACGACCTGTTGAAGAGCGACGCCACACGCTTGACGGCACCCGCGGTACCGAGCAGTTCCGTCTCATACGAATAGACGATGCGGAGGCCGTAAGCGGTTCCGTCACCAAAATGGTCGCGCACGATATCCGGGAGATGGTGGACGTTGATCACGACGTCCACGACGCCGTACGATCGCAGCCACTCAAGCGTATATTCAAGCAGCGGACGGCCCCCTACAGGAATCATGCACTTCGGCACGCGGTCCGTGAGCGGCCGCAGGCGAGTACCGAGCCCCGCGGCCAGGACCATGGCGCGCGTCGGGGCACCGTCAGGCACGGGGCAACCCCGGAGCCTCGGCATCCAGCCGTACCGTCCTGCCCGTCCGCGCCGACTCGTACAGCGCGTGTGCTGCGCGCAGCGCCTGCCAGCCGTCGTAGCCGCTTGCCAGCGGCTCGCGGTGCTCGCGGACCGCGGCGGTGAACTCCAGCCATTCGGCGGTCCACGAGGTGTCCTCGCCGGGAAACTCGAAGTGCCGTTCTTCGGGCGGCCCCGACTCCGGGCGGCGACGACCGATGGTCAGGCGCTCCGGCCCGTAGCTTCGTCCCAGGCCCTCCGCGACAAGGTAGCCGTCCCGCCCAAATACTTCATAGGAGAATAGGTTCTTCCACTGCGTCCAACTGGCGTGCACCGACGCAACATGCCCCCGGGCCGTGCGGAACAGGCCAAAGGCGTTGTCCTCGACGGGTGCGACGCCCGGGTCGATCACCGGCGGAGTCCAGACATAAGTGGCAGTAAACCCCACGGCCTCGACGAACTCGCCGAGGAACCACCGGCAGAGGTCGATCGCATGGATGCCCTGATCGAGCAGTTCGCCGCCCCCTGCCACCTCGCGATCCATGCGCCATTCGGCGGCGTAGCCCGGCCTGCCGCCGTGGCCATACCGGCACCGGATGAAGCAAGGCTCGCCGATCTCCCCCTGGCAAACGAGCGCATGCGCTTTCCACACCGCGGGGTGGTGGCGATGGTTGAATCCCACCTTGACGACCTGACCGTCGCCTCCGCACCCTCCGGCAGCATCCAGGATCGAGCGTGCCTCGGAAGGGTCACGTGCCATCGGCTTCTCGACGAGCACGTGCTTGCGGGATCGCAAAGCCTCCGCCGCCACCGCTGCAAGCCAGTTGTGCGTGGTCGCCACGATCACCGCGTCGACGTCGTCGCGACGGACGGCGTCTCGCCACGAAGTCGTGGCTTCACAGCCAAGGTCACGCGCGGTCCCCTTGGCACGCTCGCCGTCGAGGTCGGCTACCACCACCACCTCGTCCGTCCCGGTCGACCGCACGACGCCGGCACGCCGCCGGCCGATGATGCCGCACCCCACGACGGCAACACGGAGGCCTTGCTGGGTGGCGCTCACATCCGCCATGGATCGCACGGGACCGGCTCGGGATGCGCCCCGGTCACTCTTCATCCTCCCGCAACTGTTTGGCCAGCGGGAGCAGCGTGTGCCGGTCCAATCTGCGTAGGGTGAACCATGAAGTGTCCCGAAGCTCCGCGACGCGCGCCGCGTCCCATGACCGCCAGCCGTCGTATGGTGCGGCGATCAGTTTGCCCGTCAGCGCATCCGCCCGTTCGGACGCGAGAAAAGCGACGAGGTCCGCCGCGAGATCCGGCGGCACGCCTCCTTGACCAGTTTCGCGCAGCGTACGAATGCGCTCCCACAACGGGCCCGCGCGCTCGCCCGCCGCCAGGACCTGGTCCTGCAAACGGGTGTCCACCGCGCCCGGTGCGATGGCATTGACCTGGATGTTGAACTCCCGGACTTCCTCGGCGAGAGTCTCGGTGAGGCGCACCACGGCGGCCTTCGACGCCCCGTACGCGGAGAAACGCGGAAGCGGCGCGGTCGCTCCGCCGCCCGACAGGTTGACGATCTTTCCCCGCCGTCGAGCGATCATGTACGGCAGGACCGCCCGGCAGCACAGAAACGTCCCCACGAGGTTGATGTGGACCGCACGCACCCACTCCACGGGGTCGACGTCCCACGTTGGGCCGATCGGACCGTATACACCCGCCGCATTGACGAGGACGTCAATGCCGCCGCGGGCATTCACCGCCGCGCGGGCGATCCGATCGGCGTCCTCGGCCAGGGAGACGTCCGCGGTGACCGTTTCCGCCATCCCGCCGCGGCGCCTGACCTCGGCGGCAACGCGCTCGAGCTCGGACGACGTGCGCGCCGCCAGCACGAGGCGAAACCCGTCGCGCGCGAGTGCGTAGGCAATCGCCTCGCCGATCCCGCGGCCGCCACCGGTGACGATTGCCGTGCGGGACTCGGTCATGAATCACACCTGCCCGCAGATAATCGGCTCAAGAGCCTACCTCTCAAGATAAACTGCGATGCCGTCGCCGGCCGGGACCAGGTCATGGGCCGCGGCGTTCCGCGCGTTGCAGAACGCCTTGTTCCCGCATCACCTGCTCGGCCTCCTCGAGGTACTCGCGGCTCCCGGTCTGTGTCCGGATCCACGCCGCGTATTCCGCCACGCTCTCTTCGACCGGGACGCTGGGTGCCCACCCGAGTGCTCGGAGGCGCGAGATATCCGAGATCGTGTGGCGTGTGTCTCCTACCCGAAAATCCCCTGCAACCTCCGGCTCCAGCGGACTCTGGAACGCCGCCAGCGTCATCGCCGCTAGTTCCAGCACAGTGACCGCCCGGCCCCCGCCGACGTTGAAGACGCCAAAGTCCGCCCGCGGGTCTTCCATCACGAGCACATTGGCTCTCGCAACGTCCCGAACATTGACGTAATCGCGCAACTGCCGCCCGTCCTCGTAGACGACGGGCGGCATCCCGTGCATCAGGCGCAGGGCAAACCTACGCGTGATCCCCGAGTAGGCATTGTAGAACGAGTTCTGCGGTCCCTGCACGTACGTGTAGCGCATGCACGCGGTGGGAATATCGTACCTGCGCCCTAAACGATCGGCCAGCAACTCGATCGCGTACTTCGAGATGCCGTACGCCGTGCCTGGGCTGATCGTCGCCTCGTCGATCAGGAGCGGCTGCATCTCCCCGTCGCACACCGGACAGTGGATTTCCCAATCACCCCTCCGAAGCTGGACCAGCGAACGGGGTCTCGGGACACGAATCCCGTCGATCGGCAGATCCGCGATCGCGGCCGGCCCCAGCCGGAGTTGTTCGTGGATCGACGGCGCCGCCCGGCCGCGGGCGCACCGTGGGCAGAGGTACCGGCCCTCCCCGCTCACCGCCTGCGACGACGCAAACACGATCTTACGCACCGGATACTGCTTGCGATCGGCGACGATCAGCTCGAACAGCAGCGCCGTACTCTCCGTGTTCGTATGGATGAACTGTGAGAACTCCGGCAAGTAGTCCTGATATGCGGCTAGGTGCACCACATAGTCCGCACCGGCAAGCGCGGTGCGCATCACGCTCGGGTCCGCGACGTCTCCCTTGACGAACTCAGCGGCCTCCGGCACCCACGGCGGCTTGCCGCGCGGATGCACTCGAGGTTGAAGCGAGTCCAAAATGCGCACCTGATAACCTTTCTCGAGGAGCAGCGCCACGGTATGCGATCCGATGAACCCTGCGCCGCCCGTCACCAGTACCCGCCTCAACGCTGGGCGATCGTATTCCCAAGGCGCACGCTTTTCAGTGACGGGCACAGTCGACTGCCCTCCCCTCGTCTGCAGCCGCGAAAAGAACACAAGGATTATTACTCATCTCCACGTGAAATCCAAGTCCGCGCAACCGCTGGGCGATTACCTCAATATTACCGTTCGGATGGTATTCCATAATAATGGCACGGATCCGTCGAAGGTCCTCGGTCGCCGCGTGCTGGAACACGTCATACTCCGCGCCCTCGCAGTCCATCTTGACGAGGTCACACATCACAAGGCGGTGGTGCTGGAAGATCTCGTGAAGGGTCACGGCGGGCGCTTCGATGACCCGAACATCGCGCCCTTGTGCCCACTCTGGATGGATTCCCGGGAAGGATGTGCTCCCACCGGTGTCCCGGTCAACTCCGTACAGATGAAGGACACCCCCTTGAGCCGCGATCGCGGCGTTACACGGCACAATCGCGGAATCGTACCCGTTGAGGCTGGCATTCACCCGGAGCAGTTCGAGGTTCTGCAACACTGGTTCGTAGCATAACACGAAAGCTCCGCGAGCCGCAGCCGCGAGCGCGAATATGCCGCACTGTGCTCCGATATCGATCACCGTGTGTCCGCCGCGAAGGCTGCGCAGGCCCCTGTCGTAGACTCCGTCCACGAACACTTCGTCGATAATGCTCAAGTCGCTCGTCCCAAGCCGCGCCCTGATCCGCATTCCATTCCGCAAGTACACATCGGAAAGCGCACCCTGAGGGAACCAGCCCAGGTAGTCCAAAAACCGCGTCACGGGCCGGCGGTATGCCCGACACACTCCGACGGCACGGTGCACCCGAGTCCACCATCGCCCCATGGCCCGAATGTCGATCACTCCCGCCAATCCCGCGCGTGCGGCATGTGCCGAGGGCGGTCAATCGTGCCCGCTCCCATGTGATTCATCGCCCACGTCAATTCGCGCATCGCGCATGACTCTGCAGAAACGGACCAGCGAAATTCACGCCACCACGAGAAGCCCGTCCATGGGACCGCGGATCATCGTGATTCCACTGCGACGCGACGAAGCGTACTCCTTCCCTATGACACCCTGCCAGTTGATCCTCAAGGCCCCGGCATTCTGGACAGGCAGTCCAGCATGTCCTTGGCGATCCGGGATTCTCGCCGGGTAAGCCGGACGTTGCCGGCGACTTCTCAAACATCGCGCGAAGAACCTGCCACGCTCTAACGCTGCCCGCTAGAAAAGGCGCTTGTAGTAGGCGTGAATTTGCTGGTAACGACGGTGTCCGAGATAAGACGCGACGAACTGCAGATATGCGACCCCGTTGAAACGGTTCACACGAATAGCGTCCCGGATCCGCTCGCGGCCTTCCACGATCGACCCGGTCCGGCACAACTTACCGCCGATCTTCTGCAGGTAGAAGCTCAGCAATCTCGGGGGCATCGTCGCCTTGTAGCGTTCGAGCACCATCTCCTCCACGTGCCCAGCCTCGCGGATGCGATCACCGAGCCGAGAGCCACGGTGCGCACGGATCCGAACCACCGTCTCCGGCACGTAGTCCACATCGTAACGCTCCGCAAGGCGCAAATACAGCTCCCAGTCTTCCGACGTGGTGATCGCATCATTGTAGCCGCCGAGGCTGCGCATCACCCGTGTCGGCATCATAGGGTTCGAGGCGGACCCGGTAAACGCGTCCCGCTGCCACAGCAACGCTTCAAGCACACGTCCGCGTAGGGCTGGCGCATGGGTTTCGAACTCGGCCCCGTTCGTGTCGACGCGGACAAACCCTCCGTACACTAGCCCAAGCCTGGAGCTGCCTCCTACCAACAAGCTCAGCTGACGCTCCGTCTTGTCGGGGAGCCACTCGTCGTCGTCATCGAGGTATGCTACGTAGTCGCCTGTGGCTTCTCGAATTCCGAGGTTCCTCGCGCCGGCGATTGTAGCGGGCGGGTGCCGGATGTAGCGGAGGCGAGCATCGACAAATCCGCGAACCACGTCGGCCGTGGCGTCCGTGGAGGAGTTGTCCAGTACTAGCAGTTCGAGGTCACGATGGGTTTGGTCGAGCGCACTCCGGATCGCGTGCGCCAAGTACGACGCTCGATTGAACGTTGTGATTATCGCTGTGACTCGTGGCATCGGTCTGAGCCGTCCACCCGGGCGTGAACCGTGGCGCGGAGACCCTCTTCGAGCGTCCACCTGGGCTCCCAGCCAAGTTCGGTACGCGCGCGGCTACTGTCCAGACAGTATCGCATTTGTTCCCCGGGACGGTCCGGGTAGTAGATTGGCCTAGGGACCACGCCCAGCATACCAGCGATCTTGCCATAAAGTTCGTTCAACGTCGTTTCCCGACCGGTACCGATGTTGAACACGGGAGCCGGATGGTCGTCCGGCACCCCGAGCGCTAGGAGGTTCGCACGCACCGCGTCGTCGATATACACGTAGTCGCGGGTCTTGTTGCCGTCTCCCCACATTTCGGCTTGCTTTCCAGACCGGAGTTTTCGGATGTAGTCGGCCATTGCTCCCGTCGTCTGGCGCGGACCGTACACGGCGGCATACCGAAGGGCGACATAGGAAAGATTGTACGCCTGTTTGAAGAACCGAAGATATAGCTCAATGGCGTTTTTCCCGACCACGTAGGGCGAAACCGGGTCGATCGGAGCATCCTCGCGTACAGGCAACTGCGGGTTATTCCCATAGATAAACCCCGAGGAAGCGAAGATGATCTTGCCAACTCCAATGTCCTTGGCTCGGCGAAGGATGCGGATAGATCCGACGACCGCGTCCATGTCCAACAGCGGGTCCTCCACCGACTTCGGCACGAGCACATAGGCCGCGAAGTGGTAGATCACGTCCGGTCGTATCCTTTCGATGAGCGATTCAATCCGACTGTCGGCGACGTTCATTTCATACAGAACCGCGCGAGGATTCACGTTGCTCCTGGCACCCGTGGAAAGGTCATCGACAACGGCGACCGTCGCCCCTTTCCCAATCAAGGCATCGACCGTGTGCGAGCCTATGAACCCGGCTCCGCCGGTCACCAGTACCCTCAATCCTTCGACGCTTGGCCCCATCTTGCTCCTCGCCCAACCGGCGCGTCACATGGCGCGAGAGGATGCGTCCATGGACGGTGCTGCCGGTGCCGTCGGGCATCCGAACTGTCGGCGCGCCTCACGATGCCGCTTCCAGCACCCCGATGACCCTGTCCACAAAATGCTCGGCGAGAAAGGGCTTGAACCGGGAGCTTTCCAGGTAATCGCGGGCGGCGTCGAGATAGCGGGCGTGCTCCCGCTCGCTCATTTCCGAGATGAAACGCGCCAGGTCATCGTTTGAGCGGAAGAGGCGACGGTCGACGAACGCGTCACGGTCGACATAGCTCGCGATGTCGGGGGCGCCGAGGTAAACAGGGACGCACCCCGCGCGCATGCAATCGAAGATCTTGAGCGACACATACCCGGGCTGGTCCGCGATATTCTCATAGCAAACGCCGAACTTGTAGTGTGGATAGACATCCCATTTGTGACGCACCGGCCCTCGATACGCCGGAAAGAACTCCCGCCTCACATTTCGGTCCCGAAGGCGCCGCCACATGTATTGGCGCCATGTCATGTTCCATCCCTCGCCAAATAGATCGAACCCCGTCGGAACGCGTTGGGTGAAGAACCGGACCAATCGCCGGCGTTCGGTGAACAACTCCCGCTCGTGATTGGAAAACTTGTACCCGGAGATGTCCACGAGAAGCTTCCGCTTCGAGAACGGTACGGGGTCGACCTTGGGGAACACCGTCGGGTTCGGCAGGTAGATCCGATGGTACTTCCGCCCGTCGACGAGCGCCGGGTCCCAGGTAAACACAACCCGGAAATGCTGGTGAAGCTTCGCGTCCCAGTTGCGAGGATAAACGGACGGGGGTTCGAACATGAACAGCACCAACCGTTCACTTACCTTCGCGCGTATCGCTTCGTTGAATACGTCGCGCACAGGGCTCCCGCCCAGTTTGGCCTTTGCGCGATGCATGAGGCGATGATGGACGCCTCGGACGTCGACTCCCCACGTATCCCAGAAGATGATCCACCGGCACTCCGTGAGCGGTTGATCGGTCACGCCCTCGAAGAGGTACCCGTGCTCGGCGAACCGGTCCCGAAGCTTGATGTACGGCTCCGTGCAGTTGTCGCGCGCTTCGGGGTCAAAAAGCACCCGTTCCGCCGACCCGGCAACATGATTGATGACACGGCGCCGAATCGCTGGGGACATCGAGGCTCGCCTTATCGTCACAGCGTCCATGGATGGTCGAGGTTGCCGGACAAACGACTAACGCGAGCGGCGGCCGGTCTCCGGGGCCGCACGGTGTTCCAGGTACCACTGGACGGTTCGTGCGATGCCTTCCCGAAGGCTCGTGCACGGCTGCCAGCCAAAGACCTTCCTGCACATCTCCAGGTTCATGACCTTGTGCGGCGCGCCGTCGGGCCGCGAGGTATCGTAGACGAAGGTCCCAGTGTATCCAATCTCCTTCGCGATCAACTCCGCCAGTTCGCGAATCGACACGCCGCTTCCGACGCCGATGTTGACCGGAATCTCTGGGCACGGGATTGCCGTAGAGCGAAGCATCGCCTCAACGCAGTCGTCCACGTAAAGCCACTCCCGGACCGGCTTCCCCGACCCCCAAATCGTAACCGGACCCTCATTCCGTTGCCACGCGCGCGCAATCTTCATCACCAGCGCTCCAAGCGCGTGGGACCGGACTTCGTCGAAGTGATCTTCTGGGCCGTACATGTTGGGGACGATCAGGTTCATGGTCTGCAACCCGTACTGCCGACGGTACGCCCAACTCTGTACGAAGCTGGCCTTCCGCACGAACCCGTAGACGAACACGCTGTCGTCCAACGGCCCATTCCACCACAGCTCCTCGCGGAACTCCGGATACACGTCCCTGGGGTAAGAACAGTTCGAGATGGGATTGATGATTCGCTTCACCCCGAACTCTCTCGCGAGTTCAAACAGATGGGCGTTCACGAGCGCATTGTTATAGTAAATCTCGGCCTCGTGCGCGAGCCCGAACTGAATGCCGCCGACAAATGCCGCGGCGTGCATGATCACGTCGAACGGCCCCTGCATTTCGAAGACCCGGCGGAACTGACGGTAGTCGCGCAGGTCGGTCCCGAGGGAGTGCGATACTGGGACAAATGCGATCTGATCTTCTGTGAGCCTTCGAGCGACGCGCCTACCCAAAAACCCAGTGGCACCGAGCAGGAGCACCGTCACGACGGCGAGGCCTCCAACGCCTGTCTGAGCTGAAGGTACTGGTCTCGCAGCATGGCCATAATGACGTAGTCCCAATACCGGCCGTGCCTGTAGAGGTACTCTCGATAGCGTCCCGTCTCGACGAACCCAAGCCTCGCATACAACTGCTTCGCGCGGTCGTTGAAGTCGGCCACGCGCAGGTACACCATGTGCATGTTGTAGTGCTCGAACAAGTACTCGAGAACCATCAGATAGCTCGCTCTGCCGTACCCCTTGCCCCGCAACTCCGGAAGAATGTCCAGACCGATTTCGCAGTGGGCGTTCACGGAGTCGAGGTCTCGAATACGGAGCATGCCGACGATCTCATTCGCAGGCACGCTCACAATGGTATACCGCCTGTCGGGGCCGTCCATCTTGAGGTTCTTCCACCACGAGAGTTGTTGCTCGCTCGACACAGGATCAATGGTCCCCAACTGCAACAACGTGGTCATGTCGTTCCGGAGAGCCCGGAGCGTCTCCAGATCACTCTCGTCGATGGGGCGAAACGCGACGTTACGGAAGATGTACACGACCCACCAAGCAAGATCGTCTACGCCCGCGCGCACTCATCCCGAGCACTCCGGTTACGACGTCGCCCTCGCCCGGGCCCACACCCGACTGCGAGCCCATCGGTGCCATGGCAGATTGATGCGAAAACAGCCCCGACGATCGACAATAGGTTCTTCCCTGTTCATTTCTCTACCTCTATCGTGCGCCGCCTGCTCCAACACCGCAGGGAGAGCGTGGCGGGGACAAGGTGTTCGCCGACCCCGAGGGAGAATAAGTGGCCCAAGGATCGAGAGACGTCGCGTGCTCGTCCGCGACAGACGCGGCTCGGAGATCGGTGGCCGGGGTGGAGACGGGTGGCGACAAGAACGTTCATTCCGAGGATCCTGGTGGCGCAGTGGCGCGTTGGCGCGGCCCTGGCTCTCGTCACCATCGGCATCGGCACCACGATCGCGCTCGCGCTGCCGCCGGTCTACCAATCGGAGGCGTTCGTGGTCGTCCGCAACGCCAAGGATACGCCAGTCGCGCCTCCGCCCGGCCCACTTACCGCGATCTTCGGCCGCGCCCTCAGCGCCCAGGACGCCGTCACGGAGTTTGCCAAATCCGACATCGTGAAGCAGGCGCTCATCGAGAGCGTTCCACCGCCCAAGGAGATCGACGAACGACTGGTTGCCCACGCGGTGACTGGAACCAACCTGGTAGAATTGCGGGTCATCGGATCGGATCCCCGGCGGGTCGCCATGGTCGGAGACGCATGGGCCCGTGTTGTGGATGCCAAAAGCCACGTCATGTTCGCGACGAAAGACCCGGTTGTCTTGCAACTCGTCGCGGACGCCGCCGTCCCCCGCTCCCCCGTCGCGCCGCAACGGTTGGTGATCGTGGCGAATTACGTCGTGCTGGGATTCTTCGTGGGTGTGGTCTCAATGCTGGCCCTCGCTGACTACCGCGAGCGGCAGCGTTCCCGGGATACGCGAGCGACGGTCCCTGGAACGGGGGATACCCGAGAGATCTGACTAGGGCTGCCGGCCCGGAAGACCGAACGATGCCCGCGTGCAATGGCCTCGTCGTGTCACAGAAGGCACCCCGTGCCGCGGCGTGCGAACGAGAAAGTTCCACTGCACAACGATCAGGCCAAGGACCACCCAAAACATGATACTGCTCGTAACCGTCCCCCTGAGTGTGAGCAGTACCAGAAACATCAGTAGCGCAGCGATCTGCAAGTCGACAACGCGCCCAACGGTTACCGCCTTCGTAAAGGCATACGTCGCGGCGAGTCCCAAGAGCCCGCTCAACACCGCCACCCCAGCGAGCCCGGAGTCTGAGTCGAAGTACGTGACGTAGGCACTGGAGTTGAAGGGACCGATACTCGTCACAGGCGCGTAGAACGACGGAAAGACCGCCGAATTCAGAGGCGCGAGAGGTTCGCGAAGAGGCGGAATCATGCCGAGCAGTTGGTACAGGCCCGCAAACGTCCACTGGCCCGGAAGGACATGCGGCCAGGGATGGATCGCAAAGAAGCTCGTCGCCGGTATCGTTCCAACCAAGTAGACGTAGTTGTCCACGACGAACCGCTGCAAATACCCTGCGATCGCGTTGCCGCGCAGGTAGATGATTAGCGTGATAAGCGCGAGGCCGACGACGAACACTGCGCCGGCCCCGAGAACATGCTTTAATCCAATCCGTCCGGTTCGTGCTCCGGCGCTGAACACTGCCGCGCAAATGAGGAGAATTACCGTATTGATCGTAGAGCCTCGTGCACCCTGCACGGCGTCGTTCACAAGGCTGAGCAACACGAGCGCCACCGCAAGCCCGATCCAGCGACGGTTCTGACTGTACATCAGCAACACGCCAACGTTGAGCACCGCCACATACCCGAACAGGGTGAGAAAGCGGCTTGGCAGAGGAATCAAAATGGAATGGGACACGATCAAGGGTTTCAGCCTGGCGATGTGTTCCAGGGGCAAACCGAACGTCGCGTTGACAGTGGCGTACTTCCATGCCACGCCCACGAGGAAGGCCACGGCGTACAGCAAGGTGAGAATCGCAAGCATCGTCAACCGCGGCTCCGCGATATGATAAGAA
>Ga0187784_10001005_pt1 | contig 21819 bp, 18 predicted proteins | sample 1015_SJ02_MP15_2_FD_132964 | JGI IMG/M metagenome (GOLD analysis project Ga0187784, IMG submission 132964) | Tropical peat soil microbial communities from peatlands in Department of Meta, Colombia - 1015_SJ02_MP15_20_MG | ecosystem: Environmental > Terrestrial > Soil > Wetlands > Peat | place...
CCGAGGTCCTGAACGTCATGGAGACGCTCGCCGAGGGCGGCATGACCATGATCGTGGTCACGCACGAGATGGGCTTTGCACACAAAGTGGCGGACCGGATTGCGTTCATGGATCAAGGGGTGACCGTTAAGATGGGCGCCCCCCACGTCTTCTTGAGCGGCGCCCGCGAGGAGCGGACGCGAAAGTTCCTGAGCCAGATACGCTGAGTCTTCCCCGGTCCGCAATTCAGTCTGCGAGTGCAGGCGCCGCCCGGTTGCGTCTATTGCCTCGGCGTCGCCAGCTAGAGAATCAGGTGCAGATCGCCGAATTCGTGCCACAGGTAGCCGGCGGCGACGGCGGCACGGTACGCCGCTTCGAGATGGACGCGACCGGCGAAGGCCTCCAGCATCGAGAGATGTGAGGCCCGCGGCTCGTGGAACCCGGTCAGCAGTGCATCCACGGCCTGGACGCCGCGCCGTGGGGTCACGACCAGGCTCGTCCACCCCTGGGATGCGATCACGTGGCCTGACGGGGTGACGGAGCTCTCCACCGCCCGGACGACCGTGGTCCCCACCGCAACGACGCGCCCACGTCTGTGCCGGACGGCTGCGATGGCTTCCGCGGTCTCGGGGGGCACGCGATACCATTCCTCGGTTGGCGGCTCATGGCGTTCCGCGCTGGCGACGCCCGCGTGCAAGGTAATCCGCGCCAGCCCGATCCCGCGACGGGCGGCGTGCGCCAGCACCTCGGGTGTGAACGCCCGTCCCGCTGAGGGCATCTCCGCCGACCCGGGCTCTTGCGCGTACACCGTCTGATACGCTTCGAGCGGCCATTGCCCCGGGACGTACGGGTACGTGATCGGGCGACCGTGCCTCCGCAGGTAGTCGAGCCATGGAACGGGCAGGTCGAGCCGAGCGATCCAGAGCCGCTCAGATCCGGGATAGGTGACGAGCAGAAGTATCCGGCCGCCATCGGGCAGCTCCAGCGTGTCACCGGCTTCCACATGCGTCTGCCGCGGCTCGACGATCCACAACCCGGCCGGGAGCCTGGTAGAGAGGTGCAGCGGCACCCACTGGCCGTCCCGTCGGCGCGCCCGCAACGCAGCCGGAAGGGTGGCGGAGTCGTTGACCACCAGGAGGTCGCCGGGGGTGAGGTGCCCGGGCAGCTCGACGAACCGCGCGTGTTGGATGGTTCCGTCGCTACGGTTTGTGACGAGCAGCCGCACGCCATCGCGGCGGAGGCCCCGCGCCTCCGGGGGCTCGCGCGCTTCCAGTGCGGGCGGAAGGACAAAGTCGAGCGGCTGGCCGTCCGTCGGGCGCGCCGGGGCGGCACGCAACTCGAGCGCGGCCGCGTCAGCGGTGGTCACCGGAGGGCGCTTTCGGTCGCGCTCTTACCTCCGGCATGGTCGCTCGGCGGTGTCGCAGTTTTGGTCCGCACGACGGGTCCGGAGGGAGGTTGGACGAGCTCGACACCTCCGGTCTGCCCCGTCATCTGTTGCGCCAGGAACCGCCCGAACGGGGCCGTTTCCCGTTCCACGAGCGCCGCGAACGCGGGTGCGACTGCTGCGGGCTGCGGCAGGTGTGACAGGTCTGCGCCGGGTTCCGCGTCCTGGTGCATCTGCGTGTTCATGTCACCCGGATCCACGACGTAGACGCGGACGCCGGTGCCACGGAGTTCGGCGGCGAGGACCCGGGACAGGTGCTCGAGCGCCGCTTTGCTCGCCCCGTACCCGCCCCAACCGGGATATGCCTCGACGCCGGCATCCGACGTGACGTTCATGATCATTCCGGAACGCCGCGCGTGCATCGATGGGAGAACGAGCCGCGTGAGGACGTGAGGGGCGAGCACGTTGACGCGGAGGATCTCCCACAGCGCCTCGGGCGCGAGATCGGCCAGCGGGGGCATCGGGCTCGGGCCGAGCGCGGAGGCGTTGTTCACCAGGATGTCGATCCGTCCAAACCGTGCAAGGGCGGCTCGAACGAGCCGGTCCGCATGCTCGGGATCGCCCACGTCGCCCCTGAGCGCCACCACGCTGCCGGTGTGGGCGAACGGTGCCGCGTCCAGGCGAATGGCGTGCGCGGCCCGATCGAGGGCATCTTGGTTGCGCGATGTAAGAACGAGACCCGCGCCCCGGCGTGCGAATACGCGCGCCACCTCGAATCCGAGTCCCCGGGACGCTCCCGTGATGAGCGCTACTGAATCGCAAAGCTGCATCGGTTCTGCCCCCTCTGCTCAGTCTGTCACCAGCGAGTATGCGCCGTCCCAGGCGGGCGCCGCACCGCGCGGTCTCACGGGGTAGGTGCCCGGCCGTTGGAGCGGTCGCGCCCCTGTCCAGGAGGACAGGGGCGCGGCTGAGACAGAGGGAAGAGCCCGCCGCCTAATACCGCGTGTTTTCCCGAGTATCGATTCTCAGTCCAGCCGATCCTCGTGGAAAATGGGCACGGTGCGGCCAGGCCCGCATCCGCACCGCATCGTCCCGTGCCTTGGAGCTGTGTCTACAGGAGCCCCCGCCGAGCCGCCTCCGCGACCGCCTGCGCGCGGGTCTCAGCGCCGAGCTTGTTGAGGATCGATCCGACGTGGAACTTCACCGTGCGCTCCGCGATCGCAAGACGGGTCGCGATCTGCTTGCTCGAGAAACCGTCCGCCACCAGGCGGAGCACGGCGCGCTCCCTCGATGTGAGAGCGGCGTGCGGCCGCGGCGTTCGGACCTGCCTCAAGACCTTTTCCGCGATCCGTGAAGCGAGGTACGATCCGCCGGCCCAGACGGCGCGGACTGCCCGTGAGATCTCGTCGCCCGTGACGCCCTTTAGCAGGTACCCGCGGGCGCCGGCACGGATGGCGCCGAGCACGCGCTCGTCGGTGTCATAGGCGGTCAACACGATCACCCGGGCCTCCGGAGCCGCCGCCATGATCTGCGGAATGGCCTCGACCCCGCTCCGATCGGGTAGCTCCAGGTCGAGGAGCACGACGTCGGGTTGGGCTCGGCCGGCGGCGGCGATGGCTTCCGACGCCGAGCCCGCCGTACCAGACACTTCGATCTCGGGGTCGTCCTCGAGGATCGCCACGAGCCCTTCGCGGACGACGGGATGGTCGTCCACGATGAGGATGCGAATCACGGGCGCGTTTCCCCGAGAGGAATTGAGGCGGTCACGGTGGTCCCGCGCCCCGGGGCGCTGCGGACGCGCAGCGACCCTCGCAGGATCTCGACGCGCTCCCGCATCCCAAGCAGGCCGACGCGACTGTCCGGGGTGCTTCCGGGGACAAAGCCTCGGCCATTGTCGCGGACGGTCAAGCGCGCGCGGCGCCCCCGCGTCTCGAGGATGACGGTGGCCTCGGTCGCGCGGGCGTGCCGCCCGACATTGGTCAACGCCTCCTGGGCGATCCGGAAGAGCTCGGACTCGGCGCCGGCTGGGAGCGGGGCTGCGCGCGATGCGTCAACGCGGATGCGAACGCCGGTGTCCGCGGTGACGCCCCGGGCCAGGGCGGCAAGGGCCTCCGGCAGCGGCTTCCCCGCTGGGACCATCCCACGCAGGTCGAGGACGGACCGGCGCGCGTCCTCGAGGCTCTCCCGCGTGAGATCGAGGGCCCGCTGGATTCGCTCGCGGGCGCGATCGGGGTTTCGGCCGAGCTGCCGCATCGCGGCCTCGAGATGCAGTGCGATCGCGGTGAGCGCCTGGGCGAGCGTGTCGTGGATCTCGCGGGCCAGCCGCGCGCGCTCCTCCGCACGAGCCAGCCGCGCGCCTGCCTCGGCGAGCCCGGCGCGCTCGATCGCGATGCCGACCTGGTAGGCGATCGTGGACAGCAGGCGCAACTCGTCGGCCGTCAGCTGCCGCCAGGACGGGCCGGTGACGTTCATGACGCCGAGCGGCGTGTCCCGGAAGTAGAGCGGGATGCTCGCGTGGTAGGCCAGACCGTGCGTCAGCTCCGTCGCCTGCCGCCGCACCGCCGGTCGGAGGCGGCTGCACTCCATTACGTCGATGTTCTTCGGCGTGAGCTTGCCCTCGCGAAACTCATCCAGACACCAGCACGAGCGCCCCGTCATGCGAACGGGTTCCTGCAGGTACGGGGGGAGGTTCCGCGCGGCGGCGTTGTAGAAGCGTCCGGTCTCTGGATCACGAAGCCAGACCCAACCCGTGCGCACCTCGAGCAGATCCGCGACCATGGCGAGCGTCTGCTCGAGCGCCTGTTGGACGTTCGGGGCGCTGTTGAGAGCCTCCGCGATGGCGGCCAGGACCCTGAGCTCGCGCGCATGTGGCCCGCGGGCGAGCGTCGCGCTGCCGGCCCTGAGACGTCCCGCCGCCGGATCGGCGGCGTCCATCGAGCCTGATTCGTTTGCCGGCGTCCTACTCACGTGCGCCATCCCTCAGGTTCAGGATATGCTCCCGGCGGCCTCGCCGCACCGGCAGTCCGGCCGATCGCGCTTCCTGTCCGTTTGGACAGGGTGGCGTCGGGCGGCGCGAGCGGGATCCGCGCCAGTCGCATGAGCCGAGGCACCACGGGAGTTCGTGAATACTGGTTGACATTCCCCGTGGGGGTACATCCTGCTTCCTGGCAGGCCGGCCCGCACGCGGCGGAGGGGACCGTTCCGGCACACCGAAACGTCAAAGAGGCATTCCGGCGTGGGCGGAGCGTCGGGCCAGGGCGCGGGCGAGGAGGCGTCCCGGGGGGAAGCCAGCACCGAAGAAGAATTGACGGAGGCAGTGGGGAAGCAGGGTCTCGGCACGCCCGCACAGATTGGCCTCGGAGACGGGGGGGGTACGATCAACGTGGCCTTCGGTGCAACCGCAAAGCAGCGGATTCGTTGCGTCGACAGGAGGGTCGATGCGATCCGGACGCGACTCGATGACGCGTTCCGTCTCCTGCGGCCGGGAGATTCGCAACCGTCGTAGATGAGCAAGCCACGGCGTTGCGAGGCGCCGATGACGCCGCAGCGGGAGTCGGCCACGGGGTCGCTCGCGCCGATTCTGCGGAGGCTCGTGCGCGCCGCGTTCGCGGCCCGTCGTCGCGCATACGCGCCGTACTCGCGCTTCCCGGTGGGCGCCGCGGTGCTGACCGCCGGCGGTGCGATCTATGCGGGGGCCAATGTCGAGAATGCGTCGTACGGCCTGACCGTGTGCGCCGAGCGTGTCGCGATTCACACCGCCGTGGCGGCCGGACGGCGCCGGTTGCTGGCGATGGCCGTGGCCGGAGCACCTGGAATCAGCCCGTGTGGCGCCTGCCGGCAAGTGATGGACGAGTTTGGGGTGAAGACCGTGGTGCTCGCGTCTCCCGGGGTCAAGCCGATCGTCGTGGCGTTGCGGGATCTGCTGCCGCGCCCGTTCGTGAAGGGCCCCGCCTCCCGCCGCGTGCAAGAGATCCGGCGTGCCCGTCTATAAAGCCGAAGGGATCGTTCTCCGCCGGCAGGTCATCGGCGAGGCCGACCGCACCCTGACGTTGTTCACCCGAGAACACGGCAGGTTGCGGGCCGTCGCCCGCGGCACGCGCAGGATCACGAGCCGGCTCGCAGGTCGCGTCGAGCCGTTTACCCACAGCCGCTTTCTTCTCGCGCGCGGGCGCTCGCTCGACGTCGTCGCTCAGGTGGAAGTCATTCGCGCGTTTTCTGGGATCCATCAGGACCTGCTCAGAAGCGCACATGCCGGCTACGTCGCCGAACTGGTGGACCGGCTGCTTCCTGAGCGGGACCCGCACGAGGACGTCTTCGCGCTGGTATTACAGGTTCTGGCCGGCCTGGAGACAGCGGATGAGGAGGAAGCGGAAGTCACGGCGCTGTGGTTTGGGCTCCACCTCGCATCGGATCTTGGTTACCGGCCGGAGGTGGAGACATGCGTCGAGTGCGGGCGAAGCCTGCCCCGGGAGACCGCGGGATCCGTGGCCGCGTGGGGCTTCGCCCCGGATGCGGGCGGCGCTCTATGCCCCGCGTGCTCGGCAGCCCACGCCGAGACCGTGAGGGTCATGCCGGGCGTGCTGGCCACGTGCGGGTACCTGTTGCGCGCGCCCGCGGAGCGTGCGGGGCGCTTGCGGGTTCCGCTCGCACAGCGGCGGGAACTCGCGCGGCTGGTGCAGGCGCATCTCGAACATCAACTGGACGCCAAACTTCACGCGCCGGCCGTCATTGCGCGCCTCCGGGAGGCCGGCCCTCGAACGTAGAAGCCTGGAATTCGCACTAACGGGCCTCCGGGTCTTGTGCCAATACCCCCGTCTAGAGGGCCGCGATCCTGGGCACGTTTCTCTCGTTGGGGGGGCATCGCGACATGCGTAGCGACCGTCGGTCGCTGACTTCGCCTCGTGCGGAACGTCATGCCGCCGGGATGGCGCAGGACGGTGGCTTTCGCGTGCTCTTCGACCGCAGTCCTCTGCCCATGTGGGTGCTCGATCGCAAGACGCTGCGCTTCCTCGACGTCAACGAAGCCGCCGCCGCCAAGTACGGTTACTCCCGGGAAGAGTTCTTGAACATGACCGCAGCGGACATTTGCCCCGCCGCCGACGCGCCCCGGCTTCGGGCGATCGCGGCGGAACCGGGCCGCGGACCGCGACAGGCCGGTGAGTGGCGGCACTACCGGCGCGACGGAGAAGTGATCGACGTGCGGATGACGTCCAACACATTGCGCTTCGCCGGCCGGGACGCCATGCTGGTCGTCGCGGAGGACATCGCCGGGCAGAAGCCGGCGGAAGAGATGCAGCGGGCGGCCGAGGAGGCGCTGCGAGCGAGCGAAGCCCGATACCGAAGCCTGTTCGAGCAGGTCCCCGTGGGCCTCTACCGCATGACGCCGGCAGGCCGGCTGCTCGAGATCAACGACGCGTTCGTGCGCATGCTGGGCTACCCGAGCCGTGATCTGCTCCTCGACACAAACGCCTCGAACATCTACGTCGATCCCGAGGTGCGCCGGCAGTGGAGCGAGCAAATCGAGCGTGACGGCGCCGTGGCCAGTTCCGAGGCGCAAGTCAGACGATACGATGGCTCGCTGATCTGGGTACGCGAGCACGCCCGGGTCGTGCGTGATACGGCCGGAGATGTCTGCTACGAAGGCGCGATCTCCGACGTGACGCACCGACGCCAGACGGCCGCCCACCTGGAGGCCCTCAACGACATCGTTCTGGCCGCCGCCGGCGCGGCCGACTTGCGGACGTTTCTCGAGACCCTGATCGACCGGATGCTCCGGGTCCTCGAGGGCGACCGCGGCGGCGTGTGGCTCGGATCCGGCCCGGACGCCCACGTGACGCGCAACATAACGCCGGAGCGCAGCGCCCAAGTGGTTACCGAGGCCACGAGGCTGGGGCTGGACTTCACGAGGGTGCTCGCGGTCGATGACTGGGAGGCGATGACCGGGCCCATGGCCGACGCCCTCAAGGCCGTGCTGCGTCGCGCCCAGGCAGGCCGGGCTTCGCTGACGGGGCCGCTTCTCATGGACGACCGGGTGATTGGAGGCTTTGCCATCGGGACGTCGCGACCGCGCCGGTGGTCGCCTGCGGAAGTCAGGCTCGCCGAGTCGATCGGCAAGCAGGTCGGCTCCGTCGCGGAGCGCCTGCGGCTGCTCGACGAGGTGCGGACTCTATACGACGAGACGGCACGTCGTTCCGCGCAGCTCCAGGCGCTCCGGGAGATCGACCGGGCGATCACGGGCAGCGTGGACCTCGGCGTCAGCCTCAACGTCGTGCTTGCCAAGGTCATGACCCAGCTGTCCGTCGACGCGGCGTGCATCCTCATGCTCAACCCGCACACGCAGATCCTCGAGTACTTCGCCGACCACGGGTTTCACACGATCGCGCTGCGTCACGTCCGCCTCAAGCTGGGCGAGGGACTCGCGGGCCGCGCTGCGCTCGACCGGCGGGGTCTCGGCGTCTCGGATCTGGACACGGCGCGGGACGCCCTGGTAATCTCCCGGCTGCCCCAGGGCCGCACCGAAGGCTTCAAGGCCACCTACGCCGTCCCGTTGATCGCCAAAGGACAATTGCTCGGCGTCCTGCAGGTCTTCTTCCGGCGACCGGCGTCGTTCGACGAGGAGTGGCTGGAGTTCCTCAACACGCTTGCCGGACAAACCGCGATCGCCATCAGCGACGCCCGGCAATTTGAGGCGCTCCAGCGGTCCAATGTTGATCTGGCGACGGCCTACGACACGACGCTCACTGGATGGGCCCATGCGCTCGAGCTCCGCACGCGGGAGACCGACGGGCATACGCAGCGGGTGATGGAGCTCACCGTCCGGCTGGCGAACCGCCTAGGCGTGTCGGAGGACGAACTGGTGCACATCCGGCGAGGCGCGCTGCTGCACGACATCGGGAAGATGGCGGTGCCCGACAGCGTGTTGTTCAAGCGCGGGCCGCTCACGGACGAGGAGCGTGAAACGATGGAGCGTCACCCCGTCCGCGCGCTCGAGCTGTTGATGCCGATCGCGTACCTCCGGCCGGCCGTGGATATCCCGTACTGCCATCACGAAAAATGGGACGGGACGGGGTACCCTCGCAGCCTCAAAGGGGAGCAGATTCCACTGGCGGCCCGGATCTTCTCGGTGGCCCACGTCTGGGACGTGCTGCGGCTGCCTCGCACCTACCGGCCAGCCCAGAGCGACGAGGTCGCCCGGGCCCACCTCCGGGACCGCGCGGGCACGCAGTTCGATCCCGCGATCGTGGAGGCGTTCTTGGAGATGGTCAGCGAGGATCTCTCGGTGGATCAAGCGTCCCCTTCGGCCGTCCCGCGGTAGATCGTCCCCCTCCCGGCAACGATGGCGACCAGATGCGTCCAGATTCGGTACGTCCCTGTTGCAGAAACAGTGTCCGTCGAAGTACTCTCATATGTAGCGTATAAGGGCAGCAAGGCCAAGTCCGCCGCTGGCGTACGAAGGGTGTGCGTCATTCGTTGTGGGTGCGGAGGTGGGCTCATGGAGATCGACCTGGAGCGGGTCCAGCGGGCGCTCGCCCACTTTGGGTCTGCGATGGAGGAAGCCCAACATATCGTGCGGTGCGGCTCCTCAGGCACGGTTCGTATCCACACGGACGACCGGGTGATCGAGTTGCCGCTCACCTGGGCGGCGGCCGGACTCGCGGTGTTCGCCTTCGCTACCGTGTTGACCTCGTTGCCTTTGCGCCGCGAACGGGAGCGGGAAGAGGAACCGCTCGGAATCGGATAGGGTGGCCGGCTCGACTCCTCGTTTGTCGTAGCCGATCGACTCGCAGGGGGGAGTCCATGACATTTCAGGACCTTATCCTGGGCCTGGAGCGATACTGGGCCGCCCGGGGATGTGTGATCGCGCAGCCGTATGATCTCGAAGTAGGTGCGGGCACCATGCATCCCACCACGTTCTTGCGGGCGCTCGGACCGGAGCCGTGGAACGTGGCATATGTGCAGCCGAGCCGGCGGCCGGCCGATGGACGCTACGGCCAGAATCCGAACCGTCTCTACCAACACCACCAGTACCAAGTGATCCTCAAGCCCTCTCCAGACGACATCCAGGACGTTTACCTCCGGAGCCTCGGGGCGCTCGGGATCCACCTGCGCGACCACGACCTCCGCTTCCTCGAGGACGACTGGGCAGATCAGACGCTCGGTGCATCGGGCGTCGGCTGGCAGGTGTTTCTCGACGGCCAGGAGATCAGCCAGTTTACGTACTTCCAGCAGGCCGGAGGTATCGAGCTGCCGTCGATCCCGGTGGAGCTGACGTACGGCCTGGAGCGAATCGCGCAGTTCGTCCAGCGTAAGGACAACATCTTCGACCTCGAATGGGCTCCAGGGATCACGTACGGAGAGATTCGGCGTGAGGACGAGTTTGAACACTCGACGTACGCGTTCGAGAAGGCGGACGTCCGGATGCTGCGCGACACATTTGCCGCCAATGAGACCGAGGCCGGCCGGCTCCTCGACGCCGGTCTGGTCGTCCCGGCGTACGAGCATGTGCTCCGATGCTCCCACACCTTCAACCTGCTCGATGCGCGTGGGGCTGTGGGCGTGGCGGAGCGCGCGAGCCTCATGGCGAGATGCCGTACGCTGGCACGGCGCTGCGCGGACCTCTACCTGAAGCGTCGCGAAGAACTGGGCTGGCCCCTCCTCAGGACCCGGCACGATGCCGCGTAAGCCTTCGACGCGGTCCGGGGAAAGCTCACGCGCGGGCGCACGGACCGGCGCCCCCGTTCGCCTCGTCTTCGAGATCGGCACCGAGGAGCTGCCGCCCCAGGCGGCATGGGACGGGGCGCGGCAGCTCGCGGACGGCGCGCGGAAAGTACTCGAGGCCGCACGCATCGGCGCGGGGGACGTGCGGGCCGTCTCGACGCCCCGCCGGCTCACGCTGATTGTCGAGGACATCGCTCTCCGCCAATCCGATCTCATCCGAGAGGTGCGCGGGCCCGCGGCGAGGGTCGCGTTTGGCGCCGACGGCCGCCCCACGCCCGCCGCCGAAGGGTTCGCGAAGGCACAGGGCGTGCCGGTGAGTGCGCTCGAGCGTCGTGCGACTCCCCAGGGAGAATATGTCTACGCGGTGCGGCGCGAGCCCGGTGAGCGGACGCGAGCGGTGCTGGAGACGCTGCTGCCGCAGCTCGCCGGCGAGTTGTCATTCCCGAAGTCGATGCGGTGGGGAACGGGAACCGTCCGTTTCAGCCGGCCTGTTCGCTGGCTTGTTGCGCTCCTAGGCGGCCAGGGGGTCGCCTGCGAGTTCGCGGGGGTGAGAGCGTCGCGGAAGACCTACGGTCACCGCATTCTCCACCCGGCGCCGGTAAGCATCTCCTCCGCGAGCGCCTACGAGACCACGCTGCGGCAGAGTTTCGTAGTGGTCGATCCCGAGGAGCGCCGGCGGCAGATCATAGATGCGGCAGTCCGAGCCGCCGGCGAGATCGACGGACGACCCATCTTGGATCCGGACCTGCTGGATGAGACCGTGCAGCTCGTGGAATGGCCGGAGGCGTTTGTCGGCCACTTCGCCGAGGAATTTCTCGCGCTCCCCCGTGAAGTGTTGGTTACGGTGATGCAGCACCACCAGAAGTACTTCGCCGTCGAGGATGCCGTGGGCCGGCTGCTCCCGGCGTTTGTGGGGGTTCGCAACGGCAATCGGCAGGGGCTCGCCACCGTCCGAGAGGGCAACGAGTGGGTGCTCCGGGCGAGACTTGCAGACGGACGTTTCTTCTTCGACGAGGATCGCAAGCGCCGCCTCGAGGACCGGGTGGCGGGTCTCGCGGACCTCGTCTTTCTCGACCGGCTCGGTACGATGGCGGACAAGACGGCGCGTCTGGAACGCCTTGCGGGGTCCCTCGTCCGTTTGCTCCGGCTCTCAGGATCGGACGAGGAGCTGCTGGTGCGGGCGGCTCACCTCAGCAAGGCGGACCTCGTCACCCAGATGGTGCGTGAGCTGCCGGAGCTCCAGGGCGTCATCGGGGCCATCTACGCGAGGGCGGACAGCGAGGCGGCCGCCGTGGCCGACGCGATTCGCGAGCAGTACCTGCCGCGCGGCACTGCCTTTCCGGAATCCTCGATCGGCGCGTACCTGGCGATCATCGACAAGGTCGACACGCTGCTGAGCGCGCTTGCGGCCGGCATCACGCCGAGCGGCTCACAGGACCCCTATGGCCTCAGACGCGCGGCGTCAGGGATCGTCGCGGTGCTCCTCCGTCGCGAGATCCGGGTGAGCCTGGACGCGCTGGCGCGCGAGACCGGCGTTCTCCCCGCGGGGGCGGACGGCGAGCGCGTGCTCGAAGAATGGCGCGGCGCGCTGCGGCAGCGCGTGCGCGCGGTGCTCATCGATGAAGGAATCAGCTACGACATCGTGGATGCCGCGCTCGCGGCCGGTGCCGATGATCTCGTTGACGCTGCATCCCGCGCGCGGGCCCTGTGGGAGTTCCGCCAGACGGCTGCGTTCGCCAGCGTATACACCGCGTTCGATCGGGCGTCCAGGATCTTGCCGGATGGTGCGCACGGGGAGATCCGCGAAGAATTGATCGTCGCGCCCGCTGAGCGGACGCTCCTGGGAAGCCTGCGCGCGGTCGAGGAGGATGCGCGCGCATGGACGCGGCTCGCCGATCCAACCACGCACGGCGCCGCGCCCGGAGCAGAAGAGCTCGTCCGGCGATATCGTGCGGCCCTCGAGAAGCTCGCGACCCTGGCCGGTCCCGTGGACCGGTTCTTCGAGGAAGTGCTCGTGATGGATCCCGACGAGACGATCCGCCGGAACCGGTTCGCGCTGCTCGCGGGCGTGGTGGGGCTGATCCGGCCGATCGCCGACCTGTCGCGGGTCGTCGTCGGGGAAGGAAAGGCGGCAGCGTCTTCGTAAAGACGAGGAAGGGCATGGTGGCCGGTTCGCTGACGAACTGTAATTTCAGATCCTAACAAGGTGAGGTGACCCGAAGATGGTGGTACGTATTCGCACGAAGGCCCCGGCGCGCCGGGCGCCCACGTCGAGGCGTCGAGGCGCCGCCGTTCCGGCGGCGCGGAGCGCCCGCAACCGCATCTGGTTGTTCGAGGAAGGCAACGCGTCTATGCGCGACTTGCTGGGCGGCAAGGGTGCGGGGCTCGCGGAGATGAGCCGCGTCGGCCTGCCGGTGCCGCCGGGGTTCACAATCACGACCGCGGTGTGCAACGAGTACAATGCCCGAGGCCGGCAGTTCCCGCCCGGGTTGATGGACGAGGTCCGCCGCGCGATCGCGACTGTCGAGCGCAAGATGGGCAAGAGGTTTGGCGATCCGGCGAACCCACTGCTGGTTTCCGTGCGGTCCGGGGCCAAGTTCTCGATGCCCGGGATGATGGACACGGTGTTGAACCTTGGACTGAACGAGGACACGCTCCGCGGTCTCGCCGAGCTGACCGGGGACGACCGGTTCGCGCAGGACGCGTACAGGCGCTTTGTGCAGATGTTCGGGAAGATCGTGCTCGATATCCCCGGAGAGCGGTTCGAGGAGATCATCGAAGCGCGGAAGCAACGCACCGGGGCCCACGTGGACATCGATCTCAGCGCGGACGATCTCGCGGAGATCGCCCGCGAGTTCAAGGACCTGATCAAGCATGAGAAGCACGTCGAGTTCCCGACGGACCCCTGGACGCAACTCGAGATGGCGATCCGCGCCGTGTTCGACTCGTGGATGGGAAAGCGCGCGGTCGACTACCGGAACTTCAACAAGATCCCGCATGACCTGGGCACCGCCGTGAACGTGCAGGCGATGGTGTTCGGGAACATGGGCCGCGAGAGCGCGACCGGCGTCGCGTTCACGCGTAACCCCGCGACCGGCGAGAAGATGCTCTACGGCGAGTATCTGCCGAACGCGCAGGGCGAGGACGTGGTCGCCGGCATCCGGACGCCGCATCCGATCTCGCAGCTGCGGACCGAGATGCCCCGCGTGTACGCGCAGTTCCAGCAGGTCGCGAAGATGCTCGAGCGCCACTACAAGGACGTACAGGATCTGGAGTTCACGGTCGAGCGCGGCAAGCTCTGGATGCTGCAGACCCGAAGCGGCAAGCGCACGGCGCAGGCCGCGGTCAAGGTCGCGGTCGACATGGTCCGCGAGAAGCTCATCACCAAGGAGGAGGCACTGCTGCGCGTCGAGCCCGACCAGATCTACCAGCTGCTGCTTCCGCGCTTTGATCCAGACGACAAGGCCGCGGCGGAGCGCGAGGGCAAGCTGCTCGCGCGCGGCCTCAACGCGTCTCCAGGCGCCGCGACCGGGGTCGCCGTATTCGATCCGGACAACGCCGTCGAGGTCAGCCAGCAGGGCACGCCGGTCATCCTGGTGCGGCCCGAGACCAATCCGGACGACGTGCACGGGATGCTGGTCGCTCGGGGCATCCTGACCGCGCGGGGCGGCGCCACCAGCCACGCGGCCGTCGTGGCGCGCGGGCTCGGCAAACCCTGCGTCGCCGGGGCGGAGGCCATCCGCGTGGATCCGCAGGCCCAGGAGTTCAACGTCAACGGGATGATCGTGCACCGGGGCGAGTCGATCTCGATCGATGGCACGACCGGCGAGGTGTTTGGGCGCGCCATCCGCACGATCGACCCCGACGTCACGCGGGACCGGGACCTGCAGACCCTGCTCGGGTGGGCCGATCAAACCCGGCGGCTCGGCGTGTGGGCGAACGCCGACTACCCGCGGGACGCCGCGCGCGCGCGGTCGTTTGGCGCCGGGGGCATCGGGCTGTGCCGGACCGAGCACATGTTCTTCGAGGAGGACCGGCTGCCGATCGTCCGCCGCATGATCCTGGCCGAAACCGAGGAGGAGCGGCAGCGGGCGCTCGACGAGTTGTTGCCGATCCAGCGCCAGGATTTCATCGGCATCCTCCGCGAGATGCAGGGGCTGACGGTCGTCATCCGGCTGATCGATCCGCCGCTGCACGAGTTTCTGCCGCGCTACGACGAGCTCCTGATCGAGGTCACGGAGCTGCGCGTCCGCGGGGACAATCCGGCGTTGCTCGCGGAAAAGGAACACCTGTTGAACGAGGTCGCCAAGATGCGGGAGCAGAACCCCATGCTCGGGCTCCGCGGGATTCGCCTCGGCATCATATTCCCGGGCATCATCGACATGCAGACGCGCGCCATCCTGGAGGCCGCATGCATGCTGGCGAAGGAAGGCGTGCGGACCCACCCGGAGATCATGATTCCTCTCGTTGGGGACGTGAACGAGCTCAAGATCGTCGAGGAGCGCGTCCGCCCGCTCGCCGACCGGGTCATGGCGGAGCAGGGTGTCCGCGTCAAGTTCAAGTTCGGCACGATGATCGAGATACCGCGCGCCTGCATCGTCGCCAACGAGATCGCGCAGGTGGCGGAGTTCTTCTCGTTCGGCACCAACGATCTGACGCAGCTCGTCTTTGGCTTCAGCCGGGACGACGCAGAGGGGAAGTTCCTGTTCGAGTACGTGGCCAAGAAGATCCTGCCCGAAAACCCGTTCCAGGTGCTGGACGCCAAGGGAGTGGGGGCGCTGGTCAAGCAGGCAGTGCAGCTCGGGCGGGCGGCCCGCCCGGATATCGAGCTTGGGATCTGCGGCGAGCATGGGGGAGACCCGACGAGCGTGGAGTTTTGCCACAACGCCGGCCTCAGCTACGTCAGCTGCTCGCCGTACCGGGTGCCGACGGCTCGCCTGGCGGCGGCGCAGGCAGTGCTCAAGGAAAAGCGGGCGCGCGCCGAGCGTGACCGTTAGCGGAAGAGACGGTGCCTCGTCCCGGACGCGCAGGAAGGTGATCGGGAGCGCGTGACGCCGCGCGAGATTACGGAGGCGTGGGAGGACAGAATGCTGTCGCCGCGGGGCGCGCGGAGCGCGCGCTCCGCGGGCCGCCAGCGGGACGAGCCTCTTGACTTTCTGAGGACTGCCTTTCAGCGAGATCGTGACCGCGTCGTGCATTCGAAGGCGTTTCGCCGGCTGATGCACAAGACACAGGTGTTCGTCGCGCCCGAGGGCGACCACTACCGGACCCGGCTCACGCACACCATCGAGGTCGCCCAGATCGCCCGCACGATCGCGCGCGCCATCCGGATCAACGAGGACCTCACCGAGGCGATCGTGCTCGCTCACGATCTGGGTCATCCGCCGTTCGGCCATGTCGGCGAGGAGGTCCTCGACCGCCTGATGGCTGGCCACGGCGGCTTCCGGCACGACCAGCAGAGCGTGCGGATCGTCGAGGTGCTTGAGCGTCGGCGCACGCGCGACGGCGCGTACGAGGACGGTCTCAACCTCACGTGGGAGGTGCGGGACGGCATCAGCGGCCACTCCAAGGGGAGGAAGGACCTCGAGGTGCTCCCCGGGCTCGATGAGGCGGCGCCCGCGGCGGTGCCGGAGACGGTCGAGGGACAATTGGCGCGCGTGGCCGACCGGGTCGCGTACGTCCACCACGACACGGACGATGCGATCCGCGCCGGGCTGATCTACGAGGAGGACGTTCCTGCCTCGGTCCGGGCGGTGCTCGGGGACACCCGCGGTCAGTGGGTAGATGCAACGGTGCGCGACATCGTGTTGCACTCGCTGGATGCGCCGCGCCTGGGAATGAGCGAGGCCGTCCGCGGCGCGCTCGACGAGCTCAAGGAGTTTCTGTTTACGACCGTGTATCTCGGCCCGGCGGCGAGAGCGGTGGATGCCGCGGTGCGGCGCCTCCTCGAGAGCCTGTTCGAGTACTACGTGGAGCACCCGGAGGAAATCAGCCCTGACGTCCGTCGGCTGCTGGACGATGGCCGCGCCACCGTCCACCGCACCGTGTGCGACTTCCTCGCCGGGATGACCGACCGCTTCGCGATCCGTACGCAGGAGCGATTGTTCGTTCCACGGGCATGGGGCTTTTGAGTCGCGCCGGCCGCTTCACCACGGCGCTCGTGCTGATCGCGGCCGTGGTGCTGGCGCCGTGGGCCTCGAACCTCGGGCGGGCCGGTCCCGGCGGGCCGGGCGCGCGCGCTGCGGGACGGGGGGCGGCGGCGGCCACAGCGGACGTGTACGCGAGCGAGGCCGCGATGGCGATACTCGCGCGGGGCGGCAACGCCGTGGACGCGGCCGTGGCGGCGGCCGCGACTCTGGGCGTCACCAAGCCGTTCTGGTGCGGGATCGGTGGCGGCGGGTTTATGGTGGTCTATCTCGCCGCGAGCCATCGCGTCGTGACGATAGACCACGACGGAGCCGCGCCGCGCGCGGTGACGGCGTCCTACCTGCTCCAGCCGGGTGGTCGTCCCATCCGGTACGCGGACGCGACGACGGGCGGAATCGCGCCGGCGGTTCCCGGGGCCGTGGCGGGTTGGGATGAGGCGCTGCGGCGCTACGGGCGACTGTCGCTTGCCGGCGTGCTCGCGCCGGCGATCCGCGTGGCCACGGACGGGTTCCCGCGCGACGCCGAGTTCGTGGCGATAACCCGCGCGAATGCGGCGCGTTTCCGCCTCTCCGATGCCAGCCGGCGCTTGTTTCTCACGCCGTCGGGCGCCGTGCCCCCCGTGGGATCGGTGTTTCGCAACCCGGACCTCGCGGCCGCCTACCGCCTGATCGCGCGCGACGGCCCCGGGGCGTTCTATCGCGGACCGATCGGCTGGGCGGTCGTGCGGTCGGTGCAGCAGCCGCCGGTGCTTCCCGGAGCCACCCGCACGGTGCTCCCCGGCGTGATGACGCTCGCCGACTTGGCGGACTATCAGGCGCGCCTTCGGCCGCCGGTGGTGAGCACGTATCGCGGCGACACCGTGTACGGGATGGGGCTGCCGAGCGCCGGGGGGATCGCACTGGCCCTCGCACTCAACATGCTCCAAGGCTACGACCTCGGCGCGCTGCCCCGCGCCGACGCCCTGCACTTGGTCATCGAGGTGGCCCGCCGCGTCTACGCGGATCGCCGCGCGTACCTGGGGGATCCCGCGTACACGAGGCCGCCGGTCGCGGGGCTGCTCTCCCCCGCGTACGCGTCCGTGCGCCGGGCGGACATCGGCCGGACGGCGAGCCCGGGAAGCGTCGCGCCCGGGGATCCGCGTCCGTTTCAAGGCGAAGCCGCGGCGCCGCCGGCGTGGGCGCAGGCGGCCGAGACCGTGGGCCGCTCGACGACGCACCTCACCGTGGCCGACGCGGACGGCGACGTGGTCAGCTACACCTATACACTGGGCGAGGGCGGGGGCAACGGGTTCGTGGTGCCCGGGTTCGGATTTCTCCTCAACACGGATCTGGCCAACTTCGTCCCGCTGCCCGGCCACCCGAACGCGCCGGCCGGCGGGAAGCGCCCGCTCAGCACGATGACGCCGACGATCGTCTTTGCAGGCGGGCGGCCCTGGCTCGCCCTGGGATCACCCGGCGGCGGCACGATTCCCACGACCGTGTTGCAGGTGCTCGTGGATGTGCTCGATTTCGGCATGGATCTGCCGACGGCGATCGCCGCGCCTCGATTCTTCGCCAGCAGCTCCGTCGTGACGTCGGCGGAGCCGGCGTTTCTCGCGTCTTCCGATGCCGCGGCGCTCGAGGCGGTCGGACATCGATTCACCCGGACCGGGCCGCTCGGGATCGGCGCTGTGACCGGGATAGTGTTCGGACCATCAAGCAGCGTGACCGCCGCGGCGGAGCCGGTGCGCCGAGGCGGCGGTAGTGCGCTCGTGGAACGCGCCCCCTAGCTGGATCGAGGCGCTGCCCACGGTCACGGGTGGCCCAAAGGAGGTCGAGAGAGTAGAGCGGCCCGCAGTCCGGCGGGCGATGCTCTGATTTGGTTTGCGGGGCCGCCGCGGTGCGGCTAGTGAAGCCCGAGGATCCGCGCCGCGTCAGGTACGACGCCCCAGAACAGGACCAGCGCCAGCGCGATCAGCGGGATCACGATGACGTAACTCATTACCAGGCGCTCGAACTTGAGGTTCATGTAGTACGCGCCGATCAGGCTCGCCTTCAGGCACGCCGTGATCAGCAGGATCGTGACGCGCATCGCGGCAGGGAGAGTGAAGACGAGCACGACGCTGACCTCCACCGCGGTGAGGATCAGCAGGATCAGCCACGCCGTCAGTAGGGTCCTCGGCCGGGCCATGTTGTCGTGTTCGACGATCTCCAGATCGTGGTGGTGCATTTCCATCCTCCCCGCTATGCCCGCGTGCTCGCCCGCAGGCTACAACAGATAGATCGACGGCCAGATGAACACCCACACGAGATCGACGAAGCCCCAGTAGAGGGCCGCGACTTCGAGTCCGCCGGCCGACGACAGCCCCTTGGCAATCCGGTGCGCCATCGCCCAGAGGTAGAAGCACCCGCCAACGACATGCAGCCCGTGATACCCAGTGATCGCGAAGAACGTGAAGCTGAACGCCGGTACGCCCCAGGGGTTGGTATTGAGCCGGGCGCCATCCATGATGAAGTGCGTCCACTCCGTTGCCTGCAATGTGGCGAAGATGAACCCCGCGACGATTGTCGCCGCGATGAACCAGACGGCCTGCCGGCGCGCACCTCGGCGTGTCTCGTACACGGACAGCGCCATCGTCGTGCTGCTGCAGATCAGGATCGCGGTCATGAAGCCCACGAGCCTGATGTTCATGATGTGCTCGCGGTCGGGCCAGGCCGGGCTGCCGAGCCGGAGCGTCCAAAGCCCGATGAGCATCGCGGAGAACGTCAGGGCGTCCGACATCAAGAACAGCCACATCATCAACTTGCCCCAGCCGACGTCGAAGGGCGATCGCCCTCCGGCCCAGCGCGAGGCCACCGTCTGCTCAGGCCCGTGTGTGCCCACCGCCGTCATCATCGCCTCCCCAGACTCACCCGGCTCCCGTTACACCCAGAACAGGAGCACGAACAGGTACAGCCAGAGCACATCCATGGAATGCCAGTACGTCGCGCAGTTGGTCACGCCAGCGTGCTCCTGTGCGGTATACCGGCCCTGCCAAACCCGAAGCAGGACCACGCCGAGCGCGCCGATGCCGCCCAACAAGTGGGCCCCGTGCACCGCGGTGAGCACGTAGAAGAACGAGCTGTGCGGGTTCGTGGTGAGGAGGAGTCCGTCTGCGGCGAGTTGCCGCCACGCGGCCACCTGGCCGAGGACGAAGAGGAGGCCCAGCGCGGCCGTCGCCTCGATCCCCCGCCGCAGGCCGGCCGCGTCGCCGAGCCGGATGCGCCGCCGCGCCCAGTCCAGAGTCCCGCTGCTGGCCAGCAGAACGCCCGTGTTGACCCACAGCATCCACGGCGGGGTAAACTCGAGCCAGCCGGCCTCCTGGCGGCGGGCCAGATAGGCGCTCGTGAACGCGAGGAAGAGCATCGCCACCGCGGCGAGAAGCGCCGCGACCCCGAGAAGCCCGGTCCCCATCGGCACCGGCTCGTGTCCGGGCGCGGCACCTCCGCCCGAGGGCCCCCGGCCCTGGCCGACGATGCCGCGAAGAGAACCGACGCGCTGCCGCTCAGAAATCTGCATCGACATGAACGTGACCCCTTTGTCCCGCCGGCCCCACGCCGAGTTCGCCGTGACGCGCGTGGGGGGCGCTACGCTTCACCGCCACCGGCTCCCGCGGCCACCGGCACCGCCCGGACCGTCTGTGGAATATAGTCGTGCTCGACACCGGGCACGCTGTAGTCGTACGGCCACCGGTGCACGGTCGGCAACTCGCCCTCCCAGTTGCCGTGCGGGGGCGGGGTCGTCGTCGTCCACTCGAGCCCGTTCGCGTGCCACGGGTTGTGCTCGGCCACGGGGCCGTACTTCAGGCTCCAGAAGAAGTTGAAGATGAAGAACAACTGGGCGAACCCGAGCAGGAACGCGCTCAGCGACACGAAGACGTCCACCGGTCCCGTGTGCGACAGAAACGGGTAGGCGCTGGTCTCGTATAGCCGGCGGTCATTCGAGTGAAGTCCGATGAAATGCATCGGGTAGAACGTGCCGTAGATGCCGAGGAAGGTGAGGGCGAAATGGATCTTGCCCAGGGTCTCGTTCATCATCCGGCCGAAGAACTTGGGGAACCAGTAGTACGTGGCCGCGAGGATCGCGAACAGTGACGCGCTCGCCATCACGAAGTGGAAGTGGGCGATGATGAAGTACGTGTCGTGCAGGTAGATGTCCACGGGCGCGATCGCGAGGAAGATCCCGCTCAGGCCCCCCGTGACGAACACAGAGACGAAGCCGATCGCGAACAGCATCGCGCTCGTGAAATGGATGCGCCCCTGCCAGAGCGTGGTGCACCAGTTGAACGTCTTGATCGCCGACGGGATCGCGATGACGATCGTCGAGCCCATGAACGCGGCGCCGAGCAGCGGGTGCATGCCGCTTACGAACATGTGGTGTCCCCACACGAGGAAGCTCAGGAACCCGATGGCCGAGATCGACAGCACCATGGCCTTGTAGCCGAAGATCGGTTTGCGCGAAAACGCCGAGATGATGTCCGACACGACGCCCATCGGCGTGAGAATGAGGATGTAGACCTCCGGGTGGCCGAAGAACCAGAACAGGTGCTGCCACAACAGCGCGTCGCCGCCCTGGTGGGCGATCGCCGTGCCGCCGATGATCAGGTTCGACGGCTCGAAGAAACTCGTGCCGGCCACGCGGTCGAGGAGGAGCAGCCCGAGGCCCGCCATGAGCACCGGGAAGGTGAGCAGCGCCAGCACCGCGGTGACAAACGCGCCCCAGATCGTCAGGGGCAGGCGGCCCATCGACATCCCGCGGGTGCGCATGTTGAGGATGGTCGTGAGGAAGTTCAGGGAGCCGAACAGCGACGAGACGACGACGAACAGCAGCGCGATCAGCCAGAGCGTCTGCCCCAGCCCGGCGCCGCCTTCCGCCGCCGACACCGCGGAGAGCGGGGCGTATGCCGTCCAGCCGTTGCCCGCCGGGCCCCCGGGAACGAAGAAGGACGCGAGAATCGTGATGACGCCGGGCACGAAGGTCCAGTAGGAGACCATGTTGAGGAACGGGAACGCCATGTCCCTCGCGCCGATCATGAGCGGGATCAGGAGATTGCCGAGCCCGCCCGTCAGCATGACCGTGAGAAAGAAGAAGATCATGATCGTCCCGTGCATCGTCACGGCCTGCAGGTACTGCTGGGGGTTGAGCACGCCGCTGTCCGGCCAGCCGAGATGGGCGCGCATCAGCATCGCCATCGCCCCGCCGACGAGCGCCATGAACATCGTCGTGAGGAAGTACTGCTTGCCGATCGTCTTGTGATCGAGACTGAAGATGTAGTGGCGGATGAAGCTCTCTCGGGGATGGGCGTCTCGGCCCATGTCGGGCTGGTGTACGGCGACGGCGTCCATGAGCGTCTCTCCTCAGCGCGCCCGGCGTGTTACTTGCCCTGCGATTGGAGCCACTGATCGAACGCGCTCTGCGACTGCACGGTGACGTTCCCGCGCATCGTGTAATGGCCCACGCCGCAGAGCTGCGCGCAGACGATCTGGTACGGGCCTTCCCTGTCCGGCGTGAACCAGATCTGCACCGACCGGCCGGGTACGGCGTCCTGCTTCACGCGGAAGTTCGGCAGCGAG
>Ga0187784_10001006_pt1 | contig 21815 bp, 17 predicted proteins | sample 1015_SJ02_MP15_2_FD_132964 | JGI IMG/M metagenome (GOLD analysis project Ga0187784, IMG submission 132964) | Tropical peat soil microbial communities from peatlands in Department of Meta, Colombia - 1015_SJ02_MP15_20_MG | ecosystem: Environmental > Terrestrial > Soil > Wetlands > Peat | place...
CTGATCCCGGCGATGTCGACAGGGCGCAGTTCGGGCGCCAGGCGGCAGCCCTCGAGCAGGTCGCCGAGGCGCATCAATGACCCCCGCCGCCCTGCGCAGGCGTGTTGGCGAAGGCGTAACCCTGCTTGGCGAGCAAGGGGAAAGGCAGCGCCGGGGTCGGGCGCGGCGCGACGCCGAGGATCGGACCGACGCGCTCGAGGAGCTTCCCGGTCACGGCGCCGACGTTATAGGCCGCCGTGGCGTAGCCGCCCGTCTCGGGCAGGCCCTGCGGCTCGTCCATGACCGTCATGAACAGATATTTCGGTTTGTCGGCAGGCAGGATCGCCATGAAGGTCGTGAACAGCCGATTCTTGGAATAGTGGCCGCCGATGACCTTCTCAGCCGTGCCGGTCTTGCCGCCCACAAAATAGCCGGGAACGTTGACGCGCTTCGCCGTGCCGATCTCGGCGTTGAGGCGCATGAGATAGCGCATCGCCTCGCTCGTCTCGGGCTTGATGACTTGCGGCGCGTCCTTTTTGGCCTCCTCCTCGCTACGCTTGAGAAAGGTCGGCGTGATCAGATAGCCGCCGTTCAAGAGCGCGCCGACGGCCATCATCGCCTGCAGCGGCGCGACCGCGAGCCCGTGGCCGAAGGCGATCGTCGCGGTGTTGAGCTCGCCCCAGTTCTTCGGGACGAGCGGCTCGGAGCTCTCCGGCAGCTCCGTGCGCATGCGCGTGAGCTGCCCCATCTTGCGCAGGTAGGCCTTGTGCTTCTCGACGCCCTGGCCAAGCGCCATGCGCGCCGTGCCGATGTTCGACGAATAGGTGAAGACCTCCGGCACGGTGAGCACGCGGTTCTGAGCATGGTAGTCGTGGATCGGGAAGCGTCCGAAGTTCAGCGTGCCGCGGGCGTCGAAGCGCGAGTTGAGCGTGACTTTTCCCGAGTCGAGCGCCATCGCGATCGTCAGCGCCTTGAAGGTCGAGCCCATCTCATAGACGCCGACATTGAGCCGGTTGATTAGGTTCACGTCGTGAACGTCGGGCGGCGTGTTGGGGTCGTAGTCCGGCATCGACGCCGTGGCGATCATCTCGCCGGTGTTCACGTCCATGATCGCCGCCGCGCCGGCCTTGGCCTTGAAGTGCTCGACGCCCTTGGCGAGCTCGTCGCGCAGCGCCTGCGTGGCCTTGATGTCGAGCGATAGCGTGATCGGCTGCAGGTCCTGCGGCGTGAGGCTGAAGCCCGCGCCCGAGAGGTCCGCCAGGCCCTGTCCGTCGATATATTTCTCCATGCCGGCGATGCCGGCGTTGTCGATATTGGCGAAGCCCAGCACATGGGCGGCGAGCGGGCCGTTGGGGTAGACGCGCTTGTTCTCGGCGATGAGGCCGACGCCGGGAAGTCCGAGGTGAAACACCTCGTCGCGCTGATGCGGCGTGACCTCGCGCTTGACCCAGACGAAGCCTTTCTTCGAGGCGAGCCGCTCGCGCAGCTCCTTGGCGTCGACCTGCGGCAGCGCCGCGGTCAAAAGCTCCGTCGCCTCGTCCTTGTCGACGAGTCGGCGCGGCTCGGCGAAGACGGACATTGTTTTCACGTCGGTCGCCAGAATCTCGCCGTTGCGATCGAGCAGATCGGGCCGCGCCGCCGCCGCCGCTGCGGCGGCGGCGCGACGCAGATTGGCCGGGTCCGGCTTGAAGCCGAGATAGACGAGCTTGCCGGCGATGACGCAGTAGAGAGAGAAGAAGACGAAGGCGATGAGGCGGATGCGCGTTCCGCTCAAGGCGATGTTCGTCGAGAAGGCGCGGGCGACGAAGCCGCGCAGCGAGCTGGCAAGCCGGCCTCTGGCCGGTTCGGGCGCGTGTTTCGCGGACGTTGCGTCCATCGTCGTCATGGTCAATGTCCTGCGGCTTTGGTCTTGGACTTCGGCGTCGTGGGCGCTTTGGCGGGATCGGCGGCGGGCGTGCTCGCGACGCCCAAGCCCAGCGTCTCGATCTTGTCGCCGATCGCGTCGACGCGTGCCGCGCGCTCGGGAAGTTGCCGCGCCACGACGAGCCTGTCGACGGTGAGCGGCTGCAGATCCAGGTAGCGCTCCGAGAGCTGCTGGATGCGCGCGGGCCGCGTCAGGAACGACCATTCCGCGCGAAGCACGGCGATGGCGTCGCGCTCGGCCTTGATTTCGAGCTTCGTCTTCGTGATCTGCTCGGCGCGGAACGCCGTCTGATATTTGATCGTGTAGGCGTAGACCGCGGAGCCGATCAAGGCCAGAATCACGGCGATATTGAGATAGCGCGTCATGCTAGCCTCTCCTGGCGCCGCGTTCCGGCAGGCGCGCAAGCCTCACAAGTCGCGCGTCGAGACCGCGCGGCGGGGCCGCGGTGCGCGCGCCGAAGCGCAGCTTCGCCGAACGCGCCCGCGGGTTGTCGGCGATCTCCTGGGGTCCCGGCGCGACCGGCTGTCGCCCGGAGACGCTGAAGGTCGCGTCTTCCGGCGCAGCCTCTCCCGGCAGACGCCGCGAAAAGGTCTCGCCGCGCCCGGCGCGCTCGGCGAAGAACTGCTTGACGATGCGGTCCTCGAGCGAATGAAAGGTCACGACCGCGAGCCGCCCGCCCGGCGCGAGCGCGCGCTCGGCGGCCTGGAGCGCGAGGACGAGCTCGACGAGCTCGTCATTGACGGCGATGCGCAGCGCCTGAAAGCTTTTCGTCGCCGGATGGATGTGGTCGCCGGGGCGCGCCGGAGCCGCGCGCTCGACGAGGCGCGCGAGCTGCAGCGTCGAGGAAAAAGGCGCTGACCGGCGCTCGTGAACGATCGCCCGGGCGATGCGGCGGGCGGCGCGCTCCTCGCCAAAGTGAAAGAGGATGTCGGCGAGCGTCTCCTCCTCGGCTTCGTTGACAATGTCGGCGGCGGAGCGGCCCTCGCCCTCCATGCGCATGTCGAGCGGGCCGTCAGCGCGGAAGGAGAAGCCGCGCTCGGCCTCGTCGAGCTGCATCGAGGAGACGCCGATGTCGAAGACCACGCCGTCGAGCGGCAGGAAGCCGCGCTGCGCGGCGACGCTGTCGAGCTCCGAGAAGCGGGATTGGACGAGCGTCAGCCTTCCTTGCGCGGCCTCGACCAGGTCAAAGCCCGCGCGAACGGCGCGCGGGTCGCGATCGAGCGCGAGCACGCGCGTCCGCGGCGCCTCCAGCAGCAGGCGCGTGTATCCGCCGGCCCCGAAGGTGGCGTCGAGGTAGCGGCCCTCCGGCCTGGGGTCGAGCGCCGCGACCGCCTCGCGCCCGAGCACGGGGACATGGCGGACCTCTCCGTCGCGCCTCATCATGGCGGAGCTCCTGCGGCGGCTGGGAGGGCTCGCAGGCGCGCCGCGGCGGCGCCGGGCGGGCAGGCCGGGGAGCGGGCGGGCGGTGAGCGACGACATCGAGCGTTAGGCGGGCGTCGAGCGACAACGGGCCGCCGCAGCGCCAATTCGGCAACCATGCGCATTAGGCGTTTTTTTAAGTTAAGACGGGGTTTATGGGGAAGCTAAATTTGTGGTTGCGGCGTCGCCGCGGAGATCAGAAATTGAGGCGGCCCACAGTCTACATCATGCAAACAAGCTCAACGGAACCATCTACGCCGGCGTCACGTCGGACTTGACCCGGCGCGCCTTCAGTCATCGCGAGCGCCTCGTCGAGGGATTCACGCGCCGCTATGGATGCAGAATGCGGGTCTATTATGAACACCATGAAGACACGGCGAGCGCGATCCAGCGCGAAAAACAGATCAAGGCCCCCGCAGAGCAAAAGTGGTAATTGCCTAGACGGCTGGCGGGCTTAGCTCAGGCGGAGCGTTTGGGCCAGGTTTTGCGGGTTGTCGGTGAAGGCCTGGATGATGTTCCAGCCCTGCTTTCTGGCGGTGGCGAGAAAGGAGGGACGGTCGCGAAGTCCGCGTCGCTTTCGCTTGAGCGGAAGCCGCCGGAGATCTTCCGCCGCAGCTTCATCATGCGCACGTCGCGCTCCGCCTCGTTGTTGGATAAGGGCAGCGCCGCAGATAAACGACGAAGGCCGCGATGCGCGCGCCATATTGCACGGGCGCGCTGACGCCTTCGAGAAATTCCGCCCCCGTCACCGTCCCGCAAGCACGGCATTGGCGGGCGTGCGCGCCATGCTCGGTCAGCACGAGCGGCTTTGGTTCCGGCAGGTCGAACACCTGGCGCGCACCAAAACCCGTGCTGTCGTCTGGCTCGCCACAGCCGGAAAATGTCTGCGGGTGGTGGTCTTCGATCTTGTCGGGATTGGCCGACTGCCGCAGCGTCTCGCCCTTGTGGCCCTTCCGCCCGCCAAATCTTCTCTTGGAGCGCTCACGAAGGCTGCGCGCCCGCGTCGGCTTCTTCAAGCCGTCGCTCGATGGCGGCTTGGAGCTATTGGCGCTGTTCAAGCCCGGTCGGCGCTCAAGTTCCGCGATCCGCGCCTTCAGCGCCGCGTTCTCGGCGAGCGGCGCCTCGATCCGAGCCGCCTGCGCAGCCACGAGCGCAAGCAGGTCTTCTGTCGTCGGCTCGGGCGGCGCATCGCGAATTATCCGATTCTTGAAATCGCGAAACCCCGCAGCCGTCGAGAAAATCGCTCAGCTCGCCCCGCGAACGCTCTTCAACGGACGTGGGCAGTCACGATATTCACAAGCCAAGATGGCTCCCGACATCGGCTCCCGAGCGCGTCGGTCGTCCCTTCTCCGAAGCCACAGGCAGCGACTGTTGCTCTCAAGCAACATTCTTAAGAAATCGTTCGTCGGGCGCTCGGCGGACGTTGACGGGGCCATGCGTGAGCTTTATCCGCTATTCCGATAGGGTTTGTAGCAAGGATGTCGCCATGAGTAGGCTGTATCGCGTCAAAGTTCGCTCGTTCCGCGTCAGCCCGACGTTCGCTTCCTCTGCGATCGTCGGCGCAGTTCTCGCGATGTCACCCTCGGTTTCTCTTCGCGCAGAGGAAGCGCAAGTCGAGGATGTCGTCGTCGGCGCCCCCGCCGGCGACCTGAACGGAGGCGTCACGCCCAGAGAAGAGCAAGTCCTGGTGAACACCCCGCGCTCGACGGCCTTTGTCAGCGGAGACAGGGCGCGAGAGGAGCATCTCAACAGGCTTGACGATCTGGCGCAACTCGTTGCCAACTATCGCCCGAACATCGCTAATCCGCAGACCGGGACACCCGCCATGCGCGGCGTCGGCGTCGGCGCCGGCACTGGCAACGGCGCCGAGTCGGAAACCGGCTTCATGGTCGACAACGTGTTTTACAAGAACGTAGGGTTCCAATGGGCCAACTTCGTCGAGATCGAGTCTTTCGAACTCGCCCTCGGACCGCAGGGAACCGCAGGCGGCAAGAATACCGCCGTCGGCAGTGTGATCATGAAAACGCAACTGCCCTCATTCGAACCGAAGGCGACCTTCGAGACGTCCTTCGGCGACTATCTGCACACGGTCAACAAGCTCAACGTCACGGGTCCGATCATCGACGATAAGCTCGCCTATCGAATCGCTCTATACTACGACAAGGGCGATGGCTGGATCAACGACAAGGTGAGTGGCCAAGGCTATCTGAACAACGACCGCTGGGGCGTGCGCGGCCAATTGCTCTATGTCGATGGCGCGATCACGGATCGCTTCATCTTCAATTATGCGACCTCTCACGAGAACATAGGCGCCAACGACCATTACGGAGTGATCGGGGATTCCGTGCCGATCTACGCCAACGGAACGATCGGCCCGACGTTCGCGCAGAATTTGTGGACACATCTGCATTTGGTGATGACGACGGTTAACCCCTATTCACCCGAATACACGCACAACGCGCCCTTCGCTCAGCAGACGATAACGGCCTCGAACCAGCTCGACTGGCTAATCGGCCGAAACACCCTCACCTCGATCAGCGCCTGGGGCTATTACGCCGACCACCCCAATTATACCTACAACAATGAGAACGAAGAACTCGAACTCGCGAGCGGTTTTTCGAATCCTCACGTCGCGCAATATTCGCAAGAGCTGCGCCTCTCCTCGCCCAAAGATCAGAAGCTCGAATGGCAGATCGGAACCTACGCCTTCTATGAGGAGATCTGGTCGTTCAGCCGCACGGATTGGGGCAGCAATGCAGCGCAATGGTATGGTAGCTATAGCACCAATCCGCAGCTGCTCAATCGGGTGCAGCAGCATACCGACGGCTATTCGCGCGACTTTCAACTTGCCGCCTACGAACAACACACTTTCCATGTCGATGACCGCACGGCGCTGACCTTCGGGCTGAGGGACAGCTATGAGATCAAGGAAGGCTCGGTGTTCTCATGGCTAAAAGTCTGGGATACGAATTTCTCGCTCCCGCAGATCACCACGGCCGCGCTCGGCGCCGGCGGCGTTGGCTTTTATGACACGGGCGGACAGACGCAAGATCGCAACATGCTGACGGGGATCATCAATCCCTCCTACAAGCTGACCGACAACATCCTCGCCTATAGCCTCATTGGTCGCGGCGAAAAGTCGGCGGAGGTCAACGTCTCGGCGCACTCCCTCTTCTCGGGAACGACATTCATAGGCTGGACGCCGCTGTTCGCGAAGCCGGAAATCAACTTTGATTATGAAGCGGGGTTCAAAACGACTTGGCTCGACGGCAAGGCGATCGCCAACTTCAACCTCTATTGGACCGACCTCTACAATTTCCAATCCAATATCACTGACACGAGCTTCGTCTCCACGAACGGCACACCCTTGCGTGAGACCTATCTCGGCAATGTTCCGCACGTGCGGCTGCGCGGCTTCGAGTTCGTTGATCGTTGGAATCCGCTCGACGGCCTGTGGCTCTTTCTGAATGGCGCTTACACTGAGGCGCGCTATATCAGCGACCCCAACGCCGCGGCGCCCTCCGACTGGGTTTGGCCGAGCAACCTCAACGTTGGGGGCATCTCCGCGCCGCTCGTGCTATCGCGCTCAAACACGCGTTGGGAACTCCTGCCGAAGTGGGCGTTCAACATTGGCTCAACCTATGAGCGCCCGCTGGCACGGGCGCTTGCACAGCTCGGCGAGACGTTCGATCGTCCGGTGACCGGCTTCGGCTACGTCAATCTCGCCTGGCAGGACAGAATGCAGATGACCGATCCTCACTCGGTCATCCAATACTGGCAGCCCGCCTATTCGATCGTCAACGCCGGGATCGGTCTGCGCACGGACGACAGCCGTTACAGCTTTCAGCTCTGGGTGAAAAACATCGCCGACACGCGCTGGATCAAGAGCTGGACGGCAGGGTCGTCGGTCCTGCCTGCCTATGTCCAATTGCAGGATTTCCCTCGCACCTTTGGCGGGACGCTGCGCGTGGGGCTCTATTAACTCAGGACTGGACGGGTAGTAATCGAGGCCCCAATGGCGGTCGCTACAGCTTTTGGGCCTCGACGCCGGGCGTTTGGCGGAACTCGCAAAGCGAAAGTGCGTCCTCCCCGCAGTTGATGTTTTGCGGAACGGTTGGGACGGCTTTGTGTCGCGTGAGCTGTTTTGCGTCTCATCGCCCTTTGGGACCGTGCGCCGGCTCGTGGCGCGGCTGCGAAAGGCGGGTCTTGACGACGCAGTCTTTGCGTGACCCAGGGCGTTGAGGCGCGTGGACGCCGCCTTGTCAAAAGCACCGCATGGGATGGCGACAAAGATCATGGCCTTGGAGACGTCGACGCGGTGTTCGTAGTCGCGCATGAGCCGCCTCTAGCGAACCATCCGCGAGCTTTCGTCCTCATCCGGGCCTGTGGCTTCTCCTCTGCTCGGGCCCGCAGTTTTTGTCGGCGCTGTGCGCGATGCGGCAACGAATTTTATCCGCCCAGTCGCGCGGCATCGTCTCCTTTCGCAACTTGCATGCGATGGAGAGCGCAAGCGAGCGCCTTCAACATCTGCCGCGTCAATTCGCCTCTGTGTCCTCTTTGCAACAGCGAACAAAAAAAGCGGAGCCGCCATCTGTAATCATACTAAGTTGAGTTGATTTATAGAAAAAACCGCGCGACAGTGCCTTGACTGGAGTTATGAAGTCCACCGCGCCAGGCGCCGGAGGATGTAGCTGTAAAGAGGTGTAACAGTGAACAAGCGTCTCATCGCCGCAGCCGCCGCCCTGGCGTCGATCGCGACTTCGGCGTCCGCCGCCGATCTTCCCGCCAAAAAGGCGACGCCGGAACCGGTTGGTCCGCCCGAATGGAAGGGCTTCTATCTCGGCCTCGACGGCGGCTACGACTGGTCCATCAGCAACGCGATCCAACAAGACTATCTCGAGACTTTGCCCGGCGCCTTCGCCACCCATGCGATTAATGGCAGCCTCCCCACCCGTTCATCCGTTAGCAGGCATGGTTTCATCGGCGGCGGCCAGATCGGTTGGAATTGGAGCTTCGGCAATTACTTTCTGATCGGCTTCGAAACGGATATCCAGGGACTGGTAGGCGACGACGGCTCAAGAACCGTCTTCGGGAGCGGTACGTCCACCTCCTTCTTCAAAGGCCTCGACAATCTCGGCACGGCTAGGGCCCGCTTAGGCTATCTCTTCAACCCCTCCCTCCTCCTTTATGGGACGGCAGGCCTCGCCTATGGGGAGGGAGTGCTGGACGCGGGCTACTACGGAACTTGGTTGGGGCAAGGGCTTACCGACCTTCAGTCGACGACGTTGATCGGATATTCGGTCGGCGCCGGGGCAGAATGGCGCTTCCTGCCGCAGTGGAGCATCAAGGCTGAATATCTCTATTACAATCTAGGTTCGCTACAGACGCAAGGCGCTCAATTCAATTATAAGGTCGCCGGAGTCCCAGCCGTTTCGACCGCGCAATCGACCGCGCGCTTCGACGGCAGCGTCGTTCGCCTCGGCTTAAACTATCACTTCAAGTGGGACGACGCGCTCAAGCTCATCGATCTCGAATAGCCCCCGACAGCGGGCTGTTGCGCGCTTGTCCCCCTTTCCGCGCCGTGTGTCAGGAGCCATTTTGGCTTGAGAATTTCATTTTCGGAAAATCAACGGGTTAGTCGAAGCCATGATAGCTCGGAATATCCATTTAATTTGACAAGGTGCTGGCTCAGCAAATTCGGACAGTAGCTTGAATGGATTTTCTGCCTGACAGCGGCGAGGGTTCTCGCCGCGAACCTGGAGCATTCGATGAGGAAGAGAACCCGCAGGACGCGTTCTCCGGCGTTCAAGGCGAAGGTGGCTTTGGCCGCCGTGAAGGGAGAGAAGACGCTGGCCGAGCTGGCGCAGCAGTTCGACGTTCACCCCAATCAGATCACGGCCTGGCGAAACCAGCTCCTCGAAGGGGCGGCGGGCGTATTCGGGCAGGAGAAGGGCTTTGCGAAAGAGGCCGCCGTCGACGTGAAGGCGCTGCACGCCAAGATTGGCGAGCTGACCCTGGAAAACGATTTTTTTAGAGGAAGCGCTCAGCAAAGCCGGCCTGCTGCACGCAAAGCGACGATCGACGGCGACCATGATCTCCCGATCGCCCGTACGGCTCGTTTGCTTTCGAGATCTCTTTCTCATTTCACCCGAAAGTCCGGGGCCAGGCAATCACCTAAGTCCCCGAAAATCCTCCGAAGGTCGCTTTCTTCGCAGGATGTGAGGGTCTAAATAGACAAAAAAGTTAACTCCCCGCAGGATCCCCGCTCGTGAACCAGCTCGCGCCCAACTCCTTCCGTTTAGGCCCCGACGAGAACGGCCGCTTCGGCATTTTCGGCGGGCGTTTCGTCGCCGAGACGCTCATGCCGCTCGTGCTCGATCTCGAGCAGGCCTACAGGCAAGCCAAGGCCGATCCCGCCTTTCACGCCGAAATCGCGAGCCTGCACAAGCATTATGTCGGGCGCCCGAGCCCGCTCTACTTCGCGGAGCGCATCACCGAGCATCTGCGCGCGAAGGCCGGCAAGGGCAAAGGCGCGCGGGTCTATTTCAAGCGCGACGAGCTCAACCATACCGGCGCGCATAAGATCAACAATGTGCTCGGGCAGATCCTGCTGGCAAAGCGCATGGGCAAGGGCCGCATCATCGCCGAGACCGGCGCCGGCCAGCACGGCGTCGCGACCGCCACCGCCTGCGCCCGCTTCGGCCTCAGATGCGTCGTCTACATGGGCGCGGTCGACGTCGAGCGCCAGAAGCCCAATGTGTTTCGCATGAAGATGCTCGGCGCCGAGGTCGTGCCCGTGCAGTCGGGCGCGCGCACGCTCAAGGACGCGATGAACGAGGCGCTGCGCGACTGGGTGACCAATGTCGCGGATACGTTCTATTGCATCGGCACGGCGGCGGGGCCGCATCCCTATCCGATGATGGTGCGCGACTTCCAATCGATCATCGGCGAGGAGACTCGCACGCAGATGCTGGAGCTCGAAGGCCGACTGCCCGACTCGCTCGTCGCCTGCATCGGCGGCGGCTCCAATGCGATCGGGCTGTTCCACCCGTTCCTCGATGAGCCGGGAGTCGAGATCTACGGCGTCGAGGCCGCGGGCCACGGTATCGACGTGCCGAACGGCCATGCGGCGTCGCTTACGGGCGGCAGACCTGGCGTTCTGCACGGCAACCGCACGTATCTGCTCATGGACGAGGACGGACAGATTTTGGAAGGCCATTCGATCTCGGCGGGACTGGATTACCCGGGCATCGGGCCGGAGCACAGCTGGCTGCATGAGACAGGGCGCGTGACATATCTGAACGCGACCGACAAGGAGGCTCTGAACGCCTTCCAGCTCTGCTCGCAGCTTGAGGGCATCATCCCGGCGCTCGAGCCGTCGCACGCGCTGGCGAAAGTGTTCGAACTCGCGCCGCAAAAGCCGCAGGATCACCTTATGGTCATGAATCTCTGCGGCCGGGGCGACAAGGATATTTTTGCGGTCGCCGACGTGCTCGGCGGGATGTGAGTTCCCTCTCCCCTTGGGCGAGAGGGTGGCGCCGGGGGAGGGGATCCTCAGCCCGGGCCGCGCAGAGCCTACTCCCCAAACACCCGCCGAAAAATTGTATCCACATGCTTGAAATGATACGAGAGATCGAACAGCTCGTCCAACTCCTGGGGCGTCAGCTTCGCGCCGACCTCCTGATCCTCGCCGAGCAGCGTTCTGAACTCGCCCTCGCCGCGCCAGACCGGCATGGCGTTCCTCTGCACGAGCGCATAGGCGTCCTCGCGCGAGACGCCTTTTTGCGTGAGCGCCAACAGCACGCGCTGCGAGTGCACAAGCCCGCCTAGTCGATCCAAGTTTTTCCGCATGTTGTCCGGATAGACGAGCAGGTTCTCGATCACCCCCGTCAGGCGCGCCAGCGCGAAGTCGAGCGTCACCGTGGCGTCCGGCCCGATCATGCGCTCGACCGCAGAATGCGAGATGTCGCGCTCGTGCCACAGCGCGACGTCCTCCAGCGCCGGAATCGCCGCGCCGCGCACCAGCCGCGCGAGGCCCGTCAGATTCTCGCTCAGCACCGGGTTGCGCTTATGCGGCATCGCCGACGAGCCCTTCTGGCCTTCGGAGAAGAACTCTTCCGCTTCCAACACCTCCGTGCGCTGTAGGTGGCGGATCTCGATCGCGAGCCGCTCGACGCTCGAAGCGACCACCGCGAGCGTCGAGAAGTAGGCTGCGTGGCGGTCGCGCGGGATGATTTGGGTCGAGACCGGCTCGACCGCGAGCCCCATCATCTTCGCGACATGCGCTTCGATGCGCGGGTCGACGTTGGCGAAGGTGCCGACCGCGCCGGATATGGCGCAAACCGCGACTTCCTTCTTCGCCGCGACTAGCCGCTCGCGCGCGCGCGAAAACTCCGCGTAGGCTTGAGCGAGCTTCAGGCCGAACGTCGTTGGCTCTGCGTGGACGCCATGCGAGCGTCCGATCGTCGGCGTGTATTTGTGCTCATGGGCGCGCTTCTTCACCGCGGCGAGCAGCGCGTCGACGTCGGCGATCAGCAGATCGGCGGCGCGCGAGAGCTGCACCGAGAGGCAGGTGTCGAGGACGTCGGAACTCGTCATGCCCTGATGCACGAAGCGCGAATCCTCGCCGATGAATTCCGCCAGATGCGTCAGAAAGGCGATCACATCGTGCTTCGTGACGCGCTCGATCTCGTCGATGCGGGCGACGTCAAACGTCACGCTCCCACCCTTCTCCCAGATCGCCTCGGCGCTTTCCTTGGGGATGACTCCGAACTCCGCCATGGCGTCGCAGGCGTGCGCCTCGATCTCGAACCAGATCCGGAAGCGCGTCTGCGGCTCCCAGATGTCGGTCATCGCCTTGCGGGAGTAGCGCGGGATCATCGGCGGTCTCGACCTTGCTGTCTTAAGAGTCTGGAAGCGGCGCACGGGGCGCGCACGGACGCGCCCGCGCTTTAACAAATGCCCTGCATTGGCGCAAAAGTCGGGATGAAATATATAAACCCGGTCGGAATTCTTCCATCCTTCGCCATTTCGGCGTATGATCACTCGAGCTGGATCCTGCACGAGTGTCAGCAATGAGCTCGAGTCCGATAGCCCCGCGGGAAGCCGCCATCGTCGCCGACCGCAGCGAGCGCTCCTCGACCGGAGCCTCGGGACGCGACCGGAGGCTCCGCAGAGTCCTCGTCTCCCTCTGGGGATCGCTGACGATCCATGCCCTGTTCCTGCTCCTGCTGATCTCCACCATCGCGTATCGCGCGGTTCCGGCCGAGACCGTCGAAACGCCGGTCGAGGTCATTATTCCCGAGCCGGCGCAAGCTCGCCTGCCGGCGCCGCCTCCGCCGGCGCCGCAGCCTGCGGAACCGCAAGCATCCGCCGGAAGCAACGCTTTCGACGCGCGCGACATCGCCGATGAGGAGCGCGAGCGGAAGGCCGATCTTGGCAAGGTCACACGCGACGGCGACGGAACCGAGGCGGCGTCGACCGCGGCGCCCAGCTCCGCCGAAGCGAAGCGCGACGGCGAGGAGCTTGACAAGGATCCAAACAAGGAGATCTCGCGCCTCGTCCCGCCTGCGGACATAGAGTCCGAAGAGCGCAAGAAGATGATCGCGCCGCCGGGTCCGGGCCGGCGGCCGACGAACAAGGACGAGCCGAAGACGGAGCCTAAGGAAGAGGCGACGGCCAAGCGCCAGCCGCTTCACTGCGGCGAGAACGCCAAGCGGCCTATTCCCCTTGCGGCGTCGATCAAGCGAGGAGAGGTGCTCGGACCAATGACCAGGGACCAGGCGCTCCGCGTGATGGAAATGACTCAGGCAAGAACGGATATGAGCATAAGCCCGGCCTATATCGAGAATGCGAGAATCTTCGTCCATGTCGACGGAAGCGCCCCGAGTTCCTGGGTGGTGGTGCTTCTGCCGCGCGGCATGAGCGTTCAAACGGGCGACCGCATCGAATATTTCTTCTACCATCTCGATCCGGCGCGACCGTGTCATTACATCCCCAACCTCGCTTCGCGCGTTCTTTAGGCGCGGGCGGGTCGTCAAAGACTTTTTGGATCCGTCGCGGATCTTTCTTGGGCGCAGCCCCTCGCTGCGTATTCCGCGACCATCTTGCGGGCTTGCGGCGTGTCGCGCTTGCCGGGATCGAGCGCGACATAGGTGAGGATCGTCGTCACTGCGTCGCAAGGACGGCCCATGGCCACGAAGATATTGGCCATTTCGACGAACACGCGCTCAAACACGTCGGTCGGGTTCTTCTGCAGCTCGATCGTTGACCTGTAATCGACCAACGCCTCGGGATAGCGCGCCAAACCCACGAGCGCTCGTCCGCGGAGGTAGCGATAGTTCGCCTGAATCGGATTTCGCGCGATCAGATCATCGGCAAGCGCGAGCGCCCGCGCCCCGTCGCCGAGCCCGATGAGGATATTGGCCGCCGCGCTCTGTTGGGGGTCGCTGTTGGGGCAAAGGCCTGCGTAGCCGAGATAGGCCTCGGCGGCGCGGCGGCTTTCGTGCTCCGCGACGAGGCCCTCGCCCAGCGCGACGATCGCGGCCCGGTCGCAAGTCTCATGCGCGAGCCGCGCGAGATTTTTCGAAATTTTTGGCGACGCCAGCAACTCGGGCGGCAAGCGCGCAATCTTCAAACGGTCATAGGCGGCGCCGTATTCGTCGTCGGGCGGAAGAATTCCGATGATCGCTTTGCCGGCGACAAGCGTTCGCTGCGCATATTGGGGCAGATCCGGCAGAGCGAGGAAGGCGACGGCGAGCACAAAAGCAACGGCGAGCGTCGCCGGCAAGACCGACCGCGGATCCGGCCTCGATGGGCGAAAGCGGAGATCGTCATCGTCCAAATTCATTGACAGTCCCGCAAACCGAGCGCCGTCACGGCGGCGCTAGACAAGCTAGCAAACTTGCCGCTTCGGCGCAAAGTCGTCGAGCGGCGGACCGCACGAGGCTGAGCCGCCAGGCTTCCCGTCTCGCTCGACTTTGATGTAAGTTCGGCGCAAGGGAGACCCTCATGCCGATCGACGCCGTCCTGACCGACATCGACAAGAACGCCGACGCCGCCGAAGCGCGGCTCATCGACTTTCTGCGCATCCCCTCGATATCGACTGACCCCGCCTACGCCGAGGAGTGCCAGCGTGCGGCGGATTGGCTCGTCGCTCAGCTCAAGGGGCTTGGGTTCGAGGCCCAGTCGCGGCCAACGACCGGACATCCGATCGTCGTCGGGCACGCGAACCCCAAGCGCAAGGACGCGCCGCATCTATTGTTCTACGGACATTACGACGTTCAGCCGGCGGATCCGCTGGAGCTTTGGAAAACTGGCCCTTTCGAGCCGCACATCCAGCAGGGGAAGGACGCGCAGGAGATCGTGGCGCGCGGCGCCTCCGACGACAAGGGCCAGCTGCTCACCTTCGTCGAGGCCTGCCGCGCCTTCGTCAGCAATGGCGGGCTGCCTTGCGAGCTGACGTTCCTCTTCGAGGGCGAAGAGGAGACGGGCTCGCCCTCGCTCCCCGGCTTCCTCACCAAGTATCGCGAGGAGCTGTCCGCCCCGGCGCTCGCGCTGGTCTGCGACACCAGCATGTGGAATCAGAAGACCCCGGCGATCACGGTCATGCTGCGCGGGCTCGTGATCGAGGAGGTCGTGCTCACCGGCCCATCCCGCGACCTGCACTCCGGCATGTTCGGCGGGCCCATCATCAATCCGATCCATGTGCTCTCGAAAATCATCGGCGATCTGCACGGCCCGGACGGAAAGGTCGCCTTGCCGGGCTTTTATGATGGCGTTTCGGAGCTGCCGAAGGACGTCGCCGCGCAGTGGCGCGCGCTTGACTTCGACGAACAGGCTTTCCTCAACGACGTCGGGCTTACGTCGGTCGGGGGCGAAGCAGGGCGTTCGGTCATCGAGCAGATCTGGGCGCGTCCGACCTGCGACGTGAACGGCGTCTATGGCGGCTATGGCGGCAAGGGCTCGAAGACCGTGCTGCCGTCGAAGGCCGGGGCCAAAATCTCCTTCCGCCTCGTCGGGGCGCAGAATCCGAGGAAGATCGTCGAGAGTCTGCACGCCTTCGTGGAGGAGCGCCTGCCCGCGGACGTGAAGGCGGAATATCTCCCGCACGCGGCGTCGGGCGCCCTGAGCCTGCCGTTCGGCTCCGAACCGTTGAAGCGCGCAGCGCGGGCGCTCGGCGAGGAGTGGGACAAGCCCGCGGCGCTCGTCGGCTGCGGCGGCTCGATCCCGATCGTCGGCGCGTTCAAGAAGGACCTCGGCATGGACGCGCTCATGATCGGCTTCGCCCTCGATGACGACCGCATCCACTCGCCGAACGAGAAATATTCGCTGACCTCGTTCCACAAAGGAACGCGCTCCTGGGCGCGCGTGCTCGCGGCGCTGGCGGCCTAGCGCGTTGCGTCAGCCAAACGGAGGGGTTTCGTGCGAGCCCTGAGGCTCGCGATCCGCTGGACCGCAAGCCTCCAGGCTCGCTTTCCAACCCGTCGAATTGGGTGACGCAGCCCACTAGGCGAACTATCTCGCAGAAAGAGACTACTCTGCGCCTTCTTGCGGGAGCGGCGCCGGCGGGGGCTCGAAGGCGTCCTCCGATTGCGGAATGCCGGTCTCTTGGCGTCCAGGAAGCGCCCGCTCCCTGAGCGAATCGTAAATGGGCGGCTCGCGCGCAAAGGTCGGCGCCACCATCGCGCAGAAGCTCGCGGCGAGCATCGGGAGCAGCAACGTCGCGTCGGAGGTCATCTCGGTGACCAGCACGATCGCGGTCAGCGGCGCGCGCACGACGGCTGCGAAGAACGCGGCCATGCCGACGAGCGCGAAAGCGACGGGCTGAACGATAAGATCCGGGCGCGCCAAACTGCAAATCTGCCCGTAGATCAAACCGAGCTGTGCGCCGAGAACGAGCATCGGCGCAAATATGCCTCCCGGCGCGCCAGTGGCGTATGACGCGGGTCCGAGCGCGAAGCGCAGAACAAAGACGAGACTGAGACCGGGAAGCGCCTGCGGCGCCAGCAACGCCAATTGCGTGAGGTCGTCGCCGCCGCCAACGAGGTTCGGCGCAAACCAGGCGAGGCCGCCGACCGCCGCGCCGACCAGAGCCGCAGACAACTCGGGACGGAGCTGATCGAGCCTCTTCGCCGCCGCGATCGCGACGAGCAGCGCCCGGCAGTAGATCACGGCGACGGTTCCGGCGACCGCGCCGAAGATGAAATAGAGCGGGCTGGAGCGCGGATCGGCGAAGGCGAGCGCCTCGACATGGAAGTCCGGGGCGGGGCCGAGGATCGCCTGCGACGCCCAGATCGCCGTCGCCGAAGCGCCGAGCGCCGCGATGGCGACATGCAGCTCGAATTGGCGCACGAGCTCTTCGAGCACGAAGACCGCGCCCGCGACCGGCGCGTTGAAGGCCGCGGCGAGACCGGCGCCGGCGCCCGCGGCGAGCAGCACTCGGCGCGTTCGCCAGGGCAGACCGAACGACTGACCGAACAGATTGCCGATGGTCGCGCCCATTTGCACGCTCGGGCCTTCGCGGCCAAGCGCGAGGCCTCCGCCGATCGCCAGCACGCCGCCGAAGAATTTTATCAAGATCAGGCTCGCCGGGGCCGGCGGAAGCTCCTCGCGCAGCACATTCTCGACATGGGGAATGCCGCTGCCGGAGGCGTAGGGCGAAAAACGCCGCACGAGCCAGGCGGCGATCGTCGCCGCGGCCGCGCACAGCAGCACCGGCAGGAGGAGCCCCCCGCCGCCGAAGGAATGCGCCCAGGTCACGAGGCCGTCGCGCAGACGATCGGCCTCGACCAGCAGGAGACGGAAGGATGCGCTCAGGCCTCCGACCGCCAAGCCGACGACGAGCGACGTCGCGGCCAGGGCTAGCAGCTCGCCCTCGCGCCAGCCCCCGAAGTCCGGCTCGACCCGTTTTGTCTCGGCCGCTCGCTGATCGCGCATCCCGGCTCCCCGTGCTCGACGCAGGTTTAGGCCGATGCGGCGGCGTCGCGCAACCTCGCGCGGACCGGCCCGGCGGCGGCGCCAAACCACGTCGCTCCAGCTATCGGCCAGCGTTCAGCCAGGCGGCGGAACCTCCGACTACGCCCTGATTTGCAGGAAAGACCGGCAAAAGTCGGCGGCGCGCCACCTTGCCCCCCGCTGCGACATTTGGCGCTTACTTTGCGACGTTCAGGCTCTCGCCTTGACTGCGCTTCTTTGGTATGTAGGCCCTTCGACAAAGGGGCTCCGCGACGCGCGTCCGGGGCCGCTGAGGCGTGCGGGCAGAAGAGGCCTGAGCGACATGGACTATCGGCGTTACTTCGAGACTGCAGTGTTCCGCCTTCGTTCGGAACGTCGCTATCGCGTCTTCACCCATCTCGAGCGCTGCGTCGAGACCTTCCCCGAGGCCGTCTGGCGTCGCCCGGACGGGCAGACCCAGGCTGTGACGATCTGGTGCTCGAACGATTATCTCGGGATGGGCCAGCACCCGGACGTCATTCGCGCCATGACCGAAACAGCAGCGCGGGTCGGAGCGGGGGCCGGCGGCACGCGCAACATCTCCGGCACGAGCCAGGCGATTGTCGAGCTCGAGCACGAGCTCGCCGACCTCCACGGCAAGGAGGCGGCGCTCGTCTTCACCTCCGGGTGGATCTCCAATCTCGCCGCGATCTCGACGATCGCCGACATCCTGCCCAATTGCCTGATCCTCTCGGACGCCTCCAATCACAATTCGATGATCGAGGGCGTCAAGCGCTCGCAGGCCGAAAAGAAGATCTTCCGCCACAATGACCTCGCGCATCTCGAGGAGCTGTTGCGGGCGGCGGGCGATCGGCCCAAGCTCATCGTCTTCGAGAGCCTCTATTCGATGAGCGGCAACGTCGCGCCGGTCAAGGAGATCGCCGACTTGGCCGAGCGCCATGGCGCGATGACCTATATCGACGAGGTGCATGCCGTCGGCATGTATGGCGCGCGCGGCGGCGGCGTCTGCGAGCAGGCCGGCGTCATGGATCGCATCGACGTGATCGAGGGCACGCTCGCCAAGGGATTCGGCAATCTCGGCGGCTATGTCGCCGCCGATGCGGCGGTCATCGACGCCATCCGCGGCTATGCGCCCTCTTTCATCTTCACGACGGCGCTGCCCCCCGCGATCGCCGCCGCCGCTTGCGCCGCAGTGCGGCTTCTGAAGGCCCGTCCGGAACTGCGCGCCGCGCACCAGCGCGCGGCCCATGTCACCAAGCACGCGCTCGGCGCCGCGGGCCTGCCGGTGCTCGAGAACAGCTCGCACATCGTGCCGGTGATGGTGCGCGACGCGCAGCTCTGCAAGGCCGCGAGCGACATGCTGCTCGATCGCCACGGGATCTACATCCAACCCATCAATTATCCGACGGTCGCCAAAGGATCGGAGCGTCTGCGCATCACGCCCACGCCGCGCCATACGCATGCGCATATCGGCGCATTGGTCGACGCCATGGTCGACGTCTGGGGCGCGCTCGGCATCCCCTTCCTCGAGCCGCCGGCCCATCTGCACATCGTCGAGAAGACCGGCGAGCGTTGCGCCTACCCCGAGATCAAGCTCGCAGCGGAGTGATCTGGTTCTGCGCGTCTTCGTTCGTTCCCGAAGACGCGCAGAAAGATCTATAAGAGTTTCCAATGGACTCATAGGTATAGTCGATTTGCAATTTCTATCTTTGCATGCTTATTGCTTCCAAAATTAAGTTGAGATCGACAATGCGTCGCGTCCTGAGCGCGAGCAGCGGCCCTGCTGAACGCCTGTCGATCACAGCGCCAAGAAGGCGGAGCCATGACTGCTGTCGAGACAAGAGATTCCGACTGCGCGAGCGCGCAGCCCGCTTCGCAACGCGAGACGCCGCGGCTGTCGCGGACGCTTCTGAAAGGTTTCCTGGGCAAGTGCCCGGCCTGCGGCGAAGGCGGACTCTTTCGCGCTTATTTGAAGCGGCGCGACGCCTGCCCCGACTGCGGCGAGAGCTTTTTGGGGCTCGACGCGGACGACGGGCCGGCGTGGCTCACGATCTCCATCGCGGCGCATGTCGTCGTCCCGCTGCTGTATTACCTCGAGCTCTCGGCGACGCTGAGCTATCCGGTCGAAGTGGCGCTGCTCGCGGTCGTAACGACTGCGGTGGTGCTTTTCGTTCTGCCCTTTGCAAAAGGCCTGTTCATCGCCAATCTTTGGTGGAATGAGAGAAAGCCCGGCTGAGCGCGGCTCCGGCCGCCGGCGTCATTCAGGGGTTGTGGGCGTGCTCCAACGCGCTCGAACGTCCGATTTGCGCTATTTTGTCACCTCCGCCAAGGCGCACGAACGCGCCATATGTGGCTCCACGTCATAGAGCGTTGGCGTGTCGTGAGTTCGACCAAAACCGCGGGAGAGGTGAGTCCCGATGGAAAGCGGCTCGACCCTATCCCTTGTGGGAACGCCCGTTTCGGTCGGCCCGTGAGCGCGCGGTCTTGCCAGGAACTCCAAGCGAGCCGATCATCGCGGCTTGTGAACCGAGGCCCATCCGGCGCCGCTGGGTCGCTACGTTCACCAGGGAACGCGGCCATATCGTTGGACCAGGCGCGCAAGTTCGCTTTGGCTTTCCGCCTTCAGAGCCGCGTCATTGACAAGTCGCTGCATGCCGGAGCCAGCATGGACACGCCGCACGACGAGGGGTACAGTAGCCTCGTGCCGAACGAGGCGTATCGACGGTCCGCCCTGACGCAGCACGTTATGGAGCCACGGACGAACTTGCGCTGCGATGTGCGGGATTACCGGCGCCGTCGCCTCGACGAGGTGGACGCGCGATCGTCCCCATTCACCGAGGCGGCCAAGCCAGTCATTGTCGAGATGCCAGCGGTAGCTCTCGTCAAAGCCTCCGACCTCTTGAAACGTCTCCAGCCGCATGATCCAGCCAGACGGCGTCGGAAAATCGTTGATGCGCAGAACCTTTCCCATAGGATCCAGTTCGAGCTGGGTGGAAGACACAAACTGCGCTTTGCCGAGGGCATCGAGCGCAGTGCGGAGAAAGCCGGAGTCCCAGACGTCGTCATCCTCAAGGATTGCCAGAAACTCACCCTCGGCACGTTCCGCCGCGGCATTGAGCGCCGCGGCTTGGCTACGGCCGCCGCTCTCCGCCAATTCGACACCAAGCCGCTGCGCCAAGCCGGCAGGAACGACCGCGCCCATATCGACGCCGACGATAATCTGAATGTGCTTGCCTTCGATCGTCGCCTGCTGGCGGATCGAAAGTACGGCATCCTCCAGAAAGAGCCTCTCTCCCCCGCCGGTGGCTGTCGCGAGCCGCGACGGGATAATGACAGAAACAGCCGGCATCAACCATCCCTAGTCGACAGGCCTTCAAAGTGGCATTTTGCACTTTGCGCCCTCTCGGCCTTGCTGACAAGGCGGCTCCGGCACAGGCGGCTCCGGGAAAGCGGCTCCGGCAATGTCGCGGCTCCAAAAAAGCGCCGCCCCTCCGTCGCCCCATGCCAGCGCTCGGCCTGACCCGCTCAATCCGTTGGGCCGTGCGTCCATAGGCCGCGAACCGCAGCGCGCGCATCGCAGCCGAACGCGGGCCGGCGGATCGGGAAGGCATGGCGGGAAGATAGCGCTGGAACGGAAGACGCGCCGCAGCGGCCTATCCGGCCTTGCGGCGCTTCGCTTGCGACGACGTTCGAGGTCGCCGGCCTGAGCAGACGAAGCGGAGGGACCGGCCAGCTGTGCGGCTTGGCGAAGGGCGGGTTTGCGCCAAGAGCGGACGTTCGTGTCCGCAACCTTTCGAGATCCAAAATATTTTAAAAATTATGCAAATCTGTTCACGCTTCAACTTGACGCTCCTTCGGATACCTTGGTCTACCTTGGGCACCAAAAAGGCAACAAACACGTTGTTTATAAATATTCCTATTTTTTTAAACCTGTCAGGACCAATGCTACGGCGAGCAAAATTTGAAATGTAACACTGAGCGCATTTTTCAGACCTTCCTGTTCAAATGCAGCCAGGCACCTTTATTTAAAAGAAGGAATGGCGCTCGCCGTATGAAATAAATCATAGCCAAGTTTTTTTGCCGTGATCGCTACTTCCGAAGACTTTGTCGGGTCTCCTAACCAAGTTCTCTTTAGCAATATCCGCGCATCCTCAACAGTTTGCGGCGACGCATCGCTTTCCATCTTACGAGTACACGCTTCACATATATATCCAGAAAGGACAGATAGGTGCGTATCGTGTAATTATGCGTTAAAACAAAATATACATCCGCGCGCGTCAAAATGTAGATTCAGATGACAGGCCGAATCGATGGCTATCATTACTGTCAAACTTAAATTAAATTCAGCAACAGATGGCGGAGAAAATTCGTTTTTCCAACCTCCGAGAGCAATAATAGCGCAACTTCCGAGTCCGACATAATAATACTCGTCGGATAGCCGGACATCGCTGAGTACAATAATTGTATCAACGTCATCTAGGACAAGACTAAAGGATCCTGCATTATTTCTATTTGACTCGATGACACGGCGCGAAAA
>Ga0187784_10001007_pt1 | contig 21805 bp, 22 predicted proteins | sample 1015_SJ02_MP15_2_FD_132964 | JGI IMG/M metagenome (GOLD analysis project Ga0187784, IMG submission 132964) | Tropical peat soil microbial communities from peatlands in Department of Meta, Colombia - 1015_SJ02_MP15_20_MG | ecosystem: Environmental > Terrestrial > Soil > Wetlands > Peat | place...
AGACAGTTTCATTGGAGTGCAACCGTACCTTTCCCGATGGACCAATCTGGGCTCTACGCCAGACCATAGTTTTTCGCTATTCCACACCGCGGAGCAAGATTACGAAGGTACCAGACGTGAATTGTCACCTCGCTTAACCCGCCCGGCTTGCTTAAGCGATGTAACGCAGGCGTCCCTGCGCGCTGCCGGGCGAGGCAGATGCGTACGCCCAGGCAGACCAAATGTCTGCGCTGCCAGAAGCCCGTTGGCTCAGAAACTGATCCCTCCAAACCTCCGCTTCGGCAATCGGCACGGACAGATTAGTGGGTTGTGCGGGGAATTTAACAAGGGGGAAAAAGCCGTTATGTGGGAGTAGCGCTGACCTTCAGAGCCTGCCGCCCTGAGCGGAGCGCAGGGTCGGCAGGTGCGGGCCGTTTCTTGCCACAGTTGGCGCAGACCGGGAAGGGCGGGGCTGAAGCCCAGCCCTTCCCGAGACGCGGCGAGAAACACGTGCCAAAAAGCCAGCACGGCGAGTCCAATTGGGACCGAACTCGAAGGAGGGTAGCGTCTTGATTTGGGCGTAGCGCCGGCCCGGTGCCTGCGGGACCGGCGCTACGTGTCAATCCAGGATGCACCAGTGAGAGGGAAATATCCTGGCATTGCGACCCTGGCGTACTTTGCGTCGAAGCCTAAAACCGTCTTGTTAACGGCCTGCTCCCTGGGTAAGGAGCAGAACACTCATCACACCGCGCGTCGCCGAGTTCTGGTATTTCCCGCCCATCGGGGATTCCGAGTGGCTGGGAGATAACACTCGATCCGATCCGAACAGTCGGGCTAGCTGCTCGGCGGCACGTACAGACTGGACGGCAGCAGCCGCGTGTTGCCGAACTGCTGCGCCAGCCCCGCGAAGATGCTTCCGAGGTCCGTCAGCGCGCTGTTGGCCGTCGAAGGGCATCCCGCAGCGCTTTCGGCGTCGGCGTAGAAGTTGGTGTTGCCGCTGCTGCTGCCATAGGTGCTGGCGATCTGCTGCATGACCGCGCAGGGGGTCAGGGTCCCGTCGTTAGGACCGCAGTTTGCGTTCGAGCTAGGACCTCCCGACTGAGCATAATCCCCCCCCGCGGATGTGGCTGGGTTAGGTATGCCATAGCCCACCGAGTACACAGCGATTCCGTCCGCAGTGGCCGTACCGGCCGCATTGATAGCCGAAGTGCAGGGTGCCTTATCGCCACTGTTCCCGGTCAAGTAAGACTTATAGTTAATCGTCCCGTCCCCGAGCACAATAATGGCGCTGGTCACCTTGGGCGTTGCGGCGTTCAGTTCTGACGTGGCTGCCTCGATTGCCTGCGCGTAATAGGTGCCCTCGCCTCCCGGGTCTTGGAGGCCATAGTTGTCGCCGGAGCAGGTCTTCCCGTTCGGTTCAGTCCAGTATACCGTGCCGACCGTATCAGAACTGGTGTCTAAGGTCCCGTTCGAATTGAGATAGCCACCGCCTAGGGGAGTGATCAGGGAGTCCGATAGGGGGCTGTTGTAGCCCACTATGCCGTTGCCGACCGACAGGTTGGGGCTCGAGCAGTCATATTCAGCGGGGTCATTTGTGACGGGAGGAAACGTCGCGATACCCACGTTCTGCACGCTGGAATTAAGGTTCACGAGCATTGACCTGATGCCCCACTTCGCGCAGTCCTCCCTCGTCGGCATGCCGTAGGGCCAGTTGGAAGGGGCGTCCGGCAGGCCAGACCAGCAGCTCGAGTCCGAGGTCCCCATGGACGCCGTGCTGTCCACCACCATCATGATGTTGATGGGCAGGGCGTTGGCTAGCTTCGCCATGGCCACCGAGGTGACGTTGATGGTAAAAGACTTCCACCCAAGCACCTTGGAAAAGAATGTAGGGCTCGTCCCCGTCTCCTGGACGACCATCACATTGCCGGTGGTAACGGTGGCGCCGGTGGTGGCATCGTAGTAGGAGCAAGCCGGCACCGAGGTTACGTTAGGCACGCAGTTCGTGGTCTGGGTCCCTGTGCAGACCTGCCAGCACTCCACCAGGGGAGTTTTGTTTAACATGGACACGCCGGTGAGGTCGTTGACGGCGTTCTCATCGCCATGAAGGCCGCTGGCGGTGAGGGCGTCGTTTATTGCGGTCTGGGAGCTGGGGCAGTACGGCAGGTCGAGCGCCCCCGCCGTGGCGGCGGCGTCGGCGGACGCCTGTAGCTCCCGCTGCGCGTGGTAGGCGTAGCCGAGGTCGATGACCAGCCCCGCCATTCCTAGAAGACCAACCAGTGCACCCGCAACCAGGTAGAGAGACTGTCCGTTCTCGTCGTGATAAAGTCGCCGGGGCAAAAAGTTCATGTTGCACCTCATTCGGCACGCATATATGCTGTGCTGGTGAGCACATCACCTGCTGGACAAAGGTCGATAGTCTTGATTCCAATGATCGGCACCTTCAGGTTGCAGGGATAGGTCGCCGTAACTATCACGGTATCGCCGCTCGAGAACCCGGCAACTGTTTGGCCGGCCTTGTTGGTAGTGGTGCACGTGTCCGAGCTCGGCAGGAATTTGAAGGGGAGGATGGTAATGGATTTTTGGTTGAGGTTCGATGCCACGCTGTATATCACATTCGTCGCTGCCGTGCAGGGGCTCTCAACGGGCTGGGTCTCCGTGGGCAGCAGTCGGCTGGTTGCTAAGGTCCTCGCGCCTGCTGTGACCGCGTTCTCCAGAGTCACGTAGTTATAGAAAGTCATCCCGCCGTAGAGGATGCCGATCACGACCGCCAGAAGCACCGGCAGCATCAACGCGAGCTCATAAATTGACTGGCCGTCTGCACCGCGAAAGAGAGTGATTGTGAGTGGCCGCAGCAGTAAGCGCGGGCGGCGAGCGTAGTTGATTGGGTATCTCATGGGTTTAACCTCACATCATCGAGCCTAGGGGCGGCTCTGCCGGCGGCCTTCGAGCCACGAATCGCGAACTGTGGCTAATTTCATACATCCGATTCACGCCAGTGCCTCATTCGATCCGCGCCGTTGCGGTCGCAGCAATGCACCCGTTCGTGTAGGGACAGTTCCCTGTCACGGTGCTGGCCACAGTGTCTCCGCTGGTGGCACTCCAATACGGCACATTCGTGGAGACAGGGCCCTCCTTTACCGAACAAAGGTTAACGTGAGCGTACGGGATGGTCAGGTTGCAAGGGTAGGTGGCTGTCATGGTGACCGTATCGCCCGCCTGAAGAGCCGTGCAACTAGAGGGCGGATTGGTGTCCCCCACCAGAGTGGAGTTCCGGGTAAACGTCTCGGTTTGGGGACCCGTGTCGATTGTGAGCACTGATGAGCTGGTGTTGAGGCCAACCGCTGCCTGCTGGAGGGCAGTCTCCCCTAAGCTGCAAGCGCTTGGAGTCGCGCTCCCCACGGCTCTGTTGTTCGCCACCGTTCTTACACCGATCGACACGGCGTAGTCCAGCGCCACGTAATCGTAGAGTGTGATCCCGCTGTAGACAATGCCGACCAGCAACACGGACAGCACTGGTACGACCAACGCGAACTCGAACAACGACGAGCCTCCGTCGTGCCTGATACGGACCAACATGCGCCGCAATCCACGCCTTGCGACCCGGAATCTGAACCTGTTTGACACTGTCATGGGTTTGTGACCGTGCCTTTCTACGAAATTGTGTTCCTAGCCAAATTTAATGCGTCGAGTATTCCGCCTTACCGCATCACGCAGCAATTGCACCGATGTAACAGTACAGCGCCCCTACGGGTAACGGTACTGTCCCGGCTACCCAATGCAGCCTCGCCCCCGGCAATCGAGAGTACAATGCGCGGGCTTGCACGGCAGCCGGGTCGGAAAACAAGTTGTCTGGAATAGACTCCGTAGTTGGGGGGAAGCGCCAGAACACCCCCACCCGGGCGTATTCTAAGCGAGGGTAGGGGTTCTGTAAAGTGCTGAACTAGTACTTGTCAATAGTACTCATCGACCATGGCTGGTTGGACAAGCAGACATTTTTACGTCATGCCTTCTTGAGTATGGGGCGGGGCGTCGGTGCCTGCACGGGACGATAAACCCTCCCGCGACTAGTATGCTGTGCCGGCTTCCCTCTTTGGCTAGGGAGGGTGGTTGTCGTAAAGCATCAGCCAACCCGCCACACTGGTTGGAGTCGGGCTTGGCATGCTTCCAGCAGGGCGGTGTCCCAGTTCGAAGTAGAGGCGGCTTTACGCCGCCACTTGGCGAGGTAAACTCGCCGCTACGAGTTCAAACCGGGGCAGCCGCGAGGGCCGCCCTGGTGAGATTCGCTGTTATGACACGGTCAGGTTGAAGGGAAGCAGACGAGTGGTCACAGGTTTCGTAGCTGGCTCAGCCTAGTGTTGCGCGCGAAAATTGCGTTTACCTGTAGAGCCCCGACCTGTCGGGGCACTTGCCGACCTAAAGGTCGGCGCTACACAGACTTAAGATGAGTCCGAAAAGTAAACCTATTTCTCGCGCGCAACACTAGCTCGTGGGTGTCGTCCACGTTCCGGTTACGCTAGCGGGCAACAGCCTGGCTCTCTGGAGGCCCGAGCCGATGGCCTTAAAAACCTGGTCCAACTTGGTGATGGGCACAGCGCCGCTGCATACCGTGCTGGTCGTTCCACCTGTCGTCTGGGGAACCGAATAGAAGTACTGTGACAACGGCAAGGAGGCGATGCCTTGCATTGTCTGACAAGGGGTGAGGGTGTCGCCGGCGGTGCAGCCCGATGTTTCCGAGCCGTAGGAGATGGAGTAAATCTTAGTGGACGTGCCGTCGGACTGGACGACGCCCTTGGCCCAGTCCGCTGCGTTGACGGCCTGCTGGCACTCCGCCGTGGCTGAGAAAAGGCGCCCGTTCATTCCGGCGATTTGAGCGCTGCTCACGGTCTGCTGCACGCTTCCCCCCATTTGCGTGGCAGTGGAGGTCGCGTCGCCATCGCTGAGGAGCATCATGATGTCCTGGATATACGGGGTGTGGTTGTTGGTGAGATAAGTTTGCGCCGCAACGATGGCGCCCGCATAGAATGTTCCCTCGCCGCCCGGAGCGGGCAGTCCACAATTATTAGTAGTGTCGGTGGCAATCCAGGTCCCTGCTCCCACCGCTTGCACGAGGCTGGCGGCAGTGTTCAAACCAGAACCGTCAGTAATTTGGTAGTTGTCCTGAAACCCCAGGAGCAGGTATTCCGGATCATTATTGTACGGTGTGATCGGCGGGTTTGTGGAGGGGCAGGCAATATCCGGCGGGGCATACGTCGGGTTCGCGGTCGTATTGGTCAAACTTGTGGCAGCCGGGCAGTTCCCGGTCGTGATTCCCGAAACCGCGTCGCTGCATATGCCGGGAAAAACCATAATTCCGACCTGGTCGACCGGCGTGTTACCGGCGCTTGTGCACGTCTGGCCCTGGGCGCAGGGCGCAAGGGTGGTGAGCAGGGTCTGAACGCCCATCTGTGCGCACTGCTCCTGAGTGTAGGTCGTACTGAGCTTGGATGACATGCAGCCCGTGTCCGTACCCGTGGCCATCGAATGCGTGGTGTCCAGGACCAGCATGATGTGATAGGGTTCTGCATTTCCGCTGCCGCTGGCGATCGAGGTTGCCGTGAGAGTGAGCGATTTGAAGCCGAACACCTTGGCGAAGAACGTGGGGATGGTCGCTGTCTCCACAACCTTGATGGCGTTGCAGCCGCCGTCCGGATTGGAGGTGCTCGTTGCACACAGGGGATAGCTGGCAGTAGTGGTATTAGCGGAGGTAGCGCATGGGGGAAGGTCGAAGTTGGAGTTGGTGGTCACGAGGCACGCGAAGCTAACACTCACGCCCGTGACATTGAGGTCGTGGTGAACGTTGTATAGCGCCCCCAAGGCCGCGTCGCCGCTGTATTCGTTCACGACATTAACCACGGACGTCGTGGCGGGGTTGGGCATGGCCGCTCCTCCCGCGTTGGCCGCCGCATCGGTGTTGGCCTGCAACTCGCGCTGGGCGTGCAGGGCGAAGCCGATGTCGATCGAGAGCGCCGCCATCCCTAATATAACGACCATGGAGGCGGCAACCAGATAGAGGGTCTGCCCCTCCTGCTCGCGATAGAGTCTGCGAAGAAGAAAGTTCATGTTTCACCTCACTCGATATATACCGTTGTAGTCGCGACAATACAGTATGTGGACGGGCACAACGCAATCCCCCCCTGCACGGGACTGCTGCTGCCGCCCACCATGGGACAAAGATTCATGCTGGTAAATGGGATCGGCAAGTTGCACGGGTAGGTGGCGGAGATGGTCGCGGCATCGCCCTGTATGGGTGTCGACGTACACGTGTAGCCAAGGGCGAACGTCTCCGGCGCGATCGTGATTAGAGATTTATTGAGGTTCCCGGCGGCGGTTAAGAGCGCCGTATTCGCGGTTGCGCAAGCGTTCGTCCCCTGGTTTCTGCCGTTCTCTCCCATCTGCCTGCCGCCGGCCTCCACCGTATTAGCCAACTCGACGTAGTTGAAGAAGGTAATCCCACCAAAGATGATCGCCACCAGCATTATGGACAGAAGTGGCAGCACCATCGCGAACTCATACAAAGCCGCGCCCTCTTCACATCCCGGGCGTGTGCTTGTGCGCAGGATCCTGCGCCATAATCGTCGCAAGCCCAACTTGGTAGATCGCTTCATAGGACTTTAACCGTACCTTTCGGCGAATCAGATCGCCACTGCGTTGCATTTCTAACGAAGAGCTGACAACCCCGGATAATAAGTCGAACACCACGGAAACCTCGCTAACCTTGGCCGGTTCCCTCGATTCGGGCCGTTTCAATCGAATAAACGCAATACGGATATGGGCAATTCACGGTGATGGTGGTCTGACTGCTGCCGGTTTGGCCGGACGGGTACGTAATCTGAGTGCTGCCCTGGGATAGAGAACAAAGGTTGATCCCGAGGTATGGAAAATACATGCTGCACGGGTAGGTGGCCGCCATGACGGCGTACTCCTGCCCATTTAGAACCTGGCAAGGCGCACTGCTCGAGCAAGTGGCGCCGTTGGCCGGATTGGTTCCCGTCGTCACGTCGCATGAGGAGGTCCCGGCCCCGGAGCCGGTTTGGGAGATGAACAAGGGGGGAGTCGTGATCGTGAGTTGCGATGTGTTCAGGCCGTAAGCGGCGGCGGTGAGGGCGCTGTTAGCATCGGTGCAGGCTGTGGGGTCACCGTTTTCGGTGGCCAGCGTCCTGACACCGGTGGCAACTGCGTTGGCCAGCACCGCCCTGTCGTAGGCCATGATCCCGCCGTAAACGATGCCGACCAACAATGCAGACAGCACGACCGCCGCCATCGCGAACTCAAATAACGTCGAGCCTTCTTCGCGTCGGGCGCAAAAACTGGCACGCCACGCTGTCTGAAATATTGACTGGAAATCCGACTGGTTCGATAGTTTCATTGGGTAGTAACCGCACCTTTTCTTTGAAGCAGAGCGGCGGAGCCGCCTACGGAATCGCCGGTTGTATTACCTCACCGTCGGCCACGGCTACCCCCCTAGACCAATGGGGTGCAGGCCACGGAAACGACTGGTTGTCAGTTTTAGAAAGCCCTCAAACTTGATTCGGAGCTGGGACTACCATTGGCAGCGTCCCCAGTAACGCGCCCGTCCCATTTGGCATTATGCCAGAAAATAGGCTCCAGTAAAATACAGAAATAGTAAATGTACACGTCGTTACCTGAGCCGAAGTGGCCTTGCCTATTTCTTCTCAACCCTAGAATGCACCACGCTACATTTTCCTACAGAGGATACAAGAGCACAGAGGGTTCAGAATTTTGTGTGATTTTTCGCGCCGCCGCGCTAGGAAACGACATGTCCGTTTGCACCGTCATACCAAGGCCCAAGATTGCAGGACCGCTAGGTGAGCTTATAAAACGCCCGCATGTTTCCAATTCGCGGGAAGAGCGCGTAGCGTTTGATTTCGAGGATCTGCTTGAGGTGCCCGAGGTCGTGGAACGCCCACTCCGTCACCAATTGCTCGACGGAGATTTCGCCCACCTTCTGATGCGTTCCCCTTCGCTGCAGTTGGGCGGGTTTGAGCGTGCGGAGCCACTTCACATTGGCTGCGCGCTGGCGGGAAAGGCTGGCGAGGCTCTTCAAGGGATGTTTCCGATTATATTTCATTTCCTCCGCGCGCTTTTCTTGGTCGAAGGAAGGGAGGAGGGGATTCTGCGCCTCAATCATTGCAGCTACGCGCGCCCGCATCCCGATCTCCTCAACATCGTCAAGGTGCGCGAGTACCTCTTGCACGGACCACTTGTTCGCGGCAGGGCGAGTCTTCATTTCTTTCAAGGACATCAAAGAGATTTCGCGTTTAAGCTTGTCAGGGGTGGAAGCGAGGACGGTGAGGACTTCTTTCAGCATATTTATCTCCCACTCGCGAGACGCCGTCATTCCTGCGAAAGCGGGAATCCATTTTACGCTGCGCGCAATTCAGGGGATAGGCGAAATAGATTCCCGCTTTCGCGGGAATGACGACGCGGGGCGAATTTCGATTTTCGAATGCCTCCCATCGACAATCATCAATCAACTGACCTTCTTCAGTTCTTCCCGCAGCTTCGCGGCTTGCTGGAATTCACGCTCGAGCGCATGGTCGTTCAAGTGCCGCTTCATGAACTCGAGCTTTCCAATCAAGGCTTCGAGTGCCTGCTGGATATTCTCGTGGTTAGTAAGGCAAATGTCGCGCCAAACGGAGTACGGGCTTTCCGCCAGCCGGGTCACATCGCGGAAGCCGCTGGCTGCCAATTCGACAGGCAGTTGCGAGTGGTTGTTTTCCTCGGCAATCAAGCTGGCCAATCCGGAAGAGACGAGCTGCGGAAGGTGGCTGAGGAAAGCCAAGGCGCGGTCATGCCGAGCGGGATCCATGAAATATGGGCGCGCGCCAATCGCCAATACCGACGAGACGAAAGCCTTGACGCGAGGGTCCCCAAGAAGCCCCTCGTCGAGCGGCGTCAAGACATAGCGGGCGTTGGTGAAGAGGGCGGCGTCGGCATTCTCTACCCCGGCGCGCTCTTTCCCGGCCAGGGGGTGCCCGCCCAGGAACAAGGGTTCCCCGCCAAAAACTTCGCGCGCGCGTTCGCAAATGAGGCGCTTGGTGCTGCCCACGTCCGTCAACAGCGCTTCCGGCGAGGCGATGCCCTCCAAGCGAGGGATCAAATTCAGGATGGCGCCCACCGGCGGAGCCAAGATGATGAGTTGAGCCTCTTCGACGGCCTTGCGGAGGTCGTCCGTCCCTTCGTCCACGGCGTCCATGGCCAGCGCGCGTTCGACCGTCGAGGCGCGCCCGAATCCGATGCGCCGCGCCGCCAGGCGGTGCTTCTTCAGCGCCATTCCCCAGGACCCGCCCATCAGGCCCAGGCCGACAATCGCCACGGTTTCAAAATTCGTGTCCATAGTATGAACGGGCTAGGAATTGGGGGCTGGGAGCTCGGGGGCTGGGGGAAAAACCCTTTTTGGTGTCATTCCGAGGAGCCCTGGGCGACGAGGAATCTCGCAGTGCCTTCGTTTTCAGGGCGAGATTCCTCGCCGCGCTCGGAATGATAGCGTCCCGAGAGGTTTCAATACCCTCCTCATCCCCGATCCCTAGCCTCTAGCCCCCAGTCCCTAGATCGTGCGTCCCACGGCAGGCGCAATCATGCGCAATTCCTTGATCAACTGCTCGAACTGCGCGGGATAGAGCGACTGCGCGCCATCGGACAAGGCCTTCTCCGGATCGTTATGGACTTCGATCAACAAGCCGTCTGCGCCCGCGGCCACTGCGGCTCGCGCCATGGGCGAGACTTTGTCCCGGCGGCCGGTGCCGTGCGAGGGATCGACAATAATCGGCAGGTGGGAGAGCTTCTTGATGACCGGGATGGCGGAGATGTCCAGAGTATTTCGCGTGTAGCTTTCAAAAGTTCGAATGCCCCGCTCGCACAGAACGACGTTGTAGTTTCCTCCCATCATGATGTACTCCGCAGAGAGCAGGAGTTCCTCGAGGGTGGCAGAAATGCCGCGTTTCAGCAGCACCGGCTTCGAGACTTTCCCCACCTCCTTGAGCAAGTTATAGTTCTGCATGTTGCGCGCGCCCACCTGGAGCATGTCAACATAATCCATAATCAGGGGGATTTGGGTAAGGTCCATGACCTCTGAAACCACCAGCAGGCCGTGCGCGTCGGCAGCGGCGCGCAGCAATTGCAGTCCTTTGAGTCCCAATCCCTGGAAACTGTAGGGAGAGGTGCGGGGTTTGAAGGCGCCGCCGCGCAACACTCGTACTCCGTACTTCGCCACCAAGGCGGCGACGCTTTCGATTTGCTCGGGGCTCTCCACGCTGCAGGGGCCGGCCATCATCACGATCTGCTCGCCGCCCACGGCCACACCCTTGCCGAGTGGAATGACCGAGCCTTCCGGGCGGAAATGGCGGCTGGCCAGCTTGTACGGCGCGGAGATGCGTACCACCTCCGCGACTCCATCCAGGAGTTCGATGTCCCGGGTGTCGAAGTCGACGACAGCCCCCACCGCACCCAAAACCGTTTGACGGGCGCCCGTGGAGCGATGGATATCGAACCCCATCTCCATAAGCTTATTGATGGCGCTCTGGATCTGCGCTTCCGTGGCGCCCTCTTGCATTACCACCACCATGCTTCCTCACTCCTTCTCCGGCGAACCGCCGCTGTCCATGGAATGACGCTCCAGCGAGCGGGCTTCGTCAATAATGCGCTCGAACAACCGGCGAATGGCGGCGTCGTCGAGGGGCCCGAGATTCGATTTCACCACGTTGCGGAGAATCTGCATCTCGCGGTCCGGCTGCCAGGCCGGCAGCTTCAAGGCTTTCTTAATATGGCCGATTTCGACGGCGCAGCGGGAGCGCTCATTCAACAGCTTGAGAATCTGTTGATCGATCTCGTCGATTCGCTTGCGCCAGCCCTCGAGGTCGTTCATGCGGGCTTCTCCCCATACCCTTCTTTGAGCCAGCGGACGAACCGCTCAATCGCCGCCGGCCCTTCCCCGGTGTATCGCTCTTCAGTGGCATGAACTACTGCGCTGCCGACGACCGCCGCATCCGCAACCGACTGCACGGCATGTACTTGAGCCGGAGTTGAGATGCCGAACCCCACGGCCAAGGGCAGCGAAGTGTGCTGCCGGGCCCGCTCCACGAGCGGTTGGAGGGTGGCCGAAATCTCACTGCGCTCGCCCGTCACCCCGGTACGCGAAACCAAGTAAAGAAAACCGGAGGAAAGCTGCGAGGCCCGCTCGAGGCGAGCGTCCGTTGAGGTGGGCGAGGCGAGGAAAACGGTGTCGAGGTTTTGTGCGTGCATGATATCCACGTAGGCTGAAGCCTCTTCAGGGCTCAGGTCCACCACCAGCGCGCCATCTACGCCGGCCTGGGCCGCATCCCGCGCAAAGTTGTCCAGGCCGTACTGCAAGATCGGATTGTAGTAACTGAAGAGAATGATGGGTGCACCCACGGTTTGGCGCCAATTTGGAAATCGCTCCAGAATCCTCCGCAGCGTGGTTCCCCCTCGCACGGCCCGCTCGGAGGCGCGCTGGATCACGGGACCATCGGCGAGCGGGTCGGAAAAAGGCACTCCCACTTCAATCACGTCCACGCCCGCGCTATCCAGAGCGACCAGCAACTCACCCGTGGCCTCGAGCGAGGGGTCTCCTGCCGTCAGATACACCACCAATCCCTTCGCCTGCCGCTCGCGCAATTCGCGAAACGCACTTGCCGTTCTCGTGACAACTGTTTCTTGGTTCATTACACGCTTTGTGCGGCCTTGGCTGGCCTGAACTTCCCACGTCGTAAACGGTCGCGGAAGTCCTTCAATATCTCACGAACCCGTGGTAGGGCAGTTATTTGTCCAAACTTACCCGCCCGTGCTCCCGGAGGTACTCCAATCTTCCCACCACATAGGTCCCGTTCGCAGGGTCGCCGCTCGTTGGTGCGGAGCTTACGACATTCTTTAGGTTACCTATTGAGACTTCTCTCGGTCCACCGCCGGCAGACCGGACGTACGGAGAATCTTAAGCTCCACTGCCTTGTGTCGCAACATAAAGTCTCCAAGCGGCCGCCTAGACTCGGATATGCTCAAGTCCTTATCGCGCCGTCCAGAAGGGCTGACGAAGGAACAAACCGGGTGCATTCACAGAAGCTGGAGAAACGAGTCGACGTCTAGCCCCGCCTGCTTGAGGATGCGCCCGAGCGTCGAACGCTTAATCGGGCGATGCGCGGGTACCGTGAGCTTTGACAGTTCCTCACCGACGCGCTTTTGTAATCGCAAGTGACTTCCCCGTTGGCGGAGAACGATCCACCCGTCTCGTTGTAAGGCCTTTACCACGCGATCATACGGTAAGCTCGGAAGCTTGCTCACAGCTCAATCTCTTGCACGACGGCGTGCTCTGAGGGTGGTATGTCATCCTCTGTCGGCTCAAGATAAAGCTCAATAGCCTCAGAAATATTCGCCAAGGCATCCGGAACATTCTCGCCTTCGCTGATGCATCCCGGTAAGGAGGGAACGTAGGCAGTGTAACCGCCTTCGTCGCTCGGCTCAAGCACAACTTTGATCTTCATGATTTATCGAACCTCGCTCCCCAGTGTAGCACGCTAGCAGGGCAGGCGCTTACAGCCCCCCGTGCGACTGAAAAATCCCCAGATCTTTATCCCCCCGCCCCGAGAGATTGACCACCACTATTTCATCCCGGCGCATTTTGGGTGCGCGTTTGATGACCTCGGCGACGGCATGAGCCGACTCAAGCGCCGAAATGATGCCTTCCTTGTGAGCAAGAAGCCGCGCCGCCTCGAGCGCCTCTTCATCACTCACACGCGTGTACTCGACGCGGCCCTGCCGGTAAAGCGCGGCGTGTTCCGGGCCGACGGCGGCATAATCGAGGCCCGCAGAAACCGAATGCGTGCCTGCAATCAGGCCATCGGCATCTTGCAACACGTAGGTGTAGGTGCCTTGCAGCACGCCGGGGCTTCCGCCGGAAAACCGCGCCGCATGGTCGCCCAGTTTCGGGCCCCGGCCTCCCGCCTCGACGCCTATCATCTTCACCTGGCGGTCCGGAATGAAATCGTAAAATAAGCCGATGGAGTTGCTTCCTCCGCCCACGCAGGCCAATAACGCGTCCGGCAGCCTGCCGGTTTCCGTCAACATCTGACGGCGAGCTTCCTGCCCGATGACCCGCTGAAACTCCCGCACCATCAGCGGGTAAGGATGCGGTCCCAGCACCGAGCCCAGCAAATAATGAGTGTTTTGGACGTTCGTCACCCAATCGCGCATGGCTTCGCTGATGGCATCTTTGAGCGTCCTGCTGCCGGAAGAAACCCCGACCACACTTGCACCCAGCAGGCGCATGCGAAAGACATTGGGAGCTTGCCGGGCCATGTCCTCTTCGCCCATGTAGACGACGCACTCGAGTCCCAGAAGCGCCGCCACAGTAGCCGTAGCTACGCCATGCTGGCCCGCCCCAGTCTCCGCCACCAGGCGTGTCTTGCCCATGCGCTGCGCCAGCAGACCCTGTCCCAGGCAGTTATTGATTTTATGCGCGCCGGTATGCAGCAGATCTTCACGCTTCAAGTAAATCTGCGCGCCGCCCAAGTGCTCAGTCAATCGCCCCGCGAGGAAAAGCGGCGTCGGCCGGCCGGCAAAATCCTTCAACAGGCGCGCCAGTTCCGCCTTGAAACCTGGATCGGCGCGCGCCGCCTCGAACGCTTGTTCCAACTCTTCGACCGGGTGCATCAAGGTCTCAGGCACATAGCGCCCGCCGAATTCCCCAAATCGCCCTCGCGCGTCCGGCCAGGATTCGAATTGTCGCGGTTCCTGCGTCATTATTGACCCTGCATCGTGAACGTGCAGGGGTGGGGCTTGCCCTACCCGCTTCATTAGGGGACGGCAAGCCGTCCCCCTGCAAGCTCCGCCTTGGAGTGCGGCGGTGGAGCCGCCGCCTTTGGACAGCGGTTTCGCCCTAGCGCTGGAAAGGCGGTAGCTGCGCTACCGCACTCCAAACTTACTCCCGGTCTGCCTCCGCCACCGCTTCAAAGAAGGCTCTCAGCTTGGCGGGATCCTTTACCCCCGGAGCTGACTCGACGCCGCTGGCCACGTCGACGGCAAAGGGCCGAACCACTCGAACGGCCCGGCCAACGTTTTCCGGCGTCAGCCCGCCGGCCAGGATGATCGGTCCGTAGCATTTCGCTTCTCGGGCGGCATTCCAGTCGAAGGTTTTTCCAGTGCCCCCGAGCCAGTCGGGATCGAAGGCATCGAGCAAGTAAGCGTTGGGCCGGAATTTGCTGAGCGCTTCCGCCTTGAAACCTTCGCGTACCGGCACCGCAACCAACAGCGTAAAGGCAGAAAGCAACTCGTGCAAATCCGGAAGGCCGGGGCCGTGTACCTGGATAGTACTTACACCCGCTTCGCGGGCCACTGAGATGACATGGCCGGCTTCGGTTTCATTCGCAAAGACGCCCACTGGGGCGACGAAAGGAGGTAAGCGGCGCACCATGGCTCTCGCCGCTTCTGGCTCGATGTACCTGGGGGAAGGCGGATAGAAATTGAATCCCAGCGCCGCCGCTCCCAGATCGACCGCCTGCTGCGCGTCCTCGAGTCGGGTAATCCCACAGATTTTAACACGTGTCGCCACGCTTCACGTCCGCAGCATGCTGTGAAATAGTCGCAACTCTCACCACAGAGGCGCTGAGGCACAGAGAAAGAGCTTTCTGCTATCACAGCTCCCGAAAGAAGGGAGCGTGCGCCCTCATACCGTCCAGCATTTGCCTTAGGGCCAAGCCAGGGTCAGCCGCCGTCATGAATCTCTCTCCGATCAGAACCGCATGGAAACCGGCTTCAGCAATTCGGCGGAGATCCTCCCCAGTCTTGATGCCACTCTCGCTCACTGCGATGCAGTCCGCGGGAATTCCAGCACGCAAGCGGAACGAAGTCGCGAGGTCCACTTCGAGGGTTTTGAGGTCGCGATTGTTCACGCCGATGATTGTTGCCCCCGCCTGGGCCGCCCGCTGGAGCTCGAGATGATCGTGGACCTCAACCAAAGGAGCAACGCGCAGCTCCCGGCAAAGCACCAGAAAATTGCGCAGGTCCTCGTCGGAGAGCACTGCCACGATCAGCAACAGAGCGTCCGCCCCAGCCGCCACAGACTCATAGATCTGATAGTCCGAGATAATGAAGTCCTTCCGCAAAACCGGCAAGCGCACAGCGGCGCGAGCCGCCTCCAAGTCAGCCAGCGAACCAAGGAAGAAGCGCTCTTCGGTCAGGACGGAAAGAGCAGAAGCGCCTGCGGCTTCATAGCTTCGGGCCATCTCGTCGCGCCGGAAGTCTTCCCGCAGTATGCCCCGCGAGGGCGAAGCACGCTTCAACTCTGCGATAACCTGCAGTGGCCCGCGGGAGAGGGCGGCGGCGAAATCACGCCGTTCCACTCTGGCCTGGGCGGCACGCTGCAGACTCTCAAGCGTCACAGATGCTTGGGCCTCTTCCACTCGGCGCCGTCGCGCCGCCACAATTTCCCCCAGGCGGGTTCCTGATAAATCCACCACTGCTTAGCTCTCAGCTTTCAACCCTCAGATTTCAGCCCGTGCAGACTTTGCTTTTCGCCCCTTATTCCCGCGCAAGCGGGAATCCATTGTGTTCCGGACTGACGATGGACCCCCGCTTTCGCGGGGGTCACTTCGCAGGTGATTTTCATTCCTTTGGGTGGGCCACGGGCCCATGACGACTCGGAATGGCAGCTTGCACCCTGCCCTTTTGACTCCTGACTTCTGGCTCCTGCCTTCTGGCTCCTGCCTGCTAATACTGCTCAACTTTGATCACGGAGTCCCCATCGAAGGTGACGAAGAGGACATGAGGAGGGGATCCGTATATCCAATCCTCCTGTTCGACCCCCTCGCGCTCTTCGCGCACCCGGCGGTCCGGCGGCCCCTTTGACGACAGGACGGCATCGCGATTCATGCCCACGAGCACCTGGTGATTCTTGATGGCTTCTTTGAATTCAGCAGGCACCTCCGGCGCATAAAGTTCGGTCGGCGTGCGCCGTGTGAAGTCCAACACATTGCCTAGTGCCTGTTTCACTTGCTCGACCGTCAATTGGGGAACCTTGCCCGGAAAAACCAGCGTAACCCAAGAGCCGTAAGCCATCACCGGAGGAGCTTGAGAGACGGGGACAGTCTCCACTCCCACTCCTACCTCGAGGTGCTGATACCACTTGCTCTTCTTCTTCCCGCCTCCGTTAAGCTCAAAGACAATTTCTTTGGACTTGAAGGCGATCTTGCTGATCTCCACCGGCATGCCGGGCTTGATGGCCAGGCCGTTCGCGCTAAGCTGGGCATCTGCGTCGGCCTTGTCGAGTTTGCCGTTAGAGTCGACGTGCACTCCTTTACTGCCCCGCGGCAAGGGCACTTTGTTAACCGCAATTTCGCGCAGCAAACCACGGATGAGCACAATGTGGGTGTCGTCTTTGGAGGGATCCTTGGCCCAGCTAGCCGAGACGAGGGCAAGCATCAGACAGACCCCCGCCCAGCGCCGGAGCCGAATTCTCGGCGCGCCTTCAAGCGTTTTCCAGGGGTAGTGTCTGCGCATCTAACCCCGTCATTCCTCCCCGGGACCACGTTCCGGCGTGACGTGCAGCGCCGGCGTCGCGGCCAAATACGGAGAAGGGCCGTAAACCAACTCACGCATCTTCCCATTCATTCTGACGCTTGGGGACAAAAAAAGGAAGAGCCCGGCGCCCAGGACCACAATTGCACACAGCAGCCCTCCCTCCGGACCGTAGGTGGCGCCGGTCAACCACCCTGCGTCATGCACTCGTGCGTCGAGCAGGGTGGCGGGAAGCCGGAAGCCGCTCACGGGAAATCCAAACACGAAGCCCTGCACGTAGTTCCAGGCGAAATGGATGCCCACCGGCATCCACAGGGCGCGCGTGCGAAGGTAGGCAATAGAGAGAGCAACGCCCACCAGGATCGTATTGATGGTCGAGAAAAACGTGTGATCGGGATTACCAAGGTGCACCAGGCCGAAGCAAACCGAGGCCAAGGCAACCGCTCCCGTGGGTCCCAGGGACTCGACCAGCTTCTGAAAGGGATACCCTCGAAAGACCAGCTCCTCATTTGTGGCGCTGAGGAAGAGAATCAGGAATAGGCCGCCCCCGTAAGCGAGCTCCGACGGCGCGGGAAGCCGGCTCGGGGCAAAGCGGGTCACAGCCAGTAAGGCTTCGGCCACTCCCACCAATACCATCATGATCGCCCCGATTCCCAAGCCTGTGCAGAGCTCTTTCCCCCAGGCAGGATGAAATGCCAGGCCAACCACCCCGAGAGGCTTTCGCTCGAACACTCGGGTCATGATTTTGAAGGCGCCCAGCAGCGCTACGAGCTCGAAAAGGAAGTAGAGGGCGTACTTCGCCGCGATCCACGGCACAACTTCCTGCAGCGCTCCGGCCGCTAGGTTAGCAACTTCGTGAGCAAGGAAAACCAGGGCGAGCGATAAAAAGCAGCGCCATATCGGCCGGAGAGTCCCATCAGTTAGGAACACATCTTCCAGAGTCATTGAAGTTGCTCCTGCCCGCCGGTGGCGCCCCGGAACCCGCGAAGAACCGTGTCATTTCGAGTGGAACGAGGAATCCCGCGCTGCTTCGGGGGTCGTCGAGAAAGGAATTAGAGCGAGATTCCTCGTTCCACTCGGAGTGACAGCCATTTTCAAGGCAGGCGCTCAGGCCCGTCCGTTGACGGGCACTCCAGAAACACCGAAAATGCGCGTAGCGCCTTGGAGTGCGGTAGCGTGAACTACCGCCGTTTTGCTGGGGTTTCAAGCCGGCAGCTTCGCTGCCGCACTCCAAGGCGCTTCGCGTATTCAAGGCAGGGTCTTCTCGGGCAGTTCCTGAACTCGCTCAAGCTGGTCCGCCCAGACCTCCAGGCCGGTGCGGGAGAAGGCGAAGCTGATGATCTGCCCGCCCATTTGAGTCAGCGCTTCTTCGACGGCGGGCTTGGTGCCAGGTTCGACCATGAAAACTACGCAGCCTCCTCCACCCGCGCCGCAGACCTTGGCGGCCACGGTGCCCTGCTTCTGAGTTTGCTCGATCAGGCTGTCGATGGTGGGAGTAGATATGCCTTTGAAGTTTTGTTTGCGGTTTTCCCACTCCAAAGCCAGCAACTCCGCCACATCCTTCCAGTCGCCCGTGAGAAGGGCCTCGCGCATCTGGCTGGCGATGGTCGTAATCTTGTCGAAATTGCGGCGCACCTGCTCTTCGCCGTCAATATGCGATTTCATCACTTCCCAGTTGTTGATGGCGGAATCTCGGGGCTGGCCCGTGTAGCACAGGACGAAGCGCTTCTCGAGTTCGGAAACAAATATCGGAAGCTTCTCGCGTCGCACCCCGCCGGGCTCGAGGTGGATAACGTTCGCCCCGCCGTAAAGGGCCGGGAAATAGTCCTGCCAGCCGGTAGGAACGCGGATCGCAATGGCCTCGACGTTCTTGGCGGTTTCGAGGATTTGGGTGCGCGTCACACGCTTGCCGGTGACGCGCGCCAGGCCTCCGCAAAGCGCAATGTTGAGGGCCGATGAACCGCCCAGGCCGGCCCCGGCAGGGACTTCCGAGCTGGTCTCGATGTTGAGCCCTCGTTTGGGAGCGAAGTAGATCACCAACTCCCGCACCAAGGGCAGCCGGGACTTTCCCCTCGCCAAATCAGCCAAGTCTTCGAAAGTCTCTCTAATCTCCTGGTCCTTGGACTCCAGAACGATATGCCGGTCCGGCCGCGTCTCAATTACGCAGGAGGCGTAACAGCGGATGGCCAGGTTGACGGTCTGTGCCCCGGGATGAAAAAGATAAAGCGGCCAGATGTCGACTGTGCCGCCTGCCAGATCTACTCTTGCCGGTGCTCGCGCTTCGACTCGCATGGGAACCTCACGGAAAACCAGTTATCAGAGGTCAGTTGTCAGTGGTCAGTAAAGCTGTCACCTCCCGCTCTCCGCCAACTGCCCACTGCCTACTGCCTATTGTTGCGCCTCGTCCATGGTCTCATCAATCCACAGTGTGGGCCAGCCTTGCTTGTCGGGCGCGGAAGGGGCCGCGGTGATCTTGAAATGCTGGCCGTCGTTGACCTCGTCGGTGTAGTTGTAGCCACGGCGGTCGGTGCCCGAAAAGGCGATCGCCCCGTCATGCTCGAGCTGCTCGAGGCTGGCGTAAGAACCGTGAACGGCCAGATACAGGCGCTCTGCCTTTCCGATCACCGCCAGATCGGTTTTGACGCCCACGACGTCGATCACCTGTTTAGGCGGGCCGCCACCTGCCGGACTGTGCGCAAACTGCGTCTTGAGAACAAACCAGACTATGGCCGCCACAATGATTAGACCCAAAACACTCCCTACCGCCTTCATGCTGCACCCCTTGATGAGGCACTCGCCTGGCTGCTAGAGCATACTGCAATTGGCAACAAGTTGGTAGCGCGCGGGCGTCGGCTTGCGTGCTGGGCGCAATCCGGGTCGCTGCCCAGGGCGGCTGCCCGGGCTGCCCTTTCAGCTATTGTTTAGGCGTGCTGAAGTCCACCTTGGGAACCTCGCGCGCGGCGCCCGACGCGGCGAAGTAATCGTTGTTTCTTTGGAAGCCTGCCCACCTGGCAAAGATGTTGTGGGGGAACAGGCCGATGTAGGTGTTGTAATCCTGCAAAGCCTCGTTATACCGCCGGCGCTCGACCGCGATCCGGTTTTCGGTTCCTGCCAGTTCGTCCTGGAGGGCCAGGAAATTCTGGTTGGATTTGAGGTTGGGATAGTTTTCGGCAATGGCCAGCAGTCTGCCGAGGGCGCCGTCCAACTGGCCATTTGCCGCGATCTTTTCTGCGGGCGTCCGGGCGCTCAGCAAACCGGCGCGGGCATTAGCGATGTCTCCAAACACCTTCTGCTCTTGCTGGGCATAGCCTTTGACGGTGGCCACGAGGTTGGGAATCAGGTCCGCGCGCCTCTGGAGCACCACGTCCACCTGCGACCAGGCTTGCTTGACGGTTTCGTTCTTACGCACCATTTCGTTTCGGCTGCTGACGTAACTTCCTCCCACGATCAGGACGAGCAGCAACGGTATCCCCACCACGAGCAGTAGTCCTTTCATAGTGTTCCTCCTGGAGCCAACCGGCGGTCCACCTCTTCGGTGGCCTCGGCGACCGCGTGCAGGTATTTGTCGAACGTGGCTTCAACGTCCACCTCACCCCGGCGCTTGCGCCCCTCGCGAATGTCGAGCAGGGCATGAAAAGGAGCGGGATCGAATCCCAGAGCCGACCCGGCGCGGTCCAGCGCCGCCCGCTTGCTGGTTGGCGGTTCTTCTCCCAAAGCCCGCAAGGCGTGCCGGAAGAGGGCCGCGAACGTGGAAATGGAGGAGAGCATCAGTTCCAGGGTTTTGCGGGAATCCCCCGCCAGCATGACGTAGTGTTGCCTCAGGCGCAGACTGTTGTTGCGGAACTCCCTTTCCACTTGCATCCGGTGGCGGTCCGTAGGAACGTGCAGGGGAGCAATGACATCCTCGCCATACAGAATGCGGCGCGCCGCTTTGATGTCCAGCAGTTCGATCGCGAAAATATCCGCGGAATGGTGAAGTTCCTCTGGTGTGAAGAACAGCGGTGCAGGGTGTCCCCTCTTGGTCCACCAGATGGACGCGGCGCCCAGTTTACTGAGTTCTCTCCTGCTCAGGTCCCGCAAAATGCAGAGTACATTCAAGTCGGAGTGCTCGGGGTGGAACTCGTCCGTGGCCGCCGAGCCGTAAAGTATTACGGAGAGTAGATTCCCCTCCGCTGCCTTTCTCAATTTGCTCACTAACTGCGTCAGCTGCTCTTCTGTCTTCATGGTTCCAGCTCCGTTCAGGTAAGTCCAAAAGCCTCACCACAGAGGTCGCAGAGAGCACGGAGAAATGCCCCGGCTTTTCTCTCCAGGATCTCTTTGGTGAGTTTTTCTTGGTGGTCGGCCGCCAATCCTCACCAGCTTCCGCCTGCTCCGCCTCCACCGGAGGATCCTCCTCCAAAACCCCCGAAACCTCCGCCGCCGCCTCCGCCACCAAACCCGCCCCCACCCCAACCGCCCGACCCTCCCCTCCCCGACCCTCCCGTCAAGATAGACAGTAGGAAGAGTGGGCCCAGAAACCTCAGCAGGATGGGTCCTATGACGAGCAGCACGATGAGAAGGACAAGAATCTGCCCGCCTGTCAGGTGCACTTCCTCGCCCGTGCGCGGAGGGGCAGCAGGAACGGCACGGGATGGGTCCAGGCTGTCCAGGGAGACGTGACTGTCTTGCGCAATCACTAACGCGATCTGGCTTACCATTTGCTCGAGGGCGCGGTCGTAATTGCCCTGGCGCAGCAACGGAAGCATATCGCGCCCGAAGCCGCCGACCTTGCCGTCAGGAAGAATGGGCTCCAGCCCGTACCCAACCTCGGTCCAGTACTTGTGGTCACCCACTGCAAGTAGGACCATCACCCCGCGGTCGGTCCCCTTGTATCCAACGCCCCACTTCTCAAAAAGATGATTGGCGAAGTCCTCCGGCGGGTCGCCCTCCAGGGATTTGATCGTCACCACCGCGATCTGAGCTTTGGCCTTTTGATCCACTTCCGTGCACAGTCGCGTGAGGCTTTGCGTCGTCGCCGGGTCGAGAACACCGGCAAAGTCGTTAACGTATCCTTCAACGTTCAGCTTTTGCCACTGCTCGGCCCGCACCGGCACAACGGCGATAAGGGTGAGCAATAGAAGGAAACCGGAATGCGTTGTAACCAGACTGAACCAGCGCCGCATTACATCGATTCTACAGGAAACCGACTACCCTTGCATCTGACTCATGACTCCTCCTAAAAACGTGACCCTAGTCCGTCGAT
>Ga0187784_10001008_pt1 | contig 21796 bp, 13 predicted proteins | sample 1015_SJ02_MP15_2_FD_132964 | JGI IMG/M metagenome (GOLD analysis project Ga0187784, IMG submission 132964) | Tropical peat soil microbial communities from peatlands in Department of Meta, Colombia - 1015_SJ02_MP15_20_MG | ecosystem: Environmental > Terrestrial > Soil > Wetlands > Peat | place...
TGCAGAATGCGCTTGCGCAGGGGAATCGGGATGGCTCGCATGAGCCCACTCTGCCACAGGTCAACGAGTTTTGCAAGCTACATAATTAATGGAAATGCTCTAGGGATTGTGGGGTTGAGGAGTATTGAGAGCCTGGATGCGACGAAATTCCTGCATTTCCTTGGTAGCCAGTTCCGCTTTCCCCTGCTTCCTATGTATACTGGCCAGTGCCAAATAAGCCGAGCCAGCAAGGGGCGTATCTCTCTCTAAAGCGACGACGCGCTGCAAGGCGCGTTCAGCTTCCGCGGGATTGGCGACGGCCAATGCCCTTCCCAAAGAATAAAGAGTCTCGGGCATATCCGGGTGCAATTCGTTGGAACGCCGCAATTCCTCGGCAGCTTCTTGCATTTTTCCTTGCTGTAATAAGGCGTCGCCTAACCGATAAGCTGCCTCAGCATTCCCGGGCTGCAATTGTGTTTGGGCGCGAAACTCTTCCTCCGCCTTCACCCAATCCGAATTCGCCAAATAGATTTGCCCGAGCTCCAGTCTCAGCTCTGGCAGATCCTTACGCAAAGAAAGCGCCTTCTCATATTCTGCGGCGGCTTCCTGGTACATTTTCTTTTGGTACAAAGTCTGCCCTTTGGCTTCGTGTGCGCGCGCGGAATCAGGAGAAGTGGAGAGCAGCTTATCGAGCGATTGCGACGACAGCTCCACTGTGGCGCGACTCAAGTAATAAAGAAGGTCCGGATCATTTGGATTCTTTGCGAGTGCGGCTTGCAGGTTAGTGACGGCCTCCGAGGGCTGGCCGGCCTGCAGTTGCGCGATTCCCAACGCGGCGTATTCATGAACACGTTCGAGGTGAGGAATGGCTTCTGAGGCATAGCCTTGCGTCAGGAGCGCGAAACCCAGCAACTGATGAGCGGGCAATAAATCTGGATCGAGCTCAAGAGCGCGCTTCAGAGGAGGAATCGCCGAGGCAAAATCACCCTTCCTCAGATACGCCTCGCCCAACCGGAAAAAGACGACAACGGACGAAGGAGCCAGATCAGCAGCCTTGTGGAACGCTTCGATAGCGCCGTCGAGGTCGTGGAGATTTTCCGCCTTGAGGCCGGACTGTACCAGGGCGACCGCTTCCGGAGGTACGGCGGTCGCCTCCGATTGAGCCTGAAGCAGCAAGCACACGTAGAGCATGCATTGAATCACGGCTGCACCGATTCTTCGATGACGATGAACTGATCTGCCTTCACGCCTTTCAAAACCTGATGAATGCCGGAGGGCCACTTGATGTCAATATCCGCAGTTTGCGCGGAGCCTAAACCAAAGTGCACGCGCTTATCGTTGGAAGAGAGATAACTTCCCGTTGCCGTGGCGAAACGGACCTGGCCGTTGACTTGAACGCGGGCACCGAAGCCGTCCCGATTGCTGCGTTTTCCACGCAGGGTGATGGTCAACCAGTGTAAATTGCCACCGCGGTTGAGGAACAGTTGGGGATGCTCGCCAAGCGAGGTAGTTACCACGTCGATCCAGCCGTCATTATTCACGTCACCGAAGGCGGCCCCACGCCCGGCGACAGGCCGATCGGTACCGGGATCAGCCCTGACGAAATGTCCGTTGCGGTTCAGCGCAAGCAAAGGGGGATCTCGGTAGTGCAAGGAGGTATCATAAATCTCGATATTATCGAATACGTGGGCCTGCATAATGAAGACATCCTTCCAGCCGTCATTATCAAAGTCCTCGAAGCCTACACCCCAGCCCCCTGATTTCCCGGAAAGCGCAGCGATACCCGTTTCCCGGTCCTGCGGACTGAAGGCACCGTTACCGTCGTTATGGAAAACAACGTACGGTTGGTGAGGAAGTTGCGTGACGATCAGGTCGGGCAGGCCGTCGTTGTCATAGTCCTGAAAAGCGACACCCATGCCCGATAACATCTTGCCGTTGTCGGTAAGAGCGGCGCCAGAATCCAAGCCAGTCTCGGTAAAAGTGCCGTTGCCATTGTTGTGAAACAGGAATTGGTTGGTAACGTCGTTGGAGACAAAGATATCCGTGTAGCCATCCCCGTCGTAGTCGGCGAAGGCGACTCCCAAACCGTGGCCCTTGTGCGCGGCAATGCCGGAAGCAACGCTCACATCCTCAAACGTACCGTCGCCCCGGTTGTGGTACAAGATGTTAGAGACGGGAGGAAACTCCCCCGGAGGGCAGTACGTAGGCTGTTCGGAGCCGCAGGTCTTGCTGCCAGCGACGCTCCAGTCGAGATAACGGACGACGAACAAATCCAAGTTGCCATCGTTGTCGTAATCGAAGAATCCGGCGGAAACTGACCACCCACCGGCCGCTACGCCGGCTTTTTCGGTGACATCGGTAAAGGTCCCGTCCCCGTTGTTGTGATACAAGATATTTTTGCCGAAGTTGGTTACATAAATGTCGGGGAATCCGTCGTTGTCATAGTCCCCGACGGCAACCCCCATGCCGTAGTTCGTGTCGCCGGCATTGGCGAGACCCGCTTCTTTGGTAACGTCGGTGAAGGTGCCATCCTTATTCTGCCGGTACAAACGATTCCAGTAAGTAGGGTCGTGGCGATCGAAACTGTATGGGGATCGCATGGGATTGGCGACATGGCCAGCGTTGACAAGGAAAATATCCAGCAACCCGTCGTTGTTGTAATCGAGAAGCGCCACCCCGCCGGGCATGGTCTCAATTAAGTACTTCTTTGGAGTGGGCGAGTTACGCAGGACGAAATCCACGCCTTTTAGAGGCATGACCCGAAATATCGGACCGGATAGGGAATTCGTCTGCTGTGCCAACAAAGCAAAAGCGCAGAGCGCAGCTCGCGACTCCAAGAAAGTCTTTGAAAGGCCCAGCATCACAATCCCCCGCTGAAGTTACTTTACCTCCGCAAGGTGTGCAAGGGCAGTGTCAATCAGTCTATTGTACTCGTCTAGTGCGCGGCCCGGGTGAGCTCTGTCCGGATCTTTCCTAACAAATGCGGGCGAGGTTTCCGTGGCGTGCATGGCACTAATCTGCGCGGACAGTCCGGCAAGTTTCTTTGGCAGAGCGCTCACTTCGGCAAATGCCGTTTCCGGATGATAGCTGATGCGATCCCCGGTCTGCATTGCGTCGATTAAGGAATCCGGAGACCAGGCAGCTGGCCACGTAGCATTTAGAATGTCGTAGGTCTCACGCAGGCGCGAGATCTTGCCGGCAAAGCCACCGAGCATGGCGCGATCGCGCGCCAGCTTAGGATCGATCCGTACGCTGAAAGTCACGGGATTCATGACAGACAACCGCTGGGTTCGAATCACACTCGTCACTGTGTTGCCTTCGAAATGCCAGCCGGGCGCATCCTTATTCTTCGAGTACGCCACGGAATTTCCGTTAACGTGGACGGAAGCGGGAGGCCAGCTTCCAGGCAGACGCAATTCGTAGGCCCGTTCCGTTTGCATGCCATTGTAATGCCCCTTGGGGGGCGCGACCGTGACCGTGAGGACCGTGCCGCCCTGGTTCAAGGACGCACGAATTGGTGTCCAAGTGTTCTCGCCATGCAGGTAACCTGGCGTGTCACCCGCATCTTCATAGAGCCGATATTCGGAGACCTGGCCGTCTTTCAGCGGGAACACGGTGAGTATCAGGCGATCGGCCGCTTTCTCGCTCGGAGAGCCCATAACAGGCTGCATCGGAATGATACTGCCGGTTTTCACGTAGACGGGAGTCTCGCGAATCGAAAAGGCGCGGTCCACGGTGACCGGCCCCTGCAATGCGGCACCGCTGTCCCATTCGATCCAGTCGCCAGGCGGCAGCCATATCGATATCTTAGCGAGTTGCGAATCCTTTGCCACTGGCCGCGTGACCGGATCAGCAAGAAGGCTATCACCAAACATATATTCATTTTTCGCATCGTAAGCTTGCGGCGCCTCGGGCCAGTCATAATAGAGCGGGCGCAAAAACGCGAGGCCGGTGTCATAGGTTTTTCTGGCTTCGGTGTAGATATACGGCTGCATGGCCGAGCGGCGCGTGAAAGACTGCTGCATCAGGTCGGAATAGGGTTCCGGGTAGGCCCAGATGCGCCGTTCCACATCGGGGTTCTTCGACGTGTGAGTCCGCAAAATCGGGCTGAAAATTCCCCACTGAATCCAGCGGAGATAAAGTTCCGGTTCGATGGCGCCGGGCATATGACCGCCGATATCGTGGCTCCAATAAGCGTAACCCACATTGGCTGCGGTGGCCGTAAAGTACGGCTGAAACGCCAGTGAGTCCCATACGGAGATGGTGTCGCCCGAAAAGCCGATCTGGTAGCGATGATTTCCCAGGCCGCCCCAGCGGTGAAACAGCAGCGCGCGCTTGCCTTCGCGCTGTTGATCGGTAAAGAAGACGTAGTTTAGCCACCATGTGGGATTCAGTCCGGGGATCTTGGTGGTGTCTTCCTGCTGCCAGTCAAGCCAGAAAAAATCGACTCCCTGCCGTTCCAATGCGTGAATCATGAGGTTCATGTAATTGGTGGCAAACTTCTTGTCGGTGATGTTAAACGGAACGTATTGTCGTGTTGCTGGTTCGATGCCCATGGCGCGAGCCATCTCCGGGTAGCGATCCTCCCAAGGCTGCACCCCACCGGCCGGATGCAGATTGACCGTACTCTTGAGCCCCTGTTGGTGTACGCCAGCAAGAAACTCAGCTGGGTCCGGAAAAAGCAGCTTGTTCCAAGAGTAACCCGTCCAACCCAGCCTATGCCCGGAGGCGTCCAGCTTGCTGGTTCCGGCGAATTCGTTGAAGGTGGGGTGCCAGTCGATGTCGATCACCAGCACGCTGAGCGGCGTGCTATGCAGGCGGAATTGCCGCATCAGTTCGTTGAATTCCTGGTCAGTGTAAGACCAATAGCGCGACCACCAGGCCCCGAAGGCAAACTGCGGGGGCATCGGGATCTTTCCCGCAACCAAGGTGTAATCATAAAGTGCAAGCTTGTAATCGTGGCCGTAGCCGAAAAAGTACCAATCCTGGCGATCGCCCGGGGGACGCGGCATAACCCACGGCCAGGGACTCTGCTCGCCTTGGATGAACGAAAAATCGGCGGAGTCGAAAAGCTGCCGCGTGCTATCGTCGACAACCGTCCAGCCGTCGCGCGAGATTAGTCCCGGCTCCAACTTGACGTTCGCTCCCTGCACCTGGTCGAGTGTACGCGCCGTGCCCAGAAGGTTCCTGGCATCCTCCATCCCGGGTTTCCACACCACGTCTCTGCCATTAAGACTGAAAGTGATACTCAGAGTATCCGCAGTAAATTTGCCGTCCGAACTTCCGGGTAGGTACACGAGCGTCAGCTTGCTCGTCTTAATGACGGTGCCCCCTCCGCCGGGCGCCGTCTCATGCGTGAATGCCGGAACCGGCAGCCTGCGGTTCAGGAAAACCAAGGAGGCACGGTCTTCGAATTTGCCGTCGGCAGCCCATTCCATGCGTATAAGCTGCGAGGTCAAAACCGTAAAGCGCGCATGCCCGACGGTCACCGTGGCCTGTGGATCGGACGATGGATCATCGCGGCCCGGGACGTTCGGGCCGGCAACGATGGACTTGGCGAGTGCTAAAGCACCCAACCCCGCCACCAATAAACCTAAGCGAACGGTGCGTAGGAGGTGGATCATGGGAGTCTGTTGACCTCGCGTTCTTTCCTCGACGAAACAAACCTGTAACGTTGAAACAGCTTGTGAACGGGTTTTCGCTCTCCTGCAGGCCCTTTCCAATCGCTCAAAGCTGCCGTATTTATGTGGCCGGATCGGAGTTCAAAATGGGAGACCGCAGTAGAGGCACTTAGCTGCGGGTCCTGCTCGTGTGAATCCGTTTTGCGATGAAGCTTCTCTTTCTCCCGGGAGTTGCACGACTCTTTCCACAAAGGCTTGGCGCTTATACCTGGCAGGCTGCGAACCGTTCCTTGACTCGGAACATGTCGTGGCCTGCCAGGCATTCGCTCCCCGGGGTAGGGAAACCTCTAGCCTGCACCAGGGCTAGAAGTAAAATTTGCCGGCGAATTGAACAGTGCGCGCCTGATACGCTGAGGTTATCGTTCCAAATCTCGGACCGTCTCCCAAATTGGTGTCTGGCTGGAAGAAATCCGGGTGGTTGAGGGCGTTAAACATCTCGAGGCGGAATTGCACACGCATGGCCTCGCGAATAGTCCACCACTTTTGTATGCCCATGTCCCAATCAAAGTACTTGGGTCCGTGGATATTGGAGAAGAACCTAGGAGCGTCTCCAAAGGTGAATGCGGCAGGCTGCGAGAAAGCCGCAGGATCCAGCCAGTCGTTGATCGATTGGTTCTGCGGTATAGGATTCACTCCCGGAACGATGTTGGGGCGCTGGTTAAAGCCGAACCCAACGTTGTTGACGGCGGGCTGGATGGAAATAGGCAATCCAGACTCCGCAGTGAGGACTCCGGACCACGCCCAGCCACCAAGGACTGAGTCTATGGCCCGGCTCCAGTCGTTCCCAAAGTGCTTGCCCTTGCCGACAGGCAATTCGTAAACGTAGGTGACCACGAGACGATGCGGAACGTTGGTTACATCCACCGAATAGTCAGGAGCAAGGTTGTAGGAATTTAGGTTATTGCTCCCACTGCCCGGGAACGCCCACCCGGAACTGCCTTGCACATCGTCCATGAACCTCGAAAAGGTGTATGAAGCGTTGACATCCAACCCGGATTGCCAGCGGTGTTTATAGGTGACTTCCAGGGCGCGATAGGACGAAGTACCAACGGAAGGCCCGCCCTCGTACACGCTGCAGTATTCCGGGAACGGCACCAGCGTTTGCTCCAAGCTGATTGTCGGATTATTTAGACCACAACTGCTCGAAGTGATCTGGCCATAGAAGGGGTTGGGCACGGAACTGTAAAGCGCATTCCCCAGTGCCAGATTTCCGGGGGACATCTCCTCCCACTGCAGGCCTTGGGCCAGCACATTTGTGCCGTGATTCCCAACATAGGTGACGTCTAGCATATCGTTGGGAGTGAAGCTGTATTGAATTCCCGCCATCCACTGCTGCATGTATGGAGTATTCCGGTTGTAGTTCACGGCGCTGACCCCGAAGCCAACGTCTTGCAGTCCGCCCGCAGCATTGCCGGTGGGCAGCCGCTCGCCACTGGGGAAAGCGCTGCCGCAGGGGGCAAACACGCCAATCTGAGTTTCACAGTTAACATTGGCGTTTCCGCTCAGGGTCGAGGCGGGATTCAAACCGTTGTTGAGACTCGTGACCCACGTCGTCGGTTGTGAGAAACCGTCGTTGGGTCCCTGGCCCATGTAGTTCGGCAGGTAGAAAATGCCGTAGCCGCTGCGGACCACAAGTTTGTCGGTTGCTTGAATACCAACAGAGACGCGCGGCGCAAAATTGTTGTAGGGAGTCTTGTACAGACCGGGATTGCTGGGCGAGTTGAAGATCACTTCGCCGGGATAAGAGATCCCATTATTAACCGCGGCGGTTATGGGGTTCACCGCGGTGAAACTGAAGTAGTTTTGGTTATTGTTGCGTTCGGTGGGCGCAGTCTGGATTTCATAGCGCAAGCCCAAACTGAAGGTGATCTTGCGGGTCGCTTTGTAGGTATCCTGCAAATACCATCCGAGGAAGTGCTTGTCGGTGGCTGGGAAAGCCACGAACTGGGTCTGCGAACCGGTGCCCACTCCGAGGAGGAACGAAGCAAACCCGTTTCCGGTATTCGCCGTCGGGTTATTCGGATCTGGCCCGGCTGTGGAGGCGGTGTCGAAATTGAGCGTGGTTTCGCCGTAGTGCCCGCCATCAATGCGCAGCCAGACATCCGTGAAACCAAAATCAAATTGGTGTTTACCCCTCATTTTCGAGAAATCGAGGGAAGAGGTCCACAATGTTTGCGGCGTAATGTAATCGTTGTTACCGCCAACAGCCCCCAAACCGGAATATCCTTGTTCCGTGATCTGCGGGAAAGCCGGGGCAATGCTGTCGATAAAGGAAGGAAGCCCGAGCTGCGAAGCTTTGTAGCCAAAGCCCTGCCCTATGCCCCCCTCGACGTGGCGGTTAACGCCAAAATTGAAGTTCATGGTAAACGTGGGGTCGAAGACGTGGTTGACGCCCAAGTTAGAACTGTAGCGGTTGTTTGGATTAAGCAGCCCCGGGCCTGCCGGATCGGAAGCTCCGTAAAAGTCCGGCGTGTTGGTTTTTGTCTGGTATTTCTGCGACCAGCGCCCGTAGATGCGCGTATTGTCGTTCACATTGTAGTCCGCGCGGATCGAGTACTCATTGGAATGTTCCGGGGCGGTCCCGGTGGGAATGAAATTGTTTACCAGATTCGAATTCGTAGTGTTCGGGAAAAACGTGCCCGAGGCAAGGCTGGAAGCGATGGTGTCCATCATGGTTGTTGGAATCGTGTTTCCAGCGATGGGATCGCGAATGTATTCGGTGATGGCGCCCGTGGGGCAATTGCTGACGGTCAGCTCCGTGACGGGGTCCACCGCCCCGCACGTGACTTGGCGTGTGCTGAACGGATTGTAGATCGCCCCGCTGTAAATGGGCCTTCCCTCATAATCAGTGCCAACTTGAGCGCCCAAGAGGCCCCCGAAATTTCCGGTCCTTTCCGCAGGCAAAGGCAAGGTGTACACAGCGGTGTCCGGCGTGGATTGCCTCAGCCCTTCATAGTAGCCAAAGAAAAAGAGCTTGTTCTTTATGATCGGGCCGCCAATAGTGCCGCCAAACTGATCGCGGTGAAACGCTGGCTGAGGCCCGCTGTTGAAAAAGTATTTGGCATCCACATCGCTGTTCGCGTAGAACTCGTAGGCATCGCCGTGGAACTCGTTGGAACCCGACTTGGTCACCATGTTGACGACGTTGCCGCTGCTCCATCCATACTGCGCCGTGAATGCGTTGGTCTGAATCTTCGTTTCCTGCACGTCGTCCGCAGAAGGAACATAGATCACGCCGCCCCAATCGGCGCGCGTGTCCCACGTGCCGTCCAGCAGATATTCCGCGGTGTTGAAGAACGTGCCGCCGAAATTCAGGAACGAGATATCCTGGTCCGCGGTCTGGGCCAGACCTGGCATCCCCACAGCCTGCTCCTCGGCAGCGTTGTTAACGGAGGAATTGATCAGCGTAAGGGTGATGACGCTGCGAAAGTTCAAGGGCAGGTCTGTGGCCATTTTCGCAGAGACGTCCTCAGAAATGTTGGCGTTGTCCGCATCCAGCAGTGGCGCTTGGGAAGTGACTTCTATGTGCTCGGTCACCGCGCCCACCGTCAAGGTAACCGGCTGTTCGGCAGTCTGACCGGCCGCCAGTGTGATTCCGTCTTGCTTGTAATGCTTGAACCCCGCCGCCTCGACCTCCAGTGAATAGACGGCGGGCGGTAGGAACGTAAAAGTGTACAGACCGGTGTCTTTGGTCACATAGGTCCGCGAAAACGCAATACTTGGGCTACTGAGCGTCACCTTTGCGCCGTTGACCACGGCGCTCGCCGGATCACTGATGGTGCCGTTCAGCGTGGCCGTGAATGCCGTGGACGATTGACCGTAGAGTTGCGCGCTACCTAAACCGACAAGAACGATAAGACATAGTAAGAAGCGAAATTTCCAAAAACGTAATTCCCCTAACATAAAGACCCACCTCCTCGGTGTCATTTAAAGACAGACTCCACCCCGGCGAATTTGATAGATCCGAAGACCCAGCTTGCACTCCTAATTCTGTCCGAGAGCCCTCGGGTCATCCGGGAGCGAGCAACGAAAATCCCAACAACTACATAAACATATAGGAGGCTCGCAGCGAAGCGTGCAAGGCTTTGCGAGTTAAGGAATCGGGATAAGAAAGATAAGCGCCCAGAACAGGCATTATCACGATTGTTTGTAATGATTTGTAAGCTGGCGAGGAAACAGATAAGAGGCCATCCAGCTAGCTTTTACCTTGCACATACCCCTGCGGGACGGTACTATTCCCTTAAACGAGTGCTCTTCTAGTCCGAGTTAAGGTTACCCGTGCTCTAATTCGTGGTGCAGCGATTTTCGTCACTCGGGTAAAGCAGGGGGGCCACCTTGCTACCAGAGCAGACAACCGAAAGTTGGACACCTTCGAGCGAAGCTGAAAGGGTTGCCGTTCAGCAGCAACTTGAAAAGCTGTTATCTAGTACTCCATTCAATTCAAGCAGGCGATACCCGAGTTTCTTGCGGTTTGTGGTCGCACGGGTTCTCGCTGGGCAAACCGACCAGCTGAAGGAACGCATCATCGGTGTGGAGATTTTCGGCAGGCATGCCGATTATGACACGAACACGGACCCTATTGTTCGCGTAACGGCCGCAGAAATTCGCAAGCGTATTGAGCATTACTATCAGGACCCCCAACATGGCCAGGAGATCCGGATTTATCTCCCGGCGGGTTCTTACGCGCCGCACTTTTCCTGGCCCGGCCATCCCAATGGGACGGTTGCTCCTTCATTGGAATTTCCAATTCATGTGACCGAGCTGACACTGCCCCATGTGCCGTCCACTACTGCGGCTCTCGATTTGCCACCCTCAAAAAGGGCGTTCTGGCAAAGGCGGCGCGCCATGCTTGCGTTGGCTCTGACTGCCGCTGTGATTGCTTCGACCGCGTTTTGGTACTTCTCCCGGCCAACGGCCCTAAGGCTGTTTTGGGGACCGTTCGTGAAGTCACCAGAACCCATCCTTTTTTGTATTGCGGACCAGAATCAGTTTTCCACGATTCGCTTGTGGGACGCGACGAATCCACAACACGAAATTGTGCAACCCGACACCATGGTGGCCATCATTATTGACGACGTGAGCCCGCTCGTGAACATAGCCGGAATGCTTCGCACCTATGGAAGAACGTATCGTGTGCTTGGGGGGTCGGTGACCACGTTGTCCGACCTCCGGCGCGGCCCTTCCGTCTTCATCGGTGCGTTCGACAATAGTTGGACTCTCCGTCTCACCACGCCCTTGCGCTTCCACTTCGCTAATGACCCGCAGATGGCTCACACCTGGATCGAAGACCGTGCGAATCCCACCAAACGCCAGTGGCTCCTTGACTGCACAGAACAACACCACACCGGGATCTTCAAAGACTACGCAATCGTTGCACGCCTCATAGATCCGAATACCGACCAATACGTGGTCGTGGCCGCCGGCCTGGCCAGGGGTGGTACCGTGGCTGCCGGGGAATTTTTGGTTGATGCGCAAAGAATGAACGAAGTCCTGTCTCAAGCTCCTAGAGGTTGGGAACGCAAGAATATCGAGATTGTGCTCGAAACGCAGGTGATTGGATCGCAGTCGGGGCCGCCAAGAGTGGACGCCATCCACGTTTGGTGAGCCCGCACTTTAGAGGCGGAACGACCTCTTCCCAGCGAGCTAGGTTCATTAGCCGCTCAAAGAAACTCGCCGCCGAAACTACTCGTTGCTGCACTTCGTTGCAAGAACTCGTTAGCGAGTCCGACGGCTCGCTGTTGGAGTCATTCCCTAATGCGCACTGACCTGCAGCACGGCCTCACCGGAGGCGGAGGGGGTGACCTGGGCCTGGAAGATCTTTGTTTCCGCGTCGTAGGCCAAGCTTTTCAGTGCACCCTTGACGGCCCGCAGTTTCGGTTTCTGCGATGCGTAGCCGGAGATGGTGCGCGCAGTTTCCCACGGCGCGAATAGAATTGTGGTTGTCAGCGTGCCGCGATCACTAAGAGCGGCGATACGCTGCTTCCCCAAGGGGACAATTTTTTCCGTGTCGCCCAGCAATGCCAACCCTTGGCGATTCACGGGAACAAGAATCAGGTAAGCGAATCCGTCGCGAAACTGCGCAGAGAGGGTTCCTCCTGCGGAGATAACGCTGCCGGTGTGAGCCCTCCAATCGTATGCATAGGCCGGACCGGAAAAACCAAGCTGGTCGAGAGACACCGAAAATCCCGGATCTGTGGAGCGGCGCGGATAGGAGAAGACGTAACGTACAGACGAGTCCGCGAACTTTGTTTCGGCCGCCGCAACCATGGGCATTTTCTGGTTAGACGCGTCACTCGTGTAGATTGCATTAATCGGCAGCAGCGAAGAATCCGGCTTGATAAGAAGTCCATCGAGGCGAACCGCAGCCATAAGATTTTGCGCGTTGATCGAGCCTAAGGCATCGCCGACGCCCACCGGTCCGGCGGAAAGTATGGAGATGATCAGATTCGGCAGTTCCGCACTGAAGAAGACATCCGTCCATGGCCAAAGGGCCATGGACCTGGCCAGACGGGAGTCATAAAGAAACTCATCCCATTTGTCCGGAGTGAGCTGGTCGCTGCTGGTGCGAATGGTGTCCAGGTTGGGATACAGCGTGCTCGCCATGTAATGCGCAGGGAGCGGCATGCAATATTGAATATCCATTCCAAAGAATTGCATGGATGAAGACATGTTGCCGAGGAAGGCTTCTGGGTCTTCGAGGTTGAGTTCCGGCAAGGCGTTATGATCCAACCAGTCTTGTTCGTAAGTCACCACACCTGAGTCGTGAAGATAAGCAGCCGTGGCTTTCCAGAACGCGGGATCGGTGATGACATTGTTGGATAACTTAAATTCCTTGCGATACGGGCTCGCCGAGGAAATCCACCGGGCGTGGGTAACAATTGGGAGACCGAGCGACTTTTGGAAAGCGGCAAGGCCGTCCGGAAAGAGCGTTTTATCGGCCCTATAAACGTACTCACCAAAAGGAACGGTGTTGCCTTTGGCATCCCAACGGCCATCCTCACCCTTTGGATAACACCAGCTATCGAGTTGCATGTAGCCGAGCGGAATGCCTAGTTTCTTGAATTCGTCTCGGATCGCCAGCAGCGTCCCGGCGTAACCCAAGTGCGGTTCGAATTTGTAATAGTAGTAGGCGCCATTGTCGGTCCAATAGCCAAGCTTCGAGAGAATGATGCTTTGCTGATTTGTGGGAGGTTGCTTGCCAGATAAAGCGAGCAGCGCATTACCCCAACTCGTGAACGTCTCATTCATGCCCTTTCCGAAAACGATCAGAGTGGAATGACTGAAGCCCACGGGAAGAGTCTGGATTGCCTCCACGATGCGGCTGTTCACGCTACGATCGGGCAACTCGTTCATCTCCGCCACGAGAAAATGATCGGCAGGGGAAACTACGAGCACGTTTCCTTGCTTATCGAATAGCGCAGAAGGCCCCTGAGGACCGACGGCGCCGAACTCATACTTGCCAAAAGGCCTGTGCTGGTAGGAAAAGCGAAATAAACCATCGGGCAGGCGTAGAAACGATGGAAACGGTGCGTCATCAGGTCCCGGCGAATTCCAGCTGTCGCGAAGAAGAACGGCGGGCAGGCGCTTGTACACGAGAATCTCGGCAGTTCTCGCACCGTTGCGATACGTAGCACTCAACGCAGTGTAAGCACCAAGTTTGTCGGTGCCGCTGGAGCTGCGGACCGAAGAAACCGATTCGGGGAGCTTCCCTTCGAGCATCCAGCCCGCGGCCAGGAATTTGAAGTTGTACGAACCGTCAGGCTTCATTTCAGCTTCGATTACACCGTTTCTCGCTGCTGGATGCGCGCTCGATTTTTGCGCGGCAACATTCGGGTTGAACAAGAGGAAGGTAAAACAGGCTAGAACTAGTGAAGTGCACAGACGGCAGAGTGTTACAGTCATGGAAGCTCCCTTTCTGTATGCAGCGTGGAACAAGAGCATGAAAAATCCCAAACAAGAACGGGCTTGGGAAAAATCACGCGGTCGAGATTTCAATGCTGACTTTCGACGAGAAGAATATACGCTCGGGTGCTTTTCCATTCAACGACCAGGCAATCAAGAGTCTCGTTTCGAAAGCTCAGGCCGAACCTGAGACGGCTCGCATTATGATAGAAAGGGCTTCCAGCGTTCCAGAATCACTCGTAGCTCATTGACGTCCTCAGGATGAAGTGTTGGAAGCGGGGGGCGCACTGCACCTGCAGCGAAGCCAAGCACGCTCATCATTTCCTTCATGACAGCAACTTCATATCCCTTTCGGCGAGCGCGAAGCTCGTACAGAGGGATAACGTACGTGTTCATCAGGCGCATAAGGGCTGCAGAATCGCCGGAGGATGCGACCTCATGAAGTTTCAGTGAAAGCTTTGGCGCAACCGTTGCAATGCTCGACGTGTAGGCGCGAATGCCGATGCTGTAGTAACCAGGCACACAGTCGTCGCCCGCGCCGCCGATCCAATACAGTCGATCGCCAACGCGGTTCATAATCTGCTGGTATCGCCGCAAATCACCCTGGCCATCTTTCCAACAAACGAGCGTGGGGACACGTGTTGCCAATTGTTCGACCCATACCGGCCCGGGGTTGACCCAATCGCGGCTGTACACGAGCAGCCCCAGCGAAGTGGCGCCACCAATCTCCGCATAATAATTGGCGAGTCCTTCTTCGTCGGCATTGGGATAATAAGGCGGGAAAGCCAGGATGGCATCTGCACCCGCCCGCGCGGATTCACGAGCTAACTCGATAGCTATGGGGCCATTAAATCCTGTCCCGGCGATGACCGGAATCCGGCCGTGCACTTCCTCGACCGTTGCCCTTACGAGTTCCAAATGCTCGGCGGGCGTCAACGAATACATTTCACCTGTGCCTCCCGCGGCGACAATCGCCGCAATCGGATTTTCGAGGAGGCGTTGAAGATTTTTTCTAAGACCGGGAACGTCCAAAGACAAGTCCGGCTTTAACGGTGTGATCGGGAACGCAATCACACCGCGAAGTTTGCTTCGCAGTTCTTCGGGCTTCAATTGTTCGCCCGCGTGAGGGGAAGTGAAACCATGAAACGCGGGAGTTGAAAAAATGGAAGAGGCTGCCACGACTCCGACACCGTCGATAAACGTTCGGCGCGAAAAGTGTGAAGACATTGTCGCACCCCCCTTGTCATACTGTGATTGTCAAATACCCCAAAACTCCAGATAGCGCAAGCGTACCTTGAAAACCTAAGTTCCTGGACGAACTCACCTCGCGTATTTTACGCTGTGACAGATAGCTGGCGCGTTATTCTCGTGCTTAGGAAACTCCCTGGAGGTAAGCGTTGCCGGTGCGAATAAGCTATCAGACACTCCTTCTTGTTTTTCTTTGTACGTCATCATCGCTGGCGCAATCGCGCGATCTAGCCGGCATCGCTCATGTAGCGTTTGGGGTGCGCGACGCCGAAAAGTCCAGGGACTTCTACCGTTCGCTCGGTTTCGAGCAGGCTTTCGAATTCTCTGAGCCTGGTAAGCCTCCGGTTTTCTATATCAAAGTCAATGATCGCCAGTTCATCGAGCTTTATGGTCGCTCCGGGAATGACCAGCAAAGTGGTCTTCTTCACGTTTGCTATGAAGTAGCTGACATAGACAAGCTGTGGAACGAGTACTCGAAACTGGGATTAACCCCCGCGGCCAGCCGCAAGGCCCGAGCTGGCAATTTGTTATTTACGCTGCGCGATCCTGAAGGACAACTGCTCGAATATACGCAGTACCTTCCGGGGTCGCTGCACTCCGAGGATCGCGGGAAGCATCTCGGTGAACACCGCATCTCGCAACATTTGGCACGGGTCGTTGTTCCCGTGAACAATTTGAGGGCTGCAGAATTCTTCTACACTTCCAAGCTTGCGTTTCAACGGGGCGTCTTAAGCAACGCCACTCGCTTACTTCTCCCCGGCAATTCCGGTGATGAAGTGGAATTGGAAGCAGCAACTCCACCGGCAAGGCCGCGGCTTTATTTTTCGGTTGCCCGCCTTGCCCAAGCGGCGGATTATTTGCGTGTCAGGGGAATTCCAAGCCAAGCAAATGAGGACTCCATCGCTATCACCGATCCCGACGGTGTGGCGATTCTGTTCATTCTGGAAAAACACCGTTTTCAGAACGAGACCGGGGTTGAACCCCGCTTGTGAGAACGGAAAGTGGAAGAAGAAGGCACAAAAAGTGGAGGCTAATGCAAAGACCATGTGCAGAATGACCATGAATATTCGGATGTTGGCCCTGCTTCTTGCGTGCATGACGATGATGACTCCCGTGTGTGCGAGAAAGCAGAAGGAATTCAGGGACTGGCCAGCGGGAAGCTCGCCGAAAGAAATTGGCAAGCGCGTGGCCGAGCGCTTCGTGACAAGTCCGCACGCAAATTTCGGAAAAAGCACTACGCCCGCTTTCATCACCTACCCGGAATCGGTAGCCTGGTATGGAGCTTTGGCGTTTGCGCAGTCGAGTGGCGATAAGGATCTCGCTTCTCGCTTAATTAGCCGTTTCGACCCCCTGCTTGCGTACGAATCTGCACTTGTGCCCTTGCCTGATCATGTGGACAAAACCGTGTTTGCTTCTGTTCCGCTTGAAATTTATATCGAAACCAAACAGCAAAAATATCTCGACCTGGGCCGACAACTTGCCGACAAACAATGGGAGCAGCCAACGCCCGAGGGATTGACACAACAGACCCGCTTTTGGATCGACGACATGTACATGATTACGTTGGTGCAAGTGCAGGCTTATCGCGCCATGGGAGAATCCAAATACATCGACCGCGCGGCCCTCGAAATGGTCACATATCTGGACAAATTACAGCAGTCCAATGGTCTCTTCTACCACGCCCCTGACGCTCCTTTTTTCTGGGGCCGCGGCAATGGGTGGGTCGCTGCGGGGATGACAGAGCTGTTGCGATCACTGCCCGCGAATCATCCTTTACGCCCGCGGATCATGGAAGGCTACCGTGCAATGATGGTGTCCTTGCTGAGATTCCAAGGCAAAGACGGCATGTGGCGTCAGTTACTCGACCACCCGGAAGCTTGGCCGGAGTCTTCCTGCACGGCCATGTTCACATTCGCAATGATCACCGGGGTAAAAGCTGGCTGGCTCAACGAAAAACTCTATGGCAAGGCAGCGCGCAAAGGATGGCTCGCTCTGGTGGGCTACCTGGATCCGAACGCGGATCTGCAAAACGTGTGCGAGGGCACGGGCAAGAAAAACGACCTCACTTATTACCTCAACCGCGCGCGTAACACCGGCGATCTCCACGGTCAAGCGCCGCTGCTCTGGTGTGCTTCGGCGCTGCTAAGATGATACAAAACGGTGGTCGCTCTTGCGCGTTCACCAGCTACCATCGGCAGTATTAGAGGAGACCGAAGGCCGGACTACGATTTTCTATCTTAACGTTCGCTGGGATGGTCGGTACGGGCGCTGCCCGCGGTTCGCGAAATATATTCCAGCAACGCGGGGTCGTAGCGCATGTCTTTAACAGGCAGCTGTCCGGTGCCGTTGACGAGCACCCCGCTCTCCACTGCGGCGACAGTCCAACTGGGCAGGAACCCAGCACAGTTCTTCAGCCACGCGATGTTGTTTCCCGCTCTGCCGGGAAAGCGCGAGCACTCTGCCCGGACAAAGTCCCACTCCACCACGTCCTGTAAAAAGGGATTGCGAGAGAGGAAAAGGCTTGAGGGCTTGCCGCCCGGAAACATGTCTGTGAACTCGTAAGGATCCAGGGTGTCCGGCGACTTGGCAGCCAATATCGCCTCATTAATGCAGAGTTTTAACCGCTTCTTGATTTCCGGGTGAGTGATGATGTTGTTGCACTGTTTGCTGTCCCTCCAATCGGGGTCACGATGCGCAAACGAGACCTGGCCATCCGTATTCATACCGAAGAAGTTCTTTATGGCACCTGTGTGGCCGCCATCGTGCTTCTTCATGAGGTGGCAGCTAAGCAGGAAATCCGCGTCCATCACCAGTTTCGGGATAACGTAGGGCCCGCCGTATGGCATCTCCTGGGTTGCAGACGACCCCGTCTGTGGTCCTGCTACGCATTGCACACCAGGAGAGGACGCTAGCACGTCGTCTTTCATTTCATCCGGGAATGGACGAGAGCAGTCCAGGAATGTGATGTTGCCGTTTGGTACACCGGCCTTATTCAGGCTTTTGGCCAAGGCGATCATCAGCGCTGGCGAGGTATTCAACGCCCCTATTTTCCAGTCTCTTTTGGTGTTGTTTAAGTTGACTTTTACCACGACTTTGGAGGCACTGGAGACCCCTGGGAGAATTCGCGCCCAGGCCTCCCGCGGCGTCGGCGTATTGGAAAGATCCATGACGCCGGTTTCCAGAATTTGCTGAATCTTAGCGGTATCGAACTTTCGCCAATAGTACGGTGTGCCGAAAGTGTACGCGGAAGCCACGTCGGGATCGTACACTCGGACCACCACTTTGTGGTTGTAACCATCAGCTTCCCAGGGACTGACGGGACCGAACAGACGCAAAGGTGGCAGGGCATGAACCAGAAGCCCAGTAGCCGCAGCACCTGTCGAGGCCTCCAGAAAATCCCTGCGAGTCAAGAATCTAGTATGGCTCATAGCATTCTCTCTTGGACGGAGGATAGCACAATTACCCTCTCTCGGCGCGCGTAATACGGCCCACGAAACAATGTCCGCAACTGCGTCACTCTCGGCAGTGGCAGATGTCACAATGGAGCCCGTACTTCGGGAATTGAATCACCATCGCCAACCCTCAAAGATGGCTTCTCGTTTTTCCATTTGACACATGAGCCGCGCGGGCTTATTTTCGGCACGAAGTGCAAAACTGACGTGACGGCGCGTGCGTTTGTCGCCTCGCTAGACTCTTCCAGGCCGCTCCCCTGAATCTTTCGAGAATCTTGAACGCACGCGGGAGGTCAGCCAATGACTCCAAAGGACAATCCCAAGGATTCAGAGAGTAGTCCGGAAGAATCCAAACAAAGCAGGCGGGGTCTCGGGAGACGAGAGTTCGTCAAGCTCGTCGGCGGAACGGGAGTCGCCCTCACTGCCGAAGTGTTAGGAGAGAAATTGGGTTCCGCCGCAACTCCCATGCAAGGGGCGGTGGTTAGCGGAAAAGTGTTTGGACCCGGCCCAGTACCGATAATCTTGCACGTTAATAAACAGACAAGGAAATTGACGATTGAACCGCGAGTGACCTTGCTCGATGCGCTGCGGAATCACCTTGACCTCACTGGGGCGAAAAAGGTTTGCGACCGCGGCGCTTGTGGCACCTGCACAGTCATCATAAACGGGAAGGCCGTGTATGCTTGCAACGTGTTGGCCATTGAACTAGCCGACCACGACGGAAAACCCGGCGCCGACATCCTCACGATTGAAGGGCTGGCACCAGAAGGAAAGTTGCATCCCATTTCGGCGTCGTTCCTGGACAACGACGCGCAACAGTGCGGGTTCTGCACGCCAGGTTTTGTCCTGGCGTGCAAAACTTTCCTTGATAAGCATCGCGATCCAACGGTTGAACAGGTGAAGGAGGCCCTTGGCGGCAATCTGTGCCGGTGCGGAACGTACATGCGCACGAGGAGAGCAGCCGTTGAAGCTGCGATGAAAATGAAAGGAGGGCACGCCTGATGGCCGACTATCGATGGCCCCCCGCAGGCAAGCGCGCTCTGATTGGCCAGCGAATTTCGCGCTTGGACGGCCCCTGGAAATCATCGGGCCGTGCCAAATACACCTACGACGTGAACCGTCCTGGGATGCTCCACGGAAAAATGGTGTTGTCACCTTACGCGCACGCCAAAGTAGTCAGCATCGATACCAGCGCGGCAGAGGCCATGCCAGGCGTGAAGGCGGTGGAGATAATGACCGGGCCCGGCAAAGAAGTCTTGTGGGCCGGTCACGAAATTGTCGCCATTGCTGCAGAGACGGAAGAGCAGGCTCGCGACGCGGCCCGCCGCGTTCAAATCCGATACGAGCAGCTTCCCCACCTGGTTTCGGATGTGGAGCCGGGGAAGGCAGGCGAGCACATTAAGCAATTCAACGAGCAGGCTGACGGGGATGCCGATCAAGCCTTGCAGCAAGCCGACGTGGTAAGCGAAGGCGAGTACGGAGCGTCCGTAATCGTGCACTGCTGTCCGGAGGCGCACGGGCAGTTGGCGGAGTGGGATGGCGACAATCTCACTTTGTATGTTTCCACGCAGAACTTGAGTGGCATACCCGCTGAGATGGCGCAGGCGAAGGTTGTGGATTCCGCCGATCAAGTGCGAGTGCTAATGCCGGTGATGGGCGGAGGCTTTGGGAGCAAATTCGCAGCGGACACTTGGGGAGCCGCATGCGCGCGATTGGCAAAGAAAAGCGGGCGTCCCGTAAAAATGATGCTGGAGCGTGATCAGGAATTGATGGTGGCGGGAGCGCGCCCCTCGATGTATGCCAAGGTTCGTTTAGGTGCGAAAAGGGACGGCACGCTTGTCGGATGGTCCTCGGAGTCCTGGGGGACTAGCGGACCGGATGCTTCGGGTGGCGCTCCGAACCTGCCGTACGTCGTACGCATCCCAGATCGCCGCGTGCGCCACACCGCGGTGCTGACCAATATTGGCCCGGCTCGCCCTTGGCGCGCGCCGCTTAACCCACAAATGTGCCTGATTACGATGGCGGCGGTCGAGGACCTAGCGTCAAAGATGGGTATGGACCCGCTGGAGATGCTGTTGAAGAACCTCCAGCTTACCGGCCCGCTTGCCAAAACATACCAAGAGGAACTCGAGAAGGCCGCCCAACTGATGGATTGGCGGAAGAAATGGCATCCCCGGGGTGACAAAACTCCCGGCCCCATCAGGCGAGGATTGGGAGTTTCTATCCACACATGGGGAGGCGGCGGGCACCCGAGCAATTGCAACTGCATCATTCGGCCGGATGGATCGGTGGAAGTTTCGCTGGCCTCCCAAGACTTGGGAACGGGCACGCGCACAGTAATCGGTATTGTCGCGGCAGAAACGTGCGGATTACCGCTAGAGGCTGTGAAAGTGAATATCGGCGACACAAAGTACCCACCCGACGGGGCGTCGGGCGGTTCGTCAACGGTGGGAGGAGTGAGCTCTTCCACGCGCAGGGCAACGACAAAGGCTTTGAACCAGCTTTTCGAGAAGGTTGCCCCCTCCTTAGCCGTGACCTCCGATGATTTGGAGGCAGTCGGTGGGCAGATTCGTGTGAAAAGCAACCCAAGCAACGCCATCCCCTGGAAGCAGGCTTGCGCCAAGCTGGGCACTACGCCCATCACTGCCTTGGGGCAGCGGCAACCCGGGAACGACGACCTCCTTTCCAGCGGCGTGGGTGGCGCGCAGATGGCAGAGGTGAGCGTGGATGTCGAAACTGGGATTGTGCACGTGAACAGACTGGTGGCCGTTCAGGATTGTGGCCTGATCATTGACCTGAAGACTGCTGAGAGCCAGGTGTACGGCGCATGTACCATGGGCATCTCTTATTCGCTATTCGAAGAAAAGATAATGGACGAACAGACCGGACGCTGCCTGAACGCTGACATGGAGTTTTACAAGCTCGCGGGCATCGGGGACTTTGGAGAAATCATGGTGCACATTATGACGGGTCCTGGGTACGACGAGCGCGGAGTGATTGGGCTGGGCGAGCCGCCGGTGATCTCGCCGGGTGCAGCCATTTCCAATGCCGTGGCCAACGCCATCGGTGTGCGTGTTCCTACGTTGCCGCTCACACCCGCCAAGGTTCTGGCGGCGCTGGAGAAAGGAGGAGCAGCCTGATGGAACCCTTTGAGTACGCTCATCCGAATTCACAACAAGAAGCGATCGGCCTGCTGAGCATCAACTGGGGTGACGCTGCCGTGCTTGCCGGGGGCACGGACTTGATCAGCCTAATGAAAGATTACATCGTCACGCCGAAGCGCGTGGTGAACATCAAGAATATTTCGGAGCTGATGGGGATCCATGTGGGTGCCCAGGGCGTGGTCATTGGCGCGCTGGTCACCATGGATGAGCTGTTGGAAAACGCCACCATCCAATCTGAATTTCCGGCTCTCACCCAAGCCGCTCGCGGCATCGCGAGCCTTCAAATTCGCAGCATGGGCACAGTGGGTGGCGATCTTTGCCAACGCCCACGCTGCTGGTACTTTCGCAATGGCTTTGGCCTGTTGGCGAA
>Ga0187784_10001010_pt1 | contig 21784 bp, 18 predicted proteins | sample 1015_SJ02_MP15_2_FD_132964 | JGI IMG/M metagenome (GOLD analysis project Ga0187784, IMG submission 132964) | Tropical peat soil microbial communities from peatlands in Department of Meta, Colombia - 1015_SJ02_MP15_20_MG | ecosystem: Environmental > Terrestrial > Soil > Wetlands > Peat | place...
ATGATCTCGCGTTGGGTGCGCTTGAGCTCCGGGTATAGAAGGCCGGCGTCGACTTCGAGTTTTTCGAGTTCGCCGCGAACGGCCCGCGCTTGCTTCTTGTACTCTTTGCGCTGCTCTTCGCTGCGCGTCGCCTCGGCGCGCTTCTCCAGGTTCTGGATCTGCCGGTCGAGCGAGCGCATCCCGTCGACGGTGCGGTTCACACGCTCGATCAGCCGTTTGCGCTCGTTATTCGTGAAACCAAGGTTGCGCACTGCCAGCGAGGCGCGCACGATGGCGCGCGCCAAGTTGAAGCGATGACGCCGATGATCTCGCGGGCGCTTTTTCGGGTTGGCCGCGACGTACTTTTCCTGCAGCGGTGCCACCTTCTTGTAGAGTTTGTCGAGTACACGGATCTTGCCGAGAAACTCCTGCAGCCGGTTCTCGACAATCTCTTCCGTGATCTCCTCTTCATCAAAAGTGACGAGCTCCTTGATGGAGCGAACACCCTTCTCAAGGTCCTCGCCCAAAGCCAGCAGCTCGCGAATTACGATGGGGGAGCGCGAAAGCGCCTTCAATACGCGGTTTTGCCCTCGTTCGATGCGCTTGGCGATTTCCACTTCGCCTTCGCGGGTCAGCAAAGGCACGGTTCCCATCTCGCGCAGATACATGCGGACGGGATCGTTGGTTTTTTCCAGAGCGCCGGGTGTGAGATCGAGTTCCACATCCTCGGCGCCTTCTTCCACTTCTTCGAATTTTTTCTCCAGATCGGTCGAAGGCATCTTGCTGCCTTCGAGCACGTCGATTCCCTGCGTTCCGATCGTGGTCAGCAAATCGTCCAGGTCTTCAGGAGAATGCACGTCGTGCGGGATCAGGTCGTTGACCTGGTCATAGGTCAGATATCCCTTTTCCTTGCCTGCGTCGATCAGCTTTTTAATATCGTCAAATTTGTCGTCAAGTGCCAAGACAGATTATCCTCGCAACGCCCGCCACTCCCGGCTCATCAAGTTCGAAAGAGACGATGAGGTTCCGGGCCCATGCGGACGCCCTACTCTGCTGCGGTGGGAATGGTTCGGAATTGTGCAAGAATGCACAAACCCTAAAATTGTACACCTTGAGCGCAATACCTCCAAGCACCGATGTGCCAGCGGCATAACCCGCACAGAAATCCCGATTACCCTAGTCATTTAGATGGTTGTGTCGCCGTATTGGTTCCAAATGTCGCAAGACGCCCGCGGACTCTAGCGGGCACGCCCTGCCGCCTCGCCCAACCCCGGATCCATAAGCGCGCGCTTCAAACGTACCTTTTCCTGGAGCAGTATCTCTTTTTCTTCCTGGGCTAGACCCGAGCGCAACAACTTGGTCTGCAGAGTATCCAACCGCCGCCGCAAGCCAATTCTACGCAGTGCGCGTATGGCCCCTTCAACCACCGACGGCGTTAACTCCTCTTCTTCCTGCATCAGGATGGACGCCAGCAGGCGTCGATCCTCCTCGCTGCCTGGTACTTGCAGTGGGTCGGCGAAATCGGCGGCTTCGAGAAGCGAGCTGATGAGCGACTCCGATGCCAACCCCTCGTGCAGCCTTTCTGCCTGAAAGGCATACTGCGTCTGCCGCGCCGGGTCGAACTCCTCATCCGCGCCATCGCGCGCCGAGTTCCGGTCGCCGCCGCCCGGTTGCATCCGGGAGCGCGATGCCAGCGCCCGAACGAGTACGCGTTCTGCGCCTGTAATCTGCGTCTCGGACGAAGCGTTCACCGCGCTGGTCGAGCGACTCGCGGCGGCGTGTTTGAGCTCTTGGCGCAGGACGGCCGAGTCAATGCCAAGCTTTTGCGAAATCTCCATCGCCAGCTCGTCACGCACAATACGGCTGGGCACTCGCTGGATGTGGGGGAGGAGATGATTCAATGCCTTGACCTTCCCTTCCGGGCTCCGTACCGGAAACTGGGCGCGGGCGCGATCGATCAAATAGTCAAAATACTTCTGCGACCCCCGCAACGCCGCAGCGTAAGCCTCCCTGCCTTTGCGTCGGATGAATAGATCGGGGTCGAATCCGGCCTCAAGCGTCAAAACACGTATATTGAACTCTTCTTCGACAAGTAACTCGAGTGTGCGTTCCGTGGCGCGCGCTCCCGCTGTATCAGGATCGAAGCTGACAACAATGTTTTTCGAGAAGCGGCCCAGCAGCTTGGCCTGCGCATCGGTAAAGGCTGTGCCCGACGACGCAATCACGTTGTGGAAGCCAGCGGCATAGACAGAAATGCAGTCCATCTGCCCCTCGACCAAAATGGCGTACTCCAGTTTCCGAATCGCCTCTTTTGCACGGTCCAGATTGAACAGCACCCGAGATTTCGAGTAAATCTTCGTTTCCGGCGAATTCAGATATTTTGGCCCTGCCTTCTCATCCGAAGAAAGCGTCCGCCCGGTAAAGGCAATGATCTTGCCTTGCTCATTCGCGATGGGGAACATAACGCGATTGCGAAACTTCGAATAAATCTGAGCGGATGGCGCACCGCTTTCTTTCCACGAAAACAAGCCACTTTCGCGCAGCACGCCTTCGTCAAACTCGCGGCGCAAAGCGTCACGCAACAGAAATCCCGAGTCGGGCGCGTAGCCGATGCGGAAGAGCGCAGTCGTCTCGTCATTCAGCCCACGTCCCTTCAAGTATTCGTGCGCGTTCGCGCCTTCGGGCCGTCGCAAACATTGTTGGAAAAACGCCGCCGCACGTTCATGAATGTCAACGAGAGCCATCCGCAATCTGGCGTCACGTTGTTCTTGCGGATTCGCAAAGTTCACTTTCGGCATCGGCACGCCCAGTTTCTGCGCGATCAACTGAACCGCTTCCGGGAAAGTGATGTTTTCGACTTTCTGCACAAAGCTGAAAACATCTCCCGAAACCCCGCAGCCGAAGCAGTGATAGAACTGCCGCGTCGCATGCACCGAGAATGAGGGCGTCTTTTCGCTGTGGAATGGACAAAGACCGGAGAAGTTCTGCGCCCCGGTTTTCTTCAGCTTTACGTACTCTCCCACGATGCGGACGATGTCCGCCTGCTGTTTGAGGGTCTCCTTGAAATCATTGGAAGAGGTCATGGGCGGCGGAGCGAACCATAACTATTATGAACTCCAAGCGTCTGTCGTCGAAGCTGAAACCTCGTTTGCGAGCACCAACACTGCTAGGAAGCTGTGGGAAAGATGTGCATTCCTGCTCCGGCGATTGAGGAAAATGTTTTTTTGGTCTTACACCCGCAGTTCGACGACCGTTGCTCCCCCGCCGCCTTCGTTCAGCGGTGGCTCGGTCACCGATTCGACATGAGGATGCTTCCTCAAATACTCGCGTAACGCTTTTCGCAAGATGCCCATGCCGCTGCCATGTACGATGCGCACTCGCGGCATGCCGGCCAAAAAAGCCCGGTCCACGAACTTCTCCACTTCGCTCGTGGCTTCTTCGACCGTGCGCCCGATGACATTGATCTCGGTCGGCATATTCGAGCCCACTGGTTCACTCTGCAGCGACACCTTAATGCCGCGCGCCCGAGCCGCTTCCACCGGGGAGGCTCCTGCCGACGAGATGACCTCCGCGATGTCCGCGCGCGGGATGCGCATTTTCATGGAGCCGATTTCGACGTCAAAGTGGTTGTCGCCGACCTTCTTCTGGATCACTGCCGAGCGACCGATGGATTTGAGCTTGACCGTGTCCCCTTCGGAAACCCGCCTGACCAACTCCGGCTGGGCATGTGGGTCACCGCGGTCCGCGCCCGTGGCATGGGCCACAACCGCGGAATCGAACTGTTCGCGAAATTCGCGGCGCAGTTTGGCAATCCGTCGCTCTGCATCTTTCGACAATTTCTGCGCCGCCGCACGGTCCTGGACTGCGTTCACCGCTTCGCGCGCATGATATTCGAAGTCGCGAAACAGCGCTTCCATCTTCTTTTCCAGCTCGCGAACTTTCGCCTGTTGCTCCTTCCGGCCCTCTGCCGCCAGTTGCGACCTCTCGCGCTCCAGTTCCTGCTCCTCGGTCTTGAGCCGTGCCCTTTCGTCGGCGACGGCCCGTAACTCGGAGTGCAGCCGATCCAGGAACCGGGCCACATCCTTCGTTTGCGAGTCCAGCCGTTCGTGCGCGGAGGCGATAATTGCGGGATTCAGCCCCAGCCGCCGAGCGATATTGATTCCCGCCGAAGCTCCCGGCACACCAATTTTCAGTTCATAGGTTGGCTGCAAGGTGGATTCGTCGAATCCCACCGACGCATTTACGACACCCGGAGTATTTGCAGCATATACCTTAAGTGACGTGTGGTGAGTTGAGATCAGGCTCATGCATCCAATCGCCCGGAAATGCTCTGCGATGGCAACAGCCAGTGCGGCGCCTTCTTCCGGATCGGTGGCCGACCCTAACTCGTCGAGCAGCACCAGCGAATTCGCCGTGGCAGTGTGGGAAATGAAATCGATATTGGTGACGTGCGCGGAAAAAGTGGAAAGGTTTTGCTCGATCGACTGATAATCGCCAATATCGGCCAGAATTGCGTCGAACACCGGCAAGACCGCCCGATCCGCCGGAACCGGAATTCCCGCCTGCGCCAACAAAGCAAGAAGCCCAACGGTCTTCAGCGTAACCGTCTTTCCTCCAGTATTCGGGCCGGTGATCACGAGTTGCCGCCGCTCGCCTTCCAGCTCAATCGTCACCGGGACAATGGCTGCGTTTTTCAGCTTCAGATTGCGTTCCAGGAGCGGATGCCGGGCGCGATGGAGGATCAGTTGGTGGACCCCGTTTTTATCCTCGCTTCGAGAGACCGCGCCCTGTCGTCCCGTGTCCAGCGTGGGCGAAGCGATCTCAACAGCGACGCAGTTGTAGTCCTCGGCGAACCGCGCCTTGGCAAACTGCAACTCGAGTTCGGCCAGTACGTCGGCGGCGGAGCGAATGGCCTCCGCGTTCTCGCCAATCTGCCGTGTCATCTCGAGCAAAATGCGATGCGTTTCAGCCAGCTCTTCCTCCAGCAAACGAACCAGCTCATTGTTCTGCTCAATGGTTTCCAGCGGTTCGATAAACACGGTTTGCCCACTCGAACTAATCCCGTGCACCACGCCCGGCACGCGCCGCTTTTGTTCGACTTTTACAGGAATGACAAAACGGTCGCCGCGTATGGTAACAAGTTCCTCTTGCACCGTTCCGCCTTCGGCCAGTCGGCGCAGGTGTCCACGCAGCGATTCCTGAATAAGCCGCTTCTGTTTTTCCACTTCGCGGCGAATGCGGGCCAGTTCCGGCGAGGCGCGGTCGTCAAGCGTGCCGTCCGGCAGAATCTTGTTCCGAAACACGCGAAGAAATTCAGTGAAGTCGGCGATGCCGGCAGAGAGCGCGGTAACAGCCCTCCATTCCGAGCGCATCGCCGTCGGCGGCTGGCGGACAATCTCGCGCCACGCGGAAGCGCGGTCGGCAATCAAAACGATGTCGCGAATTTCAGACGTTTCGAGGGCAGCTCCGGCAATACGGGATTGCGCGAGTTGCGCGTCTACCTCAGGCAGTCCGGCAAATTCAAAGCGACCGCCCACGCGCCGGTACTCGCGAATTTCGCCGGTCAGCGTCTGTTGATTCTCAATCCACTCGCGATCAACCGAAGGACAAAGTTCCGCAATGCGCCGCTGGCCCAGCGAAGAAGAAGCATAGCCGGCAAGCAGCTCCCGAAAAACCTCGAATTCGAGCAGCCGCGAACTGGCATGGGCAACCGGATTGGGCGGAAGCGGCATGTGTTCTGATGGTAAACCAGATACGATGTACTGGAAGCAAAGCGGAAAGGACGAATTGGCATGAGCAGGAAATTGTTCTCCGTGGTTGGGCTTGTTGTGCTGGTTCTCGGGGTTTATAGGAGTCCAGCAACTGCCCAAGGCAAGGAAGTCGTGTGGAGCACGGAAGAAAAACCGCTGGCGGATCAAATTCACGGTCTGAGATCGCTCGCCGACGATGTGCGCGCTGAAGCCACGAAAAACCTTGCAATCAAGATTCGGCAGTTGCCCATGACCGACAACAAACTGCGCCTGGCCGTGGCACTGGCAAATCTCTCCACCGAGGGCGACTTCGGCCACGCCACTCTCGAGGAAGTGGCGACCACGCTTGCCGACACACTTAAGCAACGCCCGCTGCCTTGGCCTGAGCAGCACACGCCTGCTGACCATGCGCAGGCCGGTAGCGGCAGGCAGCCCGCTACCCCGTATGTGGAATTAGCCTCGCTGGTGCGATATGAACACGTGGCTGCATCGCTGGACGATGAGCAATATCGCGCAGCCATGGCACGGCTCGAAGCTGATGACCGCAAACGTGAACACGCCGAGTTCAACTTGAAGGACCTGAGCGGAAAAACCTGGACCTTCTCCGATCTTAGGGGAAAAGTAGTGCTGGTCAATTTCTGGGCAACGTGGTGTCCGCCGTGCCGCAAGGAAATGCCGGATTTGGAGGCGCTCTACCAACAATTCTCGGCGCAAGGGTTTGTAGTGCTTGGCATCTCGGATGAAGAGACAGCCAAAGTGGAACCCTTTATTCGCGAGCGAAAAATAACCTTTCCGATATTGCTCGATCCGGGACGCAAGGTGAACGACATGTTTGTGGTGGAGGGTATCCCGAAGAGCTTCGTCTACGACCGCCAAGGGAAACTGGTGGCGCAATCGATTGACATGCGGACCCGAAAGCAGTTCCTGGAAATGCTGGCCAAAGCCGGGTTGCAATAGGCTGCTTGCGCAAATCAGGCAGCTATGCGGCGGCAGAACAACCGCCTCTTGACCTATAAAAACGCTTACTCTTCGCTCAGCAGTTTACCGAGTGTCGGTTTGTGCTTTTCGCTCTTAGTCGTTTTCGCAGGCACCAGGCGCGTAGGTTGAGGCGAGCCGACCCGCTCACGCGCCATTTCACGAACCGTCTTAGCCGCTGAAAACGCCTTTGTCTTTCTTTTCCTGGGCATGTGCGAGCTCAAATATACGGCAGCGAGCAGCGCGGGGCCAATTGTCTCTTTTCACATCGAGTATGCAAAAGTGCAATAATCGACCTCATCATGGATGAGCGCGAGTTTTTCGACGAGCGTCCCGACAAAAAGCTGGCGAATCTGAATTGCCCGCACTGCCACCAAGCTGCCGAATATGAAATCCAATGGCTGGTGCGCACCAAGAAGAAGAGTTTACCTCCGCGAGCCGACGATCGCGATCGCGCGAAGTTCGCCAAAGCCAAATCCTACATGTTGCGACGCGATGACATGATGGTGTGCAAGAACATGCGCTGTCGCAAACGTTTCGAAATCAGTGGGGTGCAGAGCGTGGCATTTCTGGATTAAGACGGGGCATACGATGGATTCGTGGCTGAGGCTCGTCATTTTCGTGTTGATCCTGCTCTCATTCCTGCGTCGCATTTCCAAGGCCAGAACGCGGGCCAACAATTCTTCGCTGCCCGGTCAGAACAATCTTCCTCCGGCCACAACGCGCACGCGTCAAGGCAGGAAGAATGACTTTCACGATATACCTCCGCCGCCGGAAAATCCCAACCTGGGATAGAAAATTGCTTTCTCGGTTGTGCCATAGGTACCGCAGCGAATCGCGGGAAACATTTATACTTTCCAGTTTGCCCTGCTGAAGCTGAATGTGCAGGAAAGGGAGTGGAATCGTGAAGATCCTTGTCTGTATGAAGCAGGTTCCGCAAAAGGACGCTGCGCTCAAACTGAACGAAGCGGGAACCTGGATTCGGGAGGATGTTTCCTACGAGGTGAACGAACCGGACGCGTTTGCGCTGGAAGAAGCGCTCCGCCAGAAAGAGAAACACTCCGGCGAAGTCGTCGTCATCACTGCGGGACCGGCGCGCGCCCAGCAGGTTTTGCGCGAAGCGCTCGCCAAGGGAGCAAGTCGAGCCATTCATCTGGAGGACGACGGTTTTGTCGGTCTTGATGCTTACAACACCGCGCGAGCGATAGCAGCCGCGATCAAAGATGAGCAGTTCGACCTCATCTTTACCGGCTTGCAGTCCGATGACTACGGATATGCACAGACGGGTGTAATTCTTGCCGAGATTCTCGGCTGGCCCCATGCAACCATCATTATGCAGATCGAGAAGAATGACAGCGGAATTCGGGTCAAGCGCGAGCTGGAAGCAGGGTTTTTCCAGTTTGTCGACATGCCATTGCCGGCTGTGTTGACCATTCAGTCGGGCATCAACAAGCTGCGCTACGCGACTCTGATCGGCATTAAGCAGGCCAAGACGAAACCGATGCGTAAAGTGACGATGGCGGAGGTGCAGACGCAACTGGGCGCGAACTTCCAGAAGATCGAGAAACTGTATGTGCCGCAGAAATCGAAGAATACAGAATTTCTGGAAGGACCTCCGGCCGAAGTGGCCAAGAAATTGGTGGAGAAGTTGAAGAACGACGTTCGAGTGCTCTGAAATCACGCACTTTTATCGCTCAGCGTTCGCAAGTAGTTTGGCGTGATACGAATTTTTTGGAGAACTGAAAAACCAGGAATTTTATGACCGACAAGATACTGGTAATCGTGGAACAGCGGGAAGGCAAACTGAACCGTGTTTCCTGGGAGACGATTGCGGCGGGACAGGCGATCGCCGCCCAAACCGGATGGGCGCTTGAAGCAGCGGTTGTTGGCTCCGGCGTTTCGGCGATCGCAGCCGAAGTGGCCGCCAGGAAATTAGCCCAGGTTTACGACATCGAGTCGCCGAAGCTTGAGTCCTACACGCCTGATGCCTTCGTTCATGCGCTGAAGGAATTTCTTGCTCAGCATCCGGCGAAGCTCGCGCTTTTGCCCCATACCTACCAGGTGCGCGACTTCGTGCCGAAGCTGGCGACGGCGCTCAAGACCACTGTCATCACCGACGTGATTGGCTACAAGTACGAGGGAGAAAAGCTGCTCTTCACGCGCCAGATGTTCCAGGGGAAATTTGTGGCCGATGTCAGCTTCGCGGGCACGGGCCTTTGCTTCGTGACCTTTCAGAACGGATCGTTTCGCGCCGACCAGGCCGAGACGGCGGAAAGTTCCGCACCGGTCGAAACCGTCAACGTCAATGTCCCGGACAGCGTTGTGCGCACTCATCCGCAGGAAGTGTTTAAACAAGCCAAACAAGCCGTAGACCTGACGCAGGCTGAGATCATTGTCGCGGTTGGCCGCGGAATCAAGGAACAGAAAAACATTGATCTCGCACAGCAATTGGCGACGGCGCTCGGTGGAGAGATCGCTGCCTCGCGTCCAATTTGCGACAATGGTTGGCTCCCCATGGATCGTCAGGTCGGATCGTCGGGACAGACGGTTGCTCCCAAACTTTACCTCGCACTTGGAATCTCCGGGGCCATTCAGCACATTGTGGGCATGAAGGGCGCCCGCAGTATCGTTGCCATCAACAAAGACGCCGAAGCGCCGATTTTCGAAATTGCCGATGTGGCGGTGGTCGGGAACCTTTTCGACATTGTGCCGCCGTTGATTGAAGAAGTGAAAAAAGCGAGGACGTAAACCTTAGACTCTCTCAACTTCCGAGCAGTAACCGCTCCAGGAGCGGGCCGAGGGCCAGCGCGGGAAGATGACTCAAGGCAACCAGCACGATCAAACAAGCGGTAAGTAAAACGCCGAATGCGAGGGAATCGGTCTGCAGGGTACCTGAGGTTGCAGGGGTGGGTCTTTGCCGTCCAAATAGCCCTGCCAATGCCAAGGCGGGGATCGCCAGGCCGAACCTGCCCACCATCATCGCGAGCGCGGTGGTGAGGTTATAGAAGAGCGTGTTGGCGTTCAGGCTGGCAAAGCTCTGGCCGTTGTTGGCGAAGGAGGACGAATAGGCAAAGAGGATGCCGGTGAAGCCGTGGGGGCCGGTGTTGGCGGTCAGACCGGAGAGGCCGGCGTGGGTGCTGATGGCGATCGCGGTCAAGGGAAGAATCAAGAGGGGCGCGGCCAGCGCATACAACATGATCATTTTGTTTTCGCAGGGGCCGATTTTCTTGCCGAGGTATTCCGGGGTGCGACCGACCATGAGTCCGGCGAGAAAGACTGCGATGGCGGCTGCCATGACCATGCTGTAAAGGCCAGTGCCCAGGCCTCCGAAGACGACTTCGCCGAGCAGCATGTTGACGAGCAGGACCATGCCGCCCAGGGAGGTGTAACTATCGGGCATGGAGTTGTAGGAGCCGGTGGCGGTGTTGGAAGTCACTACAGCAGTGAGAGTGGAGCTGCCGACGCCGAAGCGGACTTCCTTGCCTTCCATGTTGCCGCCGGATTGAAAGGAAGTGTTTTGGAGATTGACGCGGTTGAAATGAGGATTGCCGCGCTGCTCGAAGAAATGAACGGAGAGCAGGCCGCAGACAAAAAGAAACAGCATGACCCAGTAGAGCAGCCATCCCTGGCGCGGCTGGCCCACCATGCGGCCAAAGGTGTTGGTCAAAGACGCGGGCAGGAGGACGATGGCCAGCATTTCCAGAAAATTGCTGAAGGGCGTGGGATTTTCATAGGGATGCGCGCCATTGGCGTTAAAGAAGCCGCCACCGTTGGTGCCGAGATTCTTGATGATTTCGAGGGCGGCCACCGGCCCTTGCGGGATGACCTGGCGGGAGCCTTCGACGGTGGTTGCGGGCTGGTAGGAATGGAAGTTCATCGGAACGCCCTGCCAGACGAGCAGCAATGCGCCGATGAGGGCGCCGGGAACGAGAATCCAGAGGATGCCGCGAACCAGATCGAACCAGAAGTTGCCGAGCGTCTCAGAGAGACGCCGGGCAAGGCCGCGGATAAAGGCTATTCCAAGCGCCAACCCCGCTGCCCCGGCAAGAAAGTTTTGCGCGCAGAGGCCGACCATCTGGCTGAAATAGCTCATGGTGTTCTCGCCCGCGTAGGCTTGCCAGGTGGTGGTGGTCGAGAAACTAATGGCCGTGTTTAGGGCCAAATCTGGAGAAAGAGGTGTCGTCTGATAGGCCGGAAAAAACCAGGGAAGAAAGCGTTGCAGGCGAAGAATGGCGTAGAGCAGAAGCGTGCCGGCGAGACTGAAGAGCACGAAACAGGTCGCATACTGCGCGAAGGTCATTTCCGCAGCGGGATCAACCGCGGTGACACGGTAGAGGAACTTTTCGACGGGAAGGCAGAAGCGATCAAGGGCGTTGGGTTTAGCGGAGAAGACGCGTTCGACGTATCCGCCGAGCGGCTCAACCAGAAGAGTCACAATGACGATGAACAACAGGTACTGAGTCGCGCTGTAGAGATCCACTGCGGCTTATTGTAGGAGCAAACCTGTTCGATCGACGACGATTTCTTTTCTGGCAGGAGCTGGAGGAGACGGGAGTTACATTCCGGAGGCAAATCCGCCGAGTTGCGCCATAGTGACGCGAAGGTATTTGTAGGGATTTACCGGCGTGTCGTTGATGCGGACTTCGTAGTGGAGATGGGGGCCAGTGGAGCGTCCGCTCAAGCCGACGTAGCCGATGGTATCGCCGCGATGGAGGTATTGGCCGGGAGTGACGGCGAAGCTGGAAAGGTGGCCATAGCGGGTGGAAATGCCATGTCCGTGATCGAGAATGACGGCGCGGCCATAACCGCCCATGAAGTCGGCGAAGGTGACGACACCGTCGGCGGGAGCGATGACAGCCGAACCGAATGGGGCGGAGATGTCGACTCCGGAGTGGAACGCCCCTTCTCCGTTGAACGGGTCAATGCGCTCGCCAAAGCTGCCGGTGATCTGGCCTTCGACGGGCCAGAGATTCGGCGCGGAATTAGCGCGGAGCCAGTCGGCGGTGGTGGAATCGCGGGTAAGGCCCATGGAGATGCCGACGCTGGCCGCTCCTATCAGGGCTGTATTCCGCAATGCATAAAGCTGATCGAGCGAGGAGTCCACCTGATATTGCTCAATCTTGTCGCTGGAAGCAACAACCATGGCGGGGTTGGACTTGAGGCCGTAAAGAGACGATACCTCGCGTGCCAGAGAACCCAGGGATGCGACTTGAATATCGCGCTCCTTGGCCACCTGCTCGAGACGCGAGTACCGGTCCTTGAGTTGAGCGTCTTCGGTGCGGAGCTGATTGTAGTGAGAGATCTTCAACAGCATGCGCGTGTAGGAACTGGCGATGCCGGTGAGGCTGCAGGCGCCGATGGCAATTCCTGCAACCAGGACGTAGAGATAGTGGATCGGAATGGAAATCTTCCGAAGCTGTCCGGCTTCGTCGCGCGCCACAAAAAAGATGTAAAAACGCTTACGCAATAGTTCCATCCAAACGACGGATTGTAGCGTTTCCGTTAAGCTTCCGGAAACCGGCCAGAGCGGGAACAGTCAGGCTCAGGCCTGGAATAACTGGTTCCCCCAGGCGTGTCAGGAGCGCACTGGACAACCAAATACCAACGGAACCAGGCAGGCCGGAATCCAGATGGGCGCCATCTTGACTCTGCGGCAGCTGGATCCGGCAAAGATGTCTGTTAACGGCGGATTAAACGTAACAAACGGGATTCCCGCTTGTCAACCTCTCAAAGACGCCGGTAGGGTTACCAATGCCCGGTAACGACGAAGCGGCTGAGCGGGCAGATTACCAGGCGCAAAAGGCCAATGCAGAAGCCGGCAAAGTGCACGCAGGTGAGATGCGATCGCAGGGTATAGTGATGCCATGCCGGAAAGTGAGCGCAAACTGATCCAGCGCATTCGGGGGATGGCCGCAGGCCGGGGCACATCGGTGGTACAGGGTATTGGCGATGACGCCGCGGTTTTGCGTTTACCTTCCGGCCACGACGTGCTGGTCACGACGGACTTTTCCATTGAAAATGTGCATTTTCGCCGCGCGTGGCATCCAGCCGAGGTGGTGGGCTGGCGGTGCCTGACGCGCGGGCTCAGCGACATTACAGCTATGGGCGGCGAACCCAAAGCGGCGTTTTTGTCACTGGCGGTGTCCCGCGACGTGCCGCAGAGATGGGTGGATGGATTCCTGAAGGGGCTGCTCCGGCTGGCAAAGGAATTTCATGTTCCGCTGGCGGGCGGGGATACAGCCCAGTCCGAGAGCGGCATCCAAGCGGACATCGTGGTTCTAGGAACGGTGCCGAAAGGCAAGGCAGTGATGCGGTCGGGGGCCAAGATGGGGGATCGAATCTACGTCACGGGGGCGTTGGGGTGCTCGGCGGCAACACTGGCGCGGCTGGCGAGGTCTGAGCGCCCTGGGGCTGGAGGCGACTCGCGGTCTATGTGGTCGAAGCCGCGGGTTAAAGAGGGTCGATGGCTACGGGAGAATGGGATTCCCTCGGCCATGATCGACATCAGCGATGGACTTTCCACCGACCTCCAGCACATTTGCCAGGAAAGCCGGGTGGGGGCCGAAATTGAAGCTGCGATGATTCCAAGGGCGCGGGTCGAACGGGGAGAACAAGAGGTTGGTCTCGATTTCGCCCTGCATGGTGGGGACGATTACGAACTGCTGTTCACGTCGGCGCGGCCGGTGCCGCGAAAAGTGTTGGGAACTCCGGTTACGTGCATTGGCCGGGTGACCGCAGGGAGGGGAATGCGAATCGTCACGCCGGACGGAAAGAAACGAGTGCTGAAGCCCAGAGGATGGGAGCACTTTACCGGCTGAGGGTGCATCGGCTCATTGGATTGGGGACATAGGGCGGCGCGGTGTTTACCGCTGTGGAAAGGTGACTTTAGTGACCTGCCGGTAATGACGGTTTGCGAATAGAGTTGAAGCCATGCGGAAAGTCCTGCTAGCGGTGGCTTGGGTTCTAGGACTGACGGTCTCCTTGTTTGCGGGTGGGCTGGCAGCGGATCGCAAGAAAATCGACAATGACTTTGTTCATCAGCAGTTTGGCGATCAGTTCACACTGCTGCCTGATATTGGTGCGGCATTCGGCGATCTGGATGGCGACGGCGTCGAAGATGTGGTGATTGCCGCACGTTGCAAGAATCCCATGCTTGACCAGGCCGAGCATAACTACACCGTAATTGATCCCTACGACACGTACTTTGGGTATGGCGACCCGAGAATAACCACCACATTTTCTGCGGGGAGCCCGGATCTGCGAGGGCTGGTGGTATTGATCATTCATGGCGCCGGGCCGGAAGCGTGGCGCTCGCCCACACCGAAAGCGAAATTTGTGGTGGTGAACCTGCCCTACCGGGCGATCTCGATCAGAAAGCTGAAGTTCAAGAAGAGAACGATCGAAGCTCTGTATGTGGAAGAAGCCGGCGAATCGGGCGCCAGCTCGGCCGTGTTCTTCGATGGCAAGAAATTCCGCTACGTGCCCATGGGCGGGGACATGGAGTAGGTTCGGCTCGCCGCTCTCGCTGCGTGGCCGCCTTTCAAGCCTTTTTTCCTGCCAATCACTGTCCGAAGGTTGGACGCCGACGCCATCGGGGTGTTGAAATAGTAAGAATCGATACCGAATGGCTACCACAACAGTCAAACTACGGCGCAGGCTGAAGGCGCTCGAGCGCAATGCCCATGGGTTGTGGCAGATCCTGAAAGCCCTGGCTTCGACCGACCATCCGCTGCTGGCCCATCTGATCCCTATCCGCCGTTGCAACCTGGCTTGCACCTACTGTAACGAGTTCGACGATTTTTCCAAGCCGGTCGCGACTGAGCTGATGCTGGACCGCGTAGACAAGCTCAAAGAGCTGGGTACATCGGTCATCACCATCAGCGGTGGCGAGCCGCTGCTGCACCCCGATCTCGACGCCATTATTCATCGCATGCGTGAACGGAGAGTCGTTTCCGGGCTGATCACCAACGGCTACTTGCTGACGGCAGATCGCATTCAGCGGTTGAATCGGGCCGGGCTGGAATGGCTGCAGATTTCGATCGACAACGTAAATCCCGACGATGTGTCGAAGAAGAGCCTCAAGGTTCTGGACCGGAAGTTGCAGTTGCTGGCCGAGCATGCCGAGTTTCACGTGAACATCAACTCGGTGGTGGGCGGAGGAGTGAGCCATCCGCAGGATGCTCTGACGATTGGGCGGCGCGCACTGGAACTCGGATTCAGTTCGACGGTCGGGATCATTCACGACAATTCGGGGCAGTTGCAACCTCTGACCGATGAAGAACGCCGCATCTATCACGAAATGAAGCAGCTGGAAAAGAGCAGCTTCACGCGGGTCAACGCGTTTCAGGACAATATCGCGCTGGGGCGGCCCAACCAGTGGCGCTGTCGCGCCGGGGCACGCTATCTCTACGTCTGCGAGGATGGCTTGGTGCACTATTGCTCGCAGCAGCGGGGATACCCGGCGATTCCGCTGGAAAGTTACACCATCAGTGATCTGCGGCGAGAGTTCTATACTGAGAAATCGTGCGCCCCGCACTGCACGGTTTCCTGTGTGCACCAGGTATCAATTCTGGACGCTTGGCGGGGGCCGCAACGGCCCGCGCCGGCCGCGCAGCCAGCCAACGGCCTGGTGCAGATCGATTAGCGCGAAAGCCAAACGCAGCAGTCAAAGACGAAGTCCCGGGGCCGGCTGCTCTACACGGGAACGGGAACCGAATCCACGATCTCACGCAGAATCTGCTCAGACTGCTCAGACTTCTGGAGCGTGGATGCGTAGTGCGCGTTGACGACGACCCGGTGCGCGAAGACGGGGACAGCCAGGGGCTTGAAGTCTTCCGGCGTGCAATAGTCGCGGCCATCGAGGAAGGCCATGGCCTGGGCGGCACGGTAGAACATCTGCGAGCCGCGCGGTGAGACTCCCAGGGAAAGATATTCGGATTCGCGGGTTTTGGCGACGATGGCCAGCGCGTAAGAAATCAGGGACTCATCGACGTGGATGCGCGTGACCGCCTGCTGAATCTCCACCACTTCGCTCGAGTTGAGCACGGCACGAAGATTGTCGAGCTGTGCGGCGCCCGCTTCGGAGCGCAGAATCTCGCGTTCGGCGCTGCCATCGGGATAGCCCATGTGAACGCGCATCAGGAAGCGGTCGAGTTGCGATTCGGGCAAGGGATAGGTGCCATGGTGCTCGATGGGATTTTGCGTGGCGATGACGAGAAATGGCTGCGGCAATGGATACGAGCGCGCATCCACCGTGACCTGACCTTCGTTCATGGCTTCCAGCAGCGCAGATTGTGTTTTTGGAGTGGTGCGGTTGATCTCGTCCGCGAGCAGCACATTGGCGAAAACCGGTCCGCGCTTGAACTCGAACTTCTGCTCGATAGCGGAATAGATGGAGATGCCGAGCACGTCGGACGGCAACATGTCGCTGGTGAATTGCACGCGCTGGAAGGAGCAGTCGAGTGCGCGGGCGATGGCCTGGCCGAGCGTGGTCTTGCCGACTCCGGGTACGCCCTCGATGAGCAGGTGACCACGGGCAAAAATAGCCACCAGGGCAAGGCGGAGAACGTCGTCTTTGCCGCGGATGACGGTGCGGAGAGACTGTTCAAGTTGCGCCGCACGGGTGGAAACGGCGCTGGCTGCCTGTGTGGACATCGTTTGAATTCTACTATGCGAGCCGCGGCGAGAAAGGGTTACGGGAGTCATGCGAGTTCTCAGTTATCAGTTCCTAGTAGCCAGTTCCTGGTAGCTGGTTCGTGGAAGCGCTAGCGGGGAGAAACCGAACATTTTCGCCGTTCGCCGGTCACCGCCCCTTAGCGACCGAGGGGCTCACAGTTTGAGACAAGAGGATTTATGGGCCGGTGTTATCGCGATCTGATTGCATGGCGCAAATCGATGAAGTTTGTGGCAGAAGTTTATGCAGTCACTCGACAGTTCCCGAGTTCCGAAATTTATGGGTTAACGAGCCAAATTCGCCGTGCAGCAGTGTCAATCCCCAGCAATATCGCCGAAGGGCAAGCTCGTTGCTCGCAGAGGGAGTTCTACCGATTCCTCAGTTTGGCGCGCGGCTCCTTGGCCGAAATCGACACGCAGCTGTCGATCGCGCTGGTCCTGAAATACGTGCTCAAGTGCAAGGCGGACCCGCTGTTCTCCGATATCGATGAGATTGGGCGCATCTTGAATGGCCTCATGGGAGCGGTTAAGAACAACGCAACGTTATCGGGTCAGTTGGATTCTGCCCCGCGAACCAGCAACTAGAAGCTAGGAACTAGCTACTCATCACTGCAAAAACTCAGCCGGGCGGCCGGTCAACCGCTCGATGCGCTTGGCGGTCGGCGGGTGCGTCGAGAACAGGTTGCCGAAGCTCATGCCGCCCAGGAACGGCTGAATGATGAACAAGTGCGCGGTCGAAGGAGTTGCTACGAGCGGAGCGCGCCGCGAATAGGCCTCGATCTTGGCCAGAGCGCTGGCGAGCGCGTAGGGGTTGCCAGTCCAGTGGGCGCCGGTATCGTCGGCTCCATACTCGCGGGAGCGGGAGACGGCGAGCTGAATCAGCATGGCGGCGAAGGGGGCGAGGAAGATCATAAGCAGCGCGCCGATGCCTCCGCCGCGGCGTTCGTTGCGGCCGCCAAAGCCGCCGAAGATCATTCCCCACTGCGCCACGTGCGCCAGCCAGGTAATGGCTCCGGCGAGCGTGGCCGCAATAGAGCTGATGAGGATGTCGCGATTGCGGACATGGCCGAGTTCGTGCGCGATGACGCCTTCCAGTTCGTCGTCGTTGAGCAGGCCGAGAATACCCTGCGTGACGGCAACCGAGGCGTGATGCGGATTGCGTCCGGTGGCGAAGGCGTTGGGCGAATCGGTGGGGATGAGATAGACCTTGGGCATGGGAAGGCCGACTTTTTGCGAAAGGCGCTCGACGATGTTGTAGACGCGAGGCAGTTCATCGCGCGTGATGGGCTGCGCGCGATACATGGCGAGGGCGATCTTGTCGGAGAAGAAGTAGGAGACGAAGTTCATGACCGCGGCGAAGATGAGGGCGATCACCATGCCGTTCTCGCCGCCAAAGGCGCGTCCGGCCAGCATCAGCAGGAGGGTCATGGCGGTGAGGAGAAGAGTGGTTTTAAAGACGTTGCCCATATGAATTGCCTCAGGGAGACATTGTATTGGATGAGAAGGTCAAGGAGTTGGGATCAGCGTATCTCGGTTCTACCCCCTCCCGAAAGCGATCCTTTAGAATCAAAGATTTGGCGATGGCCCTTCGCAGCTGCGCCGTTCCCATCTGAAGCTGGAGGTCTACCTGAGGGCGCGGGGCTTCGGGATGACGCCGAAGGGATGGTCGCCGGCTTCGGCCCAAATTTCACCACTGCCGGGAAATGCGTAGCGCTCGTCTTCGCCAGCGAGGGCGTCATCGTGCAGCGGGGCATTCGTGGCCAGGTGGCCGCAGTTGTTAGCTTTGGCGTCGGAGGGCGCGATCGAGGGTCTGGTCGAGCGCGGCTTTGGTTTTTTCGTAGTCCTCGGGGCTGATCTTGCCTTGCTTGCGTTCGATTTCGAGCTGGAACAACTCTTCTTTCAAGGCTTCGAGCAAGGCCGATTTTGAGGGCGCGGCGCTCGCCGCTGAAGCGGAGGACAGTGGACCGGAGGATGACGCGGCAGGAGTGGGCGCGGATGCGGAAGATGGCTGCGCAGGCGGATTCGCCTGAGCCAATGTTGCCGGTTCGCTTCCGCCCGATGCTCCGGAAATCGCCTTGGCTCCGGGGCCGGTGATGGGGGCGGCGAGCGGGCCGGCGAGCGAGGCGCGCGATCCGGAAGCGACGGAAACCGCACCCTGGCGCTTGGTGACGATCCAGCCGCCGATGGCGAGAAGAATGACGAAGGCTCCGATGATGTACCAGCGGTATTTTTCCAGAGGATCGGGAGCATCGATGGGAGCGCCGAGTCCTCCGCCGGGACGATTGCTTTCCGTTTGCGGGTTCTCGTTCATGGGTCCGGATTGAGCGCCGCTTTCCGCACCGGAGGCGCTTGATCCCGCCGACGGCTGCTCGGAAATGGCGCCGGTGCCGCTGAGCGTGAACGCCAATGCCTGGCCTACGCGGGTCTGCTGCGCCAACTGGACGACAGAATCGGCCTGGTTGGGATCCTGCATGGACTTGAACGAAGACGGATCAGCGGCGGCGAACTGCATGGTCTTGGGCAGAACGACGATGAAGTGCTGGGCGGGATAGAGCGGCTTGGGATCGAACTTTGCCGTGCCGTTATAAGGGACGGTGAACTCGAGCTGGATCTGGGTTTCGCCGGGGCGGAGCGGGAAATTGATGGCGTAGCGGCCGCTTTCTTTTTGCGGCGTGGCTACGGCGGCGATGGGCTGGCCATTGGGTGCTTTGGCTTGCACCTGCTCGACTTTGGCTCCGGCGGGGAGATAGAACTCGAAGTTGTGGTCGTTCATCTGGGTCACGGGCGGAGTCGAGTTGTTATCCACGGCGAAGAGGCGAACGCCCTGGAGGCTGGAGGAATCAGCCTGGAAGCGGAGAACATCGGCGGTGAGGGAGATGCCGTCGACTTTTTTGGCGGCGTCGTAGACCTTGACATCGACGGAGTTGGCGCCGGGCGGCGCGATCTGGTGGTAGGTGACACCCTGATGGATGGCGCGGATGAGGTGCGGGCCGGCACTCGTACTGGCGGCGTCTTTGCCTTGATCGAGCTTGAAGCTGAATTTGCCGGCCGAGTCGGCCTTGGTGCTGGCGGCAACATCCATGCCATTGGCGAGGTTGATGAGGATGACCTCGTCTCCGGCAGCGGGCTTGTTGGTGGTGCCGTTGGTGATGGTGCCGGAGAGGGTTTGGGCGGGAGCGGAAGCTGTGGTCAGGAAGAGAACGGCCAGCGCGAGAATCGCGGCGAGCAAGGCGGATTTTGCGAGTTTGGTCAAAACGACTCCTTCGGAGTGATCACGCAGATTTCTGTACCGCAGCAATTCGTTCGAAAATCTCGGACAATCTTGCGGCCTGAATGTCCGAAACGTCGACCCCATACACTTCTTTGATCTTAGCAATCAGGGTCTCGTTGGTCTCGTCGTGGTGAAAGTCCCACAAGCTAGACTCGTCTGAAATCCAAGCCCAATCGAGATTCAGAATGCGGTGAATGAAGTCGTCCGCTAGTTCAGGATGCGCTCTGACTTTTTCTTGGGAAGCGAATTCAATCGGGACCTTTGTGCCGGGCCGTGGAAGCGGCTTTCCCCTTTTGGCCCTCTCCGCCTTCGCGGTCGCGAAGTTCTTTTCGAGTGCTCGGAGGGCCTCCCGTCTAGTGTCGCCTGTGCCCGTTAAGCCCCAGTTCACAATGGAAACCGCGTATCGGTGCTGCTTGAGGCGGGTCCCGGTGTAGTTCGGATCGATGTCCTGCCCGCGTATCACAACGGGATAGTCGTCCCATTCCCAATCGCGCTTGCGTAGCGATAGGAAGAACTTCCAAGCGGCGCGAAGCTGGTTCCTCACGCGAACAGAAGGGTCCGAAGCCATGATCAATTCCTGAACGAAGTCGAGGATGCATGATAAATCCTACACCGCCTGTCCGGCGGCCTGCTCCAGGCGCGCGATCTCGGCCATGAGGGCGGCGGCCTCCTCTTCTAACGACGCCCGGAGGGATTCGTAATCGGCGTCGGGGACCTTGCCGGCTTTGTATTCGAAATTCAAGTCGCGCAGGTTGTCGTAGACGGCTTCCTTGCGCTCGCGGAGGTAGGAGAGGCGAGTCAATTCTTCTCCGGCGTAGACTTCTCCGGGAAAAAAGAAGACGTAGTAGAGCGCGGCGAAGGTGAAGACAGCGCAGACGAAGAGAGTCATGTTCATTGAGTTCTCAGTTCCCGGTTCTCAGTTCCTAGTTGCTGGTTCTTAGTTCCTGGTTCTTAGTTCCTGGTTCTTAGTTCCTAGTTCTTAGTTGCTAGTAAAACCTATTCATAAATCCGTCTCCTTGCGGGCTTGGGCACGGAATTCATCTAACTCCTGGCCCTGCGGGATCGTAATGCCATCGGCCAAAACCGGCTCGGGGCGGTTCTTCCATGCGCGGACGACCCACGTAACAAAAACGATGCCGGCGGCGAGCGCTACGAAGGGCATGATCCAGGCGACCTTGTTGAAGCCGGTTGCGGTGGGCGCGGCGATGACGGTCGGGCCATACTCCTGCACGAAGCCCTGAAGGATGAGGTCGTCGTTGTCACCGCGGTCGAGCGCGGCCTGAAGCTGGTTGCGCATTTTTTCCGAAGACTGGCAGCCGACGTGGTTGCATTCGAGCAGGACCTGGCCGCATCCGCAGGTACACATCATGCGATGGCCGAGATTGTTGAAGCGGGCGTCGGTGGAGGGAGCGGCGGCGAGGAAGAGAAAGACGGCGAGTGCGAGGATTAAAGCGTAGAATGCGCGGCGCGCATTTCTGGCGGGAGGACCCTCCGCGGCTAAAGCCGCCTTTATATAGGGAACGCCAACCGCAGCGCTAAAGCGCTGCGCCACCCAAAGGCCAGCTTCTTTCGCCCCGGTGGGGCTCGCCGACGTTCGTGCCCACCTACCCACGGCTTGCGCCGTGGGCTGCATTCTGTCGCCGCTTCGCGGCTTCCGACCACTCGACACGCCACTCTGTATCGTCAGCAATCTCATCAGTCTCCGGCTCCGGCGTGAGCGGTTTGGCGGACGGGCAGGGCTACGGTCGCGGGGGCGGGAACGTAGTTGGGCACGAGCGCGATGATGGTGCCGAAGACCATGATGACGAGGCCGATCCAGATCCAGGGAACGAGCGGGTTGACGTGGGCTTTGATGATGGGGCGGCCGGTGGTCTCGTTTTTGCCTTCGTAGACGAGATAAAGATCGTGGACCAGGAAGAGATCCTGGGCAAAGCTCGGGTAGATGCGCGGGAGGGTTTGTGGTTGTCCACTGGCTTTATAGAAGCGGCGCTCGGGATACATGGTGGTGACGAGCCGGCCGTAGCCGTTGTTCTGGGCGTCGCTTGAGCCGCCGAAGATTCCGCCGCGGCGATAAACGTTGATGATGGCCCACTCGTTGGCGTAGTTGGGATTATCGTCCTGCGTGTAGGACTGGCAG
>Ga0187784_10001012_pt1 | contig 21750 bp, 21 predicted proteins | sample 1015_SJ02_MP15_2_FD_132964 | JGI IMG/M metagenome (GOLD analysis project Ga0187784, IMG submission 132964) | Tropical peat soil microbial communities from peatlands in Department of Meta, Colombia - 1015_SJ02_MP15_20_MG | ecosystem: Environmental > Terrestrial > Soil > Wetlands > Peat | place...
AAGGTCTCGGTCGAGCCGCCCAGCGTGTCGTCTTTGGGATGGTTGTAGTCGATGGTGTAGTTGGCGTCGAAGCGAATTTCGGGCGTGAAGTATTTCGTCGCCATCGGGCTGTCTTTCTGGTGACCGTTGTTGTTGACCCAGGTCATGTCGTCCGGAAAAGCCTCGCCCAGGGTGGTGACCTGCGCAGGGATCTCCGGCACTGGCGTAGCCTCGGCGGGCGCAGTTTGCCCAGCTGCCGCCGCGCCAAGCACCGCGCGCAGAGCGGTCGCGCCGTTTCCGGCAAGCAACGCCTTTTCCGCGGACTTGAGCGCTGCGGTGTCCTGGCTGTCGGCGAGAATCATCGCCCGCTGCTCATGCAGCTCGGTTTCCAACTGCTCGATGCGGCTCTCCAGCCGCGCGTTTTGCGCCTTTAATGCTTCGAGCGCTTCGGCGATCTGCGCCTGCTGGCCGGCAGATGCTTGCGCCGGCGATGCGCTTGCCGTGTCGGGCATCGGCGTGGAGGGAGAATCGGCGCGGGCCGCAAGATCGGATGGGGCGGGATTGGATGGGGCGTTTTGCGCCCCGATGAAGGCCGTGCCAACAGCAAGGAAAACCGTTAGCCTCAAAAGGTTTCCGAACACACGGATCATTTCTCTATCTACCTCTCGCTTCGTGCAATCAGAGACAGCATGAATTCAGCGAACCTTGGGCCACTGGAAGAATCACCGGAACGGATTCGCCGAGCGATTTACGTGCGCACGTGAGTCTAAAGTCAATTAAGGGACCCGGCGCGTAAGGTAAGCATGAAGATTACGTGTGGGAGACATTCAGATATCGTTTGCCTTTTATAAGAACTTTTGCAAAACCTATGCTACTTGACGAGTTCGGCGCGGTGGATGCGCTCGACTGGTTTCGAGTAGCGGCCGAGGAGGGCGTTCCAGCGGACAATGGCGATGTCCTGGAGCATGCGCGCGCCGTCTTTCAGGTAGCTGATGTGGGTGCGCTCGTCATGCGCCCAGCTCACCGGGACTTCGACGACGCGATAGCCGCGCTTGAGAGCGATGAAGAGAATCTCCGGGTCGAAGCCCCAGCGCTCGATGGTTTGCAACTGGAAGACTGTTTGTGCGGCAGCTCGCATGAAGGCCTTGAAGCCGCACTGCGTGTCGGCGAAGGGCAGCCCCATCACCAAGCGCGTGACGGCATTGAAACATCGACCGAAAAACTGGCGGTAGAGCGGCTGGCGGATGGTTTGCCGCGCGCGCTCCAGCCAGCGCGAGCCGATGGCGATGTCGGCGCCCTCGCGGATCGCGGCGAACAAACCCTCGGCTTCTTCGATGGGCGCGGAGAGGTCGGCGTCGGTAAACATTACGACCTCGCCGAAGGAGTGGAGAAGGCCATTGCGCACGCTGTAGCCTTTGCCGCGGTTTCCAGGATTTTGTAATAGCCGCACTTCGGGAGCGTGAGCCGCGAAGTCCCGGACGATTGCTGCGGTCCGGTCGCGCGAGCCGTCGTCAACCACGACGACTTCGGCAAACCAGCCGCGGCTGCGAATGCACGCGACGACGGACTCGAGCGCGCCGGCAATCCGCGCGGCCTCGTTGTACGCGGGGATCACGATGCTGTATTGCGGATAGCTCATCTTGTGCGGCGGATGGTCAGGGAACAGTCTACATGAATCGGAATCCTCGCGTGACGCAGGGATGCGGTAACTGCCGCGATCGGATGCGGCCCGGGATCCATGAACGCGTCTGTCGCTGTGCGCTGCCAGCGGCGATTCCTCAGCCTGTGCCTTCCCCCGGACGGGGTAAGGCCGGAGTTTCGCCGTGATCGGGAAGCGCCTCAACCGCCGAGGCGCGGACGCCAACTTGCTGATGCGTAAAGGATAATTTCCCACAGGGGGCTTGCTTTTTCCGGGCACACTGGGCACAATCCGTTTATGCTGGGTGCGGAGGTTCGAACGAGATGACAAAGGCGGATTTGGTGGAAAAGGTAACCAGCCTGGGCGATTTGACTCGGCGCGACGGCGAGGTAATTGTCGAGACCATCTTCGGTTCCGTGATCGGCGCTCTGCAAAGCGGAGACAAGATCGAGATTCGCGGCTTCGGTTCGTTTCGCATCCGTCAGCGCAATCCGCGCATTGGCCGCAACCCCAAGACCGGGGCACGTGTCGATGTTCCGGCCAAGAAGGTTCCCTACTTCAAGCCCTCGAAGGAACTTCGCGACCTAGTGAACCCGGCAGAGGCCGTCAAGACCACATAGCCAGCTCGCAATCAACCTATATTGCCTTCCGCCGTGTTTCGTGGCTGCGATGATGCTTTGTTTTTTGGGGGGCGAATCCCGATCACCGCCATCATGCGGCCGCAACGGCCGTGTGAGGCGCGATGCGAGAAGAAGAGATCTCCTTGGCATTGCGTGCAGCCGCCCACGACCTGAATCGATGCGGGCTTGAGTCCAGCAGCGAGCAACTGCCGCCGATTCGCTTCGACGAGATCGACGTGCCGTTGTGGGCCGTTCGATTTGTGTCCCGGTGCGCGTTGGTTGAGGAAGAGCATCGGATATTTTTTCCGAACCGGGTTGGCGCCGTAGGCTTCACGGAAGAACTCGCGGGTATAAGGGAACTGCGATTCGAACTCCGACAGAACCTCCTCGCCGACCGCGTAACAGCACGCGCCGATCCCGGGGCCGATGGCCGCCACCAAGTCAGCGGGGCGGGAGCCAAATTCGATTCTCATACGGCCAATGCCGTTTTCCACAATCCGCTTCACGGTGCCGCGCCAGCCTGCGTGAAATGCGGCGACAACGCGCCTCCGGACGTCGGCAACCAGCACCGGGATACAGTCGGCGGTCTGGATGGCGATCAGGAAGCCCGGCTCATCGGTCAGGAGCCCATCCGCCTTGCGCGGAAGCCGGCGCGCAGCATCGGACGCCCTGGCGCGGATCACCAGATTGGAATGGAACTGGCGCAGGGGGACGAGCGGCGTTTCCGCGCCGCCAGTAACAGCCTCGGCCAGCAGGCGGCGGTTTTCGATCACGGCCTGCCGGCCGTCGCCAGCGGTAAACCCGAGATTCAGCTCGCCTGCAGCTTGCTCGGCGCAGTAGGCCCGGCTTCGGCCGCCGATCCGGGTGCTGAATCCCGACCAAAGCCAGGAATAGTCCCAGCCGGGAACCGGAAGCCACTCAACTCCGTTGTCGGCGCGGTGCGGTTCCAGCTCCGCTCCTATAGCGATGACTTTTGTTGTCTTGGAGCCGGGTTTTGTCCTTGACGCGGGCGGCATCATCCTCCCGATTTTAGAGCGATTCCAGAGAGCCACACCCCTGAGCCGCGGCTTTGCTTGCATGCGTTGGGCGTGATGCGGCGCCATCGCATGTACCTACTGAAGGTTTCCCATTCTGCGGTACAGGCGTGGCAACCCCCGCCCTCTAGTCTCTATAAAAAAGCGCGCTTTTCTGAAGCTTAGGCGACCGCAATCGCCGCAAAGATATGCAAAGAAAGGGACTTCTTTGCCGAGTTGTGGCAGCAAAGCGGTTAGCAGCCGATCAGTCGCTGTTCCTCCGAAAGGGGTTGGCTCAAGGCTTCTCGCCGCTGGAGCATTCTCCGGTTTTCGAGAACCAGTGTAACGGGAATGGGGAGAAATGGCCTGCAAAGCGCAGGAGGAACATAATCGCTTTGGAATGTGGCGGATATGGCGAGGCGGAAGGGGACGGACGGGTTGACATGGCGCAAGCGGCGACGGAAAGCAGCCCCGTATCATCCGGGGTCGGTGACTAACGCATCACGCCGCGCCAAACGGCGAGCGTATGGGCCTACCTTCCGGTAGGCCCGCTCGAGAGGCGATTAGGAGGGAGACCAGGGGGGATTTTCGGGAAGAGGTTCCAAAGAACCCTCAAGAGAGAGTTGTTTCCGTACAACGGTGGGACAACCTGGGGAAGCCTCTGCTAATTACCTATAGGATGCAAGACTTAAGCAAAGGTTGCAACCCAGGATTTTCCACAGGCGAGGTCAAACCTGTGGAAATCTTTTGGCCGAAGCGAACTTTTTTACCTGTCGGGAACCTTTTGGAGGCAAAGCGAGCCTTCCCCACAAAATGTGAGAATCGACAATCCTTGAATTCGTTGACCAGGTTCTATCCGAGCGAAGTTGACTGCACGATTGCTTGCGACGGAAAAAGTCTTGGCCGCCTCGAATCCAGTGCTCCGGCAGATTTTGCCTGCTATGCAGAGATCGGATTAGAGAAGATTCCGAGCGCCGGGCAAATCCCCACCATTGGCAGACAATCAAAGGAGTACTCGGGCTGGTATTTTGCCGTATATATCGCCCGCTCGTCGCTTTCTCCAAACCAAATTTCAACGACCCGGACGGCGAGCCAGCCTCCGAGACAAATTTCCGAAAGTCTCCAACTGCAAAGGCCCAGAGAAGAACGAACCAAGTTCGTAGAAGTATTGAAACGGTGAACTCCATCTCCGCACGGCCTACTCCTCCCGTAATCATTGGATGCTTGCGGAGCCTGATGACATTGGCGTTGCTTGCATAGTGGCAATACATCGGATAACAGGCGCGGGATTTGTCACGCTTCCACCGGCCGCTGCGCGAGCATAATAATGTCCATCGAAAGTCCGGGGAGCCAATCCCCGGTAATGGATAATAGGGGAAACTTAATATCCGTCAGAATTCGTTGCGGTAGAATCGGGACCCAGTTTCCCGTGTGGAGCACAATCCGAAACCCGTGTTCTCGCAGTTGCTTCTTCAAAACGGCTGGGCTGTATGCCCGTACATGACCCGACCCCGAAAGATTATAGTTGACCCAAATTGGGTAGATACCCAAAAGGATTCGCAAGCGATTCTCAAAAGATACCAAGTTAGGCGTTGTAATAAGAACTCTACCGCCAGGTCTTAGGCAACGGTAAAGCTCAGAGAGAAATGAATCGGTGTCAATAAGATGCTCGATTACTTCCCCAGCAAAGACCAGGTCGAAGCTTGCGTCTCCGAACGGCAAACTCTCCTTGTTCAAATCGCAGCGTTTCGCGTCCACACCGCGTCCACGGGAGGTTGCGAGATGTTCCTCGTCGATGTCTACACCGCTGCATCTCCAACCCTTTTCCATCCAGTGCGCAGCCCAGTCTCCCGATGAGCAGCCGATATCGAGAAAATCGCCGGCTTGCAATCTGCTTATGATCCTTTCGCATTTTTTCAGTCGGCTCTCCCGAAAGTCATAGGGGAACTTTACAGACTCGTTGTAAGCTGTCGCCGATAGCATTTCAGTATTGTAGGCCAAAATGGAATAGCATATCTGCGGCATCGCTGAGCGCTATTTTGATGATGAGGGCGGCATGTCTCTGAAGAACTCCGCGTCTGTTCGTGCAGCGGGCCGGTGCAATTTACTTCAATTTCCCCTCATAACGCCGCTGAATCTCAAGAGAATGCTCCAACGGTTATTTGCGCATTCCGCCGGCCCGAGAACACCTCACGTCGGGTCTTGATAACGGCCTCTGCTAAGCATATCGGCTTCCGCAACCAAGCAGAGCGGCTCCCCGATCGCCAGCCAGTTGGAGCAATTCAGGAGAGAAGCCGCCCAGCGCGAAAAGAACTTAGCTGGGTTTGCTCCGCCAGCGGGCTTCGGGCAGGGTGGTGACCTTCGCTTGCGGCGCGCTCAGATCGTTCAGACGCGCGACGCTCTCTGTGCGCCCCTCGATCAAAAGAGTAAGGTCCAATAGTATCGGGACGAAGCCCTCATAAAGAAGCACTTAGCAGGCTAGCGCTACGCGCTCACCGTAGCGCAAACCTGATCCGAGAAAACCCGCCTAATTCAAACCGTTCTGCGAAACTAATCTGACCCGTTTGGGTCATATGGATAAGCCCTTCCCCCGGGCTGCCGGGTTCCGTTCGACTTGCGTCACGCCGGAGCTGTGCAAACCACTCCGGAACGGGCCCGAGCAGAAAGCGAGGGATCATGGAATCCCGTTTGAGTTTCTCCTTCCCGCGCGTTGCAAGATTTTCTCCGCTGCCGATGAACGGAGCGAGCACTTCGTCTTCCCGCACATTGACTCACGACGGGGCACGGCTGCGGGCCCCTAGAGCGGTCGAACTTCTTGCGCTGGCCGCGCTGGCGTTGGTCCCGGCAGCGGGCCGCGCGCAACAGCCGTATGCGTCACAGCAATATGGGAACAACGATCCCTATGCGGGACAATATGCGCAACCCGCGCCGCAATACCGCAGCGGGCAGCCTCAATATCAACAGCCGCAATATGGTGCGGCGCAACCATATGCCGGCCAGCCCCAGTACGCGGACCAGCAGCCGTACGCTGGGCAGGGCTATCCATCGGAGCAGGATCTTGCGCCTCCGCCAGCCGCGCCGGTACAGGCCTTGAGCGCGGAGCAACTCGAACAGATGCTGGCGCCCATCGCGCTGTATCCCGACGCGCTGCTGGCGCAGATTCTGGCTGCGTCCACGTATCCCGCGCAAGTAACAGCAGCCGATCAGTGGCTCGGGCAAATGCGCGCCTCGGGGTACGGGTCGCCCGAGCAGATTGCCGCGGGAGCCAGCGCGCAGACCACGTGGGATCCGAGCGTGAAGGCGCTGACCGCGTTCCCCGACGTACTGGACATGCTGAGCCGCAACCTGGAGTGGACGACCGCCCTGGGCAACGCCTACTACAACCAGCCGCAAGACGTGATGGAGACGGTGCAGATGCTGCGCCAGCGCGCCGAGCAGGCGGGTAACTTGCAGTCGACGCCGCAGGAGGACGTGACCAACAATCAGGGCTACATCGACATTGCGCCGCCGAGCCCGCAGGTGGTGTACGTGCCCACCTACGATCCGTGGGATGTGTATGGGCAGCCGATCGCGCCGTATCCGGGATTCTCGCTGACCGGCGCACTGGGCAACTTTTTCGGCGGGCTTCCCATTCAGTATGGGCTCAGCTTCGCCCTGGGCGCGTTCGAGCACACTCCTTTTGGATTGCTCGCTTGGGGCCTGGACTGGCTGGCGAATGCAATCCTCTTTGACCATGGCACTTGGTTCAGCCACTCTACGACCGTCGCCGACTGGGGCCTGCCGCACGGGGGACCGCGGGCCTATCCCGGCGGTTGGCGTGGGCCTGTGCCGGCTCGCGGCAACTTCGACCACGGATACGGCGGGACCTACGTCTTCAATCAGCGCGGAGCATGGGGCGGAAACGCCGGGCGGCCGGGTAGGTTTGAACAGCGGAGCGGCGCTGTTGCCTTCGATTCACGAGGCAACGAGTGGGCGCGCGGCGGAGAGCAGATCAATCGCGGCAATCAGAGCTACAATCGTGGGCCGGATCAGTTCCGTCGCGGCGCGGCGAGCTTCAATCGCGGGTACCAGCCATCGTACAACGGATACACACGTCCGGAGAACCCGGCGTGTGCGCGGGGACCGGCTCCGAGCGTGCAGGCTTATTCCCGCGCGGCGCCACAGCCGGCATTGGCCGATCGCCCGCAGCAGAGTTATGCGAATCCAGGGTACGGCTACCGTCTGCAAACGTATCCCAACCACCAGCCGACCTACGCGAGCCGGCCGCAGACGCCGAACTTCGGCGGCTACGGGTACGGCTATGCAAACCGGCCGGCGAATGGATATTCGGGGCAGGCGTATGCGTCGCGGCCCGGCTACGGATATGGAAGCGGTTCCTCGACGGTTCGCGCGCCGCAGTTTGATTCGCATGCCCACTCGAGCCGCTCGTATTCTTCCTATGGGAACAGCTTTGCCCGCAACGAATCGGGTGGCTTCCGCGGCTTCGGCGGCGAAAAGGCGCCAAAGTATCGCACTCCCAAGTACTCGTACAAGGCTCCCAAGAGCTTTGGCCATGAGAGCTTCGGCCATGAAAGAGCGCCCAAAGCGCCCGAGATAGGCCGCTCTGGCGGCGGAGGGCACCGGCACTTTCTGTGAGGGCGCCAGCGCGCAGACGATCGCGAGTAATTCCGCTTCGACTCCTGCCGCGATCGGCGCCCAACTGCGATCAGCATGAGATGCGCCGTGGGTGCGCCTCGTGAAGCTCGCGGTGCAACTCGTCGACCTTCTCCCGCGCCTTGACGAGAGCCTTTCTTCCAGCGGGCGTGATCTTGTACAGCTTGCGCCCGTGTCCCCCGTGCGCAACCGGGAGCGATCGCAGCACCCGGGCGCGCTCCATCCCGTGCAGCAGCGGATAAAGGGTTCCCGGCCCAATGCGGTATCCGTGGCGCGCCAGCTCTTTCATCATCGCCAGGCCGAAGATGGGCTCTTGCGATGCATGGAGCAGTACGTGGATGCGAATCAGCCCATAGAAAAGCTGGCGCCGCTGGTCCTTCACAGGAATCAATATAACGCAGGCCGGAGGCCGGTCCCTTGATTGAATATCGAAGTTCGATATATCCTTTGGAGCAGACGGCGCTTCCCGCTGCCGTGGCCGTCTTGCTTTCACAGAACATTCATGAAGGTCCTCGCCCAATCCGCGCGTTTGGCCGCGTGCTTGTTTTGCACCCTCGCCATACCCCGGCTTTGCGCGCAGGGACCGCCGTACCAGACCGACGATCCGGTTCCCGTGGACTACAAGCACTACGAGTTCTATATCTTCGGCGGCGTCGACGGCACGACGGCCGAAATCGACTCCACCGGCCCGGCCTTCGAGTTCAACTGGGGCGCAGTCCCGCGCGTGCAACTGCACGCCATTCTTCCCTGGGGCGTCGTGGCGCCGTCGAACAACGCCGTCTATCTTCCCGGCGGCACCGGCTCCACGGTTTTCGGACTTACCGACATGGAACTGGGCGCGAAGATCGCCTTCATTAAGGAGACCAAGCATTTTCCGCAGATCGGCAGCTTCACCATGTTCGAGATGCCTACGGGCAACTCGACGAACGGACTTGGCGTGGGCAAGGTCTGGTACAAGCTTCCCATCTGGCTGCAGAAAAATTCCGGCAAGTGGCTCTTCGACGGCGGCGGCGGCTACCAGGTGGTTCCGCAGACCGGCTACCGCGATTTTCCTTACACGGGGTGGCTCGTCAAGCGCGAGTTGAGCGAGCAGTGGGAGCTGGGTGCGGAGCTTTTCGCGCATGGACGGGAGGGCTTTGCCACTGCACAAACCGAACGCTCGGCGATGATCGATGTGGGCGGCTACTACCACTTCAAGCACAATCCCAACGAGCAGTTTTTGTTCTGTTATGGCCACTCTGTTGCCGGACAGACCGAGAATTACGCGTATGTGGGCATGTACTGGACCTGGGGCAAGGACAACAAGAGCGGCTCTGCCGGCGACAAGAAAGACGCTGCGGCAAACCCGCTTTTCCCGGCACCTCCCAACCGCAATGGACTTTGACGGCCCGCGCTAAAACTGGTCTCTCAAAAGGATGGTCTCGATGGAAATCACCACGCGCAGTCTATGGACGCTGATCCACGGCATGGGCTTCGGCGCGCTGTATCTCATGGCCTGCTCGGGCGCGCTCGTCGAGCTCTACCGGCGCTACGCATCACCGCTAAAGCCGGCGGTCGAGATCGCGGATGAACGTTTCCTCCGCGCTTACCTCATCGCGATGGCCGTGCTGGCGTGGTTCACCGTGCTCACCGGCGCGTACATTGTTTATCCCTGGTATCGCGCGGCGGCGCCGCCGGGAGCCACAAATCTCGCCGCCTTTCCGCAGCGGCTTCTGCTAGCGAGTCCCTCCACCAGCGCCTGGCACTCGATCGGCATGGAGTGGAAGGAGCATGTGGCTTGGATCGTGCCCATCTCCATCACCATGGCTGCGGCGGTCGTCGCGCGGTACGGACGCAACCTCAGGGTCCAGCCGGAACTGCGCAGCGCAGTTCTTGCCTTTGTTTGGATTTCGCTGCTTTGCGCCGGAGTCGCAGGCTTCTTCGGCGCCATGATCGACAAGAACGCCCCCGTCGAAGGCGGCGCGACCATCCATATCGCGCAGGGAGAACACCGATGAGCGCTTCGAGAGCTTCTGCAGCCACAAACATCCGCGACTTTCCCAACGGTTCGGGCGCGGCCGCCGTTCTCGCCGCCGGCATCGGAGCATTTCTTTCGGCGCTCTTCGCGCTTCTCGCCGACAAACTTGCTGCCGTCAAGAGCCTCATGGTGTTCTACAAGCCGACTGGGCCTCTTTCCGGCGTGACCACCTGCGCCATCCTTCTGTGGCTCATCGCATGGCTGGTTCTCGACCGCCGCTGGCGCCCGCGCACAGTCGCCATGGGCCGCGTGCGCGCGGCAGCGATCATTCTCCTCGTCCTGGGCGTGTTACTCACCTTTCCGCCAATTGCGGATGTCTTTTAGACGGGAATCCGACGCTCTTCGACCGGCTCTCTTGCCGCGGTTTCATCTACGAGCAGGCCGTCACTTGGTTGGGTTGGTCACGCGCCCCAGAAACAGGATGCTGCCCGACTGCACGTCGCGGATGAGGAATAGGAAGGGATGGTCGGCCTTGAAGACGATCGGCGGAGGCTCGTTTTCCTGGCGCCGCATTGCCGTGGCAAATATCGCGATGGCGGTCGCCGCCGCCGCTTCGGTGCCCTGCTCGTTCACGTCGATGAAGGCCTTGTGAATCGCCGCCGAGATGGCGAAATCGCGCTTGCCGTTCATGCCCGAGAAATCCGCCGCGCCGCCGAAGGCCAGCGGCATGCCCATCTTCGCAAGCGCGCTGCTCAGCTCGAACTGTTGCGTCAGGGTGAACTTCGGCAGCGTGAGAATCACTTTCTTCGCCGGCGCAAGTTTGCCGAGCCAGTTGCTTACCGCCGAGGCCGTGAACGACTCTTCCAGCGCCGTCAACCCGCCAATCTCTTTCGGCAGCAGCACCACCATCGAGAGTTCGTCGCCTTGGTATGGCAGCTCGAGCTCCTGGAACGTGCCGCCGTCGTAGTAGCGGTAGCCGCCGGTGCGATGCATCATCGGCGCCTGAATAGTCTGCTTCACGGAGAGATGAAAATCCTCGTTGTCAGTCGCCTCGGGCCTGAACGGGTCGAGCCAGCTTCCCTTGAAGTAGATGGCGTTGGTGAGCACCAGGCGCGTGGATGGAGTGAGCGCGCCGGGGCCGATCAGGTTCTGGATCTTGCCGTTGGTCTGCTGCTCGACCCATTGGTCAATGGTGGAGCGCACGCCATCGGGCGCGGATTTGAAGTCGACCTGGTGCAAGCCCGCGCTGTAATCGGTCTGGACGAGCTGCAGATAGCTCTGGAGAAGGCTCTCGTCCTGCTGCGCCCAAAGCGCATCGGCGACGCGCAGCTCGTAGCCCTGGTGCGGGGCGTTCATCGCGGCCAGAAGTGCGCCCATGGCGGGGTGCAGATTCTCCGCAGGCAGAGTGAAGTGGAACACCGTCTGCATCTGCACCGCCGTCTGGCCTTGCGCGCCGGCATAGGCCATGGCGAAGGCGGTCGAAATGCTCTGCGGCGAGAAGAAGAGGTTGCCCGGCTGCTTGCGCAGTTGGCCGTAAAGGTCGGCGGCAAAAGAATTGTTGTCTGCAGTCAGCGCCGCCGCGCCGGAGCCGGGCGGGGAAGTGGTTTGCGCCGGAAGCGCGCCGGCCTGAAGAAGAGACGGGATCAGCAACAGAGCCGATAGTTTCATGAAGCCCTCCATGCCGGAAGGGAAACAGCCGGGTTCGAAAGGTCTAGGAACATGCATCGCAGTACGACTGAAACCCGATTATCCCATTAAGCCTCTGTGACCAAGCCACCCACGCAGGTATGACGCTTGCCCGATGTGATAGGTCTCGTGAATCGCCAGAAAGTTGACGACGCCGCTGACCTTGCCGTCGGCGCTGGGCGGACCGCTGGCGACAGGCTGAGAGAGCGCGTCTTCCGTGACGGAATCGAGCGCAGACGCAAGAACGCCGGAGACTTCCCGCCATGCGTCGAGCAGGGCGTCGGACGATGGGTAAGCCGCTGCGTCTTCGCATTTCATGCCGCGCGCGAACGAACCGAGCCAGGGCTGCGACCACTCCGTGCCCAGCCGGGCGAGGATCTGCTTGCGCGCCCAGATCACGTGGCCTACGATCCACGCGATGTGGTTCGATCTGTTGTCTGGACGGCGCAGCCACTCCTCCGGCGAAAGGTCGCCGACCATTTTGGCGAGGAAGCCCGAGTTGAAACGGTAGTTCTCGGCGGCGGATGCGACGGCGGCGGGGATGGGCATACGAACCTCCTTGTTTTTTGCGGCAATCCGCAGTCCGCCCGGGCCGAAAGGGGCGATACCATTGTAGTATCTCACCGGCCTGGGGAGGCGAAGCGAGAGGAATATCCGGAACTGCCTCGCGCTTCGGCTCGTACCCCCATCCATCCTGCACGTCAAGGAGGAATCCGTGCGCCTGTTCTACCAATGCCTATTTCCGGCTCTGTGGATCGTATATCTCGTCTATTGGAACCTGATGGCCTTGCGCGTGAAGGTTGCCCAGCGAATGGAACCCCTGGCTTCGCGCGTGCTGCGCGTTGCCGCATTTGTGGCAGGCGCGGTTCTGTTCAGCTTTCCGCAGCCGCTTGGGTGGCTCAACCTTCAGCTTTGGCCGCAGGGCCTGGCGCTGTTCTGGGCCGGTTTCGCGATCACGCTGGCCGGTTTGCTTTTCTGCGTGTGGGCGCGGGTGCACCTTGGGCGCAACTGGAGCCGCTCGGTCACGATCAAACAGAACCACGAGCTGATCGTGAGCGGTCCTTACGCGCTCGTGCGCCACCCTATTTACACCGGCCTGTTGACCGGCCTGATCGGCACCGTGCTGGCGCTCGGGCAACTCCGTGGCGTGGCGGCGTTCGTGCTGATGGCGGCGCCGATCTGGTTCAAGCTGCGTCTCGAGGAGAAATGGATGCGAGCGCAGTTCGGGCCGGTGTATGAGGGATATGCAGGGAGGGTGAAAGCGCTGGTGCCGTTCGTGCTGTAAGAGCAAGGCACAAAGATAGGAACTGCGCCAAGGAAAAGGCGCTCCTTGCGGGAGCGCCTTTCCTTGATTTTCGGCAAAACCTACGCCCGGCTCAGATAGGCTCCTTCGCTGGTGTCGACGCGGATCTTCTCACCCTGGTTGATGAAGGGCGGCACCTGGACCACGAGGCCGGTTTCGGTTTTTGCCGGCTTGGTGACGGAGGACGCCGTTGCGGACTTGAGGCCCGGCTCGGTCTCGACAACAGTGAGTTCGACGAAGCTGGGCAGTTCGATGCCGACAGCCTGGCCGTCGTGGTAGCTCACGCGGATCTGCAGGTTGGGCGTGAGGTACTCGACGGCATCGCCCAGCGTACCGGCCTTCAGCACCGTCTGCTCGTAGTCCACGGGATTCATGAAATAGTAATCGTCGCCGTCGGCGTAGAGGAATTCCATGGGAATCTCGTCGACGACGACTTTCTCGATGGCGTCGGCAGAGCGGAAGCGATGCTCGAACATGGCGCCGGTCTTCAGGTTGCGCAGCTTGGCTTGGATGAAGGCGCGCAGGTTGCCGGGCGTGCGATGCTCGACTTTGAATACCAGGTGAAGCTGATCGTTGTGCTTGATGATCATACCCGGGCGAAGTTGTGTGGCGGGAATCGCCATAAGTATCGAAAACTCCTTGCTGGTTTGCGCTTCCCGCGCAAAGAATTCTGCCGGTTGGCCTGCTTCCATTCTAGCGCGGGCATGCGCAGCGGTTACCGATTCGGTGCCAGGCTCCAGTGCGGCGGAGATTGCGCTACTGCGGAAAAGATAGAATGGGGTTACAGTGGCAGGCGGACAAGCAATTCGGTCATTTTCCGGGTCCGGCCTGCGTCAATGAGTAGTCGTCAAGCGGTGGGAAAACGCGCCGGCGCGATGCCGCAAGGGAGATGGCACCAGCACATGTCAAATCCAGTTTCGATCTGTGTTATAGGGTCCGGTTACGTGGGGCTTGTGGCGGCAGCTTGCTTTTCCGACATGGGTCACAAGGTGGTATGCGTCGACAATGACGAAGCCAGGGTGAGGCTTCTCTGCGACGGGGGAGTGCCGATCTTCGAAGCGCATCTGCCGGAGCTGCTGGCCCGGCACCGCGGGCGCGGAGTGAGTTTCACCGCCAATCTGGCCGAGGCGGTGGAGAAGAGCGAGGCGGTTTTTATCGCCGTGGGGACGCCGCAGGGCGATAGCGGAGCCGCCGATCTGTCGTATGTCGAGGCCGTGGTCTCGGAGATTGCACGCAGCATCACCAAATACAAAGTGATCGTGGAAAAGAGCACCGTGCCCGTCTACACCAATGACTGGATCCGGCGCGTTCTGCACCGGCATGGGGTCGATCCCAAGCATTTCGATGTGGTCTCGAACCCGGAGTTTCTGCGCGAAGGCACTGCGGTTGCCGATTTCCTTCACCCCGACCGCATCGTCGTAGGCGCCGGCAACGAGCGCTCGGCGGAGGTGTTGCGGCGCATTTATGAGCCGCTGACCAGCGGCAGCTACTACTCGCAAAAAGGCGCGTTGCCCGGCGCTTGCAGCCACGAGCACCCCGCATGCCTGCTGGTTACTTCGGCGCAGAGCGCGGAGATCATCAAGCACGCTTCGAACGCCTTCCTTGCGCTGAAGATCTCTTTCATTAACGCCGTAGCCAATCTGGCCGAGGACGTGGATGCGGACATCGAAGACATTGCCGCGGGCATGGGCCTCGACAGCCGCATCGGGCCGCGCTTCCTGCGCGCCGGGTTGGGTTACGGAGGCTCGTGCTTCCCCAAGGACGTGGCTGCGTTCCACTGGGTCGCGCAGCAGCGCGGCATCGATTTCCACCTTCTGCAAGAGGTGCGCAAAATCAACGATACGCAGCGCGAGGTCTTCTTTAACAAGGTGCTTTCTGCGCTTTGGACGCTTCGCGGCAAGCGATTGGCGGCGCTGGGCCTGGCCTTCAAGGGCGACACCGACGATATCCGCGAGTCGCCGGCCATCGATATTATCCACAAGTTGCTGCGCGCGGGCGCCAATGTGACGGCGTACGATCCCGCGGCCATGGAGCGCGCCAAGGAAGTGCTGCCGCCGGCTGAGAACATGCGATATGCCGGCGATCTGTACCAGGCCGCCAAGGACGCCGACGCGGTGCTGATCCTGACGGACTGGAAGGAGTTTGCCAAGATCGATTTGGCGAAGCTGAATCGCGCCGTGCGTTTTCCCATCGTGATCGACGGGCGCAATCTGTACAAGCCGGAAGAGATGCAGAAGCACGGATTCACTTATGTGAGCGTCGGGCGGTCGGCGAAGTACCAGGCGCTGGAAGGCAAGCCGCGTAAAGCAAGGACCTAGGTCTCTGACCGGATGAATTCGGACCTGTTCAGGTCTGTGGTATCCCAGGTTAGGCGGAAAAACAAAGACGCGCCGAACCTGGGGCACCCCGGGAAGGTGCAAAATCAAACGGTCAGAGACCTAGGGACGAAGGGACTGAGGGACTTCACCGAACGGAGCTTTGCAGCTTTGACGATGCGCGTTCTTGTCACCGGCGCCGCCGGGTTTCTGGGCTCTCATCTGACCGATCGCCTGCTGAGCGAGGGCCATTCGGTTCTGGGCGTCGACAACCTTTCGACGGGCGATCTCGACAACCTTGCGCATCTCAAAAACGAAGCGCGCTTCCGGTTTGAGGACCGGGACATTTGCACCGGCTTCGATCCGGGCGCGGTCGATTCCGTGTTTAACATGGCGTCGCCGGCCAGCCCGCCCGAGTATCTGCGGCTGGGCATCGAAACTTTGCGCGTGGGCTCGATCGGCGTGGAGAACACGCTGGCCATCGCCGAGCGCTACCGGGCTAGTTACCTCCATGCGTCCACCTCGGAGTGTTACGGCGATCCGCTGGTGCATCCGCAGCCGGAGAGTTATTGGGGCAACGTGAACCCGGTCGGCCCGCGCTCGGTCTACGACGAGGCCAAGCGGTTTGGCGAGGCGATGGTCATGGCTTACCACCGCACGAGAGGCGTCGATACCCATCTGGCGCGCATCTTCAATACCTATGGCCCGCGTTTGCATCCCGGCGACGGCCGCGTTATCGCCAACTTCATGATGCAGGCATTGCGCGGCGAGCCGCTCACCATCTACGGCGACGGAAAACAGACGCGCAGCTTTTGCTACGTAGACGATCTGATCGAAGGCATTGTGCGCTTGTCGCGCTCGGAGGAGCATCTCCCGGTGAATCTCGGCAACCCGGATGAGTTCACGATCCTGGAGTGCGCGCAAACGGTGCTCGAAGTTGCGGGATCGAAGAGCGAATTGCGTTTTGTCGATCTGCCGGAAGACGATCCCACGCGCCGCCGCCCGGACATCACCAAGGCGCGCCAACTGCTGGGATGGGAGCCGCGCGTGACGCTCAAGGAAGGACTGGAGAGGTCGCTTGAGTTCTTCAAGAGCCACGCCGCGCCGACGGTGAGCGAATCGGCGAGTTAGCAACTCGGCGAGTCAGCGCTGTTCCTCGGCCTTTTGCCCCGCTGTCGATGCGTGATTGGCAGGCGAACGATGGACCCGGCGGCTCCGGCGCGTTGCGGCTGCGCGTGTTTGCCGCCGCTGCCGCCAGCCCATTCACAAGCGAATCTGCGCCGGCTCTGGCAAGAGGCGGCCTCTACTGGATCGGATCGATCGCGAGCGCAAAATCGGGACGAGAGGCGTAATAGAGTACTTTGATTCGCTGCCCCTCTTGCAATTTCGGATTGAAAAGACACTGAAACTCCCTTTTCTGAAGCCCTTCGATTGGCGTTATGACGAAGCGAAAACCCCGAAGACGATCGCGCTTGCTGCTCTGAAAGACTCCATCGATGGAAACCGAACGCTCTACAGTCCGCCGCTGCAGATTGATGCCCGTCTCCGGAGGGGTGAATGGCTTGAATGTTGCATTCCACGACGAATCTCTCAAACCAATTCGTGGGTCGGCGTCAATAACATAGTTTTCTCCGCCCTTTACATCGATCTGCAATTCATAGTCTTTCTTGGAGTAAATGGTCACCAGCGTCGCCGGCCCATCGCCAGAAAAATAACTCAACGAAATGACATGCTTGCCCGGAAGAATCTCTACGACACTTGCATTGGACTGAAACCAAGTGGGTGATCCAGAGTGAAAAAGCGCGATCCCGAAGAAGGTGTCGTCAATTCGATCGATGGTGACACTCGGGTTTATTCCCCATATCCATGCAACTTCCCCGCGTGGTCTGGCCTCGCCATCGTAGAACTGAGCCAGATAGCGGTTATCCACCCGGGCAAATCCGGTCCGGCAGCAAAACAAAGCAAGCAAGAACAACGCGAGCGATCGTTTCATGGTGCGACTCCTGGAAGCAGGTCTGGATAGTTCACAGAAGGCAGAAACATTGACACCGATGCTACACCCCGGTACTGCCGATTGCGATGGATTATTTTCGCCGCAGGCAAGTGACAAGGGTCAACCAAGGAAGCGCGACAAATTCCTGGATAAGGCAGCCTGGTCCGATTTCAAGAGCGACTTTCCGAGATCTTGCAAAACAGCGTTATCGATGCTCAGGAGAGACGGATGCTCAGCGCGGCGGCTCGTAGGGTTCGGCGCGGAGGAGGTTGCCGAGGATGTCGCGCTCGTCGGGGGAGAAGTTGTTTTGATAGCGCGCCGAGTTGAGCACCGTGTCGCGCTGGTCGGGCGGGACGGAGCGCAAATCCTGGAAGGCGCGCTTGACCATGATCTGGCGGTCGGGCGAGAGCGTCATGAGGCGGCGGCCGGCTTGGCGGACCTGATTCTGCTGCTCCGGCGACATGTGCTCCAGCATCTCGGCGCGAGCCACGCGGCGATCGCGCTGCGCCTGGGGCATCTGGTTGAGATTGTGTAGTTGCTGCGTCAGGCGCTGCTGTTGCTCGGGCGGCAGGCGGTTGAAATTGGGGTTGTTGCGTAACTGCCGCTCCTGCTCTTGCGGAGAGAGGTTCTGGTGCTGGCTGAGCCACTGGCCCAAGTGGCCGGGAGGGGCGGCGGGATTGTATCCCGGACGGCCCGCGGCTGAATTCGCAGGCTGATTCGCGGGGTTGGCATTGGGGCCACGCGCATAGGGCTGCGCACCGCTGGCAGGATTTCCGTAGGGCCCTTGCGTATAGGGCTGGGCCGGGCGCTGGCCAGATGCGCCGTTATTCGGCGGCTGGCTCTGAAACGGCCGTTGCTGGCTTTGAAAAGGGCGCGGCGGATTCTGGGGCTGCCCTTGCCGGTTTTGGGACGGGCGCTGATTTTGGCGCGGCGGGTTTTGCTTGCGGGGAGCGCGGGCCTGAACCTGGCGTTGCGCAAACCGAGCTCGCGGCGGGGGAGGATTGCGCTGCGCGAATGTGCTCGGAGGGAGCAGGCAGAGGAACAGGGCCGCAGCGGCGATCGCCGCCGGACGCATTCTTTCCGCGTTTGCAATCCCGTTCACGTCTTTCTCCCGGCCGGCAATTCAAGATTTCGGTGGGACCGAACTCATCTTCGAGATCCTAGTCCCCGCTTTCATTGCTGGAAAGCTCCTCCATCTGATCCAGAATTTGTGCGTTGCTGTCGAGCGTCTGCAGGTCGTGCACCACGGCCGCCGAGGGGCCCGGCTGCTGAACCGGCTGCATCCAGTCGGTCACGCCCAGGTAGGTTCCGCCGCCGATGAGCAGCAATACGGTGAGCGCCATGGCGGCCAGGGGACGAACGTGCAGTCCCGAGCCGTAGGCGATGCCGGCGCGCCAGCGAGCGATGGCGGCGGCGAACCATCCGGCCGGCGCGGCCTGGCGCTCTTCGCGCATGCGGGCGCCAAGCCGCGTGAGGAAGTAAGGGCTGGGCTCGGGAACTTCCCAGGCATCGAGGAGATTGATGGTCGCCTTCAACTCCTCGACCCTGGCCCGGCACTGGTCACACTCCGCAACGTGCGCTTGAACCTTGGCAGGCGCAGGGCGGGTGTCGAGCACGAGATCGGCCAGCTTGGCGTCGATCGCCGTGCACTTTGTCCCCGCGAGATTTGTTTTCTTCTGCTTCATGGCTTGGTACCCCGCAATCCGCCGGTTTCGCCCGGCATCTTTCCACTTTTCCTTCACACAAAGTCCTTCAGTTTTTCACGCAGCGTCTGGTAGGCGCGAAAGAGCAGCGACTTGGTCGCCGATTCGCTCAGCTTCAGCACCTCCCCGATCTGCCGGTAATCCATCCCTTGATACTTATGCATCAACACAGCCATCCGCTGCCTTTCCGGCAGCGCCATCACGTGGCGGCGAATGGCGGCCATGCGCTCTTCGCGCAGCATCCGCTCTTCCGCCGAAGGATCGTCGTCGGCGAGGTCGGGCGTGGTCCCGGTCTCCTCGTCGGGCGCGTCCAGGTACACGGTTTGCGCGGCCCGTTCGTGCTTGGTGTCGCGCGCGTAGTTTACGGCCAGGTTGGTGGCGATTCGATACAGCCACGTCGTGAACCGGGCCTCGGCCCGATAGCTCGTCCTGGCACGATAGACGCGCAAAAACACTTCCTGAGCCAGTTCTTCGGCAACGGCATGATTCCCCACCATCCGATAGAGGAAGTGAATCATGGGCCGGTGGTACTTCTGGGCCAGGTAATTGAAGCCGGCCTCGTCGCCTTCGGCCACGCGCAGCATGACGGCTGCGTCGCTCGATGGATCCAGTTGCGCCCGCAGGTCCGCGACGGGTCCGCGCGCGGCGTCCGGCGGCAAAGCCGAAACCGCTCCCAGGCCCGGACCGTTGAGGACCATGGTTGCCATATCTTCTCGAACCCCGCCGGGGCCGGAAGGTTGCGCCTTTCGAAGGGTTTCCGATGGGGTTTCAGGCCCGGAACTAGCCCTTTCAGGGGAGTTGCCGCTCTGGCCGGGGGAGCTGGACCGGGCGAGAGCCGACGGCATCCTGGGCTGGGTCCGCCGATCGGCGTCCGGGAGGCCGAAACCGCCGAGTCCTGATACAGGCGCCAGCGCCGCTTCCCCGTCGTAGGGGATGTCACCTTGTTGGCGGATTGAGTGCGGTTTCATGAACATGGCGAAACGCTGCACGCGGGGGGCCAGGTTTGGCCGTAAAGGCCTGCTGGTGTTACTCTACTCCCCGGGATGTCGTTTGCGGCGCCTTTCCAGTGTACGCGGAGTCGCCCGCGGGGAGGAGTTCGCCGCGGCAGGACCGGGGCGGCGAGGCCAGTTCGGGATGGAGATTTTTCCCTCGTCTGGAGGGGCGACCGCGTTCCTATCAGTCGGAATCTCTGCACGGGCGATTAGCTCAGTTGGTTAGAGCGCTTCCTTCACACGGAAGAGGTCTGGGGTTCGAGTCCCTAATCGCCCACCATCGACTTAGAGCCTTTTGAAAAAGCACTTGCGCACGTCCCGCAGGGGCCAAAACCCGCACTTATCTGCTGTGCATACAGCGCCCTTCGGCTTTGCTCAGGGCGGGGTCTAAGAACCTGTCCACAACCCCCTCGAGCAGCGTTCTTCCGCCCGCTAGAGCGGGCTGAAAGGCGCATGAGGCATCCTTTCCCCCAGGCTTGCGCCTGGGGCTACCGTCCGTCGTCCGCCTACGGCGGACTTTGCTCCATTATCCATCCTTCATCTTGTAGTTTGCGGACAGGTTCTCAGAGCCGGCCGGGAATTGCCGCTATTGCACGTCATGGAGTAGCATCTGGAACCATGCCAGATCCAATCGCATCCAAGGGAATCGACCTCGATCAGGTCATCCTCCTAACCAGCCGCGTCTTTGCCGCCTTCCTGCTCTTCTGGGTCGTTGACGATATCATCGCAATTCCCCAGGAGCTGTTCTCCGTTATGCACTACTTTCACGAATCCACGCAGGCGGGAGTGGGCCTCTTCGAAGCACTGCGCTACTCTTACCTCCTCGCCCTGTACACGATTTATCTGCTCGCGAACATTCTCCGCATCGCGCTTTGGCTTCTGGCCGCCGGATGGTTCTATCGCTGCGGTCCCCGTATCCGCAGCTTCTTCGCCTTTGGATTCGAGTCGCTCAGCAACGGTAGAAACGTTTAGGGCCCGATGCGAATGCAGTATCCAAAAATGAGCTTCGGTGCAATTCAGCCGTGGTGGCGTGCGCAAAGACCATGATCGACAAACCCACTGAAACGAAATGCAGAGGATGGCGAGATTGAGGACTGCTATGGGCGGCGCTCAACGGCAATCGCGATTGTCGCGAACAGCCGGCGTATACGGCGGCGCCTGCGAGCGTACAATGGCAATGCCTTCCTTTTCCTATATATTGGCCAAGGATGGAATCGCGGCGCTGTGCGTCTTGTTCCAAGCGGAGAACACCTGAGTGGCTTGGGGAAGCCTTGGAACGGCGCTCTCACCGCACCCGAAGGTGAGTATCGTGAAACGAATGGCGGAAGCAGTTGTAACTACGATCGCAGCGGCGATGGCGTTTGCGGCCGTTGCGCAAGGAGAGGTGAAAATGTCGATTTGGGGTCATACCGCGGACGGAACCGCCGTCCCGATTTATACGCTGGCCGACGGGCAACTCGAGGCCCGCGTGTCGGCGTATGGAGCGCACCTGGTGAGCGTGAAGGCGCCGGACAAGACGGGCAAGATGGCGGACGTCATTCTGGGCTCGGACTCGCTGCAAACGTATATCGATGTGCCCGGGCCGTATATCGGCGCGATCGTCGGGCGTTATGGGAATCGCATCGGGCAGGGCAAATTCACGCTGGATGGAAGGACGTACCAGATTCCGTTAAACAACGGACCCAACGCGCTGCACGGAGGGCCGAAGGGATTCGATAAGTATGTCTGGCAGTCGCACGAGACGCCGGATGGCGTGGAGTTCACGCTGGTGAGTCCAGACGGCGACCAGGGATTTCCCGGGACGCTCACGGTGAAGGCGCGCTACACGCTCAAAGGCGGCACGCTGCGCATCGACTACACGGCCACCACCGACAAGGCGACCGTCATCAACGTGACT
>Ga0187784_10001014_pt1 | contig 21748 bp, 15 predicted proteins | sample 1015_SJ02_MP15_2_FD_132964 | JGI IMG/M metagenome (GOLD analysis project Ga0187784, IMG submission 132964) | Tropical peat soil microbial communities from peatlands in Department of Meta, Colombia - 1015_SJ02_MP15_20_MG | ecosystem: Environmental > Terrestrial > Soil > Wetlands > Peat | place...
ACGCGCTCGTCGAACATGCCGGGCGCTTCGACGGCAGACTGCGCCTCGCCGTCACGCATTCCGAACATTCGACGAAGAGCGCCCGCGCGCAATGGGCGCAAAGATTGGGCGCGCCCGTCCTCGACGAATACAGCTCGGAAGAGGCGACGCGCATCGCGCTCGAGGCGCCCTGCGGCCATTATCACGTCTGCGAGGATACGGTGCATCTCGACGTGCTCGATCCCGCGACCATGCGCCCGCAGACTCCCGGTCGATCCGGCGTCGCCGTCATCACCAACTTGCTCAACGAGGCCATGCCGTTCATCCGCTACGTGCAGGGAGACTGCATCACGGAGCCCTCCTCTCCCGAGCCTTGCGCGCTGAGCTGGAAGCAGATCGAGAGCATCGGCGGCCGCGCCAATGACGCCTTCGTCAACAAGTTCGGACGCAGCGCCCCGGCGGGCAGCATTCTCGACATCACCTACAGGTGGATGTTCGACTGCGACATACATCTCAAGCAGTTCGAGCTCGTGCAGATCGGATCGGAACGGATCGCGGCGACCTTCGCGCCGGGACCAGGAGTGAGCGAAGCAAAGATTCGCGGCGCGCTCGGACATTTGCAGGAGCTCATCGGCCTCTGCCTGGAGCATCCCGTCCACGTCGCCTTGACGCTCGTCGACGCCTTTCCGCCTTCTCCCGGCAAGCGCCGCCCGATCCGCCGCGCGATCGCGAGCTGACGATCGTTCGGGATACGTCAGGAGGACTCCGACATGATCGCCTCGCTTCTCCGCGTCGCCGCCATGACGCAGCGCTATTTGTTGCTGCTCGCGTCCTCCTGGCCACGGCTGCTCGAGCTCGTCTACTGGCCGATGATGCAGATCCTCGTCTGGGGAACGCTGCAGTTCTATCTTTCCGAGCGTTCCTCGAGCTTCGTTGAGATCTCTGGAACGCTCGTCGGCGGCGTGCTGCTCTTCGACGTTCTCGTGCGCGGACAGCTGGGGCTCTCCGTCACTTTTCTCGAGGAGACCTGGTCAAACAATCTCGGCAATCTGCTGATGAGTCCGCTGCGCCCGGTGGAGCTCGTGGCGTCGATGATGCTGATGAGCGTCGTGCGCGCCGTCATCGGTCTCCTGCCGGTGACGCTCGTCGCGATCTTTCTCTTCGACTTTAACGTCTATCAGCTCGGATTTGCCCTTCTTCCCTTCTTCCTCAACCTCGTCGTCACGTCCTGGGCGATCGGGCTCTTCGTCTCGGGATTGGTGCTGCGCCATGGCGCGGCGGCCGAGAGCCTCGTCTGGTCGCTCGTATTCGCGCTGCTGCCGCTGTGCTGCGTGTACTATCCGGTGGGGGTGCTGCCGGAATGGCTGCAGCCGGTTTCGCTCGCGCTCCCGCCGACCTATGTCTTCGAAGGCCTGCGCGCCATGCTGCTAGAGAACGCGTTCCGCGCCGACCTCATGTTGCGGGCTTTCGCGCTCAACGCGCTGTATCTCGCTGCAGCTCTCTATGGTTTCCTGCGCCTGCTCAGGAGCGCCCGCGCTTCGGGATCGCTGCTTTCCAGCGGCGCATGAGACCTTATCCATGCAAGGAGAAAGATCATGACGCTCGCGATCGACATCGGCGACTCGAGGACAGAGCTGCAGGCGCAGACGTCCGGCCGTCCGCTTCCGACCAGCTTCATGGAGCGCCTCGAACGCTTGCCGGCGCGGTATTTCGCGAGACGAAGGCCAGCGGCGCTGGCGCTCAGCGTCGAAGGCCTGACGAAAATTTATGGCTCGACAGCGATTGTCGAGGATGTGAGCTTCACGCTTCCGCGCGGCGCCACGCTTGGCCTTCTAGGATCCAACGGGGCGGGCAAAACAACGACGATCGGCATGATCCTGGGACTTGTCACGCCCTCGCAGGGCCGCGCGGTCGTGCTCGGTCACGACATGGCGTGCGCGCCTTATGAGATTCTTCATCGCGTCAGTTTCGTAAGTCCGTACATCGCGATGCCCGCGAAGCTCACCGTTCGCCAGAACCTGCTCGTCTTCGGACGTTTGTATGGGGTCGCCGAGCTCGAGCGTCGGATCGAGGAACTTTCCGAGCAATTCGAGATCGCCGAGCTGCTCGACCGCGTCTTCGGCGGCCTCTCGGCGGGTCAGAAGACCCGCGCCTCACTCGTCAAAGCGCTGCTCAACGCGCCGGACTTGCTGCTGCTCGACGAGCCGACCGCTTCGCTCGATCCGGAAAGCGCCGAATGGGTGAGAGAGCTGCTCGGCGGCTATCTGCGCCAGCATGGCGCTGCGCTGCTGCTCGCCTCCCACAACATGCAAGAGGTCGAGCAGCTCTGCGAGCGCGTCGTCATCCTGCATCGGGGCCGCGTGGCCGAGCTCGGCGCGCCGCGCGGGCTGATCGAGGATTATGATTGCGCAGATCTCCATGAGGTCTTTCTGGAAGTCTGCTGGCGTCAATCGTCGGGCTGCGACCTCGGCGCCTCCGCCTTCTGAGGCGCGTCGCCCTCGCGCACAATGGCGAAGGATGGGCCCGCCGGCCAATGAACCATTCTCCTCACACTCGCGACGAATTCATGAAGGCGGCCGTCAGAGGAGAATGGTCCGGTGAGCGCAAGGGTTCCACAGATCACGGCGGCGCTGGAGCGATCGCCATCTTTCGCGACAGTCGACGCCGCGCCAACGTTTGCGGCTCTTCCCGCTCTCGCCGGATCGTTTGCTCGCGACACGCTCGGGGCGGCGGCGCGCGTGACGAGCGAAGAGCCGGGCGACGCCGCCGAGAGGGAGCGGCTCCTGGACGAGGCTTTCGGAGTCGAGCGCTTCAAGAAGTCCGCCGAACGGCTGCGGGCGGGGCGCGCGCCGGCCCGCGGCCTCTCCCTCAAGGCGGTCGATGGTTGGAGCGTGATCGGCACGCTGCGCCTATGGGACATTTATGCCGGCTTCGGCCGCCCGGCGCTGCTGCTCGGGCCGCTCGCCGTCGCTGCGCAACGGCGCGGCGAAGGAGTTGGAGCGGCGCTCGTGGAAGAAGGCCTGCGGCGCGCCAGAAACCAGGGCCGCCGCGCCGTCTTGCTCGTCGGGGACGCGGCCTATTATTCGCGCTTCGGATTTACGCCTCGTCTGACCGAAGGCTTGAGCTTCCCTGGCGGCGTCGACGCGCGGCGTTTCCTTGGCCTGGAGCTCGTCGCCGGGGCGTTGCGCGGCGCGCATGGCCCTGTGTTCGCCGGTTGACGCGACGGGTCCGGCTGACGAAGCGAAGAAATGCGCAATGTTGCGGCCGGAGGCGTTGAAGGCTCGCGAAACGGGAGCGAGGGGCGACGGCCTTGCGCCGCCGCCCGTGCGGAGTCAGCGCGCGGCGGCGCTCTTGATCCAGGAAGCCTCGGGAGGTTGCGCACCCGTTGGGGACTCTTCGCGCGCGCCGGCGGAGTCGAGGAAGAACGTGTCGGCCGCGATCACCGCGGCGAGCGCGTCGATTCGGGCGGCGTCCGGAGCGCCGCTGGAGCCCCTCGGCGCGGGCCGGGCCGTGCCGCTGAGCAGCAGGCGCACGGCGGCGGCGTCGAGACCGGGATTGATTTCGAGCATCAGCGCGATCACACCCGTGACCTCCGCCGCCGCGAGCGAGGTCCCCGAGCGAAACTGATAAGCGTTCCCAGGCTCCGCAACGAGCAGATCGACTCCCGGCGCTGCGACTGAAACATAGTCGCCGACATTCGCAGCCGCATAGAGCCGATCGCGCGCGTCAGTCGCCGTCACGGCGATGACCTCGGGATAGGCGGCTGGATAGGCGGGCGCGGCGCGGGGCCCGTCATTGCCCGCGGCTGCGACGAAGATCATGTTCTCACGGTGGCCGGCTCGCACAATCTCCCCAACCAGGGGGTCGCTGGGACCCGCGAAGCTCATGTTGACGAGCCGCGCGTGGCGCAGGTAGGCCCACTGGATAGCGCGCGCAATATGCACGCTCGAGCCTTGCGCGCCCGGATCGGACTTGCTGCTCGCGAAGGCGCGGATGGACAGGATCTGCGCGCGCGGCGCGACGCCGACCAGCTCCGCATGCGCGCCGATGAGTCCCGCGATCGAGGTCCCGTGCGGATCAGCCCCGCCGTTCCCGGCGAGTTCGTCGTATTCCTCTGCAACGCTGCCGTCGAGCTCCGGATGCCGCGCGTCGACGCCGGAGTCGATGACCGCCACCAGCTCGCCGAGCCCAAGCGCGCGTCGATGCGCCTCGTTCAGGGACAATTTTGGAACGGCGTATTGCGCCGCAGCAAAGCCCTTCGAGCCTCCCGGCGCGTCCTCCAGCGCATATTTGTAATTCGGCTGGATCGCTGCGACGAGCGCCTGAGATTGCAGCGCCGTAACGGCGGCTTCGACGGCGCGACGATCCCTGAGCCGGTAGCGATAGTAGCTCGCGCCGATCAGGTCGAAGCGCTCGACTGAAATGCGGTCGAGGCTCTGCTCTCTGGCAAACGCCTCGATCGCCTCGAAGGTCGCGTCGTCGCGGAATCTGACCAGCACCTCGCCGGGGACATAGCGACGCTCGGCGGCGAGCGCGACCCGAGTCGGTTTGTCGTGCGCGCGCGGCTCGTGCGTCGTTTGACGACGAGGCGGCTCTACGCTCGCCATCGACGCGCGAGCGGCGTGGCGTCGTTGCGAACGCGCGTCTTGGACGATTGGAGGCGGCGGCTCTGCGCTCGTCGTGCGCGTGCGAGCGACGTCATGCCGGATGACGGTTGGCTCACGTCTCTCGACGCGCCAAGGGGGAGGCGATTGCGGACGGATGTGATAGGCGATGGGGGGCGCAAGATCGTCGCTCTGCGGCGAGCCGTATTGGGGCCGCGGCCAGGCGTGAATCGGACTCCCGATGCGTCTCGGCGGAAATCCCTCGGGATACGGCCCTCTCGGCGTCGCCTGCCGGGGCCCCGCGCCATAGGACATGAAGGGCGACGGCGGATGAAGCCAGGGCCCGCGAGAACCAAACCCGCGCATCGGAAAGGGCGGCCTGCGCATGAAGGCGCCAAAGCCGCCGCCCCTTCCGAACAGCCCGAAGTGCGGCGCGCCCTCCGCCGAAGGCGAGAGCGCGCTGACGCCGATCAACGCGCCAAGTAAGACGGAAACGAGATTCTTGCGCATGCAAGCCTCCGATCGCTTGTCCGAGTGATGCTCCAGGCGGGGCGATTTGCGCGACAGGGCGAAAGAGGCGTCGTCCCGCCGCGCAGAGGGCGAGGCGTCAAGTCAATTGCAGACCTGAACGCTTTTGTAGCCGACGAAGTAGCCGTAATCGTCGTAAATACGCCGGCTCACGTAGTAGCAGCTACTCCCATAGTAGGCGCTGCTCGCCGCCGCGCCGATCGCCATCGCGCCGATCAGGCCCGCGGCAAAACCGTAACCGTGATGATGGAACCCGCCGGGATGAAACGCGTGCGGACCGCCGAACCCGAACGGCTTGGCGTCGGCGGCTGTCGCCGCCATGGCGACGGCGACGCCCAGCGCGATGGCGGCGATGGCGGTCGTCAGGAACTTGCTGTTCATTGGACTTCTCCCTCTTTTCGAACTGCGGACCGATCGTCCGCGCATTCGGTAGTCGCTCCGGCGAGCGAGAAGGTTCGGACCTCGATATGCTTTTATTTTGCATGAGGGGGCGTGCGGCGATGTGCGCTGGCGCACGCGCGCCATTACGGGTGGACCCCGGCGCTCACAATTTCTGACGCAGACGGAGGAGCGGCGTCACCGTAGCGGCGCGAAAGAAAAACGCGTGCTTCAGCCTGTTGGCGGCCTCGAAAGCTCGGACTTTCCGCTGCGCGTCCGTTCAGACTTGGAACGGGGAATTTTGTTACGGGACAACGAGGAGACAGCGCGGACTCTTTGATTTAAGCGGGCCTGATGCGAAGGGCTGAACGAAGCGAGCGATCCGCCAGCGGCCATTGACGCGCGCTCGACGCCGAGACGCGGCGGCTCATCGTGAGGCCCCGCGATCCAGCCACGAAACCATGCCGGCGCGCCTGGGTTTGCATTTGCATCCGCATGTTCCCTATGCCAATCGTCTAGGCCAACCCCAACGATATGCTGAGCGAACCGGGATGACGGCGAAGGTCGAGATCGTCAAACGTCTGGGCGAGCAAACGGTGTTGTTGCCATCGCTGATCGCGGACGCGCTTGCCGCCAACGACCGCGTGAAGCTGCGCATGAGCCTGCTGCAAGAGGCCGTTTCAGCGGCGTCTGGGCATTCCGCGCACGATTTTGAGGTCGAGCGGCGCGCCGCAGGGCTGTCGGATCCGCAATTCGACCACCTCATCGCGGGCGCTCGCGCCGTGGGGCCGGAGAGTTTCGCCATACCGGGAGCAAGCGCGCTTTTGCTCGGCGTCTCGGACGACATCGGCGCTATGCTGGCGCCCATCGATGCGATCGAGCCCGAGACCGCACGATCCTTCCACGCGCGCTTCGACGCTCTGCGGTCCGGCTTCGCCAAGGTCACAGACGACATTCTTCAGCGGGAGGATATCTCCCGTCTGACCTCGGCGCGCAGAGGGAGCAAGGACAGCTTGCACCTCCTGGTCATGGATGCGCACAAGGCTGTCAATCGCATTGCCGCAGGAACAGCGGTCGAGGTGATCGACGGGGCGCGTGTCCACCATCTCGAGCCTCAAGACAAAGCGCTCGTTGCGGCGTTCATGCGCGGTCTCAATCGCACCGCCGGCCTGGCGTTCGGGCATCCGGGACTAGCCACCACGGCGACTCGCGTGGGCGCGCGGTTGACGATTCAAAACGACATCGGCGCCACCGAGGCCCACGTGCTCGTCATTCACGTCGAGCTCGCTTCCGTCACGATCACCTACACCGACGTTCATCGCATCCGCGCGACGTTTTTCTCCTCGCTCTTCGTAGATTGGAAGGTCGACTGGAGCGTCCTCGCTGAACGCGCCGCCGAAGGCATCGGAAAGGAGGACGTGTTCTTTCTCATGACCGGCGCGTTCTCGGCGGCGTCCGCCGAAGAGCTCGAGGCGTTCCTGGCGTTTTTGGGTTCCCGCGTCGTCTTTCTCATCGACTGGAACAAGGGGCGCAAGGCGCTGCAAATCTTCGTCGGACGGAAAGCGGCGATCGACATCCTGACTTGGGCGGCGAACAACGACGTGGGACACCGCGCTTTCCTGGAGCTCGGGGGCGCCGACCTGGTGTTCGAGGCGATCCGCCACGTTGCGGCCGGCTGCATTCCCTATGGCGCTCGCCTCGACGAAACGCTCGGCGCCGAGGACAGCGCCGATTTCCTGCGCCGCGTCCTGAGCGAAGCGAGCCGAGGCCTGCGCGCGGGGCGTTCGGCGCGCCTGATTCGCGACCAAATTCAAGCTGATCTCGCGCAACGCTTCGAGTCGGCGGAAAGCGCCGTTCTGACGATCGTCGAACGTCATCTCGGTCTCTCTCACAGTCTGGCGTCGGCGATCTGGACCGCCTTGGCGCATCAGGAAAGCGCCGCGAGCCGGCAATCCCTCGTACGCCGCTCCAAGCTCATCGAAGAGAAGGCCGACCGGCTGACCTTGACGGCGCGCGAGGCGTGCCTGCGGCTGCGCGACGCATCGGAGCTGCGCCTCTTCATCGACGAGATCGAAAACGCCGCCGACCTTTTCGACGAAACCGCCTTCCTCGTCAGCCTGCTGCCCGAGGCGGGCCTCGAGGACTCGCTCGCCGAAAAGGTCGCCGCCCTTGCCGATCTCGCCATGCGCGGAACGGGCGAGCTGATCAAGGCGGTCGCGGCCACAGCGCGCCTGCCCGAAGGCAAGCGCAGCGACGCTGCGTTCGCGCTGCAGGCGATCGACGCCGTAGCCCAGGTGGAGCGGAGCGCGGACGCCGCTCAGCGCGGGGCGATGGAGGCCTGCGTGCGCAACGGCGACCGCGACGCGAGAACGCTGATCCTCGGCATCGAGATCGCGCGCGCGATCGAGAGCGCGACCGATCGCCTCGCGCATGCGGCGCACGCGTTGCGCAACCGGGTGCTGAAGGAGCTCTCCGCATGATCGGTCCGACGACTGAGCCGCTCTTCATCGGAATGGAGGATGCTTCGCAGGATCTCGACGTCGAGCTCGCCGGCTCGAAAGCGACGCAGATCGCGCGTATGAGCGAGATGGGACTCGCCGTGCCGCCCGCTTTCGTCATGCCGACCAGCCTGTGCGCCGGCGTAAACGGCGGCGTGGGAGAAGCGCAGCGGGCCATGAGAAGCGGGCTCCAGGACGGAATCGCGCGGCTCGAAGCCGCGACTGGACGGCGCTTCGGCGACAGCCGGACGCCGCTTTTCGTGTCGGTTCGTTCTGGAGCGGCCCGGTCCATGCCAGGGATGCTCGACACGATTCTCAACATCGGCATGAACAAGGAAAGCGTTCAGGGCGCCGTCCGGCAGACGGGAAACCCGCGCTTGGCCTGGGATTGCTATCGCCGGTTGGTCCAGGGTTACGCGCAAGTGGTCGGGGGAGTTTCGAGGGCCGAGATCGAGGAAGCCTTGGTCGCGATGCTGCAATCGGAGAATGCGGTCTCGGAGGACGAGCTCGATTGCGAAGCGCTGGAGCGTCTGACCACGCAATACATCGGCATCGCGGCGCGCTCCCTCAAACGCGACCTTCCGCAAGATCCGCTCGATCAGCTGGAGGCCGCGGCGCGCGCGGTCTACGCCTCGTGGGAGGGAGCGCGGGCGCGCGAATATCGGCGCATCAACCACCTGGAGGATCTGCTCGGCACCGCCGTCACCGTTCAGGCCATGGTCTTCGGGAATTCCGGCAGCCGCTCCGGCGCCGGCGTCGCCTTCTCCCGCAATCCCGCAACGGGCGCAAAGGAGCTCTATGTCGACTTCCTGTTCAACGCCCAGGGCGAGGACGTGGTCTCCGGCCGACGCGCGCCCGGCGACCGCTCGCTGTTTCGAAGGTGGCTGCCGGCCTGCGCCGAAGAATTGGCGTCGGCCGCGCGCCGGCTCGAGGAGCGGTTCCAGGATGTGCAAGACATCGAATTCACGGTGGAGGACGGGCGGCTTTGGTTTTTGCAAACGCGGGCGGCCAAGCGCGCCCCTCGGGCCGGGCTCCGCATCGCCGTGGACATGGTTCGAGAAGGGCTGATCACGCCGCTCGAGGCTTTGCGCCGGCTCGAGGAGGTGGATCTCGAGCGCGCCGGCCAAGCGGCGCTGAAGGGGGCATCGGCTCCGTTGGCGCGAGCGACCCCCGCCTCCCCCGGCGTCGCTAGCGGTCGCATCGCCCTGGACAGCAAAAGCGCCCAGCGCATGTCGACGGAGGGCGACGCAGTGATCTTGGTTCGACGCGAGCCTTCGACCGACGATATCGCCGGGTTCCACGCCGCGGAGGGAATCCTGACGATGGTCGGCGGGCGCACGGCGCATGCGGCCGTGGTGGCGCGGCAACTCGGCAAGGTGTGTCTTGTGGATTGCCGGAGCCTGGCGATCGACGAAGGGAGTCGTCGCGTGACGCTCGCCGAGCGCGAATTCAAGGAAGGAGACTGGCTCTCGATCGACGGCGAGAACGGCGAAATTTTTCCCGGCCGCGCCGATGTCGTCATCGAACGGCCTGAAGCGGAATTGGCCGAGTTGGAACGCTGGCGCGAGCAAGCAACGCCTTAGCTCTTAATTCGCCATGGTCACGCATTCGTCGCACATCGATGAAAGGTCACGGTTTCTGAGGAAGTTGCGCGCCTGGCGCTGACCGTCACGTTTCTGATTTACGATCAGTTGCGGTTTCGCCCGCTCTCTTTAGGCTCTTGTGCGCCGGCCACAAGTTTCGCCTTCAACGCATGCAAGATTGGGACTTGGCCTTTCGCTATCATCGCCTGCGCCTCGTCGAACGAAAACCATGCAGCGTCATCAGCCTCCGGAACATCGACGAATCTGCCGGATTTCGGCGGCCACTCGACTCGACAAGAATTGCTTTTCAAATTCCTCGGATCGAACTCGCCCTCCGCCGCCCAGGCGGAGACAAGTTTGCCGCTGGGCTGTTTATAGGTTCCCAGTGCGATGAGTCGACCCGAGACGACGATTCCGGTCTCTTCCAAAAGCTCCCGCTTCGCCGCCGCCTGAGCGTCTTCTTCCCTTTCGTCGTATTCGCCTTTAGGGATCGACCAGGCGCTCTTGTTCCTATTGGCCCAGAACGGACCGCCAGGATGTACCAAAAGAACCTCGACGTTATCGAGGCTTTTGCGAAACAGTAGAATGCCCGCGCTGCGTTTCGGCATCGTGGGTTTCCCTCAAGCCGCCGACCCTTGGCGCGCGCTCTTGTCGCCCGCGCCGATCTTGGCTCCGATCGTGAAACAAAGATAGCTCCTCTTTGAAATGGACCGCGATGACCTTTCTTGGGGCGTCGCAACAGCAGGCCTTGGCTGCGCCCCTTTAGCGTTCGTTGGGACGGCGGCCCATTTGTTCGAGGATTTTGCGCATTGCGTCGAGATCGGCGCCGAACCCGCCCCAGTCCCCCGCCTTAAGTCGCCCCATCGCCCGCTCGTAGGAGCGAAGGGCCTCGCGGGCTCGATCCTCCGCCCCGCGCTGAAGGGCGGGAGCCGCCGGAGCGCCAGCAGCTTGGGCCTGTGGCGTTCCCTCCTCGAAGAGAGCGGCAAGCGCTTCCGCGAGAGTGTCCTTCATGACCAGTCGATCGCCATAGGCGGCGATGACTCTCTTCAGTTCGGGCAATTGCCCCGCCTCGGCGCGAAGGTACAGCGGCGACACGTAAAGAATCGAATTCTCGATGGGGACGACAAGCAGATTGCCCCGGATGACTCGGGAGCCCATTTGGTTCCAGAGAGAAATCTGCTGAGAGATCTCCGTGTTCTGATTGATGCGAGCCTCGATCTGAAAAGGCCCGTAGACGAGCTTGTCTTTAGGAAACTCATAGACGATCAGCTTGCCATAGTCCGGCGCGTCGCAGCGCGCAGCCAGCCATGCGATCATATTCTCGCGCTTGCTCGGCGCCATCGGCGCCAGAAGAAAGAATTGGGCCTGCGTCTCTCCTGGCAAACGCATGATGACATAGTAGGGGGCCATCCTCGAGTCGCCGCCGTCGACTTGGTCGAAGCCGGTCGGTTGACGCGGGAATTGCCACAAGTCCTCCCGGTTATAGAACACTTCGGGAGCGTCCATGTGATAGGCGCGATAAATGTCGGCCTGGATGCGGAATAGATCCTCCGGATATCTGACATGGCGTTGCAGCTCGCGCGGCATTGTCTCGAGCGGCTTGAATAGCGCGGGAAAGATGCGCTGATAGGTCGCGATGACCGGATCTCTCGAATCTGCGACGTAGAAGTCGACGGTTCCGTTGTAGGCGTCGACGACGGTCTTGACGGAGTTGCGGAGGTAGTTGATTCCCCCGGCGACGCTCATGGGCTGGGCATAAGGAAACCAGCTGCTGGTCGTGTAAGCGTCCTGCATCCAGTACAGGCGGCCCTCGTGGATGACGAGATAGGGGTCTTGGTCCAAAAGAAGAAAAGGGGCGATCGTTCGCACGCGATCTTGAATGCGCCGACGGATAAGAATCCGGCTTTCGTCGGTCAGATAACGGCTGAGTAAGATGTCGATGTCGCCGAAGCGCCAAGCGAAGAGCAATTTGCTGGCGATCCCGCCTATGCTGATGCCGTCGGCCCCGTCATAGACGCCATAAACATTGTCTTTTCCCTTGGGGTAGTCGAATTCAGGCGTGCTTGTCTTGACAATCACGTATGATTCTGACGCCTGCCCGAAATAGATACGCGGTTCGCGGATCACGGGAGCGCCATCCGACGCCACGGGCGGAATGTCCTTTAGATAGAAAATCGGCAGGCCCTCCGCAGACTTGCGGGTGACCGGGGACATCACCACCCCATTGCCATGGGTGAACAACAAGTGCAGATTGACCCAGGTCTGGGCGTTGACCGGCAGCAACGTAGGTTCGAGTTCTCGTGCCGACAACATGACCTGTTGGTAGGACCCAGCGATATCGTATCGATCGACGTCAATATCGTGAAACTTGTAATAGGTCCGGATTTCTTGCAGCTGCGCGTAGCTGTCCGCCAAGGGCCGCCAGTCCCACAGGCGAATATTATCGACGGTGGGACGATTGTTCTCAAGCGACTGGAAGTTTAATCCCTGTTCTGCCGGGAAGGGTTTGGCCGTGACTTGATTGAGATTGTAGGCCTGCTGCGTGAGCGTGATGTTGCGCTGCAAATAGGGCGCCTCCAACTGCAACTCGTTGGGCTTTACGTAGAACCGCTGAAAGAGCGCCGGAAACGCGTGCGTCAGCGCGAGGGAGCCGCCAACGACCATGAGCGCTGCGGCGCCGGCGAGTTTGTATGATCGCGTCCACAGGTTGGCGAGCAAGATCAGGGCGGCGACAAGCGCAATCCCGGCGAGCAATGTCAGCGCCGGAAGCGTGACGTGAACGTCCGTATAGGCGGCTCCTACCACAACCGCATTATCGCGATAAAGCAATTGATAGCGCTCCAGCCAGAAGGACCATGCCTCGACGGCGAAAAACACGCCTAGCAAGGCCGAGCCATGAGCGATGAAGATTTGGCGCCTTCGCGCGTCAAACGTGAAAACATAACCATGGGCGGCATAGATGGCCGTTGCGAGGAGAGCGCTCGCAGTGAGCGCCAGCAGCATCCAGTTCTTGATCTCCAGATAGGCTGGAAAAGAGAAGAAATAGAAGCCTATATCTTTCGCGTAAAGGGGATCGCTCTGCCCAAACGGGACTTGCTGGATGAAGCGCAAGACCAGATCCCAATTTGGGACTTCGGTCAAAGCTATCAGGACCGCCAAGGCGATCGCCACGCCCACGGAAAAGCGCCCTCGGCGAAAATGTTGGAGCCAAGGCGTGGGCGGCTCATATTCTATTTCGCCAAGCGACTCCCACGGCGAGACGGCTTTGCCGACACTTCCCGTCTGAGCAGACAGTCGCTGCGCCAAGGAGGCGTTCGTCCCAAGAAACAGCATGGAGGCTAGGAAGACGCCAAAGAACAGGCCCACCTTCGCGCGAATGATCGTCCAGAACACGCTCGGATATTCGACCGCCGAAAACCACAGCCAGTCGACGAGGAGCCCGCCCGTTATCTTCAGCAAGGCGAGGCACGCGAACAGTGCGATCATCGCCGCCGCAAGAGTTTTCCCCGTCATGTCTTCGCCTCCAATTTGCGCGCACTGTCGCCGTCAACTCAGCCGTTTTGGAACGCGCTTTGAGCTTCTTGCGACAGGCGGAAGCCCTGGCCCTTGTAGCGAGGAGAATAATGCAGCGTCACGAGGCGCTTCACGCTGGCGAGCCTGGCGAGAGTTCCGGCCTGCCGCGCCGTCAAATGACGGCGCGCCTTTGCCGCCCCCGCGTCGACTTCGAGAAATGTCGCTTCAATGAAAAGGATGTCGGCGTCTTTGGCGAGCAGAATGATTTTTTCCTGGTTCGCGTCTGTGAAGGCGCAATCGACGACATAGGCGATCTTGCGGCCCGAGGCGATTTTCATGATCTCTCTCTTCAGGAGGCCGAGGGGCAAGGCGCCCGGATTGTCTTGACGCGCGTCGCGCCAGGCGACGTCAATGAGAACGTTGTCATCCGCGCCGCGAAGAATAGCGTCCTTGAACGCCCGCAGCCACGGTCCGATCGCCAACCCCATGGCCTCCGCCTTGTTGCGCCAGACGTTGATTTGAGCCCGCTCTTCGAGGACGTAGGCCAGCACGGGAATGTCATGGTCAAGCGTCGTTGCGCGGACCTGCAGCCCGGCTTCTCTGAGCAGGAGGCCGTCGAGGCTTTGTCTCGATTCGCCCTCGGTTCGCTCGAACCGCGCGCGTCCGCTGAAGCGCGCGGTTCTCATGCGCCCGGACGGGTCGAGCTCCGTGACGCGGATGATCAGTTCGCCGTCGTAGCCTTCGATCAGATTCCAGCTGTACGCTTGAAGCTTATGCGCGACGGCGTCGATAAGGCCATCCGGCCCAAAGACGCCGAGCGTCTTTTCCCGCCCGAGCGAAAGCCGCAGCAGATTGTCAAAACCGGCGAAGTGGTCCATGTGTCGATGCGTGACGAAGACGTCGCTGACGCGCAGAAGCTTGCGCGGAGCAAGCCGCCGAAGATCGCCAAGATCGAAGAGCAGCGCCCGGCGCTCAAAAACAAGATCCACATAGAGACCCGGATCCTCGAAGGGATCGTTGACGAGCATGGGGTCAAAATGACGCGGCATGGGTCGTTCGCTTGACAGTTCTGCTCGCGCGCCCAGCCCGTCGTTTCCAAGACTGGCTCGTCCAGACGCCGGAGAGCCGCCGCCGATCTTCTCTTTCGAAGGGCGAGCGCTTCCCCGGCGCGATGTAGCGAGGCTTCAACGAATGGAGCCTCAATTCCTACTTCGACTTGATCTCGATCGTCTTTTGGGCCTTCTGCGCCTCTGGCGTCTTGGGCAGGCGAAGGGTCAGCACGCCTTTTTCGAACGAGGCCTCGATTTTGTCGGCGTCGACGCCCTCGGGGACACGGAACGAACGCTTGAACGAGCCGTAGCGCCGTTCCGAGAAGTAGTAGCCCTCCTTCTTTTCTTCCTTCTCTTCCTTCTTCTCGCCGCTGATGGAGAGCGTGCCGTTCGAAAGCTTCACCTCGACGTTCTTGTGGTCCAAGCCTGGAAGCTCGGCGGTGATCTCATATTCCTTGTCTTTCTCGACGAAATCGACCGCCGGCGTCGCCGGGAACCCGCCGGCGAAACGCTCGAACGGTTCGAAGTCGAGGAGGCTCCTGCGAGAAGGAAACTCCTCAAAGAGCCGATCGATTTGTCGCCGCAATGTTTCGAAGGGATGCCAATCCAGAAGGCCGGCATGGGAAGGGAGCGTCGCTGACTCCTTCTTCACCGGTAGTTCGGTCTCTTTTTCCGCCATTTCGCCCTCCACTCGCTTGAAAGTGATGACCGTCGCACATCCGCCCGCCGCCCCCATTTCCCGCCGGGAGCAAACCAAGGGCCTGTGCAATAGGGAATTTATAAATCTGCCCCCCACGGCTTCAAGCGGCGCCCGATGGAGAAAATTGTCGCAACCGAAAGTCCTTCTGGAGCCGAGGGCGCACGAGGCGCTCTGGAGGAATCTGGCCGGCTTGATGAGCTATGATCTCGGCTTCATCGATTTGGAGCAGAAATCCCTGCAACCCGTTCGGCCCGAGGTTGTCACCCATGCCTTGAGTACGAAATGTCACCCATGTCCGGGCGTTCTCTGAACTGGCGGGCCACGAGCGACGATGATGAGAACTATGTCTGCGCCGTGGCCCTATGAATCTGGAGGGTTATGTGAGGTCCAATCTGGAGTGTTATGTGAGGTCCGCGGCGCAATGCTTCGGCTGCCGGGATGCGGACCTCACATAAGATCCGGATCGAACGAAGCCGTCCCACGGACCTGTTCGCCACCCAAGTTCGAAGAACGGGCGTGCCGTTTGAGCCGGGGCGCGCCTCGCAGACAGGAAAAACAGCGTGAAATGGCATGCCAGTTGTTATTTGGAAAAAGCGATTTTCTCTTTCGTATAAATTACAAACGGTTATGGTGATTTTGCCGCAATTGCGGCATAATTCTGCTCTCGGTTTAGCTTCGCTGCTGCGAGGACTCGCGCGGGGGAAGGATCTTTGGTTCTGCCTCCCTGTGCCTAGTCGCGCAGTTGCGGGCGCAGCTTAGCAGAAAATGCTTTCGGCGAGGGTGGCAACTACAACCGAAAAACGCCTTTCGAGAGAACGAACTGCCGCCAAGCCGTGGGAAAGAAGCGGCGATCCTCGGGTCTCCAGCGCCGACGAAGTCGGCTTCGTTCAATCTCCGTCGCGGGATTGAATCCTCTATTGAATCGGCACGCTCGGATAATGCTGTAGGTGTTTGATTCCGGGGCTGCTGACGGCTTTGTCTCGATCCCAGAACTTCCGGATCTTTGCTTTGTGGTTGAGCATGTGAGGCCCTCTGCTTTTCACATCGTCGATTTCAAGAGCATTCGAACGGCGGAAAGAGGCCGAGCGTTGAGAATGTCGTTCTTTTCCATCCACCCTCGCCGGGCCTGCCAAACGCCGAAACCGAGATTGGCGAAATCACCGACGCGATGCGCGTCCGTGTTGATGCTCACCAAGACACCCTCGGCCTTCGCCATGCGGCAATGAATGTCCGATAGATCCAACCGATCAGGATGGGCGTTCAATTCGAGAAAGCAACCCCGGCCTTTGGCGGCGCGGATGATGCGCTGCATGTCGACGTCGTAGGCGTCTCGTTCAAGAAGCAACCGGCCGGTGGGATGGGCGAGGATCGAAAAATGCGGTCGCTCCATGGCCCGGAGGATGCGCTCCGTTTGCTTCTCGCGCGACAGGCCGAACTGGCTATGGATCGCGCCGATCACGAGATCCAAGCGGGACAGCGCCGCATCGGGCAGATCGAGCGCGCCATTCTCCAGAATATCGACTTCGATTCCCTTCAAGACCTTTATGCCGGGACGGGTCTCGTTGAAGGCGTCGACCCGGTCGACTTGCGCCAGCAGCCGATTTTCGTCGAGGCCATGGGCGAACGCCAGCCGCCGGGAGTGGTCCGTCACTGCCACATATTGCAAGCCCATCTTTTTCGCTGCCTGCGCGAGCTCTTCGAATGTGTTTGCGCCATCCGTTTCGCTCGTGTGCGCGTGGAGGTCGCCGCGGATGTCGGCCAGCCGGGCGAGGTCCGGCAACGCGCCCGCCGCAGCGGCCTCGATCTCGCCTTGATCTTCGCGCAATTCCGGCTCGATGAATGGAAGATCCACGGCGGCGTAAACGGACGCCTCGCTGTCGCCTGCAATAGACTGCCGGCCTCGAAACACCCCGTATTCATTGATCTTGAGGCCCCGGCTTTGCGCCAGCCGACGCAATGCGATGTTATGCGCTTTGCTGCCAGTGAAATAGACGAGGGCGGCGCCATAGCTCTCCTTGGGCACGACCCGGACGTCAATCTGCAGCCCGGAGCGGAGCGTCGCAGTGGCTCGGGTCGTCCCTGCCGAGACGACCTTCTCGATTTCAGGGAAGCGAATGAATCTGTCGATGACCGGCCGCCCGCGGCGCGCCGCGACGATGACGTCGAGATCTCCAACCGTTTCTTTGTGTCGCCGAAAACTGCCCGCGATTGCCGCTTTGTCGAAGCCTGGCGCGCGGCGGAGGTGGGCCAGCACCGCATCTGCATAGCCCTGAACCGACGCGACCTTGAAACGCCGTTCCTTCTTCAAATCGGCTCTGGTCAGGCTCTCCAGCAGCGCTTGCTCGAATTTGGCGCCGAATCCCGGGAGCGCGCGTATTTTCCCCGCTCTGGCCGCGCGCCTCACGTCATCGAGAGTTTGCGCGCCGAGCTCGTTGCACAGACGCATCGCGCGCTTGGGACCAAGGTTCGGGAGTCGGGTTAGCTGAAGCGCCAATCGCGGCGCCGTGGATGCAAGCTTTTCGAGCTTGGCGGAACGTCCCGTGCGCGCCATTTCAGCGATCTGCGCCGCGAGATCCTCGCCGATCCCGGGAAGTTCGTCGAGATTCTTTCCTTGCCGGAGCATTTCGCCGACTTCCGCCGAGAGGCCGCGCAAGACCCGGGAAGCGTTGCGATAAGCACGAATTCGGAAGGGATTGTCGCCCTCGAGTTCATGGATGTCGGCGATTTCGTCGAAGGCGCGGGCGATGTCCTCGTTGCGCGCCAGAATAGGCTCGGACGGCTCGGTCCCCTGTTCCCGCGCCACGCCTTTTGACCGGGCCGTCGAATTGCGCTGCTTCCCCGATCCCATTGCTGGTTTCCCCCAAGCACGTCAGGAACATACGCCTTGGAACGAAGGCCTAAAAGCTCGCCGGGAGACCAAGCAAGGGCAGGCGGTCTTGGCGGCCAAGAGGGCGGGTCACGAAATTCGTCGTCGTTTTTCCATCGCGCGGCGACGCGCCAGAATCGCGGTCGCGGAGGCTTGGCTGAAGCGAGCGAGAGACTATAAGTATTCATGGCCGCCGACCGGAATTCCGACCATGACTGTCTACGGACGAGAATCTCATAAGCCCTCGGCTGGCAGGAAGCTTGTCCGCCTCTTTCTGAGCGGAGACCTCATGATCGGACGGGGAATCGATCAGATTTTGTCGGATCCATGCCCGCCTGAACTGCATGAGGACTATGCGCCGTCCGCAATGAATTATGTAGAGTTCGCTGAACATGTCTCAGGCCGAATTCAAACGCCGGTCGGTCTCGACTACGTTTGGGGCGACGCGCTCGATCGGCTGCGAGACAGCCGGCCGGATGCGCGCATCGTCAATCTCGAAACCAGCGTCACTCGAAGCGAAGCCTATGAACCGAAAGGCATAAATTATCGGGTGAGTCCGGCAAACGCGCAGTGTTTGCAGGTCGCCGAGATCGACTGCTGCACGCTCGCGAATAACCACGTTCTCGATTGGGGCCGGGCTGGCCTGCTTGAGACTCTCGATGCGCTCGACCGCATGGGGATCAAAACGGCGGGCGCCGGACGCAATCTCGACGATGCCCGGCGTCCGGCGATCCTTGACGTCCCCGGCAAAGGGAGAGTCATCGTGATCGGTTTCGCCCTGCCGAGTAGCGGCGTCCCGCCCCGGTGGGCTGCTACGGCCAATTTACCCGGCTTGAGCCTGCTTCCTGATCTTTCCGACGAGAGCGTTGAGCTTGCCTGTGAGATATTGAAAAACGCAAGCACGTCCGGCAACGTGTCAGTCGTCTCGATTCACTGGGGCCCGAATTGGGGCTACGAGATTGCCGACGATCAAAGACGCTTTGCGCATCGAATGATCGACGCCGGCGTCTCCGTCATTCACGGTCATTCCTCGCATCACCCGAAGGCGATCGAAGTCTACCGGAACCGACTGATTTTATATGGCTGTGGCGATTTCCTCAACGATTACGAAGGAATTGAGGGCTATGAAGAATATCGCGACGACTTGTCGCTGATGTATTTTGCAGATGTTGAGGCGGCGAGCGGCGATCTCGCCGCTCTCGAGTTGGCGCCCATGCGAATCAGGCGATTCCGGCTGGAGGAGGCGGTTCGGCGGGATGTGGATTGGCTCGCGCGCAGGCTTCGTCGCGAAAGCGCGCCCTTCGGCGTGTCCATCCAAAAAACGGCGACGGCGACGCTGAAGGTGGGTTGGGGGTAGCGCCTCAGTTTGTGTTTTGAGTCCCTTGACGCGGGTCCGCCCGTCGCCCAAGTCCCCGCTATGCTCGGCCCGAAGCACGAGCGCCGGGATGGCTTACACTTTTGGATACGCATTGAATGATAACCTCGTTACAGTCGTGAGGAGAGATGATTCGGTGGGCGCGATCGAGGTAAGGATCGGGCAATTGTAAACGATGGTAACCATTGATCTTGGGCGCCTTATCGACAGCAATCGAACGAAATTTCCGATGAGCCATTCCCTAAGCTCCCGTAATGGCTCCTTGGTCGTCGAGCCCCATCTCCACACCTGCAATGTCTGGCGCGCCGCGCGAGCGCGCCCCTCATAGCGCCGTAGCGAGCGCGGCGCTCCCAGTGCGTTTCCGTTGTCGTCGCCGCCTTACGCCGCGGCGCGCTCCGCCGTCGTCCAACGGAACTCCGTTCCGTCAATCCACATGCGATGCATGATCAAGCCGATCTTGCGGGCGAGCGCCGCCTTCGCGCGCTTCAAGCCGCGACGCTTGGCCGGGTCCATCCCCCAGCGCTTGAGCGCCGAGAACCGCTTCACCCGCGACAACAGGATGTTGGCGGCCTCGTAAAGCGCCGTGCGCACCTTTGTGTCGCCGACGCAGCTGACGCCTCCCGTCACGCCGGTCTCGCCCGATTGGTATTTTCTCGGCGTCGGCCCGAACACTGGACCGATCGCTTTCGATTTCATGATCCGCGTCGGATCGTCGACCGCCGTCTTGAAGGTGATCGCCACGATCGGCCCGGCGCCCGGAATGCTCATGAGGCGCCGGCATGCCTGATCGTCATGCACGATTTTGAGCACGGTCTTGTGCAGCCGGTTCTGTTCGGCGAGCAAAGCCGCGCGCGCCGTGAGCATGGCGGCGATCTCGGTTTCCGGCATGGTCCGCCCCGCCGCCAGCTCACGCGCCCGGCTTTCGAAAGTTTTGCGCGTCGTGACGCCCATCTTCAAGCCAAAGCCGCGCAATATGCCGCGTATGCTCAATTCCACGTCGGTGAGCTTGCTGAGCAGTTGCTGGCGCGCCGTCAGCAAGGCGCGCACTTCTTGCGAGCCGAGCGACTTGCAGTGAACAGGCCGAAACCAGCCCATACGTAGCAATTGCGCTATCCCGCGCGCATCCTTGCGATCGGTCTTGGCCGTCATTGCGGAGAGCGCCGCCTTCACATGCCGGGTCTCCAAGAGAACGGCGTCGAAGCCGGCTTCGACGAGCGCCGCGTAAAGCCGTTGCGACAGCGGCCCCGCTTCCCGGCCGATTCTCGGAACGGACGCGCTCATTTCCTTGAAAAAGGCGACAAGCGTCTCAGGCTCCCTCGCGACTTTCGCCTCACGCGCGATCTTGCCCTGAGCGTCCACGACGCAAACACTGGAGAGTTCCAAAGACACGTCGATCCCGGCATAATGTTCCGCGGCTGTCCTCCGCACCCGATGCTTGGGGCCGGCCCCCGCAGCAGGACCCCGTTTCTCCATCATACGGGGGACAGCCGCCGCCGGTCCCTGCCGAAGACGAGGCGCAGCCCATTACGGCATCTAAGCGGCGTCATCGTTACCTGCTCGCCGCGCGCGGCGTCGAAAGGCGAAGCCTGAATCACGAGCGCCCTTCTCCTTCGGCGCGTCGACCCCGTGCGCAACATGCGCCGCTTCTGCGCGCTCGACGTCGAGGGCGATTTGTTCGGCGGGTTTTTCCTAAACCGTCCGGTCAAACGGTTGCGGATTCCTTCCCGCGCCAATGGTCGAGCAGAGACTGCAGCAGCTCGTGGATCGTGCGGCGCGGACGCCAGCCGGTCGTCTCCCTGAGCTTCTCGGCGCTGCAGACGATTTCGGGAATGTCGACCGAAGCCGGCCTCAGGAGCTTTTGATCAGTCTCGATCGTGAAGCTCGTCCTCGCGCGCCTGCGCATCTCTTCGACAAGCTCGCCGATCACGCGCGACTCGCCGGAAGCGACGTTGAAGACGTTTCGGTTTGGAAGCCGCGGCGCCTCGGCGATGAGGCCGCGATAGGCGTCGACGACGTCGCGCACGTCGAGGAAGTCGCGGGCGCGCAAGAGATTGCCGACGCGCAACATCGGGGCCTTTCGCCCGGCTTCGATCTGGGCGATTTGCGCAGCGAAGGAGGCGAGCGCGAAACTCTTCTCGCTTTGGCGCGGCCCCGAGTGGTTGACCGGACGCGCGACGATGAGCCGCGCTTCTGGCGGCAGAACGTCGGAGAAGGCCCATTCCGCCGCCGCCTTGGAGCGCCCATAGGCGTCGAGCGGTCGTAGCGGCGTCTCCTCGTGCGCCACGCCGTCCTTGAGGCTCGCGCCATAGACCGCGACGCTCGAGGCGAAGAGCACCGTCGTTGTCGGTGCGTGACGCGCCAGCGCGCTGGCGAGGTTGAAGCCGCCCAAGAAATTCGCGCGCCAGGTCGCTTCGGCCTCGCCGAGAGCCTTGCCGACAGAGGCCTGGCCCGCGAGATGCACGACGAGATCGGGGCGCAGCTGCGCGGCGATCTCGTCCACCGCGTCCGCGTCGAGCAGATTGCAGCTCGCCTCGCTCCAGCACGGGACCTCGCAGCCCTCGTCGCGGCGCAGCCGGAGAGCGAGCCGGCGCGCGGCCGGGAAATCCTCCGCCAGGATCGGCGCGAGATAGGAGCCGACGAACCCCGTCCCGCCGGTCAGTAAAATGCGTTCGAAC
>Ga0187784_10001015_pt1 | contig 21708 bp, 13 predicted proteins | sample 1015_SJ02_MP15_2_FD_132964 | JGI IMG/M metagenome (GOLD analysis project Ga0187784, IMG submission 132964) | Tropical peat soil microbial communities from peatlands in Department of Meta, Colombia - 1015_SJ02_MP15_20_MG | ecosystem: Environmental > Terrestrial > Soil > Wetlands > Peat | place...
GGCGTTATCCTCACTCAAGTCTTCCGGCCCAGTGAAGAAAGACAAGCCTGAGTCGCACAATTCCCACCCTTTCCATTTATACCGTTTTTCTCGAAGTAATCCGGACGGGCTTCGACCAGAAGATTCGCGAACAACGCCAGACTTTCCCGAGATATCGTGTCCGGATTGACGAGGAATACTGCCTCCATTGTGGAACGTGTGTCGATGCCTGCATGTATAGCGTGCGGAAACGCGATGAGTCGGATCCCCGTAAGGTGGTGATTGCTGATGAATCGATCTGCCGTGGCTGTGGAGCTTGTTTGGAACGATGTCCACAGGTCGCTGCCGGACTGCCAGCCACTACAGTAGAACTGCATCCAGACTATCTCGGCATGGATGACCCATACTGGAAAAGCGAGGTCATCACCCGGATCGACCTGGAAGCAACCACGGGCAAGATTCCTGTCTCCGGCACCGGACAAGGAGATCCGCATCGTGGCTCTGGGAATGACGGCATTCGTTTCGGTCACTTTCATATTGTGGGGCCTGCGCAGAATCTCCTGTATGAAAGCTCCACCGATGCCATCGCTGTCCAGCTCGGGCAGCGGCCGAAATATTTGAAGTTCAACGGGCACGGGATCGAGACCCCTGCCCCCCGACTGATCGGGCTGAAAACGCCTCTCCTCCTCGATGTGATGCCGATGGATGTGGGAGAAACTCTATTGGATGCCATGTTTGAGGCCGTACGAACCATGGGGACCCGTCTCACCCTCCGGCTAGAAGAAGTTGAGAAGTACGGGGCCAAGATCAGGGATCGAATGCATTCTCTGATTCTCCGGTTGACCGCAGACGACATCTGGGACTTGGCCGAGGGAAAGAAGTGGCCTGAAATCCTTCAGAATCATTCCTGCGATTTCATAGAAATCGAACTGGACGACACGGTTCTGGCGGGAATCGATGAATTGAAACATCTCTTCGCCGGATCCGCCGTTCTGTGCGCCGTCCTAAAGATCAAAAAGGACGATGTGGACTCAGAGCTCAGGCCCACGCCGATATTCCAACAAAAGCTGGAATCCTTATTCCGGTCGCCTTTTGATATTTTGTGTCTTACGTCGGAATACGACGCGGACAAAGGATACTACCCCACTACGGATGCCGTACCCGCGGTTCATCGATTTCTGGTCGAGCAGAAACTGCGCCACCGGTTTTCAATCCTTGCCGCCGGAGGAATCCGTTCCGCGGCTGATTCGCAAAAGACGATCCAGCGGGGCGCCAACGGAATAAAGATCGATTGGCCAGTCCTGTTGACCGCTGATCCAATGGTACGGCAGAGATTCCTCAAAGGCGAACCGGTCCAGATTTCATTTGATACACCGACATTGGGAAAGCGAATCACCAACCTCATCCGGGTCTGGAATGTCCAGATCATTGAGGTTTTGGGTGCTTCCGGATTCAAAGAAATCAGAAAGACGGTAGGGGAAGAAAATCGACTCCTTATCTTTGATGACTTAGAAGAAAGGATCTACGACTGCTTTAAAAGCCAGGAGCGATTGGAACGAAATAAAAAATGCAATTTGGCTCGGATTCAAGGGGAGGGGGACGGGTATGGATGGCGATATGGTCAACTGAAAAATTTGATCCAACCCACACAACTGCCGCATCGGTTCTACTGCGTCAACCTAAAAAGCCCATGCTATCGTATTTTCGACCAGGACTACGTTTGGCCAGCCTCTCTGATCGCTTCGGTAGGCCGCATGGCCAGTGGCGATCAGGAGACGCTTCTCCTGTCGCATACCGAAGAGCGAGGGAATTTAGGAGATGGTTTCGATAAGATCAACGTTCTCTTTCACAATAACCCCGATTCCATCCCTGAGGAAAGGTTGGATGAAGTCTCCACAGGCCTTCGACTCTCTCCGGAATTGCGAGTGAGAACCCCCTTCATGGGAGCCGGAATGTCTGTTGGGTCTATCGGTCCTGGGACCTGGCGTGCTCGGGTTCTGGCCTCGCGAGCCCTTGGAACTCAAGTCGATACCGGCGAAGGAGGATACCCCACCATCTTTATTCTCGATTCGAAGTGGAATCCCCTCGATCTGACCGATCAACAGGTAGCCCTGTTGAGCCCTCTTATGGAAGAACGGAAACCCATACCTCTTGAAAAGGTGACCCAGCGGGTAGCGCAGGAGTTGGATGAATTACCAGAATACCAGACACTCGTCGAAGCGCTCCGAAAATATCCTGGCTCAATGCCCATTCAGTACGTTCCGATTGTCACGCCTGAAGATGAATCTTTTGTTTCGACCCAGCTTAAGACAGGATTATTCGGAGTCACCAAAGAGACCATTCGCCGCGCCCGACGAGTGGTCATCGCTTACAGCCAGGGAGCTAAACAAGGAGTAGGTGGACATTTGCTAGGCAGGAAGGTCTTTGGCCTGGTGTCAAGGCTTCGAGGAGTGGCCAAGGGGACGAGCCTTATCTCTCCCTTTCCTTTCCACAACTGCTATTCCATTGAAGACGTCAAGGCATTCATCGACGCCGTCCGCATGATCAATCGTCGGACGACCATCTGCATCAAGGTTTCCCCATCTCCTGACATTGAATTTATCTTCGCTGGTCTTGCCCGAATTGCCAAAGATAACGGGATGGTTATCGAGATCTGGCTCGATGGTCCCCGTGGGGGCACAGGTGCAGCTCCGGATATCATCAAAGGCCAAATGGGAATGCACATGGAATATGCGATCCCCATCTGTCACGAAAAATTGATGGACGATGCTCTGAGGGATTACGTCGTTTTCATGGGGAGCGGCGGATTTCGCACATGGGGCGACGTGATCAAAGGGATCGCCTTAGGTCTTGATGGAGTCATCCTGGGAACTGCAGACCTCGTTGCCATCGGCTGTGTTCGGGACCGCAACTGCGAATCAGGATGCCGAAGCGGCATCTCCACGATCGAACCCAAAATGCAGTTGCTGCGTAACGTGGAAATTAATGCCCAACAAATCAAAAACTTCCGTGCCACCTTGCAGGCCCAAACAATCAGGGCTTTGGCGGCCCTGGAAATCAAGGATATCCGGGAACTCCGGGGTCGCTTTGACTGCATTGAATGGCCGCTCCTTGAGGAAAGGGTTCGGGAGCGTCGCCGTCGCAGAGCCGAAATTTCGCTGGCCCGGCCTTCTGGCAGGCCGGAAGAAGCTTCACAGCAAATAGCGGCCAATCCGATGCCGGCCCCCTCGGATTGTGGTGTGGCGGCCATTGTCTCGAACCATTTCATTCCCAGCCATGTCATGAATCTGATGCTCGACAGAATGGCCAATCGTGGAATGGATGGAGTCGGAATCTGGAAGGGAGGTTGCTATCCACATCGCATGGATCAATATACGCTCCATGTATTGGTTAAGGGGGTACTGCAATCAAAAGTGGAGCAGGAATTTCTTATGAAGCATCCGGACACGGGTCTCACAGAGGTCCGTTCAAAGGCCAGGACGGAAACTCTGGTTGAACGGCGGCGAATCATGCAGCAAATTTACTCCCAATATTTTACCGGACTTTGGGTGGATGATTTCGATGGTGATTTGGAGAAATGCCGTTTCCCGTATCGGCTTGACCAGGAAGGTCACGAACAGGATTTTCGGTTCTTTGGCGAGAAGGATCCGGGCGATGTGTTCCGATTCTTTGTACGGGTGCGACCTGAGGCGCTATATCGCTTTGTAGAGAATAACCTGTTGAAGGACACCATCTGGCCGCCCCGTCAGATGCGCTATCGGAATCTGACCGTTGAGAATTACAGAACGAACATAGATTTCTTGCGGGAAGCCGAGGACGAGTATATCTACCGGCTTTCCCGAAAGATCACACGGGAGAACTACGCAGAGGCTCCGGAGAAGAAGGCGGCGGTGATGTCGTGTGGCAAAAACTCAGGCTGCTGGAAGAGCGATGGCCGGGAAATTCCTTGGGAGCTTCCTGAAGCGCCTGTGAACGTTATCCATCGACGCCTGGCCACCGGCTCTGTAGTGGACCAGATGAATGCTCATCCCTTTGCTGAGCTCCACACAGCCCTGACCCATAATGGAGAGACGACCAACTATCGCACGATGCTGAATCGGATCTCACAGTTCAACTTGACGCCTTTGGCTCAAACCGATACAGCTGTAGCGTCTCTCAAACTCCACCTGGTCAGCCAATACTTGCATTATCCTTTCGACGCTCTTGTGGAATCCTTCTCACCCACGACAGGGTGGAAGCTGACCCAGTTGCCTCCTGAGATAAAGGACCGCTTCGAGCATGTCCAGGAGGTAGAGTTGGAAAGTGCTCCGGATGGTCCATACCAATACCTTTGCGGCCGGATCGACCCCTATCGCAGAGTTATCGAGCGGTTGGACATTATCGATCCATCCTTACTTCGACCCAACGTGGCGATGCTTTATGACGACGGAGACAATTTCGTGAGCATCATCTGTTCCGAGAAGCAGGGAAGCGATGCGGGAATTCAAGAGCTTCATCGTCTTGGACTGATGCGAAGCACTGTTGCCGGACTGACGTTTACCGTCAACACCGGCATGGTGAGCAGAATTTTCTACGACGAGAAGGGGCGGATCACAGGCCACGAGGTGGTTGACAAATTTGGCACTCCCATCAAGATTCCCCACGGGGAGTTTCTTTCTTCGGAGCCTCTCTCTGCTGCGGCGGACCTTGGGAGAGAAGATTTTGCATCCAATCCAGCTCTTTTCATCCGTGAACGACTGTCTGAATGGGGGTTTGGAGAATTTAAGAAAGCCCTGGAGGAGGTAACAAATCATTTCACAGCCCTGCGAGCTATTGAAGAACTAAGACGAGTTTACGACTGCTTACCGGGCTGGGAAATTGGAAGCAAAGACAGGGGGGCACTTCTTCATATCGTGCACGAAGAGATCAACTCCCTGCTTGACCGTGTCCCTTCCTTGCTCGACCCCATCCACGGCGACAATGGGATGGTTCGCGTGACCTTCAAGGATACTTGGGGAATTCGACGGCCGGAAAAGGTCGCCCAAGTGCTCGTTGTGGATGCCAGGGGATTCAGGCCCGAGGGGATCGATCAACTGCGTGTGCTCAGCTGCTTCCTGGATTACGCTCATCGCACGGGGTGGAGGCGATTCATCGTTTACAGGGCGGGAGGCCAGAGAGGCATCGGCATGGGAATGGGGTCTGGTTCCACATTCGATACGACCGTTGACGTCTTCGGAAGCCCTGGCGAATATTGTGGAGCATTTAACATGGGGGCTTTAGTACGGGTACACAACCATGCTCAGAATTTCACCGGGATGGTTATGCACTCTGGAACACTTGAGATTCATGGTGATGCGGGCAAGGTGACCGGATATTCTGCAAAGGGAGGCACGTTCAATATTCTTGGCAACGTCGTGGATCGGGGGTGGGTCTGCGCAGTGAGCGACCCTCGAGGCCCCGGGCTTGAGGTCAACATCGTGGGAACGGCGTACGAGCACCTCTGTCAGGCGTTAATGGGTGGGTCTGTCATCATTCTTGGCCTCTTCCGGGGGTATGACGGAATGCTCCATCAAATGGACTCCCCATATACCGGAGCTAAGATCCTGGCGGGCGCCTCTGCCGGAGAAGTGATTTTCTACGACCCTAACAAGAGGCTGGAAGAGGGACAATACAAGAGTTGCGCCGTACAACGGATCGATGATAAGAAGTGGGAAGGGATCATGGGCCGCCTGATGAAACTGGAAAATATCTTTGGTCTGGGTTTCTCTCGACAAAACGGCCATCTCACGGCTTCCATAGACGCAGAGCTAAAAACCATCACGGCCGAGAGTTTTCGATGGATTCTGCCAAAAGGAGAATTGGAGGGGTATCACTAATAGCTGCCTCATTCGCCTTCCCAAAACCCTCATTTGCAAAAGTTTGAAGGTATTCCTGGCCGCCTGACGGGCCAAATTTTTTTCCCATATCCCCCCCTTCAATAAATGAGGGCGCCACAATTCTATTACAAAAATTGCTCCCGTATCTGAGGGGCCAGGCGGAATTTTATTTTTTGCTTGAAATCTGCGAAGACAATTGGTATCATCCAAAAAAAATGGGGAGGGGGAAACTATGGCAGTGAGAATCATCATCGATCGGAAGGTCAAGAAGGGTAAAGAACCGAATTTTGCGAAAATGCTCAGGGAATTGAGAGCCAAAGCAATTCCCTCAAAGGGATACATCTCAGGAGAAACGCTTCGGGCACAGGACGACCCGCATAACTATATCGTGATCACCACCTGGCAGACCGTTGAGGACTGGAAGACATGGGAGAAGAATCCGGACAGGAAGAAGATTCACGCAAAAATCGAAAAACTGATGGCCAGACCCACCAAGACGAAGGTATACTTATACGCTTGACAGGTGATCGCAGTCCCGATTTACGAGGTTGTCTTTGCGAGTGGAACGGAGCCATCTCGCCTTCTCCATAAGATTAACACACACCTTTCAGGTGCTCACAACAATGTCTTGACAATCCGAAATCTGCGTGTTAGAAAAATAGCAAACAGAAGAAATTTTTATGATCAAACGAGTGAAACAAGCTAAGGACCCTCGATCCTGTTTAATCGGGATCGGGGGTCTTTTTTTATGACCCCATTGTGCCTCACCCATTTAACATTTGTAGCGCCCTCATTTATTGAGGGCGTCAGAGGGTCCCGTTCCGATAATGTCGGAACGCCACCTCAATTAAACGAGGATTCCAAATGAAGTCGAAACAGAAAGCCGTATTGGCCTTAGAGGATGGGGCTGTATTTGAAGGGTGGTCGTTTGGCTATTTGGGAGAAAAGACGGGAGAAGTTGTCTTTAATACCAGCATGACCGGCTACCAGGAGATTCTCACCGACCCCTCCTATAAAGGTCAGATCGTCATCATGACCTATCCGCTCATCGGAAACTACGGAATCAATCAACAGGATATCGAATCCCAGGACCCGAAGGTAGAAGGGTTCATCGTCAAAGAGAACAGTCCCATCTTCAGCAACTGGCGTGGCAACCATTCCCTTTCCGGTTACTTGATCCATCACCGGATCATTGGGGTGGAGGGCATGGATACTCGCGCCATCACCAAGCATATCCGCCTGGCGGGTGCCATGAAAGCTGTCCTTTCTACGGAAGACCTCGATCGAAATCGTCTGATTGAAAAAGCCAAGGCCTCTCCGGGCCTGATCGGCCGGGACCTTGTCAGAGAGGTGACCTGTGAGAAATCCTTCCCATGGAAGGACAGTAATGATTCTCAGTTTTTGAACCACCACCTTTCACCCGCTCCCTCCCGCGTTCGGCCGAAGGTGGTCGCTCTGGACTACGGTATCAAATATAATATTCTTCGCTCCCTCTGCGATTGGAATTGCGATGTAACCGTTCTTCCCGCTTCCACCAGGGCGGAATCCGTTCTCTCCCTTCGGCCGGACGGAATTCTCTTATCTAACGGTCCGGGTGACCCGGAAGGAGTTCCCTATGCCATTGAGACCATCCGCCAACTGATCGGGAAAAAACCAATCTTTGGTATCTGCCTGGGACATCAGCTTTTGGGATTAGCCCTCGGAGGAAGAACGTTTAAACTGAAATTTGGCCATCGAGGAGCCAACCAACCCGTCAAAGATTTAAGAACGGGCAAGGTGATGATCACTTCCCAAAATCATGGGTTCTGTGTTGACCCTGGTTCGTTGGACCCGGCAGAAGTTGAATCGACCCAGATTAATCTCAACGACCAGACCCTGGAAGGGATGAGGCACAAACGATTTCCGATCCTTTCCGTGCAGTACCACCCCGAAGCCTCGCCCGGGCCTCACGATACACAGGATTTATTCGGAGAGTTTGTCAAGATGATGGAATTGAAGGCAAGATAACGGATAGAATTTTGAGTTATGAATTTTGAATTATGAATTTAATTCAAAGCTCAAAGTTTAAAACTCAAAACTAAATTCTTTCTCTTTTATTCGAAAGAACTTATGCCTAAGCGCACGGATATCAAAAGAATCTTGATCATCGGCTCCGGACCCATTGTGATCAGCCAGGCTTGCGAATTTGACTACTCCGGCACTCAGGCCTGCAAAGCCCTAAGGGAGGAAGGGTTTGAGGTGGTATTGGTCAACTCCAATCCTGCGACGATCATGACCGATCCCGAGATGTCCGACCGGACTTACATCGAGCCAATCACGCCGGAGATTTTGGAGAAGATCATTGACCGGGAAAAGCCGGATGCCCTTCTCCCTACGTTAGGCGGTCAGACGGGTCTCAATGTATCCGTCTCCCTCTATGAATCCGGAGTGCTCGAGAAATACGCTGTTCAAATGATCGGCGCCAAATATGAAGCGATTAAGAAAGGAGAAGATCGAAATCTCTTCAAGGAATCGATGAGAAAGATCGGCCTGGACCTCCCGAAGAGCGGGCTGGCCTACTCGCTGGTCGAAGCCATGGAAGTGGCGAAGGAGATTGGTTTTCCTCTGATCATCCGGCCCAGTTTCACCCTGGGAGGAACAGGGGGAGGAGTGGCGTACAATATCGAAGAATTCGAAGAGATGGCGGCTCGTGGACTCGAGTGGAGCATGATCGGAGAGATTCTGATTGAAGAGTCCGTTCTCGGCTGGAAGGAATTCGAACTCGAAGTGATGAGGGATCTCCATGACAACGTTGTCATCATCTGTTCGATTGAAAATTTTGATCCTATGGGCGTCCATACAGGGGATAGCATCACCGTTGCCCCGGCTCAAACGTTAACCGACAAAGAATATCAGAGGATGAGAGACGGAGCCATTCAAGCCATCCGAGAAATTGGAGTCGAGACAGGAGGATCGAACATCCAATTCGCCATTCGCCCTGAGGACGGACGAATGGTCATCATTGAAATGAACCCCAGGGTGTCGCGCTCTTCAGCCCTCGCCTCCAAAGCGACTGGATTCCCCATCGCCAAGATGGCGGCAAAGCTGGCGGTCGGGTACACCCTCGACGAGATTCCCAACGACATCACGAAAAAGACGCCCGCCTGTTTTGAACCCACCATTGACTATTGCGTGGTGAAGATTCCAAGATTCACTTTCGAAAAATTTCCCGGGGCGGATCCAACGCTGACCGTTTCGATGAAGTCGGTCGGTGAAACCATGGCGATTGGCCGGACGTTTAAAGAGGCCCTCCAAAAAGGGCTCCGGTCTTTGGAAATCGGGAGACAGGGGTTGGGAGCGGACGGAAGAGATAAACTCCCCTTCCCCGCAGAGCCTTCGAGTGAAGGCGCGCGGGCCAACACCCTTCAAGAGGTAAGGAAAAAGCTCTCCACTCCCAATGCGGAGAGAATCTTTTATATTCGACACGCCTTGCTCCTGGGGATGAAGGTCGAAGAGATCCACGAACTGACGAAGATCGATCCCTGGTTTCTTACCAATATTCAAGAGATCACAGACCTTGAAAAGGAGATTCGGTTTTACGAAACGAAGGCGGGGGACCTGGAACTCTGGAAAAAAACCTTGACGCCTGATCGACTTCAACTTCCGGAACCCCTCTTGAGGAAGGCGAAGGAGTTTGGTTTCTCCGACTACCAACTGGGCCACCTCCTCGGGTTTGACGAGACGATTCTCCGAGAAAGGAGAAAGGAGAAAGGAATTCATCCCACCTACAAACTGGTCGATACCTGTGGGGCGGAGTTTGAAGCCTATACCCCCTATTACTATTCGACTTATGAAGCGGAAGATGAATCCAAGATCTCTTCGAGAAAGAAGATCATGATCTTAGGAGGAGGTCCCAATCGAATCGGCCAGGGGATCGAATTCGACTACTGCTGTGTCCATGCCTCCTTTGCCCTAAAAGAATTGGATTATGAAACGATCATGGTGAACTCCAACCCGGAAACCGTCTCGACGGACTACGACACCTCGGACAAACTTTATTTCGAGCCCCTCACCTTTGAAGATGTCCTTCACATCGTTGATGCCGAAAAACCGGATGGAGTGATCGTCCAATTCGGAGGCCAAACCCCTCTCAATCTGGCGGTGCCTCTGGAGAAGGCGGGAGTCAAAATCGTTGGAACGAGCCCTGACCACATCGATCTGGCGGAAGATCGAAAACGCTTCAAAGCCCTTCTCAAGAAATTGCGACTCATCCAGCCTTGGAACGGCACGGCCAGTTCCGTGGAGGAGGCGAGAAGGGTTGCGGAGGAGATCGGCTATCCGGTCGTCGTGAGGCCCTCTTATGTATTAGGCGGAAGAGCCATGGAGATTGTTTACGATGAGGAAGCCTTGGAAGGCTTCGCTCGTCGCGCCGTGGAGGCCTCTCCTGAACACCCCATTCTCATCGATAAATTTTTGGAGGACGCCATCGAAATTGACGTGGATGCGGTCGCTGACGGAGAAACCTGCATCATCGCCGGGATCATGGAACACATCGAAGAGGCCGGGATCCATTCGGGAGATAGTGCTTGTGTGACGCCTCCTTACTCTCTGAGCGATGATTTGATAGAGGGTCTGAAACGAAATACCTATGCCCTAGCCAAAGAGCTCCAGGTGGTTGGTTTGATGAATATTCAGTATGCGATCAAGAACGATACCATCTATGTCCTGGAAGTCAACCCAAGAGCCTCCAGAACGGTTCCCTTCATCAGTAAGGCAACCGGTGTTCCCTGGGCGAAGGTCGCTGCCAAGGTGATGGTAGGGAAAAAGCTCCATGAACTGGGGATTCAAGGGGAAGTTGAGATCAGCCATATCGCCGTTAAGGAATCCGTCTTCCCGTTCAATCGTTTCTATGGAGTCGATACCGTGCTGGGCCCTGAGATGAAATCGACCGGTGAAGTGATGGGGATTGATACCGATTTTGGAATGGCTTTCGCCAAATCTCAAATCGGCGCCGGGGTGAACATCCCCCTGACGGGCAAGGTCTTCATCAGCGTCATGAATAAGGACAAGCGTTCCATCGTCTTTCTCGCAAAGAAATTGGTCGACCTCGGGTTTGAGATCGTGGCTACCAAAGGAACGGCCAAAGTGCTGGTCAACAATGGCATCCCCGTTCAAACCGTATTCAAGGTGGGTGAAGGCAGGCCGGACATCGTCGATCAAATCAAAAACGGCGAGATCCATCTAGTCATCAACACGCCAAGCGGAAAGAAACCCAAGGCAGATGAAGTGGCCATACGAAGTCAATCCGTAGCCCATAACATTCCTTGCATCACCACGCTCTCGGGTGCCGAGGCCGCCGTCAATGCCATTGAATCCTTGAAGAGAGGGATGTCGGTCAAGTCGATTCAGGAATACCACCGGAATATCACCTCTTCTTGCTCTTCACTTCAAAAACCCTTGACCGCCCATCCCACGATGGGCTAAAGGGAGAATCATCTGATGGGTGTTTTGACAAGAGAAGAAATTTTAAAAGAGATCAGGCAGGGAACCGTCGAAATCGAACCCTTCGAGGAGGGCCAGGTCGGACCGGGTTCCATTGACCTCCATCTGGGAAGCGAGTTCAGGGTTTTTAAGAAACTGAGAAATGCCTGTGTGGTCGAAGACAACATTTCGGTTGAAGACCTGACAGAACGTCTCGAGACAGACGAATCTTTCACCTTGATGCCAGGTGAGACGGTCCTGGGGATTACTCATGAAAGGATCAAGTTGCCCGCCAATATTTGTGGTTGGCTTGAAGGAAGGAGCCGTTTTGCCCGAATGGGCCTGGTGATTCATATGACGGCAGGATTCGTTCAACCGGGGATTAATAATCGCCAGGTGCTTGAGATCGGAAACCTGGCGCCGTTTCCTCTCGTCCTCAAACCTGGCGTCCGGGTCTGTCAAATGATCCTTGAGCGCACCGAAGGAAAAGCGTCTTACCAGGGCAAATTCAAAAGCCAAAATCACCTCTAAAATACAATTCAAATTTCAAATTTTAGATTCCAGATTGAAGAAAGGATACTTATCACAAAATCAGGAAATCCAATTTGCAATTTGAAATTAAAGGAACGGAACACGATAGAGATGAATAGATTCTTATCATTCTTCGTATTGCTGGAAATTTTCACTTTGCCCTGCTACGCCATCGGCCAGGAAAAGGAAACCATTGTCCATGAGGCCTGGTCGGTTCACATGGAATCGGCAGGCGGCTGGGTAGCCATGGATAAAGGTTTTTACGGAAAGGTGAAAGTAAAAGAGGTTCAGGGAGGACCCGGGATCTCCCCGATTCAAGAAGTCGTCGCCGCGATGAAGACTGGAAACATCGCCTTTGGAAATGATTACCCAGAGAATCTCATCCGAGCGAGAGAAAAGGAAGGAATCGACCTGGTTGCCCTGAGCGTTGACTTTCAAACCAGCGCGATGAGGATCATCAGTTGGCGACCGATTAAGTCCGCGAAAGACATTAAGGGAGACTTTGGCATCTGGACCGGTTACGACGCCAAGGCAAAATGTGCTGTGGGCAAGGGTTGGGAAAAACAGTTTACGATTCAGAACCAAGGGGCGGATATCAAGCCCTGGCTGGCCGGAACCTGGCCCATGGCCTCCGCCATGACTTACAACGAATTGATTACGGCCCAACGCGAGATGAAAAAAATGGGGAAAACATTCTACACGGTCGACTACAAGGATTTGGGGATCGACTGGATGGACAGTGTCCTTTTCACGACCGGAGAGATCCTCAAGAAATATCCGGACGTCGTTCAAGCGGTGGTAACAGGGAGGTATAAGGGATTTCAATGGGCTCTTGAAAATCCAAGAGAGACCTTTGATATTTTGGCAAAGATCAACGACGGCCTCAACCTTGCGCACGAGATGGATGCAGTCGGTCCGATAAAGGCATTAATGATCACCCCCGATTCAAGAAAAAACGGCTTCGGTTACATTCTCCCCAAAAAATGGGACAACATGGCGAAGGATATGTTCAGGGGTGGGCTTTTAGAAAAGATGCCGGATGTGAAAAAATCGTATACGGAGGAATTTCCGAGTGGGGTATTCCCCAAGTAAATGGAAATGTCAAAAAAGTTCAAATGCCAAAATGCAAATGTCAAAGGAATGTCAAAGTCCATAATGTCTCTTCATTTGACATGAAGGCTTCATTTGAACTTTGAGCCTGTAATTCAGACATTCTGACTCTCGGACTGGAGGATGACGGATGACAGACCGTACTTTTCTTGAAAGTGTAGGGAAGCCCTACAGCATCAATGCGATTGGAAATGCCAGAGCGTGGGAAGTGCGCGATCTCCGAAACGACCGAACCATCCCCTCTCTGATTTATGTCGTCGAAAGCGATGCCGGTCAACAATTTCTTCTCGGAAGAGAAATCAGCGGCCGGCCAAAATTCAATTTGATCCGTTACATCGCGAAATCCTTCGTCGAGTTATTCTTTGAACAAGTCAGCGGCAAAGAACTATGCCAATACCTTATTCTCGAGGGCGCCTACCCTTTCGACCTCCAGTATGCGTTCGGCTTCGCCCCACCCTATGACCGCCTGCTTCTTCAAACCGGTTTCATCAAACTTCAGAGGGTCCTCAACCGGGAGGGTACCGACTGGGAGATTCATTCCGGGAACTTCATGGGAGAATATCAGGGCGATACCTGGCTGATCCCTGATACGGCCATTGCCTCGGGCTCAACGATCGCTCACTTTTTAAGAAACGGTTTTGCTCATCACCTGCCCAAGCAGGTCTATGTCATTACGGCCTGTGGTAGCCTAGAAGGTATCCAGCGAATTTATCAAGAATGTTCAGAGAGGAACGTAGAATTGATCCCCGTCTTCTTTGAATGCATCTTTGAGGTTTCGAAAGTTGGGAACCTTCCGCGACTTCCCTTCACCGACCTCTCCATGATCAGCCCCGGCTCCATTACAACGAAGCAACTTTATGAGAAAGCGTTTCGCCGGTACCAGGACACTCGGATGTGTTGCGTCGGCGATATCGGAGAGAGCCTGGAGGACCCGGCAAACTATTCCATCCATACCCTCTGGGAAATGCAGATTCTGGGCATGGACCCGAAAAGGGAGGATTGGGACGGCTGGACAATCGATGTGCGAACAGAGGAAATGAAGAAGAGGATTCACGACTTCAATCCCTCTCTTGCCGATTATTTTAAAGAGATATGGAAATAAAGGGGAGTAAAACCATACTTTACACAGGCCCCTCTACAAACTGAAGCTTATCCACCTTTTTCTCTTTCCGCTCGCTTCTCGAGGCCACACAATGAGACTGAGTAATGCCGCTCTCCTTATCGCCTAATGCACGCGAGATAGATTGAGTTTCGTCACTTCCTTTTCTTTGCCATTTTCAAACAGGGTCCAGTTTTCAATAATATGGTCCTTGTCGACAAATGAAATCGTCAAGGCGTGCATATGAGGGTCCTTCTTCGGGTCAATGCCGCTCCCTCCAGCAAACCTAAAGTCGAGTTTGTCTGCGCCAGCTCTGAGGAGCTTCATGTGAGGCTGATTTTGGAGCATGCAATAGTGAGTCATTGAAAGTTTCCCCTTGTCATCATAGTAGACTGAAATCATCTCTTCGGGGGTACCCGGAAAGAGCGTTTCAACAATTGCGCTACCTCCAGCCGTCAGGCGATACTCCACCCTTATTGGTTGCTCTTCTTTCCCCATGTTGGAAGTACCTTCCCATACACCAACAAGTTGTTTCATCCGTTCGTACTCTTTGGAAGTTCGTACTCTTTGGAACCGGAATATGGCGCTCGCCCCTCCCCTGCATATGCCACAAGTGACCCAAGGAATAGCAAGCAGTTAAAAATAAGCAATATAGATGTAATTCTTTTCATTTTTATCCCTCCTTTATCTCATCGTTTTCCCTATGGACCCTATCAATGCAAAAACAACCATCCATAGAAATAAAATCAAAGGAAGTATTTAATCCTACTCCCCGAGGACTCTTTCCTGAATTCTTTAAAAACCCCTCCCATACAGTATCTTACACCATAAAATACCGTACTCACCCTATATACTTTCTCAGCGACCTTTGCTTATATAATATGGTAGCTAATATCGGGAGCTCGGATGGCTTCGATCCGGCGCGCCGTGAGGAGGGAAAATCATTCCCACATTTGATCACCGAGGCCCTAAAACAAGAAGGGATGAACCATGAAGATGACCGGCGGAATCCACAACTTTGTCCTCTTGAGTCTGTGCCTTTACTCATTTCCTGGATTATGTTTTGCAGAATGCGTGACAGTATTTTCTTCGTCCGAACCCTTGATCTCTGTTTCGGCATCGAACGAAGCTGCTCCGGTAGCTCCCCTAAGGTCCTCATCAGCGTCTTCAACAACAGAAGAGTCTATGAAGGTCGCGGCTGCCTCGCCGGGGCGATGGACTCTCTCCCGTCAGCCCAATCCCTCGGTTTCCGTCTCACAGGCTTACAGGCCCATCCGGATAGCTTCTACAGATACACCACTCCAAACGGCTTCTACACCGGAAGAATCTGTGGCTACCATTCCAGATCCACTGGAACCCGTCAATCGCGCCTTTTTCCATTTTAACGACAAGCTTTATTTCTGGGTTCTTAAACCCTTTGCGACCGGATACAAGGCAGTCATCCCCGAGGACGGAAGAATTGGAGTCCGTAACTTCTTCTCCAATGTGGCGACCCCTGTCCGTCTGGTCAACTGTCTGCTTCAGGCCAAGTTCAAGGGTGCAGGAAATGAAACGGTTCGCTTCGTTTTGAACACGACCCTTGGGATAGCCGGTTTCTTTGACCCCGCCACGAAAGCATTCAAAATTGAAAAACAGGAAGCGGATTTTGGTCAAGCCCTGGGAATCTGGGGAATCGGACCGGCTTTTTATCTTGATTGGCCCATCCTTGGCCCATCAAACCTGCGAGACACCGTGGGCTATGTCGGAGACCGTGCCTTCGATCCTCGGACCTATCTGGCCTACTATTTTCTGATTGCTGAGATTGTGACTGCAGGGACATGGACATTAGATAAGGTGAACGAAACCTCTCTGACGCTTGGCGAATACGAGAATTTAAAAAAGGCCGCCCTTGACCCCTATATTGCCCTGAGAGAGGGTTACTCTCAGTACCGGCAAAATAAGATAATGGCTTCAAAGTCGAGAAACGGAAGTCCAAACTCTGAGAAAATTGATAACTCCAAACAACCGACGACGCCACGACTCGAACCGGAGATGGAAAAAAACGAGCAAATACCTCCCAATGTCGAGGAGAAAACAAGTCTCTCTGTTCAAGATAACAAAATTGTTACTGTTACTTGGAGTTTCGTAACTATTCGGTCGGGGGCAAGGAATGATTACCCAATAGTAACTACCGTTAACCAAGGAGATAAGCTGACTACGATAGGAGAATCGGGGGAATGGTTTCATGTGCGGTTAGAGAACGGACAGCAGGGGTGGGTGATCAATAGGGTTGTAAAATAGAGGCGTGGCCCTCGACGAGCCTCTGCGCGTCTGTTGGCTCAGGAGCATTCTATGCGCTGAGTCGCCGGTACACTTTATTTCAGCGTAATCCTGAATTCTTGAAACTTTGAAACCCTCCCTCTAAGTAAGTGAAAGCGATAACCCATATCTTCTGGTCTATGTTTCTTGACAGACTGCTCCCGTTTTTGTATATTCAACCCATCCGCAAGCAAGCTCTTACCATTTGACATTCAGACTAAATCGAGTATGATGGCTTATCCGGAACAACGAGCCTGGAGAAACTAAAGGCCTTGGTTCGGTCTTAAATAATTTTTGTTTGCGAGCCTGTTCTTCAAGCTGTCGAAATAATTTTTTTATTTTTTATGCTGCCCTTGAAAGGGAGGTTAACCGTCGCTAAGAAGGAGGAGACCGATGAAGAAGGTTGTTTTAATGAGTTGGGTGATCTGCTTGGCGAGTATGTTGATCTTTTCGGTTGCGGGGTTTGCCGAGGAAGGGGAGATCGAGATCGGAACGATCTTCTCGAGGACCGGCCCGTTGGCCAACCTCGGCTTGGAAAGCTGGCGAGGGGCAGAACTGTCTCGCATCGTCCAGAATCAACAGGGAGGGATACTCGGGAAAAAAATTGTCTTTGTCAACGGTGACGCGGTCGATCCCAAAGCGGCCGTAAGCGAGGTGGAACGATTGTGCACGATCGAAAAGGTGCCAGTAATTTTGGGCTCATTTTCAAGCTCCATCAGCCTGGCCGCCAGTGCCAAAGCCGACCAGTACAAGGTGGTTTACTGGGAATTGGGCGCCGTAGGCGATCAAATCACTCTAAGAGGATTGAAGCATGTCTTCAGGACCTGTCCCACGGGCTCGGATCTCGGCCGCGATCAGCTCCGTTTTGCGGTTGATGTCCTGGCCCCGAAAATCGAGAAGACCAAGGCCACCATTCACATTGCCAGCATCTATGAAGACTCGGCCTATGGAACGGCCTGCGCCGAAGGAATCCGGGATCTGGCAAAAAAAATCGGGGTGAATCTGGTTTTGGACCAATCCTATAATTTCAAAGCCAGTGACCTCTCTTCCTTGGTGATGCGGGTGAAGGGGGTTAATCCGGATGTCATTCTCGAGTCCTCTTACGAAAATGACGGGATTCTGTTTTTCAGACAAGCCGAAGAGTTGGGTTTGAAGGTCAGAATGATCGTCGGATCGGGAGGAGGTATGAACCTTCCCGGGTACCAAAAAGCCCTTGGCAGCGCCTTAAACAACAAGGTGTGCAATGTCGGCTATCCGGGATATAACATCAACCCGAATTATGCCAAGGGTATCGACAAACTGGCTGAACTTTACATCAAGACCTTCAATCTTCAACCGACAGCAGTCTTTTCGGTCGTCAATTATATGGGAACCATGGCCCTATGGGATGTGATTAAAAGGGCCGGCTCAATGGACTCGGAAAAGATCGTCCAGGCGGCCATTAAAACGGATATCCCCGGAGATAAGACACTTCTCCGCTACGGAATAAAATTCTTTCCCCCTGGAAGCCCATACATGGGGCAGAATATGCTGGCCCGTTATTTTGTGACCCAGTGGCAAAACGGAGAACTGGTCATCGTCGACCCGGCAGGAGCGGCCTCTCCCGGAAAAAGTCTGATCATTCCCAAATAAAATCAGCGAAGGTCTTGACGGGCGGGAGGTTATCGGACCTGTCTGAGGATCTCCTGACCGACACCCATGATCGGGTGAGTGACTCATCCGCTGCGACAATCTTACGTTGGTCTTCTCGAGAAGTTGTTTTTCGATGATTCTGCTGCAGCTTATTATCAACGGTTTACTACTGGGAGGTATTTATGCTTTAATCAGCATCGGCCTGACCCTGATCTTCGGGGTGGTCCGGGTGATTAATTTCGCGCACGGTGAATTGCTGATGCTGTCCATGTATATTACCTATTTCAGCTACACCCTCCTGGGCCTGAACCCTTATCTTTCCTTGTTGATCGGCATTCCCCTGATGTTTTTGGTCGGAATGGCCATCGACCAGCTCATCGTCAGGCCGCTAAGAGAAGCCCCGGCTTACATGCAGGTTTTTGCTACGGTGGGACTCTCGATCGTTCTTTTAAATCTGGCCCTTTTCCTGTTCAGCGGCGACTACCAAAGCATTCATCTGGCCTTTGCAGAGAAAACCCTTCACTTTGGCATCCTTACCTTATCGTATGCCAAGCTGATTATTTTCTTTTCATCGATCCTGGTCTCCATAGTGCTCTATTTCTTATTGAGATATACCAGTATGGGTAAACAGATCCGGGCTATTGCCCAGGACCGGATGGCCGCTAAGCTGGTCGGCATCAACCTAAACAGGATTTATATGCTGACTTTCGGAATCGGAACGGCCCTGGTCGGAATCGCCGGCGCTCTCATCCTTCCGGTCTATTATGTCTTCCCCTCCGTCGGGGTCTATTTTGTTCTGACCGCCTTCGTCGTCGTTGTCCTGGGCGGTATGGGCAACATGGTCGGCGCCCTCCTGGGAGGGTTCATCATCGGCATCACCGATTCTTTGAGCGGTTATTATATCGCCCCCTCCCTGAAGGAAGTCATTGCCTTTATTATTTTTCTGATTGTCCTTCTGATTCGGCCTTCGGGTTTAATGGGCATCGTGGGTGCTGAAGAAATGGGGATGAAGTGATGGTTGCCGACAAACTCAAGGCTGCCGGGCAACCACGGATATATTGCCCTCTTATCGCCTTGGTCTTCCTTTTTCTTCCGCTCGTTCTAACTCAAAATGCCTTCTATTTGAGCCTGTACTTCATGGTCTTCATGTTTGCCGGACTGTCCGGCGCCTGGAATATCATCGGCGGATTTGGAGGGCAACTTTCCCTCGGCCATAGTTCTTTCTATGGGCTCGGTTCTTATACCTGCAGCCTCCTGTTCGTCAAATATGGGGTCCCTCCCCTGTTGGGCCTGTTGGCTTGTACCGGGCTTTCCGTCATATTAGCGTTCATCATCGGATACCCCTGTTTTCGGCTGAAGGGGCCTTTCTTCACCCTGGCTACCATCGCCATCGGCGAGGTGCTGCTTCTTCTGGCAGTTTATTTCAGAGGATTGACCGCTGGTTCCGAAGGTCTATCGATTCCTTTTAGGCCCTCCGTACTCAATCTTTGCTTTAATTCCAAACGGCCGTACGCTGTCGAGGCCTTCTGCTTCATGCTCTTTGCCCTCGTCGTCTCCATCTGGGTTAAGAAAAGCCGCTTGGGTTATCAACTGGTGGCCTTACGGGACGAAGACCAGGCCGCCGAATCATTGGGCGTCAATACGAGCAGAGCGAAGATGATGGGTTTGATCATTAGCGGCGGATTGACGGCATTAGGGGGAGGCATCTTTGCCCAATATGTTCTTTTTCTTGAGCCCCATTCGGAATTCTCTCTAACTGCTTCCATCAACCTTGCCTTGACCTCGATGGTCGGAGGGCTGGGCACGATCATCGGTCCGGCTATCGGGTCTTTTCTGCTTGTACCCATTCAGGAATTTCTGCGAGTCTGGCTGGGTGGTTCCTTTCAAGGCCTTTACTTTGTCATTTACGGGGCCTTGCTCATCCTGGTGGTGATGTTTTTGCCCAGAGGCATCCTTGATTTTTTCTCCGGACCTTACCACACGCTTCTCGCCCGGCTCCCGGTGTTTGGCGGTCCGTCTCGTTCTGACGAATTGGGCCGCCCTTTCGCGTCATCGGCACGGCTTGGCAGGGTTGAGGCCATTGGGCAACCCGAACCGCTTCCCATCATAGAAGCGGAAAGCCTTTCTAAAAGATTCGGCGGATTACAGGCGGTTACCGATCTTAGTTTTTCCGTAAACCCCGGCGAGATTTTTGGGATCATCGGACCGAACGGGGCTGGGAAAACTACCCTGTTCAATATGTTGTCCGGTGTTTACAGGCAGGATTCAGGGAACGTCAAGTTTAAGGGGAAAAATTTAGCCGGTATCCGCAAGTCCCATTTGGTCTGTAGACTCGGGATCGGTAGGACTTTCCAATTGGTCAAGCCTTTTGAAAACATAACCGTCCTGGAAAATGTCATGGTCGGGGCCTTCTGCCGCCAACCCAAGCGCAGTGAAGCATCCAAATCCGCGCCCAAGATCCTGGATTTTGTCGGTATGCTGGACAAAAAGAATGCCCTGGGAAATACCCTGACTCTGGCCGACAAGAAGAGGCTCGAATTGGCCAGGGCTTTGGCCACGGAACCCGAGGTGTTGCTATTGGATGAGGTGATGGCCGGGCTAACTTCCTACGAAATCGGAGAAGCCGTCGAGTTGATAAAAAAAATTCGAAATCACGGGATCACGGTCCTGGTCGTGGAGCATGTCATGCAGGCCATCATGTCTTTGTCAGACCGGGTGATGGTGCTGGCGGAGGGCCGAAAAATCATGGAAGGGTCACCATTCGAAGTGAGCCGTGATCCAAGAGTGATTGAGGCCTATTTGGGTGATGGCTATGAAGCTGCTTAACCTTGAAAACGTGCGTGTGGGCTATGGAGACGTGGAAGTCATCCGAGAGGTCTCTTTATACGTGGAGGAAGGCGACATCACCAGCCTGGTCGGTTCCAATGGGGCCGGGAAGACCAGCCTTCTTAAAACCATCTCGGGGATCATTCCCTGCAAAAATGGAGCGATTTACTTCGATGGGAAGGACATTGCAGCCTTGCCCTCGCACCTCCGCGTTGCGCTGGGACTCGTCCAAGTTCCCGAGGGCCGCCATGTCTTCCCCTACATGAACGTCCTGGAAAATCTCGAGTTGGGCTCCATACTGCCCAGAACTCGGGCTAAACGAAAGGAGAGTCTGGTCAAGGTCTTTGATCTCTTTCCCAGACTTCACGAAAGGGCTAAGCAGATGGCCAGGACCTTGAGCGGTGGAGAGCAACAAATGCTGTCTATCGGACGGGCCTTGGTATCCGATCCCCGGCTGTTGATGCTGGATGAGCCATCCTTGGGGCTGAGTCCCCTGGTGGTCAAAGAAATTTTCGGCGTTTTGGCTAAAATAAATGGCGCCGGGGTAACGGTTCTGGTGGTGGAACAGGACGTAAAGGCCTCGCTGGAACTAGGCCGATGGGGTTATGTCCTGGAAAACGGACGGATCGTCCTATCAGGGGACGCCAAAGAGATATTAAAAAGTGACAGGGTGCGAAAGGCCTACCTGGGATTGTAGAGAGGTTGGGCTGACGCACGAAGCATGACAAAGGATTCAAGGAGTCAAGAGGAAGGGGTCAAGTGAAAGGCGTAGAAATAAAAACCCTTGAACCCTCGAACCCTGGAATCCTTGAACCCTATAAAGGAGTCATTTTATGTGGAACGGACCGACCACCATCCAGGAAGCCTTCGATAGAAACTTGGAAGCCTTTCCTGACCGGGAGGCCTTGTATGCCGTCA
>Ga0187784_10001016_pt1 | contig 21704 bp, 14 predicted proteins | sample 1015_SJ02_MP15_2_FD_132964 | JGI IMG/M metagenome (GOLD analysis project Ga0187784, IMG submission 132964) | Tropical peat soil microbial communities from peatlands in Department of Meta, Colombia - 1015_SJ02_MP15_20_MG | ecosystem: Environmental > Terrestrial > Soil > Wetlands > Peat | place...
CCGACCGAGCCAAAGCTGTTCAGGGTGGCCGAATGAGAATTCGTGCCGTCGAAGTTCTTACCAGTCAGGTCCCCTCCGTTGTATTCGCCTTCGATACCGACAACGACGTGGGTGGCGCCGAACTCGTAATTTGCGCCGATCATGCCGCCGCCGTAGCCTCCATTGGCGGACCAGGCGTGCTCGAAGAAGGGGGTCGAAGTATCAAACTCGGGGTAGCCCCAGGCATAGCCGCCCTGCGCGCCGATGTAGAAGCCGGTCCAGCTATACTGCGGCACCGGCACCGGCGTCGGTGCCGCCTTGACCCCCATATCCGCCGCGCTAGCGGGGCGCATAGGCGCAGCGAAAAGAATGGCCGAAACACAAACGGCACCGAGTAATATGCGCTTCATGGCTACCACGCTTTTCTCTCCTCACTGAGAAGCCACACGCCTGTGTCTGCGACGTGCGTCCCGCAGCTTTGAAACCCAGCACTGTGATTTCTCTCGATTGGAACACGGAGAGTCGATATCGCTGGAAATGATTTTTAATATACAAAAAATATCCTCTAGAGTTAATTACTCCGTTCTTGCACAAGCCGTCATCGTCTATATCCCTTGGAGCTTAATAAGGCTGCGATCTGCTCCGCGATTGGTATCGGCGTCCGGACCGTCGCTCAAATCCAGCCGAACAAAAATAACTTCATGACAACAATGAATTGAGGCCCGACGACAGCCAGCTTTGACGGATCCAGCCGGCAAAATGTAACAGTTAGGTCACAGTAATTAAAATACGGCAGGTATTTGTGGAGGATTGTCCGTCGGCCGGGGCGAAATCCGCCGATTCCGGCGGTGTTGCTCTAATTTCCCAGGCGTGCGGAGACCGCGAGCGCATTATGGCGAAGTGTATTTATATCTTACCGGCTATCCTCGTCGGGTCGGTCCCGAAACCTCGTTTGGGGGTCACGTGGCTGCGGTCACTGCTCCAGTGACCACGAAATCGGCGACAGCGCCGTGAGGACATCGATTTGGTCCGCGCGGGACTTAAATGACCGGCTCTTTGGATGAACTCATTGCGCGCAGGCTGGCATAGAGCAGCTCCCAATCCGGGTGGGACCCGGTCTGGGGCCGGGAAAAACTCAGGAGGCGCGCACCCGGCGCGCTTGTGCCTCCAGAGCGAGCGTTGAATCGCCTCAGAAGTGCCAGTTGAGGCCAGCGTGCAGGATGTTCAGGCCATCGCGGGCGGAATTCGTCAAAGTGCTGGTGCCCCCCGGGTAGTTATAGGCAATCGTCGTGGTCGACGTGCCGGTCTCGACATAGAGGTATTCGACCTTCGCGCTGACGTGCTCAAACAGTTTCCATTCGATGCCGCCGCCAATCGTCACGCCAAACCTGGTGATTTTGTTGCTTACGCTGGTGCTGGCTTCGGTCGAGGAAGGGGGGGCGCACGCAGGACAAATGAATGCATTGCTAAGTCCCCACTCGGCGGCCGCAACGCCGGCGGTCATATAAATGAACGCCACGTTGTTGAATACCGCGTCGCCAAACCGGGCGCGAAGCGTCGACACCCAATCGGCCTCGCGATCATATTGGCTCGTTACCGCTGGTCCAAAGGCATAGTTCGGACCGGAAGTAATGGTCGTCTTAGTGGACATGGCATCGAAGTCCGCCTCGAGACCGAAGACCATGTCGCGGAAGAACTGCCAATTATAGCCGATCTGGCCGCCACCTATGAAGCCGTCGATATCGCCGTGGACTTGGCTCGGGATGGCCCCCGCTCCGAGAGCGCCGCCGAGACCGTTTCCGAGGGTATCGGTGACGCCCGTGTTGATGATGCCGTTATCGGAAGTGGTCGCATAGCCCGCATTGATGCCGACATAGAAGCCGCACCATGCGCAGACCATCCACGGCGTCGGCACCGGCGGCTGTTTGATCGGCATGTCGGCCGCGTCGGCGGTGCGCAACGACGCGGCGAAAACAAGGGCCGAAACAAAAACTGCACCGAACAAAATGCGCTTCATGGCTATGCCGCTTTTCTGCTGCGTTACCGAAGAATTACACGCCAATGCGACGTGCGTTGCGCAGCTCTGACTCCCAGCACTCGGCAATTTGTCGTAGGGGAGGCCGAAGAGTCGATATTGCTGGCGCCGAATGTTAATATATTAAAAATATACAACTGATCCGGTTATGGAATTTTTGCACGGCAATTCATCATCTGGATTTGTCGACGCTTAATTACATTGCGATTTATCATTGCGGCGATCGCCTGAACTCGAACGACGAGGTCGGGCCGAACAAGGCGAGAAACCCGCATAACAACAGCAGATTGCCGCAAGGCGGCGATTGTTGCCGCGGAATAAAAGACAAAATTGTTACTCTTCGGACACAGTAACCAAAATTAGCCCGTAACTGTGGACCAAAGTCGCGTTTTGCAGGCGAGATCGCGTTTCCGCGACCTCAGCCGGCATTGCTTAAAGCTATCTGCGGTTCGATGGGTCCAAGTTGATGGGTCCAAGCGATGCCTCCAAGGGATGGGCCCAACTATGGACCCAAGTCACGGGGCAGGACCCAAGTCACGGGGCAAGAACCGATGACCGCAGACGCCACCAATGGCCCACGCGTTTTAATTTTTTCTCTATTTAAAACACCAAAAATACATCTCGAATCCATAATGCCGCCTTCGCTACATTCGAAGCTAACTCAGATTCCTAGGCGACCGGGATTTCCGGTGGCGGCGATTCGGGTTTGGAAATGTCACTGATCGACGATAGCGTGACGGAAGCCGGAAGCTATGCTGGACAGCAGGCAGACGTCAGCTTCAACGCAAGTCCGAATTTCCGGTTCCTGCCGCGAGACCTCGCGAGCAAGTGCCGGAAATTGGTCGAAAGCTATCACGCGATGCATGGCTATGCCTGCCTGCCCGACATGCTGTGGCATTCGGATGCGCGCGATATCATTGAGTGCCATCGTGATCTAGCGCAAGTTTTCAGGAACGCATCAAAGTCGAGATGCGCAAAGCGCGCGAATGATTCGTTCCTGCTAATCGCGACCGTCGTCGTATCCCTGGAAGTGTTGGCGCGCGACTTCGCGGGCTGGGGCAAGCGGTTCCCCGCTGCAAAACACGAAGCGGAAGGGATGCTGGTCGATTTTCCGCAACGCGAGCGCGTCTGGTTCATGGACAAGTACCTGTACCCGTCGCTCACTATTCATCGCGAGATCGCCATTGCACTCGCTCCATCCGCGGCCGAAGCAGCGATGGTTCGCAATTAGCTTTGATGCGAACTGGTCGCAGGGATTGCGCGCTGTCTTTATTTTCTAGTTATTTGACGGCATGCGGTCATCGAATAATCTAAAGCGGCTGCCGATCAAGTCCGGGAGCAGCACGTGGTGATGGAAGGGGGGGTCGGATCGGCCAAATCCGACCCCTATCATCGTTTTCAACATGCGCGTTCAAGACGCGTGTCCACGTCATCGTTCGAACCGGGCTGCAAGCGATAGCCCACGCCCGACTCATTGATAAGGATGCGGGGGTCGTTTGGATCCTCTTCAATCTTCGCGCGCAGCCTTCGCACCAAGATGCGAAGATATTGCACCTCGTGTGTCGGTGAATCGCGCCAGATTTCGGTGAGCAGCTGCTGGTGCGTCACTACATGTCCGAGTTTCATCGAGAGAATTTGCAGAAGCCTGTATTCCTTCCGGGTGAGCAGAATTCGTCTCCCGCTGCGCGTGACGGTCCGCAAAGCAAGATCGATCGTCAGCGCGCCCGCCTTCACGATAGCGTCCTTCATCGACCCGCCAAAATACCGGCGCAGCACGGCATCGCCGCGCGCCAGCAATTCGGCCATCCCGAACGGTTTGGTGACATAGTCATCGGCGCCGAGCTTAAGGAGCCGAACCTTTTCTTCCTCCCTTGTTTCGATCGACAGCATGATGATCGGCACATTCGACCATGATCTGATTCTCTCCAGCACTTCGCAGCCGCTGAGATCGGGAAGCCGAAGATCGAGAATGATCAAATCCGGCGGCGCGAAGTTGGCCGACTTCAACCCTTCAGTCGCAGTTGCGGCCTCCCGCACGGAAAAACCGGCGAACTCGAATCCGGCGCGAACAAACCGGCGAATCTGCGGCTCATCATCGATAACAAGTACGGCATTGCCGGATTTATTCATGGACCATAGCCGGCGCGTCGAATGTTTCGCTGGGAGCGGCCGATAGCCAGATTGAGGCCGTTGTGCCAAGGCCAGCGCCGCGGCTTGTTAGTTCGAGGGTGCCGCCGTTCGCCGTGACGAAGGTGTTGGCGATCCAGAGCCCCAAGCCGGACCCTGGAATGTTTGCGACATGGCGCGGGCTGCGAAATGCTCGCTGAAAAAGCTGCCCGGCCTCTTCGGGCGTCAACCCTGCTCCTTCGTCGCAAACCGACAGACCGACGCGGTCGTGTTCGGACCGAGCGCTGACCTGGATGGTGGAGCCGACCTGCGAATACTTGGCGGCGTTTTCGAGAAGCTGTCCCAGCACCTGTTCGATCATGGTCGAGTGCACTATGACGAATGGCAGATCCCGCCCGATATCCACCGTCAAACGATGTCCCGCGAGGCGGCGAGACCTTTGCTTGATGGCGGCGTTGACGATGTCAGCAGGATCGACCCACTCGCGCTGCGGCTGAATGCCTTGTTTGGTGATCCGCGTCGCGTTGAGAAGATTCTGAATGTCGGTATCGAGGTGGTTCGTTTCATCCAGCACCGCCTCGACCAGCGGATGGATGCGCTCGTTATCGCGGATCTCCGGTATCTTGGCGAGTACGCTCATGAAGCCCAAGATGGATGTAATCGGCGTGCGCAAATCGTGCGAGACTCCTCCGATCAGGGCTTCTTTGAATTGATCGGCCTGCACGCGCAAATTTGCTTCATTCATGGCCTTCGCCAGATCGAATCGCCGGAGCCTTGTGATGGTCTCCGCAAGCACCCGCTCGACGTGTTGTCGCAGCGCACCGATGGCAGCGCTCGAACCAAGGCCAAGATCGATGACAATCGCGCCATGATCGACATAATCAGTTGAGATGGATGTGATCAGCCAGACGCGCTGCGTCGCCGGCTCGACCATGGTGCGCGAATGAAAAGCTCCGGTCGCGATTATGGCGACGGCTTCCTGCCTGATCGACTCCGGCAGCGATTGACGGTCAAGCGAGTTGAATTCGCCGAAAGCCGCTGCCGCGATAACAACGGTCCGACGACCGAGCGTGATCGATAGATATTCTTGGATCGCAAGAATGAGCTCGGGCACCGTGAAGCAAGCCGCCAGACGTCGCGAGAACGCATAGAGGTCTGCAAGCTCTTTCTCGCGCCCTCGCAAAATATCGGCCTCGCTTTTGAGGCGCGCGGCAAGATTACTGGTGACGAGCGCGACGAACAGGAACAGCAGCAGATCGACGATTTGCTGCGGGTCTTGCACCGCGAAACTGTAATACGGCGGATCGAAAAAGTAATCGGCCGCCAGAAAGCCCGCGATCGAAGCGACGAAGGCGGGTAAGAATCCCCAGCGCGTCGCCGCAATGACCACCGGTATCAGGTAGGCGACCGGGACGAAATTGAGCAGGCCGTAGGAGTCGATCGCGAAATACACAATCGTCGTCAAGCCGACGAGCGCCAGCGTCTTTATGATCGGCCACGCCACGCTCCGCACGTAACATGCGAAGCGAAATCCAGGATCGTGGTACGCCGCGTCGAACAGCCGGCTTCTTGGTGAGCTAAAAACCAACTTGCCGCGGTCTTTCAGTCTCAGCCAAAGCGCATGCACGTTGCCCGTTGCAGCAGCGAACATCGTCACCGACCGTCCCCCTGTTGCGCAGATGCGCAAGGGCCGCACAAAAATCAAAAAAGCGCTGTCCGCTGATCAAGCCGGCTTCTTGGTCGCGAACGGCCGCCCCATTGCAAGTCCGCGGACCGCAAAACTGTGCCTTGCAGATAAACGCTGGCGTCGCCGGCACGACGTCAGTCGCCAAACTCTGCGGATGCGAGCATCCCAAATCACTATAAAAACTAATGCTCCTGTCGTCAATAAAAAATACAAAATTCATAGCATAACGCGCTTTGCGGCCAGTAGGAATCTCGCAATGATCCAGCGGTCGTGGCGCGCACGCTGATGGCCATAGACTACGTTTAGGCATAAGAAAATTACTGTGGATTCGGACCCTACGGGACCTATCACTCTCATCAATTCCCATATTAGGCGCACGACATTCGTTCACGGACGCGGTCTTTACTCGCCGCCGGCAAAAAATTACATTGCGCCTTGCTTGCGTTACTGCCATCGCCGTAGGCCCGTCATGAATGTCATGCGCCGTCATGTTCTGCGACTGGTGGTGATCGGTGCGGCCACGGTCGCAATTGCACCGCTCGCATTGGCATTCGATTTCGAGGCCGGCGCTGCATTCAAAATAGCGATGGGACCAACGAGCGCCCCGCATAAGAGCTCCGGCCCGCCGCCGACCGCACCTGGCGACACCGTCACAACATGTCCGTCATCTGACGGGCCGTGCCCAAAGCCGCACCATCGTTCGAAACGCCGGCACGCCGGCTCCACCGCGCGGACGAGATGATCGAGCACCGCTCGCAGTGCGTCCGCGATGGGCTCAACCATGACCGAATGAAGCCTCGATCCCGAGTGAGGGCGTCAAGTCTCAGCTCCGATCAAAAGTGCCAAATGATGTCGCTGGCGGCGATCACCGCCCAGTCTCTACTGGGCGGGATCCCCTCGGCGGCGTTGCCATTGAATGCCGGTGCCTGGAGCGAGCGGTAGTAGCCGATTTCAGGACGGACCTCGACCTGAGGCGACAACCAGTGCTGCCAGCCGATCGCGACATCGGCATAGTTGGTCGGCGTCCCAGTGCGCTGTCCCTGCGGGTCCATGAAGAATTCGGTGCGGAGCGTAAAGTTGTTCAACTCGTTCGGCGCATAGTTGACGTAGAGCAGAAAGGTCTGCTCGTCGGCGGTGCAGGTCAGCGGCGTGGTGGCCGAAGGAGTGGGCAAGGCCGTTCCCCCGCAAAACGCCGCGCCCGGCGCATTGAACGGCACAAGTTGCGGACTGAACGGTGTGCCGCCGCCGGCAATGGCGTTGGCGGCAGTGATGTTGTTGAGGTTCGGCACCTCGCTCTCGTGAATATTCCAGGTTTCGAATGCGAAGTGCCAATAGTCATTGAACTTGTGATAATAGACGAAGCCGAGCCATTGCAGGTTATTGTAACCCCATACGCCGGTGTTCCATGCGTCGGCTGTTATGTTGAGATCGTCCTTGCCGTCGTCGCTGGTCCAGCGCAGCCCCATCGTGACAGACGGGATGGCGCCGGGATCCTTGAGCATCGTTGATCCGGGATTAAGCGGATTCGGGTCCGGGTTGGGAATATGGTTGCCCCAGTGCCACGGCATGGCTTCGGTGCCGACGCTGATACCCGGTTGGAAAATCCAATTCTTATTCAGTGCAGTGGTGATCTGAACGCCGGTGTTGGTATAGTTGTCCCACGTATAAGTCAGCGAGTGAACGTAGGTGTAGTTGTTCGGCGCAAGTTGGGCCTCGATGTCCGGAAGGGCGATGTAGCGACCGACCCGGATCACGGTCCCCTGTCCGATTTGCGGGATGAAGATTTCCCCGTACGCCATTGGGATGTCAAAACCGTTGATGGCATTTTTCTCGTTGAGCGTTTTGCTGAACAGGCCGTAGGCAAACGTATAACGGTAGTCGACGCCGTAAATCGGGGCAACGCGGAAGCCCCAATCGACGTGGTCGGACTGCACGGTGTCGGGGGTGCGCTCGATATAGAGCACGGCCTGGTCGAGCTGGACGGTGTTCGGGGTATAGTCGTACGAGACCGGTAAGTTGCCGGCCTGTTTCACCGTATTGGTGCTGACATTGCCGCCTGGGGCGATCCAGCCGTAAACCTGGATGCCGGTGTCGTTCAGCCATTTGCCGGTTGCGGTATTGCCGAGCGCGACCATCAATGGACTGTCGACCGAGGCCGTTCTGTTGACGCCGAGATTTGTCGTGCCGCCGTAAGGCCACTCGCTGAACGGCAACGGCGGGATCGTTGCCGGTGTCGCGGGCCAGGCGTCGTCTGATCTGCGGCCGGGCGGCGCCTTCGGATCGAACGGCGCCGCACCGTGGCCCCATTCGAGCACGTAGTAGCGGTAGAGTCGCGTTACAAAATCGTCGCCGAGATACGCGTCAAGACACTTGTAATCGACGTAAGGATCGCAGTTGCCGCTCCGCTCCATCGTCTTGAGCGCCTTAGTCGACAGCTTGGGCGCATCGCAATTGAAATCGACGTTCGGATCGCAGGTTGGACCCTCCACCCAAGCGGTCGGCAGTCCATTTTGCCAGGCGCCGTAGGCCTCCGCTGCCATCGCACGACTTGATACCGTGACGGCGAGCAGCGACGCGCCAACCAGCAAATAAGCAACTCTTCTCATCTTCAGCCCATCTTCCCGGCGCAGGTCCGATGCCTGAATATTTTCAAAGCAACCGTCATATTCACATGGTCTGCTCATTGACTCCTTTGCAAAAAAAACCTCGGGTAACCTCCCGAGGTTTTTACTCGCATAGGAGTCGAGCAGTCAGTCTCGCGCGGCTAGCCGCCCCAACTGAATCGGTAATTTACACCCAACTGAAAGACGTTGACGTCGTTTACAGTAAACGTCGACTTGTTGCTGGCGAGGGCGCTGTACTGGATGGTGGGCGCATCGAGGCTGATATAATTGTACTCTGCCTTGACCGTCCAATTCGTCGGGTGCGCGCCCCAGTACAATGCGTATTCGACGCCGACGCCTACAGTCCAACCTGTCTCGCTCGCGCTGGCGGTGTTGGTGGTAGCCGCTATCGCGGTGTTGGGCGACGTCAGTCCACCCGGGTTGGTATATTTGTCGGTGACCCGGGCCCAGACTCCGCCGCCATCGAAGTAGAGCAGGGTTTGGTCATAAGAGCCGAAAGCGTAGCCGACCCGTCCCTTGACCGAGCTGTAGGAATCGATGCGCGTCAGGAAGGTGTCGGCCAGGCCCGGCAAGGCCCCCAGGTCGTTGACGACGCCGGACGTACCGTTGATGTTGGCCCAATTAAAATCGCCTTCGACGCCGAAGACCGTCCGGCCGGTTTGAAAGTCGGCGCCGATGACGCCACCGGCTGCGGGGCCTCCGATGTTATAATTCTGGTTGCCGACGAACACCGGCGGGCCAGCTGGTGGGTCGCCATAGGTCTCGGAAGCTCGGCCAAAGGCGCTGCCGCCGCCCTGGAAACCGATGTAGATGCCGGTCCAATTGTACGGCACGGGTGCCGGGGCAAAGGCCGGCGATTTGACCGGCAGATCCGCGGCGGCGGCGATCGAAGCTGTGCCGATCACAGCGACAGCGGCGAACAGCGCACATTGAAGACGACGCATAATCTCCCCCTTGGGGTATGAGTTTGATGGAGTAAGCTGATGAGTTTTCGTTGTCATGGCTCAGCTCCGATCAGAAATGGAAGATGATGTCGCTGGCGGCAATCACTGCCCAGTCCCGAGTGGGAGCGATTCCCTCGGCGGCGTTGCCGTTGAAAGCCGGCACCGTGAGCGAGCGGTAGTAGGCGATTTCAGGGCGCAGCTCGATCTGCGGCGACAGCCAGTGTTGCCAGCCTAACCCGATTTCGGCGTAGTTCGTCGCAACTCCAGTGCGCCATCCCTGCGGGTCCATATAGAACTCGGTACGGAGCGAGAAGTTGTTCAACGCGTTCGGCGAGTAGTTCACGTACAGGAGGAAGGACTGCGACCAGGCGGTGCAGGTCAGCTCGGCCGTGTTGCCCCCCTGGGGCGGGGTGGCGCCCCCGCACTGCGCCAAGTTCGGCCCATTGAACGGCGTGACTGTTGTCGGCCCCCCTGTGGCGAAGGGTAAGCCACCGGCGGCATTGGCGGCCTGTACAATCGGATTGTTTGCGTTTGGCGCGCCAGTCGAGTGTTCGTTATAGGTTTCGAACGAGAAGTGCCAATATTGATCGATGATGTGATAGTAGGTGAAGCCGATCCATTGCAGGTTGTTGTAGCCATAGACGCCGTCGTTCCATGCGTCGCCCGTTATGTTTAAATCGTCCCTGCCGTCGTCGCTGGTCCAGCGAATCCCCAACGTAGCAGACGGCATCGAGCCGGGATCCTTCAGCATCGTTGATCCGGGATTAAGCGGATTCGGGTCCGGGTTGGGAATATGGTTGCCCCAGTGCCACGGCATCGCTTCGGTGCCGACGCTGATACCCGGTTGGATGATCCAATTTTTGTTCAGTGCGATGTTAAGCTGGACGCCGGTGTTGGTGTAGTTGTCCCAGGTATAGGTCAGCGAGTGGGCGTAGGTGTAGTTGTTCGGCGCAAGTTGCGCCTCGATGTCCGGCAGCGAAATGTAGCGGCCGACCCGGATCATCATCCCCTGTGCGACTTGCGGGACGAAGATTTCGCCATACGCCATCGGGATGTCAAAACCGTTGATGTCATTTTTCTCATTGAGCGTTTTGCTGAACAGGCCATAGGCAAACGTATAGCGATAGTCCACGCCGTAAATCGGGGCGACACGGAAGCCCCAATCGATATGGTCCGACTGTACGGTGTCGGGCGTGCGCTCAATATAGAGGACGGCCTGATCGAGCTGGATGGTGTTCGGCGTATAGTCGTACGAGACCGGGAAGTTGCCGGCTTGTTTCACCGTATTGCTGCTGAGATTGCCGCCGGGAGCGACCCAGCCGTAAGCCTGGATACCCGTATCGGCGAGCCATTTGCCGACTGCGGTCGGAGCGAGCGCGACCATTAATGGGCTGTCGACCGAAGCTGTTCTGTTGACGCCCAGCAATGTCGTGCCGCCGTAAGGCCATTCGGTGAACGGCATTGGCGGGGAGGATTGCGGTGATGGCGGCACCAGCGAAGCGGGCCTGCGGCCGGGCGGGGCGCTCGGATCGGAAGGTCCTGCACTGTGGCCCCATTCGAGCACGTAGTAGCGGTAAAGGCGCGTCATGAAATCGTCGCCGAGATAGGCGTCGAGACACTTGAAATCGACGTAAGGATCGCAATTGCCGCTCTGCTCCATCTTTTTGAGCGCCTTGGCCGAGACTTTGGGCCGGTCACAATTGTAATCGTAGTCCGGATTGCAAGATGGGCCCTCAACCCAGGCGGTCGGCAGGCCGTTTTGCCATGTGCCCCACGCGTCCGCTGCCATCGCACCGCTTGACACCGTGACCGCCAGCAGCAGGCCAGCCAGCAAATAAGCAACTTTTTTCATATTTAGCCCCTCTTCCCAGCGCAGCGTGATATTTAGCAATTTTCAATGCTGGCGTCATGCAGCCAAGCTGAAAAAGAAAGCAAATGCTGCCTTTTTATGCGCTTTAGGGCCTTATTAATAAATACCTCTAGAGTGTTGCTCTTAGGACACACCCTTAGATCATAACTTTTTCAGATCGCTCCGCTTGACATGGCAATGCCGGCGGCGACTATCGATTCGAAGGGGATGCGCTACTGGGATGGGGCGAGGCTGCAGCTCGGCGGCTCGCGCGCCAAAACCGCGACGACACCGGCACCTCGGCGGCTGATTACTTTTCTATCCGCCGCTTTACAGCTTGTGGACTGGAGATCGCATCCGGTGGTGCGCGACGCGAATGCGAAATTGACGTGAGCCGGAACTAATGAAAGGGCTAGCCCGAGCGCGGATGCCGTCAGCGCGGCGTCATCAGGCGAAACATCGGGGCGAAACCTGACGGCTCGCGCCGCGCGCGCGAATACGCTCGCAGCTGCGGATGCCTGATCGAGCCGTCGCCGGACTCACCAAATACCGAAAATGCAGATCCCCGTGAAAGGAACCGCAGCAAGCCCGAGATAAAACCAAGTCCGATAGGCTTGCCCATCCTTTGGCATGGCAAAAAGTTGCCACGCGAACCAGAGGCAAACCAGGAATCCCAAAGTCAGCCGGATCACATCACTCGGCGTTTCGAATGCCGTCCACATGGTCGAGCTCTGGGGCAGGCTGACGTGTACGGTCACCACGAGCAGCGAGACGATAAAGACCGTCCGCAGAATAAGGGCTGCTATCAGCAGGCGCCTCGAAATGTTGGAAACAGCCGCTTTCCCGGTGGAATTCCGCCGTTCGACCCAGTGGTCCACCGCGATTGGCATCCATGACATGGTCGTTTACTCCATCAATTTCTTCTTTTGCCGGCTCCCCAGAGCCATGCTGGCTCAGCGAGCCATTTTCAAACATAATAAGCCTTCTCGCCTCAGAAATATAGATTGTATATAAATATTGCTGCGGTGCATATAAAGGCTATGTTGATTGGGTGCCAACCTTATAAAAATGCTGTGTACTCAGGCATTTGCACTCGCAATTGCTTAATAATTAGGCGCCTCTGAGGCCGCACAAATTCGCGGCCAAGCTCCTCACTCCTTGGTGATTGGGCCGAAAACGCGGTTAGAATTTGGGTTAGGCTCAGTATTTAGGCCGGATCATTGTTCCGCTGATTCCGGGGACTGTCCTTGTTGGTCCACCGATGACCGATGGAGCAAAACCAGGGCGAAGCGGTCTGGTCGCGTTGATCATTCCGCGGTTTAGTGCGGCCGTTTTGACAGTCGGAACTGTGTTCGGTTGGACGACACTTTTCCCAACACTTGTCCCAGCACTTGTTCCAACATTATCGTCGGCCTTTGCGAGGCCGTTGGGCATGTTCCGATCGACGCCCGCCGCAGTGACGGCGGCAACCGACGCGGCACCGTAAATGTCGCCGTCGCGTCGCCGCAGGTCCGGATGCCGAACGACAGACACACCGATCGCATTGCGCGCAACGTGACTTATCCCTCTCGGGGCGGTTTTCCGGCGCGCTGAAAAATTGCGCGGCGCGGTAGACTTGATAATGTTTTTCAGCTCGCGGACCTTGTCCGGCCTGCCGATCGGACGACGCGGCTGCACGGTAATGCTGGTATCGATCGCATTCACATCCTCCGATCGCGCTTCCGTCGAATTGACATCCTTTGCGACCGCCCGTGTCAAGGTCGCGCCGAGCAGGATGACCGCCAAAAGGCAAGGACTGATGCGTGAGGCATTCGCCGTCGCCATTGCTCGCTCATTCGGCCGCTTGCGGCGCGTTGGGCTCGCCGGCGGGCGTCGCACGATCGGCCCGGTCGAGGAACAGCGTTTGTATCGCCGGCACCACCACGAGCAAAATGATTGGTCCAATGAACATGCCGCCGACCACGACGGTGGCAAGCGGGCGCTGGACCTGGCTGCCGATGCCGGTCGAGACCGCCGCCGGCAGCAAGCCGATGCAGGCGGAAAGTGCCGTCATCAGCATCGGCCGCATCCGCTGCGAAGCGGCGTGGAACATGGCCTCGATCGTGTTCACACCGCTTGCCCTGACCTCGTTGTAATAGGTCATGACCAGGATGCCGTTCATTACCGACACACCAAACAATGAAACGAAGCCGACGGCCGCCGAGATGCTGAAATTCAGACCGGAGAAATAAAGCGCGATAATGCCGCCGCCGACCGCAAACGGAATGCCGGTGAGCACCAACAAGCTGTCGCGAAGCGAATTGAACAAGCCGTAGAGCAGCACGACAATCATCAACAGGCTGATGGGCACGATCACTGCGAGCCGCGCCTGCGCGTTCTGCAGATCTTCGAACTCGCCGGCCCAGATGATGCGATAGCCGGTCGGCAGTTTGACGTTCTCGGTGATGCGCCGTTGCGCTTCGGCAACCGCACCGCCGAGATCGCGGTCACGGACGCTGAACTTGATGGGAATGTAGCGCTCTCTGGATTCGTGATAGATATAGGAGGCCCCGGTATCGAGCGAGATGTCGGCCAGCTCGCTCAGCGGAATATACGAGTTGGTTCCGGCCGCATTGGTATAGCCGACCTTAATGTTGCGGACCGATTCGAGGTTGTGTCGATACTCGGGCGGCATCCGAACCTGGACGTTCCATGAACGGTCGCCCTCGAGCAGCGTGGTTGCTACTGCGCCGCCCAACGCTGCTTGAATGACGGTATTGACATCGCCGGTATTGAGGCCGTAGCGGGCCGCTTTTTCGCGATTCACTTTGACATTCAGATTCGGCTGTCCCTGGACGTGGAAAATGCCCAGATCGGCAATGCCCCTGACCTGCGCCATCTGGCGCTGAACTTGAAGCGCGAGGTCTTCCAGAATGTTCTGATCGTGACCGAGGATCTTGACCGAATTTGCGCCTTTGACGCCGGACAGCGCCTCCTCGACATTGTCCTGTATGTACTGTGAAAAATTGAAGATCACCCCCGGCAGCTCGTCATTGAACTCCTTTTGGAGATCGTTGATCAAATCGTCCTTGAGGTAGCCTCTTGGCCATTCGTCGTATGGCTTCAATGGAACAAACAGCTCGACATTAGAGAACGGCGAAGCATCAGTGCCATTGTCCGGCCGGCCGTGCTGGGAAACGGCGTGCAGCACTTCGGGGTGACGAAGCAGGATCTCACGCATTTTCGCGGTCGCCGGTTCGCCGGCCTCCAGTCCCATCGTCGGCGGCATTGACGCCCGGATCCACAGATTGCCTTCCTCGAGCGCCGGCAAGAACTCACTGCCAAGCCGCGCCCCCAATAAAACGACGAGGACCATAAAGGCAGCGGCTATTGCCACCATGACCCTGCGGTGAACCAGCGACCAGCTCAGAACCGGTACGTAAATCCGGCGCAGCGCGCGTACCACGAAGGTTTCGGTTTCCTCGACGTGCTCGGGAAGCAGAATGGAGGCCAGCACCGGCGTGATCGTGAATGTGGACAGCAAGGCGCCGAACAGAGCAAGCCCATAGGTTCGGGCCATCGGGCTGAAAATCTGACCTTCGACCCCTTGCATGGTGAACAACGGCACGAACGCCGCCACCGTGATCAGGGCAGAGAACAGAATCGCCATATCGACCTGCAGCGCGCTGGCAAGAATGAGCCGCAGCCGGTCGGTCCACGCCTGCGGGTGCGCCGGATCCATCGCGCCGCGCGTCGGATCAGCACCCCACTTTTGCTCTGCAAGTTGCTGCAGCAGGCTCTGTCGCTCTGCAGGGTGCTGAAAATTCCTGAAAATGTTCTCGATCAGGATCACCGCCGAATCGACGATGATGCCGAAATCGACAGCGCCGACCGAAAGCAGGTTGGCGTCTTGTCCCATCAGAACCATGATGATGACCGCAAAGAACAACGCGAAAGGAATGTTGACGCCGACGATGATGGCACTGCGCAAATTGCCGAGGAACACCCACTGAATGATGAAGACCAGGAGGCAACCGAAAATCAGGTTGTGCAGCACCGTATGTGTGGTGACCGCCACCAGCGATGAACGATCGTAATAGGGCACGAGCTTGACCCCCGGCGGCAGTTCGCCATCGGAGTTCATCTTCTCGATTTCGGCCTTGACGCGCGGTATGACGTCGTTGGTATGAAAGGTTCGGCCCATCACGACAATCGACAGGGCGGCGTCGCTGTCGTGGTCGATGCCGGCGATGCCGAGCCGCGGCACATAGCCGACCGAGACCTTGGCGACGTTCTTTATCTGAACGGGAACGCCATTGAACTGGCCGAGCACGACGTTCTCGATGTCGGTGACGTGGTATCCTTGCGTCAAGTCCTCATTGCCGCCGCTATCGAACAGCCCGATGCCGCGGATGTTGATGGACTGCTGGCCAACGGTGATCTCGCGGCCGCCGACGTTGATATTGGCATTGCCAAGCGCGGTAATGATTTGCGGTATCGTGACGTTGTAGGCGTCGAGTTTATGCAGATCGACGTCAACGTTGTACTGCTTGGTCGTGCCGCCCCACGAGTTCACCTGCACGACACCGTCGGTAACCGTGAACAAGCCGCGCAGCGCGATCCAGTCTTGCACGGTGCGCAGGTTGGTGAGCCCGAAATGCGGTGGGCCGACCACCTGGTAGCGATAGATCTCGCCGACCAGGCTTGATTGCGAGATACTCGGTACTTGCCCCGCCGGCAGGCTGACGTTCTGCGTCAGGCTCAATGCCGCTTGGGTATAGGCGAAGAAAAAGTCGACGCCGTAATGGAAGGTGACGCGGACGAAGCTCAGACCGTAGAACGAGGTGGAGCGGATATTGTCGATCCCGGGAGTGGGGTAGAGACCGATCTCCATCGGGATCGTGTAATAGCGTTCCATCTCTTCGGCCGAGAGACCGGCCGCCTGGGCGGTGATTTCAAGAATGACCGGCGCAGGATTGGGATAGGCCTCGATGTTCAGCTTGATAAAAGCGACAATCCCGGCGGCGACGAAGACCAGCAACCCCAGCAGAATAATCGGGCGTCGGGTAAGCCCAAACGCGATGATGCCCTTCAGCACGGCTCGCCTCTAGTTCGGCTGTTGAGGTATCCCGGCGCCTTCATTGGCTCCCCGCGATCGCAATCATGTTGCTCAGGAAGATTGCGCCGTCGGTCGCAGCCAAGTCGCCGGTCTGCAAGCCTTCGAGGATTTGCCGGTAGCCGCCGCGCTCTTCGCCGATCTTGACCGTACGTCTGGTGAAATGCCGGCGGTCGGCGGTGACCCACACCGTCATCGTGCCGTCGCCCTCGCGCACCACGCCATCAAGCGGAACTGCCGGGGAATGCAGCGGAGCGCCGACGTCAATGACGAAATTTCCGAACATGCCCGAGCGCAGTTGGTGCTGCGGATCGTTGATCTCGGACCGCACCAGCACGCGGCGGGTGTTCGGGTCGACTATCGCTCCAATAGTGGTGATCTTGCCGTCGAATATGCGATCGGGAAACGCATCGAGCCTGACCTGCACCTGCTGGCCGACGCGGAAGGCGGGACTGTCGTTCTCGGCCACATTTGCCAGCATCCACATGGTGTCGATGTCGGCGACCACATAAGGCGCAGGCGGATTGGCCGGCTGCACGAACAGCCCCGGCGCCGCGTTGCGGGCGGTGATCCGGCCGTCAATCGGGCTCGGCACGACGAGCGTCGGGTCCGCCATGCGATCGGCGACGATACGGTCGATGTCGGCGCCGGTCTTGCCGAAAATGCGCACCGCGTCGCGTGCCGCCCGCAGATTGCCTTCGGCAGTCTGCTGGTCGGAGGTCGCCTGTTCCAGATCGTGCTGCGATACCGCCCGCGTCGTGTAGAGTTCTCGCAGACGCGCCAGATTTCGGGTGGTCAGATCCAACACGCCCGCCGCTGCAATCAAAGTCGATTCCGCTTGCAGCAAATCAGGGCTGTCGATGGTGAACAGCGTCTGACCTTTCTTTACATCGTCCCCGATCTCGGCGAACAGCGCGATGATCCGACCCTGGTAGGGCGTGAAGACCTGCACTTCCAGATCTTCATTGAAATCGATGCTGCCGACCGCCTCCTTTTCGACCGGAAACTCGCGCTCCTCCACCGGCGCGACCTTGACCGAGTTGAGTTGGGATTCCGATAGGTCGACGCTGTCCTGATCGGGAGCGGCTGCGTTCGGCGCGTTGGACAACGCAGCGTGCGCGGGGGCCGCCGCACCGCCTTCGGTTTTGGAGCGCTCGCTCGAGGGCCACGCCCAATATATTATGGCTGCAACCGCGATGATTGCGCCGACGAGTGCGGCTCTCACTCGGTTGTTCGTGGTGACGAGAGCCATCGGTTAGCAACATCCAGAGTCGTTGCGGTCGCTACGACACCGCCATTTCTTGGCTCCCGGGTCCACTGTCATTAATCACAGGAATTGTATTAATGAGAGAAATCACAGCTATTTTTCGCCAAAACCTGCGCGCTGCAGAATATTATTAAATTGTTATTCCGTCTCCTCAAACGCTCATTGTGCCGGTGAGAACACCGTGGCGAAGGCTTTTATCCGGGAAATAACGTCGCTGGAGTGAGCATCGGCACCGGCTCTCGCCCGCAGGCGCGAATGAGTGTGGTGTCGACCGGGGCGCAGCCGGTGATGGCCGATCGAACTGGCGGCATCGGCGCTTTCGCGGGCGCTCTCTCGCGCCCTTTCTCGGGCGTTTTCTCCCCGGAAGGAGCCGGCGATCTTCTTGCCGTGCGGCGTCGGCTCTTGCAGGTCGGCCGAAGCCGTCTTTGCTTTCGGCTGCGCCGGCCATTGCACATTGCCGTTGTCTTCCGCCACGCCGGAATCGGGTTCGAAGGCGGAAGCGTCCGGCGCCGGCAGCGCGATGTCGTCCGGGGCGAAGTCGGCGATCGATTTTGGCCAAGCCGGTTGGACGGCGCCGCCATCGAGGCCGTGACCGATCTTGAGTTGCTCGGGTAGCGCCGACGCCAGCAGTCGCGTTTCGGGCTTTTTCGCCATCGCGATCATGTAGGACGCGGAAGGCACCACCTGCACAATATGGAAGCCGTTATCTTTCAACGCCTGCAACAGGCCGGGCAGCGCCGCCACCGTGGTCGGATGAATATCATGGAGCAGCAGAATGCCTTTGCCGCGCGCTTCGAGGCGGTGCAGCGCCAGCGCGATGATCTGGTTCGGCCTGATGCCGTGGTGCCAGTCGTCGGCCACCGTGTCGGAGGAAAACACGATCAGCGAGCGCGCCGCCAGTTCGCTCTCGACGGTGTCCGAGCGGTCGAGGCCGGGTAAGCGGAAGAACGGCGCGAGGTATTTGGAATCGCCGAGCGCGGCGCTGACGTCGGCGATGCCGCCGTCAATCTCGTGTCGCATTCTCTCGATCGGCAAGGTGCCGAAGTGGGTAGGATGATTGTCACTGTGCGTGCCGATGGTGTGACCTTCCTGGTAGATCCGGCGCACCACGGCCGGATAGGCGCGGGCCATTTCGCCGACCAGGAAATAGGTCGCCTTTACGCATTCGGAGCCGAGGATATCGAGGATCTTGTTGGAGTGGGGCGGCAGCGGGCCGTCATCGAACGTGAGAACGACTTCCTTGTCGTTAAGCGGCAGCGAGTCCGGGTATTGCATGCGACCGAGGCGCTTATAGTCGCTGGGATCGATGGCGATGACGCGGCTGGTGCCGAGCGCGTCGGGATTACCGGGACAGCCTTGCGCGCTATCTTGCGCGCTAACTTGCGCGGTAACTTTCACGCTATCTTGCACGCTGTTTTGGGCGCGCGCCGATACGGCGGCGAGCGGTGTACCGACCGTTGTCGCCAGAGCCATGGCCAATAAGCCTGTGCTGAGCTTTCGCATCCCCAACCTCGGAACCCGGACATGCGGCCGGGACCGGCATCCCTCTCTCAGATAATACGAATCCCGGTCATTAACGGATGGTGAACGGCTTTTTGCGCGGCGCCGACGTGGATAACTAGTGCGCCAGGGCCACGGTCGATCAAATTCGCGTTTTGTCGCGCCTTTCCTTGTCGTTAATTACGTGCGTTTACGGTTTTCCTTCGCAAGGCGTGAAAGGGCGTAGGAATGAAAGCCGCTGTGGCAGCCCGACAACGATGGGCACGGCGGCGATCCAGCGGCCCCCTAGTCGCGTCCATGCCAGCGTCCATGCCCGGCCACAACCTCGCGCGCGTCGCCACGATCCTGCTGCTAGTCCTGGCGGCGGCAGTGATCGGCTGCGCCGCGATCGGTCTTAGCGTGACCGAGCGCAACGATAGCCGGCTTGAGGCCGAGCGGCACGCGGCGTTGCAGACGGCGCTCGATGAGGTCCACGCCGTGTTCGGCGACGCCGATCATTTCCAGCCCGGCGAGCTTGCCCTGATCGAGCGTCGCTCAGGCCTTGCCGGTCTGCGCTTCGACGCCGATCTCGCAGCCGACAGCGGCCGCGAAGTACAATCGATGCACGATGGGCAAGGCCGCATCGTCGGCTGGTTCAGTTGGGCACCCGACCGCTCGCTCATTCGCGCCATGGTGCAGCTGTGGAGTGTCGCCGGCGCAGTAGGCCTGGTTCTGGCGTTGTGCGCAATTCTCGCGCTGCGGGCGACGCGACGGCTCGGCGCCGCGCTGGCGCGGGCCACCGCGACCATAACCAAGCTGACGACCCAGGACGCCGCGACCGGGCTGCCCAACCGGCGCGTCACGCGAGATCGCCTCGAACGCGCGCTGGAGACGCGCGGCTCCCGTGTCGTTGCTTTCGCCGTGGTCGGTATCGACAGCGTCCACGAGATCAATGATACGCTGGGGCGGGCCGGCGGCGCCGCCATGTTTGCCAGCATTGCCGAACGGCTCAAATCCGGCCTGCCGTCGGGTGCGCTGCTCGGCCGCTTCGCGGACGACGAATTTGCGGTCGTCGTGACGTGTGGCGATGCGTCGATCGCGACCACGCTCGGCGACAAGCTCGCCGCAGCCCTGGCAGCGCCGATCTATATGGACCAGCTGTGGCGGGTCAGCGCCAGCGTCGGGATCGCGCAGGCGCCGCAAGACGGCACCACGGGTGACGAATTGCAGCGTCGCGCCGCGTTGGCGCTGCGCGCCGCCAAGCGCGGCGGCCGCGGCGCGGTGCGGCGCTTTCAACCGCAGATCCACGAGGAGCACGCCGAGCGGCGTTTTCTCCTGCGCGAACTTGAAACGGCGATCCACGACAAGGCATTCGACGTCCATTATCAGCCGGTCGTCGCCGCCGAAGGCGGCGGCATGCTCGGCGTCGAAGCGTTGCTGCGCTGGAGCCATCCGACGCACGGCGCGATTGCGCCATCGCTGTTCATTCCGCTCGCCGAGGAGAGCGGTCTGATGAACAGGCTTGGCGAGATCGCGTTGCGGCGAGCGCTGGCCGACGGCGTGCGCTGGCCGGATTTGTTCGTGTCGGTCAATCTGTCGCCGCTGCAGATGCGAAGTCCCGGTCTCGTCGATCTGATCGGCGCGGTGCTGGCCGCAACCGGCATGCCGGCTTCCCGTCTCGTGCTCGAAGTGACCGAAGGCATACTGATCGACGACCCGGACGAAACCCTGGACCAGCTGCAAGCCCTGCGCGCGCTTGGCGCTTCGACTGCGCTCGACGATTTTGGCAGCGGCTATTCGAGCTTGAACTATTTGCAAAAGTTTCCGTTCGACCGGCTCAAAATCGACCGCGCCTTCGTCGCCTCGCTCGGCAGCAATGGCCATACCGGCGCCATCATTCACGCCATCGTCACGCTCGGTCACGCGCTCGGCATGAAGGTGCTGGCGGAGGGCGTCGAAACCAACGAGCAGCGGGTGCTGCTGCGGCTGGCCGGCTGCGACGAGATGCAGGGCTTTCTGTTCGCCAAGGCGGTGCCGGCCGGGGCGATCGACAAGATTTTGGCGCGGCCGCCAGCGGTGCGCCAAGCGGTGCGCCCTGTCGCCCGGCGCTTCGGCCCCATGGCTTCCTGACGGGATGGCTTCCTGACGGGATGGCTTCCTGACAGGATGGCATCCTGACAGCCTCGTCCTGAGCCGTTATCTATAGGCAACATCTATTGGCAATGCTTTTGCCTCGCTCGGCCGCGGGAGGGACGCGTGCTTTCAAACAGCCTACCTGGCCTCGATTTCGGCCTCGGCAGTGACGTCGAAATGCTGCGCGATACGGTGCGGGATTTCGCCAAGGACAAGATCGCGCCGTACGCCGACGAGATCGACCGTTCGAACAGCTTTCCGCGAGCGCTGTGGCCGCAGCTCGGCGCGCTCGGGCTGCTCGGCATTACGGCCGAAGAGGAATGGGGCGGCGCAGGCCTCGGCTATCTCGCCCATTGCGTGGCGATGGAGGAGATTTCGCGGGCGTCCGCCGCGATCGGCCTGTCCTACGGCGCGCATTCCAACCTGTGCGTGAACCAGATCAGCCGCAACGGCGATGAGGCGCAGAAGCGCCGCTATCTGCCGAA